>JABNAD010000765.1_pt1 | contig 15602 bp, 17 predicted proteins | sample 7240381 | NCBI WGS metagenome assembly JABNAD01 (sample SAMN11332834, study PRJNA596920) | anaerobic digester metagenome | biome: digested sludge; isolation source: digested sewage sludge-derived enrichment culture grown on H2/CO2 | place: Germany: Goettingen
GTAAGTTCCCTGCACGATAAGGGATACCAGGGTGCAGAAGAAAACGATGTTAAAGATGATCCTGGCATGCGGAACCTCAGCGGCAAGGGCCATAATTGAAAAAATAACCGGCACGGCCCCCCTTAAGCCTACCCATGAAATGAAAATTTTGGCAGCAACGCTGATTTTCCGGAAGGGAAGTAAACTCAGGAATACGCTCAATGGCCTGGTTATGAAGATCATTATAAAACTTATCAGCAAACCGGGGACAATGATGGGAATAAGTTCCCGCGGATTAACAAGCAGGCCCAGGGTCAGGAACATGATCAGCTGACTTAACCACGCGAGGCCATCAAAAAACCTGATGCTGCTTCTCTTATGAACGAGTCTGGCATTGCCAAGGGTCATCCCGCCGATGTAAACGGCAAGAAAGCTGTTTCCGTCGAGCAGGTGCGTTGCCGAAAAAATGAAAAGGCAGAAGGAAAGAAGCAGGATCTGGTACAGGGATGTATTCGTGATTTTGAGCCGGTTGATTATCCTTGCTCCCAGCCGGCCAAGCAGGTAGCCTGCCCCGGCACCGATGATCAGTTGCAGAATCAGGGAACCGGCAATAATCCAGAATCCCGCGGTCTGGTCAGACTTGATCAGATCAATCAGTGTAATGGTTAGCAGGTAGGCTACCGGGTCGTTGCTGCCGCTTTCCAGTTCAAGCATTGGTCGCAGATTATGTTTCAAACTGATGTTTCTGGACCTGAGAATGGAGAATACGGAAGCAGAATCGGTCGACGACATGGCCGAAGCCAGCAACAGGGCCGTCAGATAGCTGATGCCTTCTGCCGGTTTAAGCAATATAAAGAGGAACCAGATAATCGCGCCTGTGAACAGTGCGGTGAGAACCACGCCCATTGTAGCCAGCACTGTCCCGGGCAAGAGTACCGGGCGGATTTCCGAGATCCGGGTATCCAGCCCGCCAGAAAAAAGAATTATACAGAGGGCAATGGTTCCAATCGTTTGCGCGATGTCAACGTTTTCAAACTGTATGCCAAGTCCGTCGCTACCGCTGATCATCCCTACTCCCAGAAACAGCAGCAACGCCGGTATGCCGTACTTGTCGCCCGCCTGTCCGGCCAGAATACTTATGAAGAATAAGATTGAAACAACCAGTAAAATCAGTTCCAGTGAAAATTCCATATTCAGGTGGTTATCTGAAGAAATCAATACGCCATAAAGGTAACAACGGCAACAAAATTATACAAGCGGAGGCGCTTGTTTTGCGCCTCCGCTTGACTGATCAATTCAAATTAAGCGCATTTATTGAGTTTTGAGCAATGCGCTGCCATTTTTCAGCAGTACTTAATTCATCGCTCAATGTCTGGCTGTCGAAGTCAGCGTTGTAGATTTCGACAAGGAGTTCGGAACGTACCTTGTCCCTGGGTACAAACCCAAGCCCGATCATATCTGTAACGGTAGTATTGCTTGAATTGTATGTTACCGATCTTTTGCGTGTCCTGATTGTGCACTGTTTCATCTCCGAGAGGTCCAGTTGCGTCTGCAGGATATTTTCTCCCCTTCGTTTAGCCACGAATAGCCGGTTGCCGGGTTTGCTCAGGCCGATGGCAGTGTTGTGAATAAGTTCATATTCGCCCAGGGCGGAGTTCCATTCACTCGCCAGGTTTTCAAGCTCCTTCTTTAATTGTTGTTTTGCTTTTTTTGTTTTGCTGTCGGTAAAAACAAACGGAATTAGCATCAGGGCAACACCCAGTATGCTTATGATTATTAATGATAAATCCATTTTCAAAAATGTTAAAACGTTATTTATTCATTTTTTTAACTGTGCTTATAACACCCTTAATTCATTATGCATACCCAGCCGGAAAGGAACAATCCTCGGGTTGTCCGGGCCGGAATATGGCAATACATTACAGGTGACAGGTTAAATGCCTGAGCATAAAGGGGAAAAGCAGCCTTGAAGAATGGAAAGGATTAAGGAAACCAATGAAATGGGAAAATGATATCGGTCTGCTGAAATTTAAGTTCAGTATTTGAATGAATAAAGCTGATCCGGGTGAAGGTCAGTTTTTGAAATGATTCAGACAATTTTTCCGGGCAATAAAAACCGGATAGTTTCATGCCATGGACCAGGGAGGGGATATGGGATAAAAGGGTGGTCTGCCCTTCGGGATGGGCATAACCGTACAGATTATCTGAACCGGGTGAAAAGAACCACTCCTTCTCCTGGCTTTCGGGCAGGTCAACGGCTGATTCAGGCTGCGGACAGTGCGGCTGAATACTCCGGAAGCTGATCGCAACCAGGAGTATTAAGTTGATGTACAATATTTTATAGTTCAGCTTCACGGCTCAAAGATCAGGCAGGCCCAGGCCCTGCCCTTGTTTATTAAACTATCTGATGATCATCCCGGTACATCGGTATGGGCCATACGTTGCAAAGTTAGCAAGAATCTTTGTACCCATTATTCAGTTTTTTCATTTTCTTTCTTTTCCTGAACACGGATTTACCGGCTTGCGCATTCAGTGTTTTACCGGAACTTATTTTCCGAAGTTATTGGTTGAGTTGAATTATTGAGATTAAACACAAAAGTAACGTTAATGGTTCTGACATTTCACGATCTGATCAGGATACGATTTGAAAAATGTGGATGTGTAATTATAGGGAACGGATTCATCGGCGTGTGAAATCTGCCCGAAAAAGCAGTATATTTGAGAGGATGTTAACCAATTGCCTTCAATTGTGAAAAGTTAGAAAGGAATAACGTGAATTGATGTGACGTAAATATACGGATATAGACTAAGGCCCATATTGAATCACCGGAAAATGGAAGAACCATGAAAAAAGAGTTGTTGGTTTCCTTATTGCTAATGTGCCCTTTCGCCTTTGCAGGAACAGGCAGTGCAAACGATGCAATCCTGTTGTATCTTGCCATTATTGCGGTAATGTCAATAATAACTGCCGTGCTCCATTCCATTGATTTTTTCAGAAGAATTATGCGGGAGCGGAAAGAAAGAAAATTAGCCCGGCTTGATGATCAGTCTGCCGGTGAGCACCTGACTTAACGGATTTTGATAAAAGCGCCCTGAATTCTTAAGCTGAAAGAACCTGGCCAAGGCTATTCAGGAGTTCCGGGGAGCAGGGCGGTGAAACTTTCGGCCGCCGGAAAAGGCCGCGTCTGCAACCCTTGTATCCGGTGCTCAAAGCGGGGCCCGGGTGATAAGGGGATGAAGAAAAGTGGTAAGTTTGTGATGATATTCACTAGTTATAGGGCATTTTAAAAGACGACAACAAGATGAACAAAATTATTTTGACACTATTAACCTGTATAGCACTTTCAGCTTGCGGACAGACAAAGACAGAAAAGAAAGATATTGACAATGTTAAGACAGATAAACACATCAACATTCCAGGCTCAAGACTTTATTTAGTCCCACCGGCAGGTTTTAAAATTTCCACTTCGTTCCTTGGACTACAAAAGGGAGACAATTCTGCAATTCAAATTTATGACCTTGTTGGCGGAAACTACTACACGAATGCAGCAACATTTAGTAAGGAGGCATTTGAGCAAAAAGGAGCAAAAGTATTTGAATACAAAGAATTTAAAGTTAACGGGTTTCCAGCAAAGTATATTTTTATGCAGGGGGACCAAAACGCAAAAGCAATTAGTATAGTTTTTGGTGACACAACGTTTTCGACAATGATAATGGCTATTTACCCATCAATTGACGACAAAACAGGCGAACAAATTCAAAGTGCAATTAAGACCATTTACTACGACAAAAATCTAAAAATCGATCCATTCGCAACTGCTGCATTTACTCTTGATGAAAGTAAATCCATTTTCAAGTTTTCTAAATCAGCGTCTGGTATGTTTATGTATTCTATTGGTGGCGGGGACAAACAATCGTTTAATGACGAACCATTTATAACAGTCACCACAATGCCGAAAGACCCAACTATTAATGCAAAAAGCATTTCAGAAATGTTGGTGGCAAGTCTTGAAAAATATGGATTAACTGACAAAGAATTTAAAAACATTTCATCCGCAAATGTAAACGGACAGCTTGCTTACGAAGTTGAGGTATATGGTAAAATGCAAGGAAAAAGTAGTCTAATTTATATCTTAATTATTACTGGCCAAGACAAGGCAATTGCGATTCAAGGAATTGCAAAATCAGACTTTGATTCCAACTTAAGTGAAATTAAGAACTTGGCTAAGACAATTAAACTGAAATAAAAAACGCCCTATAACACGGGTTTTGCGTTAGGCGGGCTGACGTGCAAAATTGGAGCTTTGTGCTTCTAATTAACTTTAGTAATAAATTGAAACTTTGTGCTCCGAAACCCGCCCGAACGCAAAGCCCAAAAACGTTGGGTGTAGTGTTAAGAGAATGAACGATATATCTACTCACATGGAAAATGACAAAAGAATAAAACAGATTAAGAATGTAACTCTTCAGGGTTCATTCATAAATTTCATATTGACAGTAGGAAAGGTTATAGCAGGGATAGTTGGGAATAGTACTGCAATGATAGCGGACGGAATACATTCGCTATCTGATTTTATTACGGATGTAATTGTAATTGTATTTATTAAAGTTTCTGGTAAAGAACAAGATAAGAATCATCATTACGGGCACGGGAAGTATGAAACATTTGCTACGATGCTAATTAGTTTTGCCTTAATTATTGTTGGGTTTGGAATTTTATATACAGGAGCAGTAAAAATAATTGATTCGTTAAATGGAGAGCTGATCGAAAAACCTGGATTTATAGCTCTTTATGCTGCCCTTATTTCAATTGTGTTTAAAGAAGGTCTTTTTTGGTATACAAAAATTGAAGGAAAAAAACTGAATAGCCAGGCAATGATTGCAAATGCTTGGCATCATAGGTCAGATGCTTTTTCATCAATAGGAACAGCATTAGGAATTTCAGGGGCTATAATCTTAGGTGAAAGTTGGCGTATACTTGACCCTATTGCAGGTGTTATTGTTAGCTTTTTTATTTTAAAAGTAGCTTGGGATATTGCAAAACCTAGCATCGGTGAACTACTTGATAGCTCTCTTCCTGAAACAACAGTTTATGAACTTGAACAAATTATTTCAAAAACAAAAGGCGTTGAATTTTTTCACAATCTGAAAACCCGCAAGATAGGAGAAAATATTTCGGTTGAAGCTCATATAAAAGTTGATAAAAACATGACAGTGGAAGCTTCTCATCAAATAGCAACAGAAATTGAAATAACAATAAGACAACGGTTTGGAGAACGTGCACATGTAATTGTGCATGTTGAGCCTTATAGAAATAACTGACAAACAAAAAAACACTACACCCGACATCATGTATAAAACATTGGAGTTTAAGTGGTTATTTGATGTTTTCTGCCCCGCATCAGCTTTTGTAACGGCAGACAGTTACGATGCCCGCAATCCCCAAACGTTACATATTTGTAACCGTAGTCTTACGACGGAAAATGAAACCAGAAAACCCGGGTAGCTGCAGAGAAATGATTAATATAGAAAAGATTACCAAAAACAAGAAACAGTTTCTTGACTTATTGTTGCTGGCCGACGAACAGGAAGATATGATTGACCGGTACTTGCCGGATGGAGACCTGTTTGCATTGTATGACGGCGATCTGAAAAGTGTTTGCGTGGTGGTGCCGGTAAACAGCGATACCTGTGAGCTGAAAAATATAGCGACCTATGTTAAATATCAGGGCAAAGGATACGGCCGCGCATTGATCAGGTATATTGCCGATTACTACAAAAATGATTACAAAGCCATGCTTGTCGGGACAGGCGAAACGCCGGCCATCCTGTCGTTTTATAAAAGCTGCGGATTTGAAATGTCGCACCGGGTAAAGAGCTTTTTTACAGACAATTACGACCATCCCATGTTTGAGGGCGATATACAGCTTGTGGATATGATTTATCTTAAAAAGGATTTGCAGGAATAACTGGTATTTATCACAGACGAAATAATGCTGAAGAAGAAATAAGGTTCACCGCCCCGGAGCAGGAACCTGTGAGCGCTGCAAAGCCCCGGCTTCAGCCGGCAACATTTCCCGCCGCCGGCCGTTATCATTACAGAGTTATCAATTATATGAATTATGGATGGAAGAAACCGGATACTGTATACGCTGCCGGCGCTGGTGATGTTAACGCTCTGCGCCTGTAACACCAGGGAAGACATTTCGAAATATGCGCCCGTCGAAATTTATGCTGACGACACCCTCCTTCAGCGGATTGATGACAAAAGGGCGATGATTGTCATCGCGCACGACGATGATATGTGTGGCATGGCCGGAACCATATCATTGCTCAATCAGCAGGGCTGGGAGATTGCCGTGGTCAGTTTTTCGCAGTCGCCGGAACGGAATGCGGCCCAGATAGAGGCTTGCCGCGATATTCTGGATACAGTTATGTTTGTGGACCTGAAGCCCGGACAGTACAGGAACGACCTTGATACGGTGGAAAATGCCTATTACGCGATGCCCCGGGAGAAGTTTGAGGCTGTTTTCAACCGGGCGCTTATTGAGGCGGAATATATCCGGTGTATCCGGGCATTCAATCCTTCTGTTATTTTTACCCTCGACAACGAGATGGGGGGCTATGGTCATCCGGAGCATGTTTTCATCAGCCAGATGGTTATTGATCTTACCGCACAGCAGCGGATTTCCCCCGCCTGGATCTACCAGAGCGTGTATACGGATCATATGGAACAAACCATTATGGAACGGCATGCCGCGAGGATGAAAAGCTGGGGCTTCCCCGGGGATGAATGGGACAACGCGAAGGCAATCTATGGCGTTTCGGGTATGCCGGAACCGGACGTTCAGATCAACATCCGCAGCCAGGCCGGGCGGAAAATGGATTATCTGCGGTCGTACAACAAGCGGGAACGCGAAATCCTTGATTTCTTCATTCCCTTTTTTGAAACATATCCTGCTGAAGCGTATTTTACGGTATTCGACAGGGAGTTTTTCAGGGTTATCAAAGTGTAAGGCGGGTATCATTACCGCGATGAAGGCAGGCCCGGGCAGGGCTGGTGCGGGTGTTATTTTTCGTTTATTATCATTTTTTAGTATCAGGGAAATTCAATTAATGCATATATTTACTCGTTGGCAACAAGTGTAAATGGACAGCGACACGACAGACAATAATGAACTAACAATTTAAAAGAGTAAAAATTGCAAAATTAAAAATGAAAGAGAAAGCGAAATGGACACGTATCATTTACATCATTGGCGTTATTGCTTTGGTAATTGGCGTACTTGATCCTTTAGAAGGATCTGTTGTAATTACAGTTGGCTGTACATTTATTGCATTATCAACATACCTGACAAAAGATCGGTATTGGAGAATATTTCTTACATCACTGATAATGATTGTAATTGGTGTGTTTTTTCTGTTTTATTTTTCGTCACTCGGAGGCTTTGGTGGCACGTCAACGCTATCCTGGTGGTGGGGTACGTTAATACTTCCTTATCCACTTGGATGGTTAATGTCAATCATTACATTAATTGTCAGGACTGCTAATAACTCAAAACAACAAGCCAATACCTAAGCAGAATTATTCTTTAATTATGACCTTTAAGACAAGAACACCAGCTACCAACAAATAAGACTTAAACGCAGTCGCTGCGCTAAAGTAAAATCGCAGCCGTAACATATCTGCGACTGCCCCCGGAGAACCAGAAATCAAAGAAACCTGTGTATGAAGAAAGAAGAAGTTGACAAACTGAGAAATCAACTTTCCGTTGAAGCGAAAAACGGCATCGACTTCACAGTGGCTGCAACCGCAATATGGGCGGCAATCGCTTTTATCTGGACGCTGAAAACGGACGCCTATACCAGATCGGTTCTGGTATTTTTTGCCGGCGGAGCTATGCTTCCGCTTGCGTTACTGCTTTCCCGGGTATTTAAAACGAACTGGAAAAATAAAAGTAATCCTCTCCAGCCACTGGGCTTGTGGCTGAATTTCGCCCAGTTATTCTACTTTCCCTTTCTGATTTTTGTACTGATAAAGCAACCGGAATACTTCATTATGACTTACGCCATTATTACGGGTGCGCACTTCTTTCCGTATGCCTGGTTTTACAGGGCTAAATGGTATGCAATCTTTGCCGGGGCTATTTCAGCAGGTAGCTTGTTGATTGCATTGTATTCAGAAAACGGAGAGCATTTTTTAGTTGGCGTATGGACCAGCTTATGCCTGGCGGTTTTATCACTCGGGCTATTGACAGACTACAAAAGAAAGCGAAAAATTATCTTCAGCTGAAATGCAACAGTTGTCAGCGGGCTCCATCAGCCTGTTGAATCCGCTTGCCTGCACATTTCATTGCCGTACAATAAGTCCGGGATATGTTTTAACTTTGGGTTAATGAAGCGCCGCTTTTGAAAAACAGTTAAATGCCGCCTGCCATGCGCTATGCGTTAACCGGCAATCGCAGAAATCAGACAAAAGGAAAAACAATGGATCAGAAACAATGGTACGAAACATTATTTGAGAACTACGGTGAAAAATACGATAAGGAATGTTTTGCGCAGGGAACAACCGGTGAATGTGATTTTATTGAAAAAGAAATCAGTTTTAACAAGTCGCTGAAAATCATTGATATCGGGTGCGGTACCGGCCGCCATTCCATTGAGTTGTCGAAGAGGGGCTATTCAGTAACAGGGATCGACTTATCCGGGTCGTTACTTAAAAAAGCGGGAGAAAAGGCGGAAAAAAGCGGATTGCAGATAGATTTCATCCGGCTCGATGCGCGCAATCTGCCGTTTAAAGCGCAGTTTGATGTAGCCATCATGCTGTGCGAGGGCGGTTTCCCTTTGATGGAAACAGACGAGATGAATTATGAGATTCTGAAAAATGTTTCTCAATCGCTGAAGCCGAAATCAAAATTTATATTCACCACCTTAAATGGGTTATTTCCTTTGTTTCACTCCATTAACGACTTCTACGCGGAAGGCGCTGCTGAAGGGAATGCCACTTACGAAAGCAGGAATTTTGATTTAATGACCTTCAGGGATTTCAATATTACCAGGATTGAGGACGACAATGGCGTCGTAAAAGAGCTGGCCTGTAACGAAAGATATTATGTCCCGAGTGAAATCACCTGGCTGCTGAAAACGCTCGGCTTTACCCGCATTGAAATATTCGGGGCAAAGCTCGGATCCTTTTCCCGCGAAGACAAACTTAAAACCGGTGACTTTGAAATGTTGGTGATTGCAGAAAGGTAAGATATGAAAACAGTGGAGGAATGCGTAGTAATTGCCATGGATGGTATTGATACGGAACTTTTTCCTTTATTGCCATATATTCTGCAGGATATATGGGAAATCGGGGCATGCCCGGATGTCATCATCAGGCTGATGCGAAAACACTGCAGCAACCCGGCCGGGTTGAAAGTGCTTGACCTGGGATGCGGAAAAGGCGCCGTATCCGTAAAAGTATCCAGGGAACTCGGGTGCTACTGCTATGGGATAGACGCGGTTGCTGAGTTTATTGCCTTTGCGGAACAGAAGGCGGCTGAATATGAAGTAAGCCACCTGTGCAGCTTCGAAACAGGAGATATCCGGGAGAAGGTGAAAAGCCTGCAGGGTTTTAATGTGGTCATACTCGGGGCCATCGGGCCTGTTTTCGGCGATTATTTTTCAACCCTTTCAATTCTGGGAAACTGTATTCATGAAAACGGAATTTTCATCATTGACGACGGATATATCGATGATGACAGCGATTTTAACCATCCCCTGATCTTCAGGAAAGCCGACATTCTGCAGCAGATAGAAAAATCGGGCATGTGCCTTGTTGAAGATGCTATCATAAGCAGGGATGATATCAAAGAATCAGACGATTACATTTTTGGTCATCTTAAAAAGAGATGCAGTGAGCTGATCGAAAGATTTCCTGATAAAGAGGGCCTGCTGCTTGACTATATTAACAGGCAGGAAGTTGAGAATGGCGTGCTCGAAAATAAAATCACCTGCTCAACAATAGTGATCAGGAAGAAAGTGGAATTGGTTGTATGATTTCAGCATTGAGGCTGTAATGCGAAGTGTCTGGTTAATTACTCTGCGATCCTGCCGGAACGGTTTATCAGGTTCTTCGGCCGGATGATGGTATTCGTGATGCCGTAAGAGCATGCCTGCTGAAACGCTCTGCTGTCGTCGGGCAGGGGGGGCAATCGACGGCGGGTGCGGGGCATTTTCTATATCCATCCACAGTCGCGGAATCTGACTTAAATGCTGTCTGAAAATTCATAACAAGCGGTTGTCTTTTTTTCTGATGCGCTTAAATTTGTAAAACTTTTCAGGGGAACCGTTAAACGTTATTTGCATGCAACCCTGCGCAGTGCCCGGCATTCAATTTCCTGATCACCGGGAATGTCATCCGTAAATGTTGTATTAACATAATTGTCTTATGAAAAAAATCAACAGAACAGCACTCTTTCTGATGCTTACGTTTGTGATCAGTTTTTCGTTGGCGGGACTTTATAAATTATTCGGTGGGCAGTACGACTCCAATCTCAGCAGAACTATCCTGGGCGTTACTTACATGTTTATTCCGATGATATGCGTTATCATCGTTGAGAAAGTGATTCATAAAGAGCCCTTTAAAGCTGATCTGCTGATCTCGTTCAGGATCAATCGCTGGTTTTTTTTCGCCTGGCTGATTATGCCGGTAATCAGTTTTATGGCTTTCGGGGTGAGTTTATTGTTTCCCGGTGTTTCTTTCAGCCCTGAGATGAGCGGGATGGTGAAGCGGTTTGAAGAGATGTTAACCCCGGAGCAGATAGAACAAATGAAAAACTCCATGGAAGCGCTTCCGGTTCATCCGGTCTGGATTTCGCTGGTGCAGGGGCTTGTTGCAGGTGCAACAGTCAACGCCATTGCGGGTTTTGGAGAGGAACTGGGCTGGAGGGGGTTTCTGCTTAAAGCGTTTAAGGAGATGAATTTTTTGAAAGCATCTGTTGTCATCGGGTTTATCTGGGGCATCTGGCATGCACCGATTATCCTGATGGGGCATAACTATCCGCAGCATCCTGAATCCGGTGTACTGATGATGATCGTCTGGTGCATACTGCTCACACCGCTCTTTCTATACATTACCGTCAAATCAAAATCCGTTATTGCCGCGGCCATTATGCACGGCACCTTAAATGCCACCGCAGGCATCGCGATAATGATCATTGACGGAGGCAACGATCTGACGGTAGGCATGACGGGCCTGGCCGGTTTCATTGCCTTGTCTGTTGTTCTGGTGCTGTTGTATCTGTATGATAGATTTATCAGCAGGGAAAGGATTCTGACCGGCAGGCTGGGTGCCGGGCTCTGAAATGGATTGCCCGCTGCATGATCACTGATGCTGAAAAAGAAAACCAGGATAAATTATGGCTTCTTATTAATCAAACTTTAAGATAACCATGCGGGAAACCCTAAGATACACTGCCGGCTACATTTTTGGAAGTGCAATTTTCCTTTTTCTGATCCCATTCGGTTTGTACAAACTTTCCGGTTATGACAACCTATGGACAGACCTGGATTTGTTGCAATCCGACGCCGTACGATATATCCTGTCAGTTTGTTGCTTTTTACCCGGCGCATTCTTTATGATCTGGTCAAATATTTTTCTTTTTAAGGTCGGGAAAGGCGGTCCGGCCGAAGGGATGGGCGTCTCCGTCAGCCCCCGTACCCAAAGGCTGGTAACTGCCGGTCCATACAGGTACTGCAGAAACCCTATGGTTTTCGGGGCGCTGCATATCTATCTGGCCATCGTGATATTTCTGAATTCCCTGACTGCCCTGAGCGCTTTACTGATTTTCTCTCTTTCCGGAATCACTTACCTGAAGTTATCGGAAGAAAGGCGATTGGAAAAGGATTTTGGCGATGAATTTCTGGAATACCGTAAAAAAGTTCCGATGTTGTTTCCCGGAATCCGGTTCAATAAATAACCGGTGAAGAATATTCCGCCGCCGGTTTGACAATGATTTTCCGATAGCAGTAGAACCCACTATTATTTTAAATTTATTTTGTGCTTTTTGCTTGTCAATTAAATAATGACGTATTTTTGCGACATTAAAAACAAGCCATGAACAAATCAGAAAAATTTGATGAAGACCTCCGGGAACTTGCCCGTTACGCGAAGGTAATTTCCCATCCGGCCAGGCTGGCAATTATAAAATATCTGGCCAATACAAGATCCTGTATTTCGGGTGATATTTCCGATAGCCTGCCCCTGGGCAGGTCAACGGTTTCGCAGCACCTGAAAGCGTTGCGCGATGCCGGACTGATTCACGGAGAGATTGACGGACTGAAAATCAACTATTGCCTCTGTTCAGGCGGAATTGAAAAATTCATGGCGCTTTTTTCCGGATTTTTTGAACCGGTGAAAACCAATGGATTTGACTGTGAAATCAAATAGCCCTGAACCGGCCTTTGAACCTAAAATGCTTTATAATGAAGATTCTGATACTTTGCACCGGCAACTCCTGTCGCTCCCAGATGGCCCACGGTTTTCTGCAGTCTTTTGATCCATCCCTTACCGTACGTTCTGCAGGCACCGAAGCTTCGGGCCACCTCAACCCCAAAGCCGTTGAAGTGATGAAAGAGATTGACATCGATATCAGCCACCACACTTCCGATTCCGTTGATCTGTATCTCGGCGAGGAGTGGGATTATGTTATCACTGTTTGCGGTGGCGCCAATGAAGCCTGCCCTGCGTTTTCAGGTATGGTAAAGCGCCGGCTGCATATTGGTTTTGATGATCCTTCGCATGCAGTGGGAACCCCTGAGTTTATTCAGGGAGAATATATCCGGGTGCGTAACGAGATCAGAGAAGGGTTTTGGAAATTATACAATGAGCAAATAAAACAGGCACAATGAAAAACGAAGAATTGAAGAACATAGTAAAAGAAAAATACAGTGAAATCGCTCTGCAATCCAAACATGAAAATGAAACTTCATGTTGTGGATCAGGAGGATGCTGTTCAGATGTGGACTATTCCATCTTCAGCGAAAGTTATACGCATTTGCAGGGCTACAACCCGGACGCTGACCTGGGGCTTGGTTGCGGTATCCCGACGGAGTTCGCACAGATCCATGAAGGCGACACGGTAATTGACCTGGGCTCGGGTGCCGGAAACGACTGTTTTGTTGCCCGTTCACTGGCGGGAGCTTCAGGTAAAGTTATCGGAATTGACTTTACTAAAGCCATGATTGAAAAAGCGCGTGCTAATGCCTTAAAGCTGGGCTATAACAATGTAGAATTCCGTTTGGGGGACATTGAAAAAATGCCTGTGACCGCCAACAAGGCAGATGTAATCATCAGCAATTGTGTGATTAACCTTGTTCCGGATAAGGTGAAAGCCTTCAGCGGGATTTTCAGGATTCTGAAACCCGGCGGTCATATTTCAGTATCGGATGTGGTGCTGAAAGGCGAACTTCCCGAAAATCTTTTACAGGCAGCGGAAATGTATGCGGGTTGTGTCTCGGGCGCCATTCAGATGAGCGATTACCTTGAAATCATGAAAAACTGCGGACTGGAAAATTTACAGGTTCAGAAGGAAAAGATTATTTCAATACCGGATGAAATCCTGCTCAACTACCTGAACCCGGATGAACTTGAAAGTTTCAAAGCTTCGGGAACCGGTATATTCAGCATTACAGTATACGCTGAAAAGCCTTTTAATTCACCGGGATGTGGGTGCGGATGTAACTGTTGAATTTGAGGATGAGTTGATTTGAGGATGAGTTGATTTGAGGATTTGTTAATTTGAGGATGTGATGATTAGAGGATGAGTTGATTTGAGGATGTGATGATTTGAGGATGAGTTGATTTGGAGATGTGATGATTTGAGGATGTTACTGATTATCTGCATCCAATGAATGTTTTGGGTGGAATGACGGATGAAATTTTATTCAACATCTAACACTTATATATGCTATGAAAGAGGAAAAAGAAAACCTGAATTTGAAACTCACTTTTGAGTTTTCTATCAAAATTATTGAATATTGCGAACGGCTGGATGCAGTTAAGAAGTTTGCCTTGTCAAATCAGTTATTTAAAGCCGGAACTGCCATCGGAGCCAATGCCAGTGAAGCGCAGAATGCAGAAAGCAATGCTGACTTTATTCATAAATTCAAAATGGCGGCGAAGGAGATGAATGAAACAGATTATTGGCTGAAGTTATGCAGATTCTCCGACTTATTGCCTGATCCGGGCGATCTGCCCGAACACCTTGAATCAATTAAGAAAGTAATCAACAAGATAATTTCCACTTCAAAAAGCCGATGATCCTGTTTTCCGAACGTCTGTCCGGGTTTTAATGGCACAACCGAATGTAATTATCTGCAAAAATGAGGCGCTCAAAAAGCACTTTTTTTCAATAAACCAGCTCATCTCCTAATCCCCTAATCCCCTAATCCCCTAATCTCCTAATCACCTAATCACCTAATCAAAACAATGCCTTCACAACCACGACTCAAATTCTTAGACAGGTACCTTACCCTGTGGATTTTTCTCGCCATGTTTCTTGGCGTTTTTTCAGGATATTTCTTTCCGTCCATTGCTTCCTTCTGGGATTCGCTGAAAGCCTCTCCTGAGAGTACAACCAATATTCCCATTGCCATCGGGCTGATACTCATGATGTATCCGCCACTGGCCAAGGTGAAGTACGAGGAGCTTGGCGACGTGTTCCGCAATGTGAAAGTGTTGACTTTATCACTGATTCAAAACTGGATCATCGGGCCGGTGCTGATGTTTCTGCTGGCAGTGGTCCTTTTTAAGCTGTTCCCCGGCGAAAACAATGCCAACCTGCCCTATGTATATGGCATTATCCTGATCGGCCTGGCGCGCTGCATTGCCATGGTCATCGTGTGGAACGACCTGGCCAGGGGTGATACCCAGTATGCGGCAGGCCTGGTGGCTTTCAATTCCATATTTCAGGTGTTGTTTTTCTCGGTATATGCCTGGTTCTTTATAGCGGTGTTGCCCGGTTGGTTCGGCATTCCCGTCAGTGATGCCGTTGAAAGCATCACCATTGGACAGATTGCCGAAAGCGTTTTTATTTATCTGGGTATCCCGTTTATCGCCGGGTTTCTTACACGGTTTATCCTGATCCGCGTAAAGAATAAAGAGTGGTATCACCGGGTTTTTATTCCGAAGATAAGCCCCCTCACCCTGATTGCCCTGCTGTTTACCATAGTGGTAATGTTTTCGCTGAAAGGCGAATACATAGTTAAAATCCCGTTTGATGTAGTGCTGATTGCCGTTCCTTTACTGACCTACTTTGTGGTGATGTTCTTTGTTTCATTTTTCATGAGCAGGAAAGTCGGGGCTAATTATGAGCAGTCAGCTACCCTGTCGTTTACCGCGGCCAGCAATAACTTTGAGTTGGCGATTGCGGTGGCCATCGCGGTATTCGGTATCAACTCCGGTGAGGCATTCGCGGCGGTAATCGGCCCGCTGGTGGAAGTGCCGGTGATGATCGCGCTGGTGGGTGCCGCACTCCGGTTTAAAAGAAAAATGCGATGGTGATATCTTAACATGAATATATGTAACTTTGCAGCTTAAAATTTCAATTATGTCCGAAATACTCAAACTTCAGCCC
>JABNAD010000767.1_pt1 | contig 15561 bp, 7 predicted proteins | sample 7240381 | NCBI WGS metagenome assembly JABNAD01 (sample SAMN11332834, study PRJNA596920) | anaerobic digester metagenome | biome: digested sludge; isolation source: digested sewage sludge-derived enrichment culture grown on H2/CO2 | place: Germany: Goettingen
ATTCCTTGTTGACCCGGGCGCTGATGTACTGGTTGGAATAGGTTCCGTCGGTGTTTTTCACCCGGATGGTGAAGGTTTCAACCGCGATCAGATCCGCCAGGCGTTCCCGGACGGGGCTGCTGACTACCAGGTCACCGCCGGCGACAAACAGGTCGGTGCATTCGTAATAGGAAACATATTCAATGACTTTGTCGCTGAGGTCGTCCTGTTTTACCAAAAGGATCGGCGCATCATTCTTTGCGGCAAAGGGAGTAGCTGCCAGTGCATCCACAAAGCTCCAGCCGTTGGCAATGACTGCTTTTCTGGTGCGGAAGAACTGATCGGCAATCATGGTGGAGGTTTCGATCCGATCCGCTCCGTTGATGCGGACAGCGGCAATGCCGGCGTCGGTCAGAATCTTTTCCATTCCCTGATCGATGGCCAGATAGCCTCCGATGATGTAGACCGTTTTAATGCGGTTGCTGACGAGGTGATCAATCACCGACTTGGACAAGGTTTTGCCGTCCGTCAGCAGAACCGGATAGCCTTTCTTGGCTGCCATGCTGCCGGCCGACAGGGCATCGGCAAACTGGTCGCCGGCGGTCAGAACGGCCGCGCTGGTGATGACATTGCTGGCTCGCAGGCGAATGGCAACCTTCAGCGCCGTTTCATAGCGGTCGCTGCCGCTGATGCGCTCGACATTGTATCCCAGGGAATTGAGCTCGGATTCAACCGAGGAACTGATGGCCGACAAGCCGCCCAGGATAATTACCTTGGTTGCTCCCAGGCGAACCATTTCCTGGCGGGTATCCGCCGAAAGTTCCGTGGTGGAGGTTAAAAGAATCGGCGCGTTCAGCGCATAGGCCAGGGGCCCGGCTGACAGAGCGTCGGGAAAGTTCGTTCCCTGAACCAGAATGACGGTATCCGCCATGGTATAAGTCGCTTTGCTGATATAGGTCGCGGTGGCGTACCGGTTGGGTCCGTTGAACACTTTCAGGTTTCCCGGATTCACCGTGGAGGCCAGCGTCTGGATTGACTTTTGCGGCAGGCTGGTTTCAACCACCGGCGGGTTAAATACCGAGCTGGTGGTTTGCGCCATGGCAGAGTGACTGAAGAGCGACACCGGCATGACTTGAAGTGCAAGGGCCATAACCAGAGATGATGTGAGTCCACGAAGTACATGTTTCCTTTTTTCCATAATGTCCCCCAATTGTCTAGTTTTTAAAGAATCGTTTTCATAATAACATATTAATTCTAGAAAATAAATATTTATGTAGGTTATTTTTCCTTTAAAAGTTCAAAAAACTTCTTCGGTACCACCCTTTTATATTCATTCTAAATTTAAATGCCGTTCAATACCCCTTAAAAATAGCCAAAAAATCAATAAACCCACATTCAAATGTGGATTTAGCCCATTGATTTTCGACTATAATAGTTAATCAATAAAATGCAATAATATAGTATAATTATGAATTTACGGTTTGCCTCTTGCCCTGACCGGCTTTTCGTCCGGCTTCCCTCGTGCCGGATCCGCCACCAGAGCCGACTTGGATGCCAACCGGGGATCTGCAGCAAGTTGCCCCAGTCCCCTCTGCCGATGAAACCTGCAAACGGACCGTCGTACAAAAAATCTGTTTTTTTTCATGAATCCCAGACAGGAAATGCGCCGGAATCAGCGGTTGATTCCGGCGCATTTCCTTAGTCACTCGAAGATCAGAGCTCTCAGCCTTCTGCTGGTTTGCAGGTACAGGTCCCGAAGGTCCCCGGTGAAATTTCTGTTTTAGATACTTGATTCGAATCTGTTGAAGTCCAGTGCTGCAGATCCCTTTCTGTGGGCTGCTGCGATCAGCATCTTCGTCGGATTGCTCCCAGGTTGGGAGCAATCCTTCACCTTACTGAGCCATGGCTTCCATCAGCTGGGTCTGCACCGCGGAAGAAATCACCAGTTCGCCTCCGACCACTTTGATGTCATGGACCGGTGAATTGGCCAGATAGCCTTTCACGCTGGTGTCGATGGCGGTTTTGCTCACCAGCAGGATCGGTACATTGAGCTTGGCGGCATAGGGTACGGCTGCCAGCGCGTCGGCAAAGGTCCAGCCATTGGCGACAATGGCGCCGGTGGCTTCCGGATAGTAGGTCTTTGCAACCAGGGTTGCGGTCTCTGTCCGGGTCGCTCCGGCCAGACGGGTAACGGTAAGTCCTTTGGTAACCAGGGACTGCTGCAGTGTGCTGCTCAGCACCAGGGTGCCGCCCACCATGGTGACTTTGGTGATGCCCTTGCTCTTGAGATAAGCATCATTTCCCAGACCCAGGCTCTTGCCATCGGTCAGCAGGATCGGAATTCCGTTCTTGGCTGCGTAGCTGCCGATGGCCAGCGCATCCGGGAAGGAGCTGCCTGAAGCCAGGATGACCGAGGTCGGTTTCCCCTTGATCAGTTCCAGACGCTCTGCCGCTTTGATTGCGGTGTCGTAGCGGGTGGTTCCGGCAATCCGCTCAACCGTCATACCGCTCATTGCCTTGAGGCTGGTTTCAACGGCGGCATCGATGGCGGTGGTGCCGCCCATGATGATCACCTTCTTGACGCCCAGGCGGACCAGTTCCTGTTTGGTCACGGCGGTCAGCTCCGTCTTCGAGGTCAGAAGGATCGGCGCATTCAGTGCCGTGGCCAGCGGACCGGCAGCCAGAGCATCCGGGAAGTTGGCCCCTGATACCAGGATCGCCGTGCCGGCAGAAGAGAAGGCAGCTGCGCTGATAATATTCGCGGTCTCATAGCGGCTGGCTCCGGCCAGCACCTCGACCTTGTCAATGGGGTTGTCCACGGCATAAGTCATGAGGGTTTCCTTGCCATAGCTGTCGACAAACCGGAAGTTCAGGCTCTGGGCTTTGCCCACCTGGACATTATCTACCGTAAAGGTTCCGTTGTAGTTCAGCGGAACGGACTGGCCATTCAGGGTCAGCGTTCCGACTTTCACCGTTGCGCCCTCAATCAGCGGCAGGATCCCGTCGGGATTGACCTGATTCTCACTCATGATCTGAATCGGGATCGACGGTACCGGCTGAGCCGAGAGGTTTGATTTGAGGAAGCTGGTGGTGCCCCCGGCCACATACAGCGCGCCCTTGGTGCGGCTGGTCATGGCGCCCTGTCGCACGGAAACGGCATACAGGTTGGTCGCCTTCAGGGACTGGCTGGTTTCCACCGTCCCGTAGATGTACAGATTGCCCCGGATGTTGACATCGCCGGTTTTGAGCACAGCGTCCGGTGCGACATAGACATCCTGATCCACAACCTTGTAATTCCAGGTGGTATCCTTGTCGATGACGATGGCATTGATCGGGTTTTCCGGCAGGAGCGATTCCTGGACAGTGAAGGATCCCTTGGACAGATCCGTGTCGTAGAACCAGTTTCCGGTGTAATTGTCATTGTTGTCCACAGCGCCGATGCCGTTGACATACCATTTGCCGGTGTGGGTGACATCCGTGATGTCCAGATCCATGGAGTAATAGCCATAGGAATCCGGCGTCGTATCCTTGAACGTGGCCATGCCGCCGTATTCGTTGTGCAGATCAAATTCCACGGAGCGAACCCCTGTCTGGGAGTCCGAAGCCTTGACCTTGACCCGGACGCTTTGGCCCGGATAGGCAGTGGTGCGGTTCACTGACAATGTTGAAATGTCAATGGTCGGAGGTGTCATGTCCGCCCCGGGATTATCCACCGTGAAGTTGCCCTTGCTCAGATCCTCGTCATAGCTGGAATACGCCCGGTAGTTGCCGTTGTCATCTACAACGCTGATGTCCTGGAGCGTCCACTTGCCATGGTGGGTATTGGCATCAATCACGAAGCTCGCCATATAGTAGCCGTTGATGTCCGCCTTAGTAGATGACAGAACTTTGGATCCCCGGTTCTCGTTAATCAGCGTATACTGAACCTCTTTCACCGAGGTCTTTTCATCCGCTGCCAGAGCCCCCATCCGGATGGTATCCCCAGGCTTGGCTGTGGTCTGATTAATCTTCAGAGTTCCCACCTGAACCACCGGCGCCGTCATATCCGCTTTGGGATTGACCACCGTGAAGTTCCCGCGGCTCAGATCCACTTCCCGGCCGTTATAGAACCGGCAGTTGCCGTTATTGTCGACGGCTTCCAGGAAGGACAGCGACCAGCCTCCGTCATGGGTGTTGGAATCAATCGGGATCTGCACCGAATAATAACCCGAAGCATCCGGCCGAATCGTCGTCAGGTAGCGATAGCCCCCGTTGACATTGTCGAAGGTGAACTTAACTTCCCGAACTCCGGTATTCTCATCCGTCACCTTGACTCGGATCGTGACCAGTCCACCCGGCGTCGTTGCCGTCTGAACCACCGACAGCGTCGACCGGTCAATGACCGGTGCCGTCATATCCGCCATCTGCGAAACGATGGTCCGATTGGTCTCAATCCCGATCGCCGGGTGATACAAGGCGGGACGAACATAGTCCGAGCCCTGCCGGAACGGATTCGCCAAAGCAACTCCCCCAGACAAACCAATTTGCAATGAAAACGCCAGAGCAGCCGACGCAAACCGAATCAGATTTTTGTTTCGATGCATAATTTCCTCCAATAAAATCTAGTAAAATACGAAAAACCATTACAAAACTCATTTTAACAACAAATCGAATAAAAAAATAGCATTGATACCAATAAAAATTTCTTTCTCCCCTCAATTTTTCTTTCTAAAACAAAATAATAGAAGCATTCGAACTTGATAACCATTATAAAATTAAATCGCACCCCACTAGTTTTCACGACCATTCACTCGCCCTCCTCTTGGTTTCCCCTCCCTGAAACTTGTCCCTTTAGACATAAAACCCTTCGAATACCCGCCTGATCAGCCTGAACAGCCCGATTCGGCCGATCACCTTCGCCAACCTGATCAGGCAGCTGCCCCACAACAGCCTGTCCCCCCTGTCAGATCAATCTTCAAAAACCATTTGAGCAGAGCTCTGTCAAAGTGCTCTGTTCCTAGAGTTCTGTCCTTGGAGCTCTGTTCATAGAGCCCTGAATGATCTTAACGATCTCAGCAAATCGAAAGAGGCAGCAAATCACCTGGGTGATTTGCTGCCGTTTCAATGATTCATGTCCTTAAGGTCTGGCTGACTTAATAACTGACCATTTGCCATATATTTTGGTTGTGCCGACCATGCGGTAGGCTCTGACTTTGTAATAGTAGGTGCGGCCCCTGGTCAGGCCGGTGTTGGTATAGGACAGCAATGAAGTGGTCCGCTTCAGGCTGTAGGTACCGGTGCTCGAAGTCGCCCGATATACTTCATAGCCGCTGGCTCCGCTGACTTTTGACCAGGAAGTCTTGATGCTGCTGGATGTGACTCGCAGCGCGCTGAAGTTCGAAGGAACGGATGGCAGCGGTTTCGTGCTTTTGACCGTTGAGTAGCTGCTGTAGACTCGGGTGGATCCCACCAGACGATAGGCCCGGACTTTATAATAATAGGTTTTGCCGGTCGTCAGACTGCTGTTTTTGAACGACAGTGCCGTTGTTGTTTCGCCAGCCAGTGTATAACCGGAGCTGCTGGAAGTGGATCGATACACCTGGTAGCCGGTGGCTCCGGCAATGGCGTTCCATTTCACCGTAATACTGTTGTACCCCGAGGACGAAGGCGTAATCACCGGAGTCGCCGGCAGCGGTTTGCCCGAAACCGGGGCTGAGAATCCGCCGTATAGTTTCCCATTCGCTCCGCTCTGGTATGCTCTGACCTTGTAGTAATAAAGAGATCCCGTAGACAGCCCCGTGTTGAGGTATGAGGCGGCAGTCGTTGTTCCGACCAAAGAATACGTTCCGCCACTGGTGCGTGAACGCCAGACTTCATAACCGCCAGCACCTGCCACACCGGACCAGCTCACTGTCACGCTGTTGTAGCCGGAGGATGCAGTTTTCAGAGAAGTGGGTGCAGTCAGAACGGGGATGGCGCTGGCAACCTCCGAATATTCCCCGTAAGTCTTCGCAGACTCCAGATTGCTGTAAGCCCTGACTTTGTAGAAATACTCAGTGCCTGTCGTCAGTCCGGTATGAACATAGTTCGTATCTGTCCGAGTGCTCAAAAGCTTGAACTCTCCATCCGGTGAAGAGGCTCCCCAGATCTGATACCCTGATGCTCCGATGATCGGCGACCATGTGATGCGGCTGCTGCTGCCGGAAGCCGATTCAGCCTTTACGTTAACTACTCTTGGCACAATGGATTGGGCTGCTGAGTATGTTCCCGGCACCTCCACTCCATCAATCAGGCTGTATGCCTGGACTTTATAGTAGAATGCGCTGTCCTGGGCAACATTGGTCAGCGTGAGCGCTGGGTCGGAGGTATGTTCACAGCGATCCAGATCGGTCAATGCGTTGCCGTAGGAAACGATATACCCCGCCGCGCCGGGAACTTCATTCCAGGTCAGCTGATGGGTGGTGGGTTCCGGAGCAGTCGCCCTGAAGTTTTCCGGCGCATTGAGTACCGGCTTGACTGCCAGCACACTGGAATAATTGCTGTAGACTTTCGTGGTGCCCGCCTTGACATAGGCCCGGATCTTATAATAATAGGACTTGCCGGTCACCAGATTCTGATCCTCATAGGAATTTCCGGTCAGATCAATCGTTGTAAAAGGACCAGTCTGGGATTCACTCCGGGCCAGTTCATACCCGCTCATGCCAGAATCCAAATTCCAGCTGAGATGAATGCTGTTCGGAGAGCTCGAGGATCCCGTGAAGTTCTGGGGCGCTTTGGGCTTCACCGTGAAGGTCTTGGTTTTCTGCGCAAAGCCATCCCCGGCGTCAATGACTCCGGCATAGAGCTCGTAGGTCCCATATTGAGACGGTGTCCAGGTCGCGGTGTTGCTTTTCCCGAATTCGCGGATCACCTGAGTATTCCCCTGAGAATCAAGACAGATGAAACCATACTGATAGGAACCTGATCTTGTATTTCCTCCGGTGGCCGTTGCTGACAGAGATACTGTTTCTCCCACTGAGCATTCCGTCTTTCCTCCCGTCGAGAAGGATGAAACGGTGAGATCCGCCAATCCCGGATCCGCCTTGAAGACAACATTGAAGTCCGGGTCGTAGAACGGATTGAAGACGATATAAGGACTGTCGCCCGCCGGAGCAAAGATATACGCCTTCCCTTCCAGGACTCCCCCATTGTAGACATTTCCGCCAAAATCATTGTCAAGTACTATGGCGTCTGTGTTGCTGTACTCCGCTTTGGTACTGGTGTACCCGGTAAAATCCCAATCAGAGACATACATCGGCTGTTCATCGCTGTAGTTTAACTGGAAAGCCACGTCGAAGATAAATAATTCCGCTCCGGAGGGAATGGTGTTGTACGGATTATTTACCTTGGCATAGTCTGCCGCCTCCTTCCCTCGGATGACATTGCCGATAGTAATCACATATTCAAAGTCACCGGAGTAATTGCTGCCCGTAAACCGAACGCCCTCCCCTGGGTAGGCCGGATTCGACATCGACCCGAAGTTGTCCGGGTTGAATGCGAAGGTGTTGATCGGATTCAGTCGAAGGGACTGAGTCTTGTCCGGGAAATGTTTTGACAGGACCGCTGCCTGGGCGGGAATCGCCCCGAATAGCAGTGCCAGCATCAGGACAAGAAACAGACTGATTTTTTTCGTTTTCATCGAAACAGCTTGTAATGAGTTATTCATTTCATTCTCCTAAAAGTTATTTACTCTAAATGATCCAGGTGTATTCTTCACCTTCATTTATCATTTGATTCTCCTGTAATCGACTGGATGAAACTTGATTTTTTTGATCGGATCCACTGTCTGCATCCGACAGCTCCAACCTTGCATCCTTCCACACGAATCTTGCATCCGGCAGCTCCAATTTTGCAGCCTTTCACACGAAGCTTGCATCCGGCAGCTCCAATTTTGCAGCCTTCCACACGAAGCTTGCATCTGCCGCTTCGAATCATTTGCACCGTAGCTGCCGCTTGATTATTGCTGTATGGATCGTGCTACGCGAATGTATCCTATTGAGCGTTGCGAATGCATTTTGTCATCTGTTAAGCGCTGTGGTTTCTCGTCATATCACTCTATAGCAGGTGCTTCGCGAGCTAGTTTAGAGAAACGGTCTCATTCCTAACACACCCCGTTCGTTATTTCGTGCCCTGAACTACCTCCTTGATGCATTTTCAGGCTGGTCATAATTATCAGACAGCAATTAGTAATTATTGGCGGAATTTTTCCAATTGATCTATAATAATTATCCAACCATTTACTTCTTACCTAGAGTAACATATCGTTTGGACAGTCTGTACAACAGGTGTTACCCAATTAAAAAATAATCATGCCCTTCTGTTTTCGAAGGAGAACCGCCCACGGGAAGTCGAGCTTCAGGAAAAAGGTTGAGGGCAGTAATGATGTTTGAAGAAAAAAACATGACCGTTTATCGCATCCCTGAGGAACGATAAACGGTCATGTCTGTCGATTGGATTTAGATCGAATCGCTATGGAGCATTGGCGAACCAGCCTCTGGCACATGGAGCAGTTCGGATTCCCTCTGCATGGGAACTTCAGCTGGTCCCGCAAAATCCCAGAGGAGTCCGGGAAGAATGAAGAACAGGACGATCACCGAGGAGACATCGACCACCGGATTCACGAAAAACACCAGATGAAAGGAACTCAGGGCCAGCAGGAAGGTCCAGCGGCCTTTTACCGGCAGATTCCTGGTCGTCAGGATCACCAGGAACAGCCAGGTCGAAAGGAACAGTATAAATCCGACCAGGCCGTATTCAGCCAGAAGATCGAAGTAATCCGAGTGATTGCCCAGGTCAAAGAGGGCTCGATCCGGCAGCGGCGAAATTCCCAGCAAGGGGTGCTCCTGAAAGATCACAACCGACTTAAGATATACCCGGAGCCGGTTCACCAGTTTGGTCAGTGCAGCCAGCTGGCGCAGATCCATCAAGTAGATCAGACGGTCAATGGGCGCTTTGAGAAGCAGCAGCAGAACCGCCGGACTCGAATAGACCAGAAATGCGGTCAGCCAGCCATTCGTTCGGATCCAGGCCGGCCAGCCGGCGCTCCGGTTCGGATCCGGAAGCTCCTGATCCTGATTCTTGCGATCATCCGGAGCCTCGGTTCGGATTCGCTGCCTGGAGCTGCCTTGCGTTTTGATCTTCACCAAGCGCCAGATCACAACCAGCAGCAGTCCCCCCAGATACAGCACCAGCGTGAGCATGGCAATGTCATACTGGGACAGCAGGACGAAGGCAGATAAGGCCAGTGCCAGAACCATAGCTGCCATTCGCTGCCTTTTCTCCTGAATCAGGAGCAGGCCGCCGGCTAGTAAAACAGTCAGAGGAATCGCCTCATAGACCGTATGGAAATTGCCCAGCAGCGGACTGGCGCGGAAATACCCTTTTTCAATCCCTGCCAGATCCCGGGCAATATTGGGCGTGAAAAAGAACTGTGTCAGTGAAACCACCGCGATCAGACCGATGTACCCGACTGCCAGTTTGGCGATCAGAGTTATCTCCCGGGTACGGCGGAACAGAAAAAACCAGCACGGAATCAGCATCGTGAACGCAATGGAAATCTGGCGGTTGTAGAACGCGCCGACCCCCAAAGTGCTCATGACCAGATTGTAGAGGGGCCACAGCATCAGGATCCAGATCCTTCTGCTGAAAAACTGCCGGATCACGTCCCCACCGGTGGCCCATACCGCCAGGCCAAGCCAGAGCAGCATCAGACCGCCCCATACCTTCCAGCTGTAGTAGAGGCTTTGGGGATTGACTGACCAAAGTACCAGCACCAGGGTTAACTGGTAGAAAAGACTCAGGACCGGCTGACTCTCATTCAGAAATATTTCTTTCAGATCTTTCCATTGAATCATTGTCCGACCCTCTCAGAATTTCGCGTCACCCGGTACCAGACATAGAAGACGGCAGCCTGAAGTAGCATCAGCCCCAGTGAAGTGGCCGACTTGATGTAATCGACCCATTCCACCTGATTCAGGGATGTCTGGAATCTAGCCTGGGCGTCCAGTCCGCGTTGGCTGTACTCTGCCATCAGACGCTGTTTCTGGATAGAAGCCTCAGGTGATGGCAGCACTTCCAGCTGATCCCCCCGATAGCTGATACGGTGAATCTGAGAATCATACAGAGAACCCTGTTCGATCAGATTCACTCGTTCTGCTCCATACAGAGACAGCGTATCCGTTGTGACAGCTGCCAGGTAAGGTCCGGCCAGCCAGATCCTCTGCACGGCGTCATCCGCCAGGATCTGCTGAAAGAGACTCCGGGCCTCAGCCTGTTGCAGATCGTCCCAGGGGCCGCCGGCTCTGGGCGCCAGCGCCTGATTCAGATAGTAGTATTCGATGGCCCCGCCCCGTCGAATTTCGAGCACTGGCCGGTTGACCAGCTTGGGAGATGCCAGGTTAAATCCAATCTCGTCCTTTGAAAAATCAATGGTGCCGGGCAGTTTGTGTACGGTCATTTCCTTCCCGTCGTAAGCGGCGGTAAAGAGATCCCCGGAGGGTTCAAAAAACCAAAAATAGATCCAGTCGTCTTTCACGATCAAATTTCCGTAAAAGTCCCCCTGAACGAGCCTGGGATCGCCAAATTGCGTGACTTTCCGGCTCTGGGGCTCATAGTGGAACAGCTGAATCGACTGATAGCGCAGACCATTTTCCTGGGTGGCAATGACATAGCCATCTGCCACCGGAAGAATCTGCTTCAGGTCTTCTCCCACGGAATCCGAGTGGATCAGCCGGGCGGGAGAATCCGAAGGAAACCGGTAGGCATACCGGGACGTCATGGCAAAGCCCAGAACATCGCCCTGATCCAGGAAGGGAACCATCTGGCTCGTAATGTCGGTATAAAACTGAGCGGATAGAATCTCCCGGTTGATGTTGGCGAGATCCGGCCGGTGAATCGAGAGATTCAGTAACCACAGAAAAGCCGGCAGCAGCAGGAGCAGCCGGAAAGTTGCCTTCATGACTGATTTCAAGATTTTGTTCATCCTATGACCTCTGCTTTTCGGTAACCAGGCTTTTCACCAGCTGATCCAGCTTTTCGGCAACATTTTTTGTTCCGTAGCGCTCGACACTGCGGGCAGCGCTGAATTTGTACAGCGCCTGTTCCTGTGCCGGCAGGATCAGATACCGATCCAAAGCCTGGGCCAGAGCCTGAGGATTCAGGCTGGGAATCAGGAAGCCGTTTACTCCCTCGACCAGATATTCACGGATTCCCCCCAGTGCCGAAGCAATTACCGGGGTGCCGCAGGCCAGGCTTTCAATGCCAACCAGCCCCAGAGACTCATCGTAGCTGGTCGGGAAAACAAACACATCCAGACTTCGATAGAATTTCGCCAGCTCCTCGGAATTCAAAGCCCCCAGCACCTGGACCCGATTTCTGACCGCCGCATCCGGAATCCCCTGTATTTTTGACAGCAGCCGATCGTCATCTGCGCCGGTACCGGCAAACACCAGGTTCAGATCCCGGAACCGCTCCTCCCGGGCAATTGTTAAAAAGGCTTCCAGCAGCACCTGCCAGCCCTTCCCCTCAACAATCCGCCCGCAATAGCCGATTCTTCGGATATCAGGATTCTTCAGTTCCTCCGGCCGACGCGCCGGGTGAAAGACTTCCAGGTCGATTCCTCCCGGGTGGCACACACTCACACGATCCGGATCGATGGAAAACCGGCGCAGAAGCTCGGCTTTGAAATATTCCGACGGCGTGATCACCATCTGGCTTTTTTTGATCAGATGACGGGTAAAATAACCCGTGGCGCGTTTAAAGGCGGTATTGTACTTGACATCATGACCATGGACGGAGGTAATAATCGGCGCCCGGGATCTGATGAAACGAAACGGAATCGCTGCCAGGAAAGGATACTGCACATTGACAATGTCGTAATCCCCTCGCCGCAGCCTGCGGCTGATCTCCGTCAGAAAGCGGAACTGGGCCTTCAGCTTCTGTACCTTGGAAGAACCACTTTCATAGATCAGCAAATCCACCTCATAACCCAGCTGGCGGTAAAGCTGATAGATCCGGTGCACGTAAATCCCCTGGGTCGCAGCCCCTGGCTTGGGGTATATCGGTGATATCATTAGTATTTTCATTTTTTACCCCATTTTTCAGAAACAGTTCGACAGCAGCAGGCAAGAATAATGGTAAACAGGATCGGAAGAAAGAATTTGGGCGCAATCAGGTTGAGCAGAAATCGAATGGCCGCGGCCCTGGGAATATAAAATATATCCAGCAGGATCCTGATCTTTACCACATCAATCAGACTGTTCTTCCAGGTGATATTGGACAGCGAGCCCAGCAGAAGCCCCAAAAAGCCGCTGAAGGCAAAAACGCCGGGAAAGCCGAACTCACTGAAGATTTCGATGATGTAGGAGGAGCCCATGCCCATCCCCTTAAAGTACTGGCTGCCCAGCAGATAGTACCCCAGATCCGCCGCCATGCTGTCACCCCGTTCAATGTATTCCGGCGTGTAGGGATTTTCCGGCAGGTCATTCACATACTGATCCAGAAACGGACCCAGCGCGTAATTTTTCTGATCAAAGGGCGGCAGTTCAATCAATTCCTGTCCCTTGGCCAGGGTCTGATACGACACCCCCTGACCGTAGATGAAATCAATCACTACCGGGAACCCGGTATCCAGACGATCCACATTCCAGCGGTTGATGCCAATGCCATAAAATACTGGAATCAGAAGCAATCCCATCAGAACAAATCCACCGATCAGACGCTTTTTCACCTGCCTGGTCAGCTGGCTTTGAGACGCCAGCAGCTGCAGGACTAAAAAAACGCTGAACAGCAGGCTGCGGCTGAAGGTGGAGCGAACCCCGGCAAAGAGCAATATGGCGGTGGATCCCAAATAGGAAGCCAGTGTGATCAGGCTGTACTTCAGCTGCGGCCTGGTGGCAAGATACAAGGCCAAAAAGGCAGCGCCCACTTCGGCAAAGCCGATGACCACAAAGGGCAGTCCAGTTTTAAATTCAGCATAGAGTGCCGCATAGCCGTAGCTTCTGCGAAAGATTACTTTTTCCAGATTGACGGCTGTCATGGCAGCCAGGCTGATCAGGTATCCAGCCAGAGCAATCCGCCGAATCAATCCTTCCTGAGACTTCAGCAGTACCGCCACTCGATTGCTCCTTGAGCCCCCCATCTTTTCAGACCTGTGCTCATACAGCCACTGGCCCAGAAACAGTCCCAGCAGCGCAACCAGCAGCATGCGATTAGCCCCCAGTCCCGTTTCGAAGGTATAGCGGTTGGGCACGTGGTTCACAAATCCGGTCATCAGATCGATGACGGGACGAGCCAGCAGAAATAGAAAAATGGCCAGGTTGAAGAACAGCAGACCCATTCTCTCTTTCAAGGAAAAGAGACAGTATGCTGAAATCCCCAAATTAATGAGGAACGGAAGAATCGTGGAAACCGAAAAATTATCACTCAGAAAAATCGTGAGCACAGATACCGCACTGATCAATGCAATCGCTGCCACTTCAATCGAATCTTTCCCTTTCGGGAACGAACGGATCTTCTCAGAGAATTTCCCCATGTCACGATCTATCCCAAAGCTGCTTGATGACAGCAACAATACGCTCCATTTGCTTCAGGGTCATTTTTGTGTCTGAAGGCAGACAGACCCCCGTTTGAAAGAGCCGTTCACTGACATCGCTTCCCCAGAAATCATACTTCTGGAAAATCGGCTGCAGATGCATCGGCTTCCATAATTTACGGGCGTCAATGTTGTGATCCGCCAAATGCTGAATCAGCTGGGAAGCAGACACCGGACCGTCAAGCAGAATGGATGTCAGCCAGTAATTGGGCGAATGCCCCTCAACTTCCGGCATGAAGCTGACCCCTTCCAGACCCTGCAGATGTTCCCGGTAATAATGGTAAATTTCCTGCTTTTTACTGACCCGGTCCGAAAGAACCTTGAGCTGGCCCCGGCCAATTCCGGCCAGGACATTGCTCAGCCGGTAATTATAGCCCAGTTCGCTGTGTTCATAATGCTTTGCCAGATCCCTGGACTGCGTTGCCCAGAACTTGATCTTATCGATGGCCTTCTGGTTATTGCTCAGCACCATGCCGCCGCCCGATGTGGTGATGATCTTGTTTCCGTTGAAGGACAGGATACCGAAATCACCGAAGCTGCCGGCGGGACGATTCTGATAAACCGAACCTAGCGCTTCCGCGGCATCTTCAATCAGAGGCACATTGTACTTTTGGCAAATGGCTTCAATGCGCTCATAATCCGAGCCCAGACCGTAAAGATCCACCACGATGACCGCCCCGACATGATCATAAGATTTGAGCGCTTCCTCCAGCAGGTCCGGATCAATATTCCAGGTATCCGGTGAACTGTCAATAAAAACCGGCACTGCCTGCTCATACAGGATTGGGTTCGCAGACGCCGAAAATGTCAGCGACTGACAAAGGACACGGTCTCCCGGTCTGACCTTGGCGGCTTTCAACGCCAGATGGATTGCGCTGGTACCCGATACCAGCGCCGCCGCTGCTTTTCGGCCAACCAGCGCGGCCAGCTCTATTTCAAATTCGTTGACATTTTTCCCAAGCGGAGCGATCCAGTTGGTTGCAAATGCCTCTTCAATATATTCTTTTTCAAAACCCTCGTCGCTCATGTGCGGCGACGCGAGCCATATGTGCTCATTTTCCACGTTTTCGTTATTACTCATTATGTATCTCCAAAACAAAGTCCCATCAGTCTGTCAAAGCAGCCCTTGGGCTAAAAACTGGCTGCTTTTCTCTTTTCGTATAAATATCACCTGTAATTTTACCACAGAGTGTCCGGGGAGAAGGTGAATTTTTGCTTACATGCCAAATAAGATCAGTCCAAAACCACTACCCGCTGTTCCGGTCAGTCCCGAATTCATTGAGTGACTCCATGATCCGGTTCATGTCATCCATTCCATAGCGCTGGTCAATGGGGATGCACAGACAATTTTCCTGGATCCGCCGTAAGTCGTCCGAAGCAGGGATGTTCACCTGTTCGGGCACCGGCCAGATCACCGGACAATAAATTCCTTTTTGAGCCAGGAAGGACTGCAGTCGCTTTCTGATCCCATTCTTCAATTCAATCGGGAAATAGAGCGGAACACTTCCGCCGGTCAGTCCAAAGTAAGGCCGGCCCAAATCGCTCCAACCCGAATAAGCGGCCAATCGGCTGAAATTCTGTCTGCGCGATTCCATCCAGCTATCCTTTGCTGGCGCAGCCGTCATTTCATCCCATACCGCCTGTGAAAAAGCGGACATTTGGTAAGATTCATCCATAGCGGCAATCCGGTTGCCCGCGTTGGCAAACTGACTCAGAAAATCCGCTTTATTTCCTTCCAGCCGTGACAAAAATCGATCCTTGGCGCGGTAGGCGTCCAGCGTCTGTTCAAGGAGAATGCTGTCCTCCCTTTGGGGAGGATCCTGCCAAAACAGACCCGAACATTTTTCTGCAAAGGCTCCATCCGGCAACGGCCCCCACTTTCTTAAGCTGGCAACCACAAAGTCAGCATAGGGATAGCTCAGGCCGGAGGCCCAGCTTTGGGTCATGTCATAAATGATTTTTGTACCCTGCTT
>JABNAD010000768.1_pt1 | contig 15557 bp, 20 predicted proteins | sample 7240381 | NCBI WGS metagenome assembly JABNAD01 (sample SAMN11332834, study PRJNA596920) | anaerobic digester metagenome | biome: digested sludge; isolation source: digested sewage sludge-derived enrichment culture grown on H2/CO2 | place: Germany: Goettingen
GCCTACAAACATCAGCAGCAGCAGGACAATATGGGTCTGCATGGGCCAGGTCGCGTAATCCACTGTAGTGAACCCAGTTGTTGTAATGATGGAAGATACCGTAAAGAAGACATGGCGCAGGCGTTCGGTCAGTGGTCCGTACAGGTCTTTCAGACTATAGGAAATGAAGACAATTGCCCCGGCGATGATGGCCAGGTACCAGCGCAGCTCCTCATTCTTGAACACAGCCTTCCAGTTGCCGGCCAGAAGGAAAAAGTAGAGGTTGAAATTCACCCCGAACAGGATCATGGCGATGCTAAGCACCATTTCGATATAAGCGCTGTTATAGGGGAAAATGGAGCCGTTGCGGATGCCAAACCCTCCGGTGCCGGCGGCGCCGAAGCCGTGCAGCATGGAATCAAACAGCGGCATGCCGCCCAGCATCAGAAACAGTACCGTCAACGCCCACATCCCCAGGTAGACGATATAGAGAATCCGGGCGGTGCTGCCGGTTTTGGAGACGATTTTGCCAAATACCGGCCCCGGCACTTCCGCCTTCATGATATGGACGGTATCGTCTCCCATTCTGGGCAGGATGGCCATGGTGAACACCAGGATTCCCATGCCGCCGATCAGATGGGTGAAGCTGCGCCAGAACAGCATGGATTGAGTCAGCGCTTCCACGTCAGTCAGAATACTTGCTCCAGTGGTGGTAAAGCCCGAGGCTGTTTCAAACAAGGCATTGACCAATGACGGAATCTGGCCCGAGATAAAAAAGGGCAGAGCACCGAAAAAAGACAGCACCACCCAGGACAAACCGGTAATGACGAGGCCCTCCTTGGTATAGAGCTTGTCGATCACCGGCTTCTTGCGTCCCAGCAGCGCGCCGCAAATGCCAAGCAGCACCATGGTAACCAGGAATGACCAGGCATTAATCGGCGCTTCGCCGTAGATCAGAGCCACAGCCACCGGAAAGATCATCAGACTGGCTTCAACCCATAAAACCCTTCCGATGGCCCAACCTACAATTCCATAGTTCATGCCTTGCCCTCCAGAATATCGTCGATATCGTCAAACAGCTTGCTGGTTGTGACCACCAGCACCTGATCGCTGCACTGAATCGTGGTATTGCCGTCCGGATAGATGATCTGGCTGCCCCGCAGGATGCAGGCTATGATGGCGTCTTTGCGGATCTTCAGCTTGCGCAGGGGGATATTCAGCGCTCGGCTTTCCTTGTTGATGGTGAACATCAGAGCTTCGGCATTGTTGCCCGCAATCCGGTAGATGTCATCAACATTGGATGACCGGGATGATTCTACCGAGCGAACTTTTTTCAGAATCCGGTTGGCCACCAGGAACTTGGGTGTGACCACCGCGTCAATGCCCTGGTTCTGGAGGAGTTTCAGGATGTTGGTCCGGTTGACCTTCGTGATGATCTTCTGCACGCCCTTGTGGAGGCCGAACAGCGAGGCAATGATGTTCTCCTCATCAATCCCGGTTAGAGTGACCATGCAGTCATAGGATGAAATCCGGGCTTCTTCCAGAAAATCCTGATCAGAACCGTCACCCTGCAGAATCCGGGCGAAGGGAAGCTGTTCCGACAGCTCTTCTGCCCGGGCTGGGTCCACCTCGAGGATGGTGATTTCCTTGCCGCTGGTTTCCAGAAGCTTGGCCAGATAGAACGAAATATGACCGCCACCTAATATCAGGACGCTGCGGATGGTCTTTTCGGAGCGGCCGACCAGCGTGTAAAAGTTGCTGATGGCACTGCGCTCCCCGACGATAAAGAAGTTGTCGCCGGTCTGAAGTCTGGTGGTGCCGTCCGGAATGATCACCTCGCCATTGCGCTCGATGACCGTGACCAGAATAGCTCCAAACCGCTGCCGGAACTCCACCAGGGGCATATTGTGCAGTTTGCTGCCCGGATCGATGTGCAGTTCGATCAGACTGACCCGGTTATTGGAAAAACTTTCGATATTCAGCGCATGGGAATTCCGGATCAGACCCGCAATGTGGAAGGCGGCCTCATAGTCCGGATTAATCAGCACATCCAGCCCCAGTCCCTGATTGAGCATGTTGTTCTTGTTGGTATAGATGGGATTGCGGACACGGACCGTGGTATGGTGAGCTCCCAGATGCTTGGCCAGGATCGCCGCGACCATGTTGACCTCATCGGAGCTGGTTACGGCAATGAACATGTCCGCCCGATGGATCTCCGCTTCCATCAGCGTTTCATAGTCCGCCGCATTCCCCACAATTCCGGTGATGTCGTTCATGTCGATGATATCCTGAAGGATCTGTTCTTTCATTTCGATTAAAAAGACGTCATGGTTGGCCTTGGACAGTTCCTGACACAGGAACGTACCAACTTTCCCCCCGCCTCCGATTACAATTCTCATACGTACCTCCTCATGCGGTATAGCCATTATACCAGCCTTTTTCCGTAGTTACCAAACGGTCCGTCGGTCCCTGTGTCCCGATCGAATCCGCCTGTGTCTTCAGGTCCGGGCCAGGCCGGGAATTCGGCCAACAGTACGGTCAACGGGATGATCAAACCATGCCCCCTGGACAAAGCAGGTAGTATCGTCCTGGATCAATGGCCGGACCGAAAACCCCTTCGGATCCAGCGGAGCAAACCCAAGCACCGCTTCCCGGATGCCGCCGCCGAATCCCTGGATCACCTGATGCAGGTTGACGGGATCCGGCCCAAATACCTCATGCAGAATCAGGGTATCCCCCTGGATTTCGGCAATCACCCAGGCGTTTTGCTCCTTCAGATAATACACCGATTCTGGCATGAACTTCGTCAGGTAGAACAGCAGCAGGGGTACCGGATCCTGAAGCCACATGCGGTGCTGAATCGCGCTGGCGCGAATCGCTTCCACCAGCCGGGCCCGGTCTGCATCACTATGCAGCGGCAGGCTGCGGACGCGGGCAGTGCCTTGATTGGTCACAGCCTTGTAAAACTCCTGCTCGGTATGGGGACGAAAGCCAAATTTAGGATAAAGGCCGACCACCGAGTCATTGGCATAAAGAAACCACCCGTCTGTCTGACCGCCAAAATCCCGGCGAACCTCATCCAGGAGAAGCCGGATCCAGCCTTTTCCACGCTCGGACACCCGTGTCATCACGGTTCCCAGCTGCAGCAGCCGAGCCGGCCGGTTGTCGTCCAAGAACACCATGGGGCTGACCGAGACATTGGCAATGACCTCACCCTGTCGAAAAATCGAATACGGGATATAATTCTCATTCCAGCACCCCAGCTGATACCAGTCTTCAAAATCCAGTCCAAAGACAGAAGTCGCCAGCCGGTTAAAGGACGCTCTTTGTTCCGGATCTGCCTGATAGCCTTTGATCAGGCGAATCGGATCCGATTCCGTCATTTGATTCATCCTCTGCCCCTCCTTGTTAATCGTTCTAAACTCATTATAAAGGATGATGATTTCTCGCGCGAATGCGATGGTTCATTCCGGGGATCCTCCGAATAGTTCCTGTATGCGCAAATGCAGTCCTGGATAAGCAAAGCCAGCCCTGCTGCCAAACCTGCCCCCGATCCCTGGCAGGGATGACCATGGGCGTTTATGATCTGAAGTCGGAAAGGACTCGTAATAGAGAAAAAAAGGATGTTTCCAATGCAATGCAAGTTTGAAAACATCCTTTTGATATTCGATTGGTGGTGAGATCCTTATCTCTTGGAGAACTGAGGAGACTTACGAGCTTTCTTCAAGCCGTACTTCTTTCTTTCCTTCATTCTGGAATCTCGGGTCAGGAATCCTGCTCTCTTCAATTCCGGTTTGAGGTTCTCATCGGATTTGACCAGGGCGCGGGAAATTCCGTGGCGGATTGCTCCGGCCTGTCCGGTGGTTCCGCCGCCGTGGACGTTAACCAGGACATCAAATGTGGCTTTCATTCCAACGAGTTCCAGCGGCTGATTAACGATCAGACGGGTGGTTTCCATCGGGAAATAGTTTTCGAATTCTCTCTTGTTGATGATGACTTTGCCTTCACCGGGAACAAGTCTTACTCTCGCAACGGATTTCTTTCTTCTTCCTGTGGCCATGTATTGAACTTTTGCCATTTACTGATTTCCTCCCCTTAGTACTTCAGTTCCAGAACTTCTGGATTCTGTGCAGCGTGAGGATGTTCGGATCCTCTGTATACCTTCAGCTTTGTTGCCATCTGACGGCCAAGGACACCCTTGGGCAGCATTCTTCTGACAGCTTCAGTCATTGCGAATTCAGGCTTCTTTTCCATTACCACACGGTAAGGAGTTTCCTTCAGTCCGCCCGGATACAGGGAATGATGACGCAGCATCTTCTGATCCAGCTTCTTGCCGGTCAGAACGACCTTCTCTGCATTGATGATTATTACAAAATCACCTGTGTCTACATTGGTAGTGAACTCAGGTTTATTCTTTCCTCTCAAGATTGATGCAACCTGACTAGCCACTCTACCAAGAGGCTTTCCGGCAGCATCGACGACATACCATTTTCTTTCAATTTCTCCAGCTTTCGCTAAATATGATTTCATCTTTAAACCTCCCGTTTTACTGTCCGCTGTAAAAAATAGGATTCGGGGCTAGTGAATCCTTACTTTTTCATATAACAAACATTAGTATTATATTACACGCATCGGCGTGTGTCAAACGAATAATGCACTTTTTCGACCTAGAAACAAATTTTTCTCAGACGGGGCACAATGATCGGATGAATCACCTTCATGATGCGTCCAACCAGCAGCGCTGAGAGCACGGTTCCTTCGCGCACCCCCGACACATTTTTCAGGAATAGAAAGGACAGCAGAATCGCTGTGGTCACCACAGTGGTATCCAGCATGATTTTCACATCGGAAAAGGTCCGTTTGGGGAACAGTCGGTCGCGTACGGCCACGGTCAAAGCCTCCATGGGCATGTTGATGAGGTTGACATTGACATAGAGAACGACGCCGATACTGATCAGGAGCATGCTGATGCCCAGCATCAGGAGCTGTCCGGGGTAAGTCGGAATTCGGAAATCCCCCAGCAGTACTTTTGTAAAATCCACAAAGTAGCCGAACAGGACGGAAAACAGGAGCTGCGTCAGATCGATCCAGCGGAATTTTTTGCCCAGGAGGATCATCTGAAGCGCGATGTAGATCAGGTAGCTGGCCATAACCATAAGTCCGAGATTCAGGCCGGTGATCAGGCTGGCGACATAGGGCAGCGAGCTGACCGGGGATACCCCCAGTCGGGAATTGACGGAAAAAGCGACGCCCAGAGCCAGGATAAACAGGCCGATGACATAAAAGAGGAACCGAACGGCCAGTTTGGCCGTGGGCCGCGGCAGCTGCATCAGCATATGACGTGCCTCCCGTGGTTGTCCCATGCTGTCTGAGGATGGGAAGATTTATTCATTTGTTTCAATGGATTCACTCCTTGTTCTGATGGGTTGCTGCGGTGATGGCCGCGCGGTCGTTGTCCGGATTCTGTCCGGGACTGGCTGTGGGTCTGAATACGCGATGAATCAGGAGAATCAGGAGATTGTAAATTAGAAAAACGGCCCCAAGATAGACCGGCCGCGGCAGCTGGCTCAGCTGTTCGGAAAACATCGGGGGAAACTCAAAATAGCTGTAATTTCCCTGGATCCTTGGATTGAGCCAGAGGACAAACAAATTGAAGGCATTGGTGAAGAGCAGACTGAAGATCAGTCCCTGCCTGGTCAACTGGATTTCCTCCACCGCCAGGAGATAAGCCACGGCCCAGACCATCAAAAGGTGGCCGCCAAAATAGGTAAAGCTGGTAACGTGGGGAAAATGCATCGGATACACCACCGGGAAGGCTAAGGCCAGGACACCCCCGAAGGTTCCCCAGTAGACCGCCAGGTGTCTGGCCCAGGACTGTCTGGTCAGAAGCGCCAGCAGGATGGCCAGAATGGCTGTGCGGCAGATATACAGGGGCAGTCCGTCGCCCAGTGTAAAGGTCCCGGCCAGCGCGTACCAGCCATACTGGGTTACCTGCTCCAGCAGCAGCCCGCCGATGAGGAACCGGCGGAGTCTTTGACGAGGATCCCGCTTCAAGGGTTCCCGCCAGTTCCGGATCATCCAGATTCCGGCCAGAGTCAGTCCCATCAGCAGAAAGTGGACTGGGGTAAACAGCGGAAACCGGTAATCTTCCCAGTTTCCGCGAAAAAAGTAATCCAGCATCGCCTTAAGATCCATGAAAATTTCCATCCCGTCCAATGTCCTGCGGGTCATAGGCAACGCCTTCCAGCATCAGCCCCCGGGCCGGAGCCACCCGTCCGGCTTTGAGACGGTCCCCGTGTATTAAGGCCTCCCTCACCTCTTCCAAGGTGCGGGTTCCGTGTCCGACATAGAACAGGGTGCCGGCGATAATCCGGACCATGTTGTACAGAAATCCGTCGCCTGACACCGTCAGGGTAAACACGCGGTCCTGCCGGTCCAGGCGGATGTCATAAATCGTGCGGGTAGTGGACTGGACGGAGGATCCGGTGGATCGGAAGGCCCGAAAATCGTGGGTGCCGCGGAAAAGCTCCAGGGTCTCGCCAATGGCCGCGAAGTCGAGCTCCCCTTTTTCCTGGGCAATGTACTGGCGGCCTGCCGCCAGATCGGTGTCGGAATTAATGAACCGGTAGCAGTAGGTTTTGGCTCGGGCATGCTTTCGGGCATGAAATTCCGGCGGCACGGCAAAACTTTCCCGGATCCGTATGTCCGCCGGCAGAACGTTGTTCAGCGGGAACTTAATGCGGTCGGGAGGGATCGTAGATGAGGTCCGAAAGTTCATGACATAGCAGCTGGCGTGGACGCCGGCATCCGTGCGGGAACAGCCGGTGACCCGGACCGTCTCGCCGGTGACGGCAAGGATCGCACGTTCCATCTCATTCTGCACCGTCCGGCCGAAATCCTGAGCCTGCCAGCCGTTGAATCCGGTCCCTTCAAATTCCAGGACCAGCGCGATGTTGATCAAATCCCGGGTCATCTCGGTGCTACCACAGACCAAGGCGCGGCAGGCCGGTCACAACAACCAGCAGCAGGTAGAGTGCCAGGGCTCCGTAAGCCAGGAAATCACGCTTTCGGTAAGCCAGTTCCTTCATGCGGGTCCGGCCTTCCCCACCCCGGTAGCAGCGGGCTTCCATGGCCATGGCAAGGTCCTCGGCCCGACGGAAGGACGATATGAAAAGGGGCACCAGCAGCGGAATCAGACTCTTGGCTTTCTTGACCAGGTTTTTTGAATCAAAGTCGGCTCCGCGGGCCATCTGAGCTTTCATGATCTTATCCGTTTCATCCATCAGAGTGGGAATGAAGCGCAGCGCGATGGACATCATCATGGCCAGCTCATGGGCGGGCATCCCGAAGCGGCGGAACGGGTTCAGCAATTTTTCAATGCCGTCGGTCAGCTCAATCGGCGACGTGGTCAGCGTCAGGAGTGAAGTGCCCATAATCAGAAGCACCAGGCGCAGACTCATGAACAGAGCCAGCCGGAGACCTTCCCGGTAGACCCGGAGGAAGCCCAGCTGCAGAATGGGATCGCCGCTGCCCCCCGTCAGGAACAGGTTGAGCAGTGCCGTGAGCAGAATCAGCATGAAGACGCCCTTGAGCCCCTTGTACAGGAACTGGAATCTGACTTTGGCCAGGTAGGTAATCAGCAGGATAAAACCAAAGACCACTGCATAGGCCGTATAGGTCCGGACCAGGAACAGGGAGGTGATGAACACCAGGGTTGCCAGAATCTTGGTCCGGGGATCCAGCCGGTGGATCACCGAATCACTGGGAATATACTGACCCAGGGTAATATTCTTGATCATTTGCACTCACCGCCTTTTCCCAGAGCTGCCGCAATTGCTTCGGCCGCCTCCCGGACATGGATGATGTCGGAAGGCACGTCAAAGCCGTGTTCCTTCAGCCGGCGCATCAGATAGGTCACCTGAGGCGACGCCAGGCCCATGGCTTCCAGCCGGTCCGCCTGGGAGAAAATGACTTTGGGTACATCCGCCATGACGACCTTGCCCTCATACATCACCAGGACCAGGTCCGCCAGATCGGCCACATCCTCCATGGAATGCGATACCAGGATCGTCGTCATGCCGTAATTCTCATGCAGCCGCTTCAGCTGGGACAGAATCTCTTCCCGGCCACGGGGATCGAGTCCGGCAGTCGGCTCATCCAGGATGAGGACGCGGGGCTCCATGGCCACCACACCGGCTATTGCAACGCGGCGTTTCTGACCTCCGGAGAGCTCAAAGGGACTTTTATGCCGGTATTCCTCAAAATCCAGGCCCACCAGCTCAATGGCCCGGCGAACCCGGCTGGCGATCTCGTCTTCGGTTAAATTGAGATTGCCCGGACCGAAAGCCACGTCCTTCTCGACGGTTTCCTCAAACAGCTGATACTCCGGATACTGGAACACCAGACCCACTTTTTTGCGAATGTCCGATTTCTTGACGTTCTCGGCATGGATGTCCACCCCATCGACCAGAATCCGGCCGGAGGTTGGCTGAATCAGCCCGTTGAAGTGCTGGATCAGCGTGGATTTTCCCGAACCGGTATGGCCGATGAGAGCCACAAACTTTCCTTCCGGGATTTCCAGACTGATGTCATCCAGCGCCTTTTTGGCAAAGGGCGTTCCGGGTGAGTATTCAAATGTTACATGTTCTGCTTTAATTGACATAATATACCAACCATTTCATCGATGGTCAGAATGTGCGTATCGATCGGGATGCCGGCTGTCTGAAGCAGATAGGCGACTTCCGTGACCTGGGGCACATCCAGCCCGATTGCTTTAATTTCCTGAACCCGTGAAAAGACATTGACCGGAGTATCATCCATCATGATGCTGCCTTCCTCGATGACCACGATGCGGTCAGCCTGGACGGCTTCTTCCATATAATGGGTAATATGAATGACGGTAATGCCATAATCCCGATTGAGCTCGCGCACTGTTTCCATGACTTCCTTGCGGCCGGAAGGGTCCAGCATAGCCGTCGGCTCATCAAAGATAATGCACTTAGGCCGCATGGCAAGGATTCCGGCGATGGCAATGCGCTGCTTCTGGCCGCCGGACAGCAGGTGCGGCGCATGCTTGCGGAATTCGTACATGCCGACTTCCTTCAGTGCCTTCTCCACCCGCTGGCGGATCTCCTGGGGCGGAATCCCCAGGTTCTCGCAGCCGAAGGCTACGTCCTCCTCCACAATGGTGGCTACCATCTGGTTGTCCGGGTTCTGGAATACCATGCCGGCCCGGGAACGCACTTCCCAGGTATTGGCGGGGTTGGTGGCGTCGATGGAATCGACCCAGATCCCGCCGCGAACCGGCAGCAGCAGCGCGTTAAAATGCTTGGCCAGCGTCGACTTGCCGGATCCGTTGTGACCCAGGATGCATAGAAACTGGCCCTTGGGAACCGTCAGCGTGATATCCTTGATGGAATATTGAATTTCGCTCTCGGGGAGCGCAGTCTGATTTCCATCTTCATCGTATTGGTGATAATAATGATAAAGATGTTCCGTTCTGATCATTGGATCGCCGGGCAATCCCGTTTTTTCGTCCATAGCATGGCCCATCCTGACGTTAAATTTTTGCTGGCTGCGCAATGACAGCCAGACTTGTAAAATTGAGCATAATTGTACTTCTAAATTATATATGAAGGGGAACGAGTTCTCAATGTAAGGGCTTGTCTTCCACGAGATTTACCAGTACAGATTCCCCGTCCGGACTGATGGAGGATTCTGAATAAGTGTCCGGCATCCTTTCTCCCGGATCCAGGATGCCTTGCCTTCCGGACTCTTCCCTGCCGTCACAGAGCGGCGGCGCATCCTGTCATTGGGTTGAAATCCCTCCGGCGGAGGATTATGATGAAAGAAAGGGGATGATTCCATGACGAAAAAAAAGTCGATTCTGATCGCCCTGTCGACGATCCTGTTCTTCGGATCGTTCTTCCTGACCTGGCTGGATTATCGAACCCAGACCGATCTGACGGGCCTTGATTTTGTACAGCAGTATCGGTTCCTGATATTGGCACTGTCTCTGCTGGCAGTTATTCTGCTGGTCCTTGGACAGTATTCCATGACCTCGGGCCTGTTTGTCCTGCTGTTTCTGGCGGAGCTTTTCTACGCGTCTGCCCGGAATATGAACCGACTGGCGCCCGGCTTCTATCTGTCGCTGATCATGACCGTGGTCACCGGCGTGCTGGTAATGACTCTGAAGGATCAGCCCAGCCGCAACATCCTGCGCCGGCACGGAACGACGTCCCTGCTACAGCAGGAAGAACCGGAAGCTCAGGAACAGACGCAGCGCTGATCTGTGGTCAGCACCTGCTTCCTGCGATTGCTGGAGAATAACCCTCTCCGGTCTTTGGATATTAAATCAATATATGACAAAAGCCGGCTGTGAGCCGGCTTTTTCATATTGGGGATTAAACCAGTTCCAGGATGGCAACTTCCGCTGCATCGCCCCGTCTTGGTCCCACTTTGTAGATTCTTGTGTATCCGCCTTCGCGTTCTGCGTACTTCGGTGCGATTGTGTCGAATAATTCGGCAACCACCGCTTCCTCCGTGATAAAGGCCAGAGCCTGTCTTCTTGCATGAAGATCGCCTCTCTTGCCGAGAGTGATCATTTTTTCAGCAATGGACTGGGTTTCCTTGGCTCTTGTATATGTTGTCTGAATGACACCATGCTTCAGGAAGTTTGTTACAAGGCTTCTCAGCATGGCTCTTCTCTGGTCAGTACTTCTGCCAAGTTTTCTTTCAATAGCCATTTTCTATCCTCCTACTCGTCGCTCGTTTTCAGACCTAAACCAAGGTCTTTTAATTTTCTTTCAACTTCTTCCAGGGACTTTTTACCCAAATTCCGGACTTTCATCATGTCTTCCATGGATTTATGGGTGAGTTCCTGAACCGTGTTGATGCCTGCCCGCTTGAGGCAGTTATAGGACCGAACCGAAAGATCCAGTTCTTCGATGGTCATCTCCAGAACTTTTTCCTTCTTATCTTCCTCTTTTTCGATCATGATCTCCATGTCATTGTTGTTGTCCACTAACGTCATGAAGAGTTTGAAGTGCTCGATCAGGATCTTCGCAGACAGGCTGATCGCTTCTTCGATTTTGATGGTGCCATTGGTCCAAAGCTCCAGCGTGAGTTCATCATAGTTCATGACCTGGCCGACCCGGGTGTTGTTCACCGTGAAGTTTACACGCTTAACCGGCGTGTAGATGGAGTCGACTGGAATCGTCTGGAGTGAGTGTTCCTCAGACTTGTTGTTCATCTGAGACACATATCCGCGACCGCGGTCAATGGCGATCTCGATATAGAGCTTTGCGTTGTCGTCCAATGTCGCGATGTGGAAGTCCTGGTTGACGATCTCAACGTCACCGTCGGTCTTGATATCAGCGCCTGTTACTTCACAGGGACCCACTGCATCAATGTAGATGCTCTTCGGTCCGTCGCCCTGCATTTTGATGGCAAGGTTCTTGATGTTAAGTACGAGTTCAGTGACATCTTCCTTCACACCGGGAACGGTGGAAAATTCATGGAGTACCCCGTCAATCTTGACGGAGTTGGGAGCTACACCGGGCAGCGAGGAGAGAAGAATTCTTCTCAGGGCATTGCCCAGGGTGATGCCGTAACCCTGCAATAAGGGTTCCACCACGATTTTTCCATAGGTCCCGTCTTCATTGGTCTCAACGACCGTTATTTTTGGCTTTTCGATTTCCAGCATTGATTTAAAACCCTCCTTGATGATTTTGGCAACTATACGTGAGGGCAACTGATCTATTCACGTACCATGTGCCGCCCGATCGCTCGGGCGGGGTGAATGTATCCCTCAGGACTACATTCTCCTTCTCTTGGGGGGTCTGCATCCATTGTGCGGGAGCGGAGTGACATCCTTGATCATGGTCACTTCGAGTCCGGCTGCCTGGAGGGAACGAATCGCAGCTTCTCTGCCTGAACCAGGTCCCTTGACGAAGACTTCGATGGTTCTCAGGCCATGCTCCATGGCTGCCTTGGCAGCGGTCTCTGCAGCCAGCTGAGCTGCAAAGGGAGTGCTCTTTTTGGAACCCTTGAATCCAAGTGCTCCGGCACTGGACCAGGACAGGGCATTGCCAGCCGCGTCAGTGATCGTAACGATGGAGTTATTGAAGGTCGACTGGATATGGGCCTGGCCGCGTTCGACATTCTTGCGTTCTTTTCTTTTTCTTGTCTTCTTGACATTCTTAGCTTGTGCCATTTTCCTGCCTCCCTACTTCTTCTTATTCGCGATGGTCTTTTTCTTGCCTTTTCTGGTTCTCGCGTTGGTTTTGGTTCTCTGGCCGCGGACCGGCAGACCCTTTCTGTGACGCATGCCTCTGTAGCATCCGATTTCGGACAGACGCTTGATGTTCAGAGCGATTTCTCTTCTGAGGTCGCCTTCCACCTTCACGTTCTTGTTGACATAGTCACGCAGCAAGTTTTCTTCTTCTTCTGACAGGTTCTTCACCCGGATGTCCGGGTTTACGCCTGTTTCAGCCAGGATTCTTCTGGCTGTGGAAATTCCGATTCCATAAATATATGTTAATCCGATTTCTACCCGTTTTTCCTTCGGTAGATCGATACCAGCGATTCTCGCCATATTCCTATTACACCTCCGTGTTTAAATTGATCAACTAGCCCTGTTTCTGCTTGTGCTTGGGATTTTCACAGATAACCATGACCTTCCCTTTACGCTTGATGACTTTGCACTTTTCGCAGATCGGCTTTACTGATGGTCTTACTTTCATCGTTCAAACCTCCTTATTTGGATCTCCAGGTGATTCTGCCCTTGGTCAGATCGTAGGGTGACAGTTCTACCGTCACGCGGTCGCCCGGCAGGATCTTAATATAGTTCATTCTGAGTTTTCCTGAAATGTGTGCTGTAATGCAGTGGCCGCTCTCCAGCTTAACCTGGAAATTGGCGTTGGGTAGAGCCTCTAATACCTCTCCCTGCATTTCAATTACATCGTCTTTTGACATAGGTAATCAAACCTCCTTTTTGCGATTCGTTAAAAATTGCTTGATCCGGTCATCGCCTTGTTTTGTTTCCGTCCAATCCATGGGGATGGGATTCAGGTTTTCGGTGCAGACGATGTGTTTTTTGTTTTTCCGTTTCGGTGAGCTGACGGTTTTCTGTTCTCCATCCGCCACCCGGACAAAATAGGCATCGATGATCTCCACCACCACGTAGTGCTTGCCGCGGTCGCGTCCTTTGACAGACAGGACTTCGCGTCCCAGTAATTCTTCCATGGATCAATCTCCTGATTACCAATAGTCATAAATCCGTGAGGGAATTTATAACTAAGCAGCACGATCAACGTGCGTTAAATCGTTAATGTCAACAGCTGCGGACCGTCAGACGTCAGTGCCACGGTATTTTCATAATGGGCAGACAGGCTGCCATCGACCGTTTTCACTGTCCATTGGTCCTTGAGTACTTTCACTTCATAACTGCCCACATTAACCATGGGCTCGATGGCAAGGACCATTCCTTCCCGCAGCACCACTCCCGCTCCTGGTTTCCCATAGTTGGGGACATTGGGCTGCTCATGAAGGTTTCGTCCGATGCCGTGACCTACGTAATCCCTCACCACGCCGTAGCCGGCCATGGTGAGATAGGATCCGATGGCGTGGGAGATATCGCCCAGCCGGCCGCCTTCCCGGAACATCTCGACTCCCTTGAAAAAGGACTCTTCTGTGATCCGGATCAGGTCTTTGGCAGTCTGGCTGACTTCACCCACGGCGAAGGTCCTGGCGGCGTCCCCGTGGTAACGGTCAATCATCGCTCCCATGTCCACCGAGATGATGTCGCCGTCCTTCAGAATGACCTCTTTCGAGGGAATTCCGTGGATAACCACATCATTGACCGATGCACAGATGGAACCGGGAAAACCGCCGTACCCCTTGAAGGACGGTACCGCCCCTTGCTTAGTTATAAATTCTTCTGCAATCCGATCCAGATGTGCCGTGGAGATGCCGGGGCGGATGTTCGCTTCCATCAGTCGGAGCGCTTCTTCCACAATCCGGCCTGCGACCTTCATCTTTTGGATCTCGTTGTTATTCTTGAGTATGATCATGGAGTCTGACCTCACTCAGTACTTTCACAATGTCATTAAAAATCTGATTGATGGCCCTGGTGCCGTCAACGGATTTCAAGATGCAGCGCTCATCATAGAAACTGATGAGGGGTTTGGTTTGCTCGTCGTACACATCCAACCGCTCTTCCACTGTTTCCGCCTTGTCATCCAAACGCTGAATCACCTGGTGTCCGCAGATGTCACAAGTGTCTTTCTTCAAGGGCGGGTTATGCTTCAAGTGGTAGGACGCCCCACAGGAGGGACAGATCCGTCGGCCGGTGATCCGGTCGAGGATCGCTTCACGGGGGACTGCGATCAGTAAGGCACAATCCAGCTGATCGTGTTTTCTCCTTAGCATTTCCTCAAGGAAATCAGCCTGCACAACCGTTCTGGGATAGCCGTCCAGGAGATAGCCGCGGTGGCAGTCTTCCTGATTGAGCCGGTCCTCAATGAGGTCCAGCGTCAGTTGATCTGGGACCAGCTGACCGGCATCCATGTATCGCTTGGCAGTTTTGCCGAGCTTGGTTCCCTCTGAAATATTTTTTCTGAAAATATCACCGGTGGAAATATGCGGAATGTTGAAATACTTGCTGATACTTTGAGCCTGAGTCCCTTTTCCTGCTCCCGGTGCGCCTAAAAGAACAATTTTCATGCTACGCTCCTATTTCAGGAAGCCTTTATAATGCCTTGTCATCAGCTGTGATTCCAGCTGTCTGATGGTATCCAGGGCCACCCCGATCACAATGAACAGAACGGTTCCACCGAAATTCATCTGCTGATAGCTCGAATCCAGTTTGCCGATCAGTAACGGGAAGATCGCAATGACAGCCGCAAACAACCCGGCGTAGAACGCCACACGGTTGAAAACGCCATCCAGATAGTTCTCAGTTGCCTTGCCCGGTTTGATGCCATTGACATAACCGCCGGACTTTTGCATGTTCTCCGCCATTTCTTCCGGCTTCATGGTGATCTGAGTATAGAATACGCAGAAGAAGACGACAAGAATAGCGTAAACGAGGATGTACATCCAGGTTTCCCGGTTGAACGGGTTGAACCAGGCTTTGGAGATCGTCATGGTTTCCAGGATCTTGTTGTTCGGGAACAGCTGATACAGTGTTGCCGGGAACTCCATCATGGACATGGCGAAGATGATTCCAAGAACGGCTGACGAAGCGACGCCGATGGGGAGGTGCTGGGTCTGGGCTTTGGTCGCCCGGCCATTAACCATCCGACCGGCATACTGTACGGGAATCCGGCGTTCTCCCAGGGAGAAGTAGACTACACCGATGAACAGCGCCAGGAGCAGCAAAGTGACCAGGATCGCGTTCATGGGATTGCCGGAAGCAGTCAGTGCCATCTGCTGCAGCGTCTGCGGCAGTCTGGAAATGATATTGATGAAGATCAGAACCGAGATACCGTTTCCGATTCCATACGAGGTGATCTGATCGCCCAGCCACATGAGGAAGAATGTTCCGGCCACGAGGGTCAGGATAATCAGAATAACGG
>JABNAD010000769.1_pt1 | contig 15554 bp, 5 predicted proteins | sample 7240381 | NCBI WGS metagenome assembly JABNAD01 (sample SAMN11332834, study PRJNA596920) | anaerobic digester metagenome | biome: digested sludge; isolation source: digested sewage sludge-derived enrichment culture grown on H2/CO2 | place: Germany: Goettingen
GATCATGGGCAACTGTCTGACGCTGCTGCTGACTGCCTCCGTGGTGCTGACGGCGTTCTTCGTCCTGTTCAACCGCCCCATCCTTCTGTCTTTTGGCGCCAGCGCGGATACCATTGACTACGCCGTTGCTTATATGCGCATTTATGCGCTGGGAACAATTTTCGTCCAGCTGACGCTGGGGATGAACATTTTCATCACCGCGCAGGGCTTCAGCAAGGTCAGTATGCAGACGGTTTTGATCGGCGCGGGACTGAACACCGTGCTGGACCCCATTTTCATTTTTGCGCTGAATCTGGGCGTTCAGGGCGCCGCGCTGGCAACCATCCTCTCGCAGGCTGTCTCGGCCGTTTGGGTTCTGCGCTTTCTGATGGGGCGCAAGACCAAGTGGCGGCTCAAGCGGCAGTATCTGCGCCCACGGGCAAAGGTGGTGCTCCCCTGCGTTGCGCTGGGACTGTCGCCGTTTATCATGCAGGCCACAGAGAGCGTTCTGGCGGTGTGCTTCAATACCTCGCTTCTGAAATACGGCGGCGATATCGCCGTGGGCGCAATGACGGTGCTGACCAGCATCATGCAGTTTGCCATGCTGCCGCTTCAGGGACTGACTCAGGGTGCCCAGCCTATTATCAGCTATAATTACGGAGCCAGACTGCCCCAGCGCGTGCGGGAAGCGTTTAGACTGCTGCTGCGGGTGTGCGTGATTTACTCCGCGTCGCTGTGGGCGTTGGTCGAGCTGTTTCCCGGGATTTTTGTCCGCATGTTCAACAGTGATCCGGAGCTGGTGGCCTATGCGGTACCCGCGCTGCGCGTGTATATGGCGATGTGCTGCATCTTCGGCATCCAGATTGCCTGCCAGCAGACCTTTATTGCGCTGGGCAACGCAAAAAGCTCGCTGTTTCTGGCAGTTCTGCGGAAAATCATCCTGCTGATCCCGCTGATCTATATCCTGCCCAATTTCTTTGAAAATCAGGCATTTGCCGTGTTTTTGGCGGAGCCGGTGGCAGACACGATGGCTGTTTTGACCACGGCGATCATGTTTGCCGTTCAGTTTAAGAAATCCATGAAAAGGCTGGAGGCGCCTCCTTGGGAAAAATAAGCACAGAGAGAAAACAGGCGGCCACAATCCAATTGTGGCCGCCGTGTTTTATTTGGGAATGGAGTTTCTCACCGCACAATAAAGCAAAATTTAGCGGAGCCTATTGATTTTTGGGGTTTTCCGGGTTATACTGGTCGAAATTCAATACGTCTGCCACCGGGTAGAAATGCGTAAAGCATTCGTTTGCACATCGTTAGGTCTATGAAGATGTGTATGCGGGTGCTTATTTTTTTGGAGGCTATATGAAAAAGCTGAACGCCCTGTTTCACTATTTTTCCAGAGGAGAACGGACCCTGTGGTTTGGCTCCGTGCTTGCGATTGTGATTGCCTTCTGCCTGTTTGACCGCGACAATTACTTAACGCTGATGGCCTCTCTGATCGGCGTTACTTCGCTGATTTTTAATGCCAAAGGAAATTCCTTTGGTCAGCTCCTCATGATTATTTTCAGCCTGCTATACGGCGTCATATCGTTCTCCTTTTCCTATTATGGAGAAATGATGACGTATCTTGGAATGACAATGCCAATGGCAGTATGCGCCCTGATTTCTTGGATAAAAAATCCCTACAACGGAAATAAGGCGGAGGTAAAAGTCAATCATCTGTCCCAAATGGAATGGGGGTTTCTGTGGGTTTTAACGACTCTGATTACGCTAGTGTTTTATTTTATTTTGGAGTATTTTTATACGGCAAATATCATTCCAAGCACGATATCCGTCACAACAAGTTTTGCGGCAGTCTATCTGACGTTCAGAAGAAGCCCGTATTACGCCATCGGATACGCCGCCAATGACATTGTGCTGATTGTTCTATGGGCGTTGGCAACGCTTGAAGAGACCTCCTATTTGTCCGTTGTCGTTTGCTTTCTGGCGTTCCTCGTCAATGATGTTTATGGATTTATCAATTGGCGCAAAATGGGCAAACGGCAGGCTGAAAATGCATAAAAGTACGCAGAGATTCTCCCTTTGCGGGAAGCGTGATCCCATTTGACGCAGTGAAGGGAGGCATCGTTTTCAAACGATGCCTCCCTTCAAATACCCTTATGGAGGGGCGCTGAATCCGCCGCCAGTTTTTGCGATCATTTGTTTTCCTTTGGCAGCAACAGGTTCAACAGCACGGCCATGATGGTGGCGATGACCACCGGGGATTTTCCAAAGATCATGGTAACGGCGTCGGGAAACTGACTCAGCGCGGAGGAGGCCTGAGAGATTCCAACGCCTAATGCGGCGGAAAGGCCGACAATGGTGGTGTTTCGAGCCGTCAAATCCTGAGAGGCGATGAGCTTCATGCCGGTCATGGCGATGGTGGAAAACACGGTCACCGTGGCCCCGCCCAGCACGCACTGGGGAATGGTGGTCAAAACGGCGGCAAACTTGGGGCACACGCCCGCCAGCAGCAAAAAGCCGCCGGTCATGGCGAACACGGTTCGGTTCACCACCTTGTTGGTGGTGACAATGCCCACGTTCTGAGAGTAGGTAGCTGTGGGCAGGCCGCCGAAAAACGCCGTCAGAATATTGCTGGCGCCATAGGCAATCACGCCGCCCTTGAGTTCCCGGTCGGTTGGTTCCCGATCCAGACCGCCCACGGTGGTGGCGGTGAAGTCGCCGATGGCCTGAATGGAATTGATGGCAAAGAGCAGCCCGATGGCGATGCAGGAGGCCGGGTCAAATTTCACCCCGAAGTGGAGGAACTTGGGCAGAGAGAACCATGCCGCATCCGCAACCCCGGAAAAGTCCACCATCCCGAAGGGAATGGCAATCACATATCCAATCAGCATACCCAGCAGAATGGCCGCCAGCTTGCACACGCCCTTGCCCCGGTTGTTCAGCAGCATGACCGCCGTCAGCGTCAGCGCCGCCACCAGCCAGTTTTCCCAGGAGCCGTATATCAGCGCGGAGGGCAGTCCCTTGGCCGCGATGACCTCGGCGGGGTTGCCCGTTCCGCCCGCCATATAGTTAATGGCCGTTGGATAGAGGGACAGGCCGATGGTGAAGACCACGGTTCCGGTGATGACCGGGGGAAAAAGGCGGCGGATGTGCTTCATGGAAAGGCCCACAAGCATCGCTACCGCGCCGCCCACCAGCATGGCCCCCGCAATGGAGGCAATCCCGCCGCCGTCAGCCGCAATGGCCTGCATACTGGGAACATAGGCAAAGCTCACGCCTAGAATCACCGGAAGGCCGGAACCAAACCGCCCGCCGATGGGATAGAGTTGAAAAAAGGTGGACACGGCAGACATCACCAGCGACGCCTGAATCAGCACGACCCGGTCGCCCATCTCCAGCCCCGCCGCACCGGCCACGATGATAGCCGGGGTTACACATCCCACAATCATCGCCACCAGATGCTGCAGCGCCAGCGACACCGCCATTCCCGGCGGCACAGGACCTCTCAGCCGAAACAGCGCTTCCCGGTCAGGGGTTCTTCTCTCCATGGCAGGCAGCTCCTTTCACGGATCTTGGGAAAAACGGATTCTCAAGACCCTCTCCACTTTTACGTTTTGAGGCAAGGCAGACACCGCGCAGCTCCCCTGCGCGATTTTCAAAAAGATCGCTCCTATCATACCATACTTTTTTACAAAATCAAATATTTTTTAGCATACCTTACAAAAAATTAGAATTATTTACATATTTGCTCGGTTGCTTTTTCTATGCTCGTATGCGAATCCCTTCGTATTTTGACGTTGTATTAAGGCAATCCAACCCGCGGTTTCGGCCAAAGGCGCATATCCCGAAAGGAAAGCAGGGACGGTTGAAGTTGCTTCAACCGTCCCCGCTTTGATATGTGATTAGTTATTCGCCGCCGTGGGCGGAATCTCTGTCCGGCTGAATGCTCACGTCGAAACCGTTGACCGTTGTGCCCTCGTCGGCGGGAATCAGGATGTACTTTCTGCCGTCGATAATCCGGGTTTCCACCAGATAGCTCTGGGACGGGGGCACTGTGATGGTAACGTCCGCCGTGCTGATCTCAAAGCGTTTGCTGTCAATGATATTTTCCGGGCTGAGGGCCGCGCTGCCGCCAAACCGCTCGTCGCACTTTTCCTGAAACAGAGCGGTCCGTTCCTGAGAAACGCCGCAGTCCTCCAGAATTCCGCTGATCTCCTTTGGGGAGATATCCAGAGGCTCCGGCTGCCGGCTCTCCTTGTGCTGCTCGATTTTCTCCTGCAGCCGCTCGTGAACGGACTGGATTACGTCAAAGCGGCACTCGTCCTCCAATGTCTCCCGCAGAACGGATTCAAACGTCTCCTTCTGCTCCGGGGCGGACATGGGGGCCTCCGCATGAAAGACCGCGTTGATAAACTCCTGATGGAGATCGGCGGGACTGCGGGAATAAAACAGCGCGTTGTAGAGATTGGCAGCCCGGTCGTCAAAGGCCGGATAGAGAAAGCCCAGCTCCGGCGCGGAAACGGTCTGCCCGGTGGTGCAGATGTGAAATTCGTTTTCCCCGTGGAAATAGCCCAGCTCCGTCTTTCCATCCTTTACCGGACAGACACAGCAGACGATGTAAGAGAAGACCGCATCGGAAGCGTCGGCCTGCAGCTCGTCGTCCTTGCCCCGGTGGGGAACGTCATAGGCGTCGTGGGCAAGGAGGATCAGATAGTTGCCCTCCGTCATGTCCAAAGAGGCAATCACCTTTTCAAAAAGCGCCCGCCGCGCGCCGCCGTCCTTCAGTTCGGAGCTGCGCAGCGCGGCCAGCAGACGGCACTCCTCGCTGTCTGCCACCTGCTGGGTGGAGAACACGATATCCATCAAATTTTTTCCCAGTGTCCCGGAGAGTGTTTTTTTCAGAAGGCCCAGATACTTTTCAGCCTCCTCCTGCGGCATTATGCCGAGGGATTCGTCCAAATCGGCGATGATTTCCTTGTTGCTGTTGACAAAGCAGCCGTAAATACGGCTGATCGCGCTTTTATCCGGGCGAAAGCGGCGGCGCAGCTCGCCTAATTCCTTTTGATTCATAATTGACCTCACTTGCATTGATTGTTTTCCGCCGTACAAAGACTGCGGTAAGAGCTTTTATCCTATCACGAACGAGTTCTATGATACCACAAAATTGGCGGGGCAGATCAAAAATTTGCAAAAGTTAACTTTAAAATAAAACTTCTTTAACTCGCCGATTTTAATCCCACCTGCGTGTGTGCAAAATGCTGCAACCGGGCTATGCGGCGGAGGAGACGGCGTTCCTCGCCGTCGGAGCGCACGGCGTGTTGTCCGCCTCCGCAAAGAAGCGGGCGGCCCGCTTTACTCTTGTGTTATGTTCCATTAAATGGTATGATACAAGCGATATTATGCTCAGATGCGCGCAATTACAGGAAATATGAGGGATGACGATGCATTCGCTGAAAACCGTTCTGGTCGTGGAGGACGACCCCATCAACCGGAAGATCCTGTCGAAGATATTATCTACCGACTATTTGCTGCTGGAAGCCGCCAACGGCGAAGAGGGCATCGCACTTTTGCGTCAGCATAAAAGTGCAGTTGCCGCTGTCATTTTGGACCTTATGATGCCGGTGATGGATGGGTATGCTTTTTTGTCCGACACTCATTGCGACCCGGCCTATCAAAATCTGCCCATTATCGTCTCCACCGGGAACGGGGACAGTGAGAACGAGCGGGAGGCCCTGAAATTGGGAGCATGGGACTTTGTCTCCAAGCCGTATGATCCTGAGATTCTGAAATTCCGCCTGAAAAACGCAATTGAGAGAAGCCAGCTGACAGCGCTTCATCAGCTGAAATACCTTGCGGAATACGATCCCCTCACAGAAATCTACAATAAGACAAAATTCTTTGAAATGACCCGCACCATGCTTGATGCGAGCCATCAGGAGAGTTTTGTCTTTCTTCGTTTGGATATTGACCGTTTTCAGCTTATTAACTCCTATTATGGTTCCGCCGAGGGCGACAAGCTTTTAAAGCATTTTGCAAGAGTTTTGACGGATTTGATGGATCGGCAGATCATTGGAACCTATGGGCGGATGGAGGCTGACATTTTTGCCTGCTGCATTCCCTATGGGGGGCGGGACGCTGTGGAAGCACTGGTCAGACGGTGCAAGGAAAATCTTCGGTCCTTCAGCTGGGATTTTAATTTGGTTCCCACCTGCGGCGCGTATGTAATCCCTGACAATTCCGAGGAAATCAGTCTCATGCTGGGCAAGGCGGGCCTTGCCTCCAAGCAGGTCAAAGGAAAGTATTTAAAAAACTGTGCTTTTTATACCGCGAAGATGAGTCAGGCCATTGAGATGGAACAGGAGATTACCAATGAAATGGCCGGCGCGCTGGCAAACGGCGAATTTCAGATCTACTTGCAGCCCAAGTACAATTTGAGCACAAACAGTCCGGAAGGCGCAGAGGCGCTGGTGCGATGGATGCACCCCAGAAAGGGGATGGTCTTCCCCGGAACCTTCATCCCCGTCTTTGAACGCAACGGCTTTATCTCCCGGTTGGACTATGATGTCTGGGAGCAGGTCTGCCGGGTCCTCAAGCGCTGGATTGACCATGGAGAGCAGCCCTTCCCCATCTCGGTAAACGTCTCCCGAGTCAATATCTACACGCCTGATCTGGTGGAACGGATTTGTGGATTGACGGAGAAATATCAGATTCCCAACCACCTTTTGCAGCTGGAACTGACTGAAAGCGCCTATACCGACAATCCGCAGGTTATGATGGATACGATGAGGCGGCTTCAGTCAAAGGGCTTCATGGTCCTGATGGACGACTTCGGCAGCGGATATTCCTCCCTGAACATCCTGAAGGATCTGGAGGTCAATATCCTCAAGCTGGATATGAAATTTCTCTCCAATACAAAAATTCCGGGCCGCGGCGAAAATATCATCTCATCCGTGGTCCGCATGGCAAAGTGGCTCCATATTCCGGTGATTGCAGAGGGCGTTGAAAAACAGGAGCAGGCGGATTTTCTGCGGGAAATTGGCTGCGAATACGTGCAGGGCTATTATTTTGCCCAGCCCATGACGGTGGAGGCCTATGAGGATCTTGTCAAAAGTGAAACACCCTTCCGGCCGGTGGAAGGAACGCACGTTGACATTGACCAGATGTGGGAGCCACACGCCCGGCTGGAGACGCTGCTTTCCAGCGCGCTGCACGCGGTGGCTATCTATGAGTTTGCGGACAACCGGGTGGAGATTCTCCGGGTCAATCAGGCTTTTTATGATTTAGTTGGCCGCGACGATACCGTGGTGAACACCGGGGATGCCCTGCAGGTGGTGAGCCGTGAATACCGCGGCGCTGTGATGACCGCATTTTGTCAGGCTGCCGTCTCTGCGGGGACGGTGGAGGTGGAGTACCGCCGCGAAACCGCCAGCGGAAAGCCGCTCTGGCTTCAGCTGAAGCTGAAGCGCATCAGCCATGTGGGTAATAGGCAGATCCTGCTGGGAAACTTTCTGGACATTACCGACCAAAGGGAGTTGGACATCGAGCTTCAAAAATATCGGATGATTGCAGAAGCCCGCCATGTGGATACGGGGCGGATGCTGATCGTGGATGACTTGAAGACCAACCGGAAGATTCTGAAGGGTATTTTTCAAAATCGGTTTACCATACTGGAGGCTGAAAACGGCCAGCAGGCGCTGGACGTTTTGAAGGAATACCAGAACCAAGTGGATATCATTCTGCTGGATTTGATGATGCCGGTGATGGACGGCACGGAGTTTTTGGAGATCAAGCGGGCGACCACGGCGCTTTCAGACATTCCGATCATTATCATTACAGCTGACGAAAGCGCCGAATGTCAGATCAACACGTTGGCTCTTGGGGCGAACGACTACATCATAAAACCCTTTGTGGAGGAGATCGTTGTCCGGCGGGTGGACAATGTGCTGGAGTCCAACCGGCGATTCCGCGAAATTCTTCAGGAATACGACATGGTGGTCCGAAAAGCCCGGACCGATCCCCTGACGGGAATTTTCAACCGCGCCATCACAGAGCAGTTGATTAACCACATTCTGCTGAATCAGGCGGAGAACACCCATGCCCTGATTATGATAGACGTTGATCATTTTAAGAGCATCAACGATACTTGTGGTCACGCATGCGGCGACGAGGTTCTGTCCTATCTGGCGCGAAGACTGTCGGCCTTTTTCCGAAGAGGCGATGTGATCGGGCGTTTCGGCGGCGACGAATTCTGTGTGTTTATGATGGGAGTGCCCTCCGCCACGCTTGTGGCGGAAAAGTGCGCCGCGCTTTGCAGAATGCTGTCCGAGAACCCTGAGTCTGCCCCGGTTCCGTTTACCATTTCGGTGGGGGCCGCGATTACCGGCCCGAACGCCGCGGACTTTACAACGCTTTACCAAAACGCGGATCAGGCGCTATACGACGCAAAACGTCAGGGAAAGAATCAGGCCGCGATGTATGGGCAGGGCAGCCTGCTTTTCGCGATGTCCGCTTGGATCAACAAAGAGAGCCTGATCGAGGCACTGGACGCCGCCGTGGTCGCCATCGACGATGAGACATATGACCTGCTTTACTGCAACGAGGCGGCAAAGCAGTTTTTCGGCGTGTCGGATATCCACGGGAAAAAGTGCTATGAAATCCTGCGCCATCAGCATACCCCCTGCGTATCCTGCAAGAGAGGCCGCCTTTCCTTTGACACGTATGAGCAGGGAACCTATCTGCAAGAAAAGACAGGCAAAAAAATGCTCTCCAGAGAGAAGCTGCTTGCATTAAACGGACGCCGGATTCATCTTCAGCTGCTGCTGGATTTATCCGGAGCGGAACACTCTGCACGGTCAGATAGAGAGGATGAAGACGATGGGCACCAAATTTGAGGTGGAGCACTACCATGCATGTTTTGACGCCAGCTCCTGCGCTTTTTGCATCTGGGGCCCTGTCGAAGACGAGGCCGAAGAAATTCGGGATTTTAAACTTACTTACGCAAATGAGGCGACGGCGAAAATTCTTGGGATTTCGTTGAAACAGCTTCAAACAAGGAGTTTTTGCGACCTTTTTCCCACCGCTGATTCCAAATGGAAGCGGCTGCTGGAAAACACGGCGACACGCGGGACTGCGGAAGCGGCGGCGATCTGCCCTCTGGCGGGAGGACGGCAGCTTCAGGCCCTTTGTTTCTCCCCCGAACCCGGCTACTGCGCCTGCTGTTTGCAAGAAGTCCGGAATCCGGAGCCGTGGAAGCTTCAAGACCCGCAGGAAGCGCAGGAGGGCGCCGAGCAAATAAACGCCGCGCTGGATATTTTCGAGGGCGGCTTTACCATTGTGGACCGAAACGAGAACGGCGGATATGCTCTCAGCTTTGTCAGCGACGGCCTTTGCCGGATGCTGGGCGTTTCCCGGGAGCAGTTTATAGAGGGCTGCAAAGCCAACATATGTGCCATGGCGTGTGGAAGGGAGCGGACTTTGTGCCGATCCGTTCTGGAGCAAAACGCGCAGGAGGGCGCGATGTTCTCCGACATGTTTGAGGCACGGACCCGGGACGGACGCTCCATCACGCTCTCCGTGCGCGGCACCGTGAAGAGCCTTGGCCGTAAGCTGCGGTACTATATCAGCTATATGGACGTGACAAAGGAGCAGCGGACCCGCGAGCTTTTGGACCGCGTGATGGAGGGCTACGATGTATCCGTTTGGGAGTGGGACATTCTGTCCCAAACGGCGTATCAGTCGATTCATTCCTCCCGGTGCGCCGGAAGCGGCGCAGAGGTCTATCCCAATTTCCCACAGTGCCTGTTTGATGAAAAGCACTATCACGAAGATTCCGTCCAAGCCGCGAAAGATATTTTTGACCGTGTGCTGGCCGGAGAAGAAAAAGTCTCCGCCACCCTGCGCACCTATGATCCGGTCAGAAAGGAATACTGGTGGGAAGAGGTCTGCTATAAGACCATCTTTGACGATGGGGGACGGCCCATACGTGCGGCGGCCATCGGACGTGATGTGACGGAAAAAATGGAGACCGCACGAAAGGCGGAGGCCGCTAACGAGGAAATTCAAAATATCATTAACGCCATTCCCGGCGGCGTGACCATTTACCGCATTTCCGATATCTTTGAGACGATTTATTTTTCCGATGGAGTCGCGGCGCTGACAGGCTACTCTCCCGAGGAATACGGCGAGATCATCAAGCAGGACGCCGCCAACCTGATCTATCCGGCGGACGCTGAAATGGTGATTTGCAAGGTGCGCGATGCCTGCGCTCACGACACCGTGGCGGACATTGATTTCCGCAAGCGCCATCGGGACGGCCGCGTGATCTGGGTGCATATGCAGGGCAAGAAGATCGGAGAGGACCGAGGTGCGCCCCTGCTGCAATGTGTGTTCCACAATATCACCCGCCAAAAGGAGGCGGAGCTGTCACTGCTGGAGAACAAGGTGATCTCTGATATTGCCATCAGCACCGCGAATTTAAATGTTTGGACATATGATGTCAAGACCCACACGCTCTATGAGTCGGCGGAGTCCTTGAAGGTGCATCCGGGCAACGAACCGGTCATCTCCGATTTTGTGGAAACGTCTATCCGGCGGGGAGATATCAAGCCGTAGAGCATTGAGGCTTTCCGGGATCTGTATCGCCGGGTGGAAGCCGGAGAGCCGGAGGTCAGCCGGGACATCTGGCTTGCCCGCCCCGACGGGGGCGGCTGGTGGTGCGAGCGAGTGTTTTACACGAATCTGCTGGATGATCGGGGTAACGTGCTGCAATCCATCGGCGTAGGGAAAAACATTACCAACGAGTTAAAGATTTTGGCGGAAAAGCAGCAGATGGAACTGGCGCTGGCCTCCAGCGCAATCTTCTTATGCTCCTACGATATCCAGAACAACGTTTTTAATAGCCTCAGCCGAGGAGCCGAACGGTTTGGGTTCCGACTGAATCAGAAGGGCGGCTACATGGCCCGGATTGAGGCGGGCTATATCATGCCGGACGGGGTGGACGACTACATCGCGCTTTATGAAGCCTTGGCCCGGGGTGAGAAAACGGCGGCCGCGATCATCCATTATAACAAAGCGAAAACCGGCGTGGAATGGCAGCGAATTACCTATTCCGTGATTTTTGGCGCGGGCGGCCTGCCGGTGCTGGGCGTGGCCATCGGAGAGGATGTCACCGAGTTCATCAATGCCCAGAAGAAATTTGACGAAGAGGTCAAAAATCTGGAGGCAATTCAGGGCGAGGTGCTGCTGGGAAAGTGCCGGGGCAATCTGACGCTCAATCTGGTGGACCACTATGTCTGCGACGAGCGGATGCTCTATTCCAAGGACAGCGGCGCCTATACCGACGTGATAGAAACCGTCGCCTCTTTGTGCGCAACGCAGGAGATGAGTGATGAACTTCGCAGAAAAATGCAGCCTGAAAACTTGATACGGCTCTATAAGGCGGGCACAAAGACCAGTTCCATAGAGTATCAGCGGCGCATGACCAACGGGCAGCCCCACTGGGTGAGGACTGTTTCCAAAACCTATCGGAACCCCGACAGCGGCGACATCATGTGCTTTCTGTATACCCATGATATCAACGAAAAGAAACAGCTGGGAACAATTATCGGTCGGATTCTGGATTTGGAATATGAGTTTTTGGGGCTTTTAAACCTGTCCGATCAGCACTTGACCTGCTATCACTACACGGATTTGGAATCCCAGCTGGAGATGCACGTCAATGGAGATTATACCCGGGGCTATCCTGAATTTATAGAGCGGTACGTTCCGGAGGAGTATCGGCAGGAGGCCATGGAGGCGTTTGACTGCACGCACATCATGCGTGAGCTTGAAACCAGCGATACGTTTGTCTATACCTTCCCGGTGATCGCCGATGGCAAGACCTATCGCAAAAAATGGCAGTGCATGTACCTCGATCAGAGCCACTCCGTTTTGGTCTTTACCCGCACGGATATCACCGCCATTACCCACCAGCAGGAGCAGCATCAGGCAGTCCTCCGGGACGCACTGCTGCAAGCGCAACAGGCAAGCGTTGCAAAAACGGAATTCCTCTCCAGAATGAGCCACGAAATCCGCACGCCCATGAACGCCATCATCGGAATGTCGGCGCTGGCCGCCCAGTGCGTGGGCAACTCTGAGCAGGTGTCCGACTGCATTTCCAAGGTGGGGATTTCGGCGCGATTCCTGCTCTCTCTCATCAATGATATTTTGGATATGAGCCGGATCGAAAGCGGAAAGCTGACGCTGAAAAATGAGGAGATTCCTTTTGAGGAATTCCTAAACGGCATCAATACCATTGCCTGTGAGCTGGCAGAGAACAAGGGCGTGGAATACGACTGCATCCTGACCAGCTTTACGGAGCCGTCCTATATGGGCGATCCTATGAAGCTGCAGCAGATTCTGGTAAATCTGATCTCTAACGCGGTAAAGTTTACCCCGGCGGGCGGAAAGGTGCAGTTCATTGTCAATCAGGCTCGGACCAATGGCGGCAAAGCATATCTGCAATTTACCGTGAACGACACGGGAATCGGCATCAGCGACGAATTTAAGGACCGCATCTTTGAACCCTTTGAGCAGGAGCGTTCCAACTCCACAAGTCCCTATGGAGGAACGGGGCTGGGCCTTGCCATCTGCAAAAATCTGGTGGATATGATGGGCGGAACGATCTCCGTCAACAGCATCGAGGGCATCGGCACGGAGTTTCTCGTGGAACTCTCGCTGGGACTATGTACCGACACGGTTTACCGGGTCAGAAATCAGTGGGGCATGAACTGGAAAAACCTGTCGGCGCTGATTGTGGACGACGAGATTCTTATCTGCGAGCAGACGCAGCATATCCTGACGGAGATGGGTACAAAGGCGGACTGGGTGGACAGCGGGTCAAAGGCCGTCGCTATGGTGGAGACAAAGTGGGCGCGGGGAGAGCTTTATGACATTGTGCTGATTGACTGGAAGATGCCGGAGATGGATGGCATTGAAACCACGAGGCGGATTCGGCGCATCGTGGGTCCGGACGTGACAATCATCATCATGACGGCCTATGACTGGGCCGGTATTGAGGCCGAGGCCAAAAACGCCGGAGTCAATCTTCTTATTTCAAAGCCCCTGTTCAAAACCTCGCTCTGCTCCGCTTTTGAAAAGATCTATCTGCACAAAGAGCAGGAACAGCAAGCCGCCACGCCCCGGGAATATGACTTCACCGGCCACCGGGTTCTGCTGGTCGAGGATCACATGCTGAATGTGGAGGTTGCAAAGCGCCTGTTGAGCGCCAAAGGCTGCGAAGTGGAGGTCGCGGAAAACGGTTTGGCCGCCATTGAGACTTTTACTTTAGCCGAACTGGGGTATTTCGACGCAATCCTCATGGATATCCGCATGCCGGTCATGGACGGATTAACGGCAACACGCTCTATCCGCCAGCTGAAAAAGAAGACCGCCAAGACGATTCCTATTATCGCGATGAGCGCCAACGCGTTTGACGAGGATGTGGAAAAATCCAAGATGGCGGGGATGAATGCGCACCTCGCCAAGCCCATTGAACCGGAATTGCTGTATGCAACGCTGGATGACTTTTTCCACGCGGGGCAGACGCCTCTGCCCGAATAAGAGCGGGGCGCGTGCATTTTTCAGCCTGTTTCAGCATCTATGGCATAGAGCCGGGGCCACTGGGGCGCCGCCGTTTGGGCGGAAAGTATCCAGAATATTTAAAATTTGTCCGCCATGAATTCACTACCGAACAGGAGGGATCGAAATGAACGCGCTGCAAAATTTGAAAAGGCGCCTGTGCGCCGCTATTTTGGGAGCAATTCTTCTTGTGGGGATACTGGCCGTGCCTGCCAGCGCGGTGAGCGGACCCACGCTTCGCGTTGCATTTTATCCGCTGCCCGGATTTTTTGAGTATACCAATCGGGGCGAGGAATGTGGATATGGCGTTGACCTGCTGAATTTGATATCCCGGTATACGGGCATTACCTTTACCTACGTTTTGGCCCACAGCTGGGAAGAGACAAAGCAAATGGTTTTGAAAGGAGAGGCGGATGTCCGTATGCCGGGTACGCTTCCCATCTCGCCCTCCACCACGCTGGGGTACACGGAGCACAGCATCATCGACACCTATTATGCCGTCATGGCACTCAAAAGCAGAGAAGATCTTTGTTACCAGGATTACGAGACGTTTCAAACGCTGAAAGTCGGCATTTCCCGGCCCGTGTACCAATCCGCCGGACTGGAAAACGAATTGGAGGATGCAGGCATTCCGGCGGAACACCTTGTCTTTTACGATGGGTTCAACGCCTGCCGAGCCGCTCTGGAGGCGGGGGAAATCGACGCGCTGATCTCCAACGTCATGGATTTGGACGGCGAAATGAAGCAGTTGGAGCGGTTTGGCACCATCTCCAATTATATTTCTATGAGTATCGGCAATCCATATTTAAAAACGATCAACAATGCGCTGGCTAAAATTCAAAGCGACGAGCCGACATTCTTTTCAGATACCTATAAACGCTGGTTTCCGGAGCGGGTCGCTGTGCCGATGACAAAGGATGAAGCGCGCTATCTGGCGTCGATCAATTCTTTGACCTTTGCCTTTCAGGACGGGCGGGGATATTACAGCCGCAGGGAGAAGGACGGTTCTTTCACGGGGTTCTATCCCGCCGTGGCGCAGATGATTTGCGACCGGCTGGGCGTTTCATGCATCCAGACGGAGTGGAAAGAGGAGAAGGCACGAGGCGTTGTCGTTTATCCTGATTTCTACTATGATCACGTATGGGCCGACGAAAAAAATGTGGACATTACGCAGCCTTATGCCACGGTCAATTACTACGCAATCAAAAACAAGAACAGCAGCTTTGATTCCGAAACCTGCACGGTGGCCGCCGTCCATTCCTCCCATGTGACGCAGAATTATATTTTAGGAAAGTATCGTCAGGATCAAATCACATGGTGCCGGGATTCACAGGACTGCCTGACGGCGGTGGCATCCGGAAGAGCGAGTCTGGCCCTTGTCTCCAGCTACGCGGCGGAATATTATTTGAAAATGTATCATTACAGCCAGCTCACGCCCTCTCTGGTTGCGTTTTCCAATCAGGTGTGTCTGGGCGTGGAGGGCGACGAAACCGGCCTGCTGGCAAGCGCGCTCAGTAAAACGCTTTCCACCATCACCACCGACGAATTGAACGCACTGATGATCGACACCACTGTGAAACGCCCCAGTCAGAACCTTCTTCTGGCTTGGATCTACGAGAACCCCGTCCGCAGTATCCTGATTGTCAGCGGCGGGACGATTCTAATGGTGAGTCTGGCCGCGGTTTTCCTCTATCTGAAGCGCGCCCACCGGAAAAACCTTGATTTGGCGGAAGCCGTCAACGCAAAGCAGGCCTTCCTGTCGAGAATGAGCCACGACATGCGCACTCCGATGAATGCGATCATTGGCTTTTCCTCCTTTGGCGCGGAGGCCTCTGACTTGGAGGAATCCGCCGGATATCATGAAAAAATTCATCAGGCCGGGCAGTATCTGCTGCAATTAATCAACGACAGTCTGGACTTAAGCAAGCTCCAGAGCAAAAACTATGCGCTTCATCCCCAGC
>JABNAD010000770.1_pt1 | contig 15506 bp, 12 predicted proteins | sample 7240381 | NCBI WGS metagenome assembly JABNAD01 (sample SAMN11332834, study PRJNA596920) | anaerobic digester metagenome | biome: digested sludge; isolation source: digested sewage sludge-derived enrichment culture grown on H2/CO2 | place: Germany: Goettingen
CGGTGACCCGGAAGCTCGCGCCGTCACCCTCCTCCTTCGGAGGGTCTACCAGCACCAGGCCGCGGGCGTCGTCGTCCGTGACCAGGTCGAAGGCCCATGTTCGCCCGGAGGTTGTTGAGACCGCGAGCGAGACATCGACCTGGGTTGGCGCGGGCGCTCGTCCCTGGCGATTCTCGGGGTGGGCCAGGAGATCGACCTCCCCTGGAGCGACATCGAGACGTGCCGGGAGCCCGAGCGGGATGCGTACCGTGGCGCGAGAGGTGTCACTCCGTCCTACCGTCGCCACCACCTCGACCTCGACCGTATCCGGGAGGCGGGTGTCGGCAGGACCCGTCACACGTGCCCGGATCTCGACGGCGTACCACCACGGCTCGTCCGCGTTGGTGGAGGTGCAGGAGATGTCGAGACCGTCGCCCGGCGTCGCCTCGAACCGTATGGTCGCGTTCCGTTCCCGGTCGCTGAGGGTGTTGTTGGGTTGGGGCTCCAGGCGTGCGCCGATCACGACGCGGCTCTCCGGGTCGAACGGGTCGATCGTACTCCCCCAGCGGGGGTCGATGGCGGTCACGAGCACGACCGACGGCGTCTCACCGAGGTCCACGGTCACCCTGTGGGAGAACGACTCCCGGCCCACACGGGCGGTGACGATGAGCCCGGCGGACTCTCCTGACGCCCCGCTGACCTGGGTCACCGTGCAGTCCACCTGTCCGGTCCCTTCCTTGAGACCGACCCGGAGTCTCCCCGCCGTCTCCGCCGACTCCGCCACCGTGATGACGGCCTTCGGGACCGGCACCTCCTTCCCGGGAGCCGCCGCCTCGAGAAGACGGGCGTGGAAGACGGCGGGGCGCCCCTGGGAGACCGAGAGGTGGTCCGCCGAGACCTGCAGGACGTAGGTCTTCTTCGGCACGAGGGTGAGAGTGGTGCGCTTCTCTAGCCTGCGCCCCCCGACCCGGACCGCGACGCCGACGCCGAACGAGTCGTTCCCGGGGGTACCGGGCGCGAGGCCGTGCGCCCGGAAGAGGGCCCGCTTGCCGCCACCTTCCGTCGTCTCGGTGACCAGGCCGACCCGGTCGCCCCCTGCCGCGACCCGGAACCAGTCCTGCCTGGCGAGTCCGGCAATCTCGGCGTCCGTCGGGACGAGGAGGTCCGCAAACGTGAGGCGGGCCGTGAGTGCCGCCATCGGGGTCCCGTCGCTCGCGTCGGGGACCGGTTCGGGGGCGAGCTCGAGCGCCGCCGGCGAAAAGTCGGGGGGCCCGATCACCACGACCTCGGTCATCGGCCCCGGGCCGGTGGGGACGGGGACGCCGATCGTCGGGACCGGCGCGGCGAGCGGGTAAAGCGTCACCGAGAGCCGGATTGGCTGCTTGCCGGCGACCAGGGCCTCGTACTCCCCCAGGGTGAACCGTCCCTGCAGGGCGACCGTGAAACGGACCGCCTTTCCCGCCTCGATGATCTCTTTCCCCGTGACCACCACCCGGTCCTTCCAGGGGCACCCGGGTGCCACGACGACCCGGAAATTCGGGTTCAGCGGCACGGGCTCGACGTTCCAGCGAATTCGCGAGCGGATCACCACGGGCCTGACCGTGCCGCTCCCGGCATCATACGTGAATGCGAAGGCCACCGGGATCACCCCCTCAGCACGCGAAGGGACAGAATGAGCCCGTCAGCAGTCGAACGGCGGGCGTGGCCTTGAGACCGCGAACCGACCCGGGTGCGGGACGTCGACCACGTCACTGGTCATCCCTTCCTCTTCAGCACCGCATGTGACGCGTACCGTTCGACGAGGGCGACCGCCTCGTCGAAGTTCTCGTCCGTGGCGTAGAGCACGATCGGAAAGACCAGTGTCCGGCGGTAGAAGAGGAGCGAGCGGTCACGCCGGTCGACCGTCACCGAGCGCACCTCGTCCCAGTGCATCGACTCCATCTCGCGGCTGATGTTGATCAGGCTCCCCCCCGTGCCGGCGAGCGAGCCGCCGATGGCGGACCCGACCAGGGTCGCCCGGTTGAGCGCCTTCGACTCCTTCCCGGCACGGTACCCGACCCCCTCACTCGTGATCGCGAACTCCCCCATCGGCCCGCCCTTCGTAAAGAACTGGATCGCCCACCCGATCACCAGGGCGAGGACGACCAGGAAGAGAAAGATCCCGGCGATCCACGGCAGGGCGAAGAGCGCCCCCATCGCCACCATCAGGAGCGCGACGAAGAGGGCGCCGACTCCGAAGGCGATGACGAGTTGCTTGACGACGACAGGACTCGTGACGACCGGCATCCGGGCCGACCAGACGAGGGATCCGGGCTCGGGTTCCACGCGGCCCTCGCATGACGGGCAGGACTCCGCCCCGGGAGGGAGGGGTGAACCACAATCGGGACAGAAGGTCATGACGATAACTCCAGGATATGCTCTTATCCCCTGGAAATAATAAAAGCGTTCCAAAAAGCATCCCACCGGGTTGTGCGACGCCGCATCGCACCCATGCTCTCCTTGCCGTCCCGGGGCCGGGCGCATTCTTCTCAAAAAGGTGTAGTCTCGCAATGGTTGAGAGGTTGTACAGGAGGCGGGGCCTGGTGCGGAATCCATGGGGAACCATCCCGGGTTTCGAGTGGAACAGCAGTATTAAGACACCAGTGGCGTACCCTTCAGCGATCGACCATGTTCTGTCCTGACTGTGGAGCAGAGAACCCCGGGGAGAACCTCTTCTGTGAGCAGTGCGGGGCCTCCCTTGCGCCGGACGGGGCATCGTCCCCGCCCCCGGTGACGTCGACGCCGGCAGCACCGCCGCCGCCACCGGTTCGAACCCCAACCACGGCATCCCCGCCTGACGTGGGGTGGTTCGGTACCGCCGGTATCATCGTCGCGCTCATCTCCACGGTCGTCATCCCGATCATCTTCGGCCCGATCGCGATCGTGCTCGGGTTCATCGGCCACTCGCGGGGAGACCCGAGGGGGAAGATCGCGATCGTCCTGGGCGTGGTCTGCATGCTGATAGGGTTCGTTCTCAGTTACATCGTCCTGTCCGGGTTCTGACCGGGACTCGATGGTCCTGCCGGGCCGGTACCACCGTCTTGATGAGGGAATCGCCCACCATGGGCGGAGGAGGGTGACGGAGGCACCACCCCGAACGGCACCCTTTACTCGCCCGACGGCCAGATCTGTAGAGTATGCGGGTGATCGGGATCGACCCGGGATACGGCCGGGTGGGCTGGGGCGTGGTCGAGGGGCGCCGGCACCAGCTCGCCTGTTGCGCCTGGGGCTGCATCGAGACATCGAAGGAGACGCCGATGCCGGACCGGATCCTCCAGGTCTGGCGGGCCCTGAACGCGCTCCTCGACGAGTGGTCGCCCGACGAGATGGCGATCGAGTGCCTCTACTTCTCGAAGAACGTGACGACCGGGATACAGGTGGCGGAGGTCCGCGGGGTGATCCGGCTCGCCGCAGCCGAACGGGGAATCCCCACCGCGGAGTACGCGCCGAACCAGGTCAAGCAGGCGGTGACGGGATCGGGCCGTGCGGAGAAGAGACAGGTCCAGGAGATGGTCCGGCGCGTCCTCGCGCTCGAGACCGTACCCCGCCCGGACGATGCAGCCGACGCCCTCGCCTGCGCCGTCTGTCACCACCACTGCCGGCGCTGAACCGCTCCGGGCCTTCTCTCGATGAGGGACCGGGGAGGTCCGAGTCTGCGTGGCAGAGGAGCGTGGGACCTGTGCCACTGACGCTCATCGATAATAGGTAATCGTCAATGTTGCACGGCAATAATTCAATATCTCGAGCGACATTCCCACCATGATCCCGTTCGTGGGGTTCGAAGCTGCTCGATCACGCGATGTCGTGCTTCATGACCTTTTCACGGGACGCGAGGCGATACATGAAGCACAGCAGTCTCTCTGCGAATCGAATTGGCCTGATCCTCCTCCTGACCCTCGTCATCGCGACATCGGTTGCAGCTCTCGACCCGGCACCCACTGGTTTTTCCCCGACCTTTGCGTACCGGAATTCGACTGTTTCAGCGACCGTCATGGGGACCGGGTTCGTCGCCGGCACGGAGATCGCCGTCGCCCGGGGAACGACCATGATTGAAGCGACGGGCGAAACCCTTATCGATGCAACGACAATCCGATGCACGCTCGCCGTCCCAGCAGACGTTGTCACCGGTTCGTACGCTGTCGCCGTCCGCAATCCCGGCGGCCCATGGGTCCAGAGATACGGTTTTTTCCGCATTCTCCCCCCACCCATCCCGACCGTCACCGCACTCTCTCCTACATCCGCGTACCGGGGCTCGACCATCAAGCTGACCATCACGGGGACGAATTTTATCAGCGGCACGCGGCTCTTCCTCGGGGGAGGGAATTGCCAGGTTCACCCGACCGCCCTGACCGTGGTCAACGCGACAACGATCCTGGGCACTTTCTGTATACCGTCGGATGCGGATACAGGTCCGTATACCCTCTTCGTACAGAATGACCCGGCATCCGGTGCCTGGCAATCGATGCCCGGCCTCTTTATCGTGATGGGGACACCGGGTGTCACCGGGTTCACACCACCCTCGGGGTACCGGGGCCAGACGGTGAACGCGACCGTTACGGGTTCCAATTTCGTGGATGGAGCCAGGGTCATGCTGGTCGGGGGCGGCACCCGCATCCTGGGAACAGGGGTGAATGTCGTCGACCAGGGAAGGATCACCTGCTCGCTCTCCATTCCACCGGGTGGCTCCATCGGGCTCTACAACGTCTACGTCCAGAACCCTGCCTTGTCAACGTGGAACGGCAGGGCCGATCTCTTCTCGGTCGCAGAACTGCCGCAGCCGAATATTACCTCCTTCAGCCACCCTATCATCGCTCGCGGAGCCACGGAATATGTCCTGATCAACGGCTCGGGCTTCCTCTCCAGCGCCGAGGTAGCCATCGTCGGCGGGGAGAGATGGTATAACGCGACGGGCGAGCTGGTGAACGGGTCCACAAGCATCCGGTGCGTGCTGACCATTCCGGCCGATGCGCCTCTCGGGCCGTACGTCGTGGCGGTTCGAAACCCCGGCGGCCCCTGGGTTCAGAGGGAGGGTCTCCTCGCCGTTTTCGAAGTCCCGGTCCCGGGTATCAAGTCGGTCGTGCCCTCGACAGGGCTCCAGGGAACCACCCCTCGCATCAAGATCAGTTGCTCCAATCTCCAGAGTGGTGTGCAGGTCAGGTTCACGAGACAGGACGCACCCTCGATCGAGGCGACGGGTGTGTACATCCTCAGGGGGCGCTACATCTCCTGCGCAGTGCCGATCGGGGCCGATGCGCCGACCGGGCTGTACACGATCTGGGTCCGGAACCCGGGAGGGGCCTGGGTCTCCATGGAGAACGCCTTCACCATTCTCCCGGCCCCGACCGTCACGACGACACCCACACCCACACAGACTGCGACAATGATACCAACGATCACACAGACCGCGACATCGACCCCAACACCAACATCAACACCAACTCAAACAGTGACGCCCACACCGACAGCAACCGCGACACCGACGCCAACACCAACACCGACACCGACAAATCCTGGCCTCACCATCACGGGCGTCTCGCCGAACTGGATCAACCAGGGTTCGTCGACCAATGTAACGGTAACGGGGACAGGGTTCGCACCGGGTGCGATGGTCATCTTCGGAGGGCCTGGCGGCGTCCTGTACGGGGAAGACGAATCGGTGACCGGGACGACACAGGTCACGTGCAGGCTATACATCCCGCCCGGCGCACCCACAGGAGCATACTCGGTCTGGGTCCTGATCCCGAACGGCGGCTTCGTCGAGAAGGCCGGAGCGATCACGGTGAAGCCCGGGGAGGCGCCGACGATCGCCGGGATGACACCGTCGCAGATCGGCCAGGGGGCAACGGTCACCGCGACCGTCACCGGGACCGGCTTCTCCCCCGGTGCCTCGATCTCGTGGTCCTCCGCGGTGGACCCATCCTGGCGATTCGCCTCCGACATAGTCGTGATCGACGAGCACACGATCCGCTGCACGATCTCGGTCCATCCCGCCGATCCGCTTGGCCCCTGCACGGTCAGGGTGACAAACTCCGGGTCCTATCAAGGAGAGCGGGCAGGCTCCTTCATCATCGTATCGGGCTCGGTCCCGTCCGTGATCGGTCTCTCGCCGTCGTCGGCGTTCCGAAACACGGCGGTCACGGCGACCGTGACGGGGAATAACTTCGTTGCCGGCACGGAGATCGATATCGTGAACGACTATGGAGAGTGTTTCCCGGCGACCGGCGAGACGCTGGTAGGGACCAACACCATCCGCTGCACCATCACCATCCCCGCGGACGCCCGGACCGGCCCCTACGCCGTCCGGGCGTGGAACCCCGGTGTCGCCGGGTTGGGGACGCCCGGGCTCTTCACGGTCCTCGCGAACCCGTCCGTGAAGCAGATCGTCCCGGTAGAAGGGAGCCAGGGGCGGAACGTGACCGCGTACATCTACGGGTCGGACTTCATGGAGGGGGCCGCGGTAAGGCTCTCGAAGAGCGGTGCGGCTGCGATCGAGGCCGTCGACGAGTCGGTCGGCAATCCGACATGGCTCACGTGCACGATTCCGATCCCCCCCTCTGCACCCATGGGCGTCTACACCGTCGAGGTCCGGAACCCCGGCACGGAGTGGGTATTGGGCGGGTCAGTCGGCTTTACCGTCACGCCGTCGACGGACCCGACGGTCACCGCGATCTCGCCCGAAACGGCATACCCCGGGACCTCCTTCGCAGCGGTGGTCTTCGGGACCCATCTCGGCAGCGTGACCTCCGTTCAACTCGTGGGCGGAGGGACCACGATCCCCGGGACGGGCGTGACCCCGGTTGACGAGAACCATGTCAACTGCATGTTCTACGTTCCGCAGGATGCGGAGATCGGGCCGTACGACGTCATGGTCTACGCTCCCGGCTCATCGTGGGTCTCGAGGGCCGAGGCGTTCACCGTGCGGGCGAGCGGGACGCCAACGATCGCCGGGATCGCTCCCAACACGGCGACCCGGAACAGCACGGTTGCCGTGGTCGTCACGGGAGAGAACTTCGTCAACGGCGCCCAGGTCAAACTCGTGGGCGGCGGATGGACGATCTACGCGAGCGACGAGGCCGTCGTGGGGACCACCCAGGTCACCTGCACGATCACTGTGTCCCCCGCCGCGAACCTCGGGACGTACGACCTGATGGTCCAGAACCCGGGTTCGAGCGAATGGGGCACGAAGGTCGGAGCGTTCACCGTGACGAACGCTGCCGATGAGCCGACCATCACCGGGATCTCGCCCTCGTCGGCGGTGAGGGGCTCCGAGGTCGTGGTCACCATCTCCGGGACGCACTTTATCGAGGGCGCCCAGGTCGAGTTGACCGGCGGGGGAGATACTGCCTACGCGGTCCAGGAGACCGTGGTTGAAAGCGGAACCAGGATCATCTGCTCACTGTACATCCCGTCGACCGCGTATGTCGGGACGTACGACGTCAGGGTCCAGAACCCGGGCATGACCTCCTGGGTCACCCGACAGGACCTCTTCACCGTGACCGACCCGACCGGTCCGGCCATCACACGCTTCTCCCCCGAGACCATATACCGCGGGAGCCTGACGTCGATGCCCGTGACCGTGTACGGGACGGGGTTCCAGTCCGGGGCGCAGGTCGTCGTATCCGGCGGCGGACAGACGGTCGAGGCGACGGGGGAGTGGGTCGAGTTCGGGGAATGGCTCCACTGCGACCTGTTTATCCCGACGAACGCCTATCTCGGTCCCTGGGAGGTGAGGGTTCGGAACCCTGGCGCGACCACGTGGGTGACGAAGTCGAACGCGTTTATCGTGAAGGACCAGCCGACCATCACGGGCATCTCCCCCGCATCGGCCTCCCGCGGCAGCACCGTAACGGCGACGGTGACCGGGACCAACTTCGGGCCAGGAACCGAGGTGCAGGTCTTCTCGTCCGGGACCTCCATCCACGCCAACGGCGAGACGCTGGTGAGCGAGAACGAGATACGATGCACCCTCGCGGTCCCGCAGGACGCCCAGGTCGGGAGTTACCGGGTGTCTGTGACGAGTCCCGGCAACCCGATGCTCGTCGAGAGTGCCGGCTTGATCTTCACGGTCCACGAGTAAGAGGAGCCATACGGTCGGTCCCATGGATCGCCCTTCGGTTCCCTTCTTCCCCTGACGGACAGTCGGTATTTCCCCGACGACGCTGACCGTCCCCTGGGACTCCGGCCTTCGCCCGTGGCACCGGTGACGGTCACGTTCATTGCCATCGACGACCAGCCGAACGGGTCCCCATCGAGATCCCGGCGAGCCCACCGAAGTCCCAGCGGCAGGAGGTCGGGTTGCCGATGAAGGGAGTTGACCTGCAGATGATCGGCGGGCGATCCTGCCGGAACGGAGCTCTTAACCCCCTCCAGGCTCCAGTTAGAGTGAGAGAAGGGCTCATGTTCGCATACCTCGAAGGGGCGGTCGACTCGGTCGACGAGCGGTCGGTCACAATCGACGTGGGCGGGATCGGCTTCCGGGTGCTCGCACCGGCACCGGTGCTCGCGGCCCTGCACCCGGAGCGGGGGCGGATCCGTATCCACACCCATCTCGCAGTCCGCGAGGACGGCTGGACCCTCTACGGCTTCCTTGACCCCCGGGACCGGGAGGTCTTCCGGGCTCTGATCGGTGTGACCAAGGTCGGGCCGGCACTCGCGCTCAAGGTACTCTCCGAGGTTCCCGTCGACGAGCTGGTCCGCGCCGTCCAGGGCGAGAACGAGGCGGTGCTGACCCGCGTCCCGGGGATCGGGGCGAAGTCGGCCCGGCGATTGATCCTCGAGCTCCGCGACCGGCTCGCGGGGGTCAGGACCGGACCCGGGGTCCAGGCCCCGATCGCCGGCCCCGACCCTGGCACCGATGCCACCGCCGCCCTGGTCGCGCTCGGCTTTGGAACCCGCGAGGCCCAGGAGGCGGTCGAGACCACCCGTGCTGAGGCACCGGACGCCGACCTTCAGGGCCTGATCCGGGGGGCGCTTGCTCGCCTCAGGAGGGCTTAAGGTGCGGGACGACCGCGAGGTCTCACCGGCCCTCCGCGCCGACGAGCCCGAGGAGACCGCGATCCGGCCCGTCTCGCTCGACTCGTTCATCGGCCAGCCCGAGGTGCGCGAGTCCCTCGCGATCGCGATCGAGGCGGCGAAACGGCGGGGGGAACCGATCGACCACATCCTCTTCTCCGGGCCGCCCGGGCTCGGCAAGACCACGCTCGCTCACATCATCGCCCGGGAGATGGGGGCCGCGATCCGGACCACCACCGGCCCGGTCCTCGAGAAGCCCGGAGACCTCGCCGCCCTTCTGACCGCACTCGGCGAGGGCGACGTCCTCTTCATCGACGAGGTCCACCGGGTCTCGCCGGTCGTCGAGGAGGTGCTCTACTCCGCGATGGAGGACTTTTTCATCGACGTTATGATCGGCGAGGGGCCGAGCGCTCGGTCGATCCCGCTCACCCTCGAGCGGTTCACGCTGATCGGCGCCACCACGAAGATCGGCAACCTGGGCGCCCCGTTCCGCGACCGTTTCGGGATCGTGAGCCGGCTGAACCTCTACGACGAGCCCGACCTGGTCCGGATCGTGGAGCGGTCCGCCGGGATCATGAGGATCCCGATCACCCCTGAGGGGGCGCTCGAGGTCGCCCGCCGGTCACGGGGGACGCCGCGGATCGTGAACCGCCTCCTCCGTCGTGTCCGCGACTACGCCCTGGTCAGGGGCGACGGTACGATCACCCGGGAGTCCGCCGACGAGGCCCTCTCCCTGCTCGGGATCGACCGTCTCGGCCTCGACGACCTCGATCGGCGGATCCTCACCACCATCGTCCGGGAGTTCGACGGCGGTCCGGTTGGGGTCAGGACGATCGCGATCGCGGTCGGCGAGGAGGTCCGGACGATCGAGGAGGTCTACGAGCCTTACCTGATCCGGATCGGGTTCATCAAGCGGACCCCACAGGGGCGCGAAGCGACCCGGGTCGCGGCCGAGCACCTGGCCGGAACGTCCGCCGGCCGCACTTAGCGGGTCGGCGTCATCAGGTCGAGGGCGGCGGCGACCAGGGCAGTCACGCCGGTCTCCAGCACGGCACGTGGCTCGGGGGCGAAGTCCGGAGAGTGGAGCCGCCCCGGGCCGGCCCCGATCCGCAGGTAGCAGAGCGGGACGGGCGGGTCGGCCCTGCTGAACGCCCCGAAGTCCTCGGAGCCCGACGAGGGGCCGAGCATGCCGACCCTTTCAGGGTCGAGCGCCGCCTCGACGGCGGTTCGGACGCGGCGGACAAGGGCCGGGTCGTTCGAGAACGGCCGGGCCGATTCAGAGAGCAGCGTCAGCACCGGGAGGCGGTCCTCGGGTACCCCGGCGGCCCGGGCAAGCCCAACGGCGACCCGCTCGATCCCGGCGAGGAGCCGCTCCCGAACCGCGCCGTCGAAGAACCGGATATTCAGGCCGAGCCGGACCTCGTCCGGGATCGCGTTGTGCTTCGCCCCACCGTGGACCGAGGCCACGGTCAGGACGGCGAAGGCCTGGGGGTCGATCTCGCGGGAGACGACCCCCTGGAGTGCCACGATCACCTGCGCCGCGAGCAGGACCGGGTCCCGTGTCTCGTCCGGGTGGGCCGCGTGCCCCCCCACGCCCCGGATCACGAGGTCGAGAGACTCGCCGCCCGCCGACGCGATCCCCTCGGTGAGGAGGACGCGGCCCGGCGGGTGACCCGGCGCGACGTGCAGGGCGAGTGCGACGTCCGGCCGGCCCACCCGCGCGTAGAGGCCGTCGGCGATCATCGCCTCCGCGCCCGAGACCCACTCCTCGGAGGGCTGGCCGACGAGGACGAGCCGACCGTGCCACCGTCCCCGGAGGGCCTGCATGCCCCGGGCGACTCCGACCAGCGCGGCCATGTGCAGGTCGTGGCCGCAGGCGTGCATCACCGGCACCTCCCTTCCCTGCGGGTCTATGCCAGTCTCCTGGCTTGCGAACGGGAGGCCTGTCTCCTCCCGCACGGGCAGCGCGTCCATGTCGGCCCGGACGAGAACGACGGGACCCTCCCCGTCTTCGAGAACGGCGGCGAGACCATGGCCTCCGATCCCGGTCATAACCCGGAAACCGGCCTCCTCGAGGGCCGCGGCCAGCCGGGTGGCGGTGCGCTCCTCCTGCCCGGAGAGGTCGGGGTGGGCATGCAGGTCCCTGTAGAGCGCAAGCAGGCTGGCGTCGACCGCCTCTACGACGGCCACCTCGATCGGGGAGGTCATGCAGGGTACGTCGTGTCGCCGACAGATTAAGCCGGCGCTGGTCCGTGGGGATTCAGAATAAGAGGAGCGGGGTCGAACTCTTGTATGATGAGGACAGTTGGCATTCTCCACGCGGCCCTTTTCGCCGCCGTGCTCCTCCTGCTCGTCGTGCCGGCCGCAGCTGCGGCCGAGAACGGCACGCAGCAGGCCGTTGCGGCCGGGAGCCCTCAGGTCGGGTACATCCAGATCAACACCACCCCGGACGGCGCGACCGTCTTCGTGAATCGAACGAAGATGAGCGGGCTCACGCCGTTGACGGTCAAGGTGCCCGCGATGGTGCCGCAGGAGGTCCAGGTGAACAAGTATGGCTACGCGACCGAGAAGAAGGTGATCATCGCCCCGCCGAACGGGACCGTCCCATATACGCTCATGCTCCGGACCCTGCCGGGCGTCGACCGGCCTGAGACCGAGCGTCCAGGCGCCGGCCTCTCCCCGACCGCCCCGATCGGAGGGGCGGGTGCAACCGGCATCCCGACCGCCGCCGAGGCGGACGCGCCCGGATCGCCGCTCTCGTCGTTCGCCGTCCTCGGCGCCCTCGGTGTCGCCGGCCTGCTCTTCTCCCTCCGGCGTTAACGCCGCCGCCGGGCTGCGACAGCCGCCCCAAGGAGGGGGGCATCGCCCCCGAGTGGGCTCGTGACGACCGCGGGGAGCGGCAGGTACCGCTCCATCCGGGCGACAGCGGGGCCAACGAGCAGGTCCGCCTGGGCCTGGACGACCGCACCGTCGAGCACGATCCGCTCGGGGTCGTATGCGACCACAAGAGTCGAGAGGGCGCGGCCGTTCAGGACCGCGACCACCTCGAGGAACCGGCATGCACCCGGGTCGCCGGCCCGTGCCGCCGCGAAGATCGCCTCGGTTGTCGCGTATACCGGGTCCTCCGGCCGTTTCTCCACCGCGTAGAATCGCGGCAGGTTCCGTCCCGAGCAGTAACCTTCCCAGTGGTTCGGGTAGCCACAGCCGCAGGCGAGCCCGTGGCGCGTCTCGACCGTGATGTGCCCGATCTCGCCCGCGTTCCCGCCGCGTCCCTCGACCAGGTGCCCGCCGGCGATCACCCCCCCGCCAATCCCGGTCGATACCGTGACGTAGACCAGGTCGTCACACCCAAACCCGGCACCGTGAGCATGCTCCCCGAGGGCCCCCGCGCGGGCGTCGTTCACCAGGGCGACTGGCGCCCCGAGGGCCGCCTCGAGCGGCTCGACCAGGTCGACCCGTGGATAGGGAAGGTTGGGTGAGGAGACGATCGCCCCCGATGCGAGGTCGAGGGGGCCCGCCGCAGCGATCCCGATGGCAACGGGGCATGGGCCGGCGACCCGGCGGACTGCCGCCACGATCGCGTCCGTCACCGCCTTCCCCGAAGAACCGGCGGTCGGAGTGGAAAAGACTTCGCGGGCGAGCACCCGCCCGGCGTCGTCGACGAGCGCAACCCGGGTCCGGGTCCCCCCGATGTCGATTGCACAGACCGGTCCCACGACCCCTCACTCCTTCTGGAAGACCACGATTCGGTTCGTGTTGGTGCCCCCCCGGTGGTTCGATACTCCCCAGATATGGGAGGTCTTGGTAAACCGCGACCGGTTGACGAAGATCGCCCGGCAGGTGAGCCCCGCCTCCTCTCCGAGCGGGACCACGTGCTCATCGAGCGGGATCGTGCTCCGGCGGACCTCACCCACCTCGAACGCGACATGCCCTCCCGGGGCGGTGACCCGGGCGAGCTCGACAAAGACCTCGCCCATCACCGCGGACCACGTCGCGACCGTCCGGCTCATCGTGATGCCGGCCCCGACCGTCTCCTCGTCCAGCCCGTTGAACCAGCACCGGAGCCAGTTGTCCTTCGCGTAGGCGACCTGGTCGAGGAACGGCGGCGAGGTGACGGTCAATCGGACCGAGTTCGAAGCGAGGGCCGTGGTCGACCGAGCGTCCCCCGTCATGAAGCGGGCGTCCTGAGCCCCGCGTGCGAGGCGGGCGCGGTCCTCGTTCGAGAGGTCGCGGAGGAGCTGGGCGGTCTTGCGGACCACGATCTCGTTCACGTTCTTTACCGGTGGGACCTGGTCGAGCCGCTGGTTGATCCGTCGCTGGCTCTCGGGGCTGGCAGCCTGGTTCGGTGGCAGGGTGTAGACCGAGAAGAAGTTCCGGGAGTGGCCGGAGAGGCGGTTGGTCGCGACCATCCGGATCCACCGGTCGAGGGCGTCCTCCGTTCCGGTTCGGGCTCGTTCGACCAGGACCCGGCGGAGCGAGACGAGGCGCGCCTCGGTCTCGGGGTGGTAGAACATCGAGAGATCGCGGTCGGCCTGTGCGGCGGGGTCGACCGGATAGGAGGCGAGCCGGTCGGCAACCACCCCTGGGTCGGGAGGAGGCGCGAGCCTGGGCGCGGCGAGGAGGGCGGAGAGGGGGTTCGCGTCATTCGCCGCGACGCGGCGATCAAGGAGGGTCGCCTCAAGCGCGGTCGTACCCCTTCCCGAGAACGGATCGTAGACGAGGTCCCCGGGATCGGTCAGGCGTTCGATGAAGAACCGGGGGAGCTGTGGCTTGAAACAGGCGCGGTAGGAGAGCTCGTGGAGGGAGTGGGCTTGCCGCTGTCGCGAGGTCCAGAACTCGGCTTCGAACCGTTCGATGGTCCGGCCGCCGCAGGAGACCGTGCCCACCTGGACGTTGGGAGGGAGCGAGAAACGGTCCCCCGCCAGGGAGGGGTGGGTCGTGCCGGTCATGCAATGGAGGAGCGTGGGGGGGCCCGGAAGATAGGTATATGGGATGGTGGCGCCCCCATTTTTCAGGATGACACCCAGGCGCGTCCTCTTCCTCTGCACGCACAACGCGGCCCGCTCCCAGATGGCGGAGGGGCTCCTCCGCCACCGCTTTCCAGGTCGGTTCGAGGCCTTCAGCGCAGGTACCGATCCAACGACACTCGACCCGTGCGCTGTCCGGGTGATGGCCGAGCTCGGGATCGACATCGTCGGCCAGCGTGCCAAGGGGCTGATGGAGGTCTTCGACACCCCGATCGACACGGCGGTGACCGTCTGTGACCGGGCGCAGGAGACCTGCCCCTTCTTCCCCGGCGCAAAAGAGACCCTCCACGCTTCGTTTTCCGACCCGGCAGTGGTCGAGGGGGCGGGGCGGCACGAGGCCTTTCGCCGGGCACGGGACGAGATCGCCACCTGGCTCGAAGAGACGTTCGGGGATTAAGCGGTAATTATTTATATCGATTGAGGTTAAGGGACGTGTGCGCCTCTATCAGGCGGTGCGGGTGAGGATAAGGTGGCAGTCCCAGACGACCTCAGGCAGGTGATCGAGGACCAGGGGGGAACCGAGGCGCTGAGGGCGCTGTTGCCGGACCCCGAACGGATCCGAACCGACAGTCGACTCTTCCATACTCTATCGGACCCAATACGCCTCTCCATCCTCTTTTTGCTCCAGTCCCAGCCGCTCTGTGTATCGGTGATCAAGGAGGTGCTCCGGGTACCAGACTCGAAGCTCTCCTATCACCTCTCGGTTCTTCAGTCGATGAGGCTGATCCGGGGTGAGCGGCAGGCGAACTGGATCGTCTACCACGAGACCCCGCTCGGACTCCGGATCGTCGCCCAGGTCGAAGAGCTCACCCGGACCGAGCGCGAGCTCCCTCCTCCCGAGGCATCGAGCGCGGAGGGGTAACCCCAGCGGGGTGACATCAGCCCCGCGTCTCGTCCGTCTTTCGCTCGTGCAGGAGCAGCGCCGCCCGGTTCCGGACGAGCGGCGAGGGATCGGCATATGCCTGCCGGATAAGGTCGGTTGCCCGGTCGCCGCCGATACCGCCGAGGGCAATCACCGCGCCGAGGCGCAGGTCCGGATCCGGGTGGACCAGGAGTGAGGCGAGCGGTCCGAGGGCCGCGTCGCCAAACCGGGCGAGCGTGCGCCAGTCCTCCGCCGCCAGGGCGAAGCCAAGGGATCCGCTCTCGTCCGAGGCACTCCACCCGGCCTCGTGGAGGACCTGGGCGGCACCGGCACGGACCTCCCGCTCCGGGTGTCCGAGTCCCTCGATGAGTGCCTCGATGGCCCCTGGGCCTGCCCGGGCGAGGGACGCGATCGCCGCCTCGCGCACCGCGTAGTCGGGGTCGGCACATCGGTCGACCAGGAGATGCATCGCCTCTGGGGAGGAGAGAGCACCGAGCGAGGAGACCGCCGCCTCCCGGACCCCGGGATCGGGATCGTGGAGCGCCCCCGCGAGCGCCCCCACGGCCCCCGCGGGCGGCATGGACCGG
>JABNAD010000776.1_pt1 | contig 15358 bp, 18 predicted proteins | sample 7240381 | NCBI WGS metagenome assembly JABNAD01 (sample SAMN11332834, study PRJNA596920) | anaerobic digester metagenome | biome: digested sludge; isolation source: digested sewage sludge-derived enrichment culture grown on H2/CO2 | place: Germany: Goettingen
GTTTTTTTGTGTTCGCAGGCCGTAACCGTTCTGACCTGTGAACCCGCTGCACCATGTGATGGTGTGCCTTCTGGTTGACCTCACTCTCAGGCAAGATCCCCCGTAGCGCTGAAAGTATATATTTTTATCTCGGTGCACGAATAATAACTGTCATGTGTTCTATGGCCCAGGCCGGCTTTATCCGCCCTCCAGATGATCTCAGTCTTCCACGATGATGACCGCGACCGGGCACGCGTCGGCGGCCTCCAGTGCGCAGTCGGCGAGGTCGTCGGGCACCTCACCCTCCGCGGGGTTGCCGTCGACCCGGTACTTCTCCGTAATCGAGCTCAGGCCGTCGTTTGGATCCTCTTCAAAGACGTCCGGGCAGAGCGTCCAGCACGACTCGCAGCTGGTGCATCCCGGCCTGTCGATGGTAACTTTCACCACTCTTCATACCTCCTCTGGATCTCCGGGAGGGCATTCTTCCATGTTAAACGTGACGGAGGCGGACGGTCTGTATGGTTTTCCGGCCGGACAAAGTATAACGTTTTCCGGGCCAAATGAGAGAAGAATCATGCAGAATACCGCCTGGATTACCCTGTTTTTTGCCGGGCTCCTGGAGACCGGCTGGGCGCTCGGCCTCAAGTATACCGAAGGGTTCACAAAGGTCTGGCCGTCGGTGGCGACCCTCGCCGTGATGGCCGGGAGCATCTACCTCCTCTCGCGATCGCTCTCCGGCCTTCCGCTCGGGACAGCGTATGCCGTCTGGACGGGCATCGGGGCGGTCGGAACGGTCATCGCCGGGATCGTGCTCTTCGGCGAATCAAGGAGCGTCTTCCGCCTCCTCTGCATCCTCCTGATCGTATCGGGGATCGTGGGGCTGCGGTTCTGTTCGGATGCGTGAGGGAGCCCGTGCCGGCCCGAACGGTATCCCTCTCGCAGGCTACGCGAATCGGGACGTTGTCCGGAGAATAGGGGGGAGCCTCCTCGTTGTCCGGAGGCCCTTTCTGCAATCACGATTCCGGCGGGATTCGGGCGCCCATCTCGCCTTCAAGGGTTTCAATGAACGCAACAAGGAGCGCGTGCCTCTCTTCGGCGATGCTCCGGGCGGTCGTTGTGTACATGCGGTCTCTCAGGTTCAGCAGTTTGTCATGGAAGTGGCCGGTTGCGTCCGCGATGCCCCCTCCGTGCTCTCCGGCCCGGATAAACGTCCTCGCGATCCCGATCGTGCCCATCGCGTCGAGGTTATCCGCGTCGGAGAGCACTCGGGCCTCCGGGGTTTCGGGAGCGATACCCGAGGAGTACCGGTGCGCACGGATGGCGTGGATGATGGCCGGGATGCAATCCTCGGGATAACGGACGGAGCGGAGGTAGGACTCCGCTATCCGTGCTCCCTCTTCTTCGTGGGGGACGCCCGTCTCCTCCTCGAGGGGCCGGGCGATATCGTGGAAGAGAGCGGCCGGGATGAGGATCGCCATATCCGCTCCCTCCTGAGCGCCGATCCGCTCGCAGAGGCGCACGACCCTCTCCGTATGGTCGAACCCGTGCGCCCCCGATTCCGGGAGCGCCGCCCTGACGTAATCGAGCATCGCGGCCATCTCTTCGTTCATGATACACGTCTGTTGTTCCGGGGTTGAATACGATTCCTTTTCGGTCGGCAGTTTCGGCGGTCGTGCCGCTCTGCTGTTTTCTCGTACCACGGACAAACCGGGGCATGGCAGGAGGCATGCGCCCGTCAGGCCCGGGATTGTACGGCGGCCTCTTGCCTGTGACATGCAAGTGCCCGCGGGCACGGGCGGGAGATGCAGAAGGATGGGAGGTTATCTCCCGTCAAACCCTCTCAGGTTCTCCTGCAAACCCCACCACCAGGCCTACGAAGCCCGAGGTGAACGGCACGACCGCACGGTCGAACCCCGACGCCGCCAGTATCTCCCGGAACTCTGAAACCGTGGTGAAGGTGGACACGTGCCTATCGCGCTGTGCGTTCATTCCCCGGATGACGTCGTCGGAAACTCCTCCCCGCTTCATGCCCCGGCACCAGATCTCCCTCTGCATCTGCTCTTCCCGGTCGTCTTCGGCCCGGAAGATGTCCCCGCAGATGAACCGGCCACCGGGCGAAAGCGCCTGCAAAGCCCGGCGAGCGACCAAAGCCCGGTCATTTTTTGAGATGTGGTGGAGGCAGAGGGAGGTGACGATCGCATCGTAGCAATCTGTCGGCCATGCATCCCGCAGGTCCTGTGCAAGAAATTCGACCCCGGCCAGATCGGGTTTTACCGCTGCCGTCTTCAGCATCTCCGGGGAAAGGTCGATCCCGGTTATCTCCGCATCCGGACATTCCTCCCGGAGCATCGCGGTGAGGATCCCGGTCCCGCAGCCAAGTTCGAGAATCCGCCGCGGATGAGAAGGCAGATAATCGATGATGGTGGCAAGAAGGAGAGGCTGGCCGGGAACGATGGCCCTGATGAGATGGTCGTACTCCTCTGCATCCATGACGCCATGGACCTCGTGCGTTTCGGTCATCCTTCATCAGCCGTCCTGTATGATCGTTCCGGGTTGTACATTGGAAAAACACCTGACCTTGATGGGAAATAGCGACGCTTATTTCATACGTAGTCTGAATAAACAATTATTAAATATTATCTCTACGGATGATACTCCATGGATGCAGAGACCCACCGCCACTGCAAATACTATAATGTCGAAAATGACTTCTCCGTAGCCGACCTTGCCGCTTTCCACGGTCATCTGGGGCCCTATATCGTCCTCGGGTACCGGATCGGGAAGTATGTGCGGCGTAGCTTCTGCGACGACCCGTTCCGGATGAAGGCCGAGGTCCGCTGTGCCGGGGTGCCCCCGCAGTCCTGTCTGGCAGACGGGGTCCAACTCGGGAGCGGGTGCACGCTTGGGAAGCGAAACATCGAGATCATCCCCTCAGAGACCATCAGTTGCGTCTTTGAGGCAGACGGGAAATGCATTACCGTCACTCCGCGCCCGTTCCCCCTCCCGAAGCGGGATATGAACTACGAGGCCGCGATCGAGGCCGTGGCCGAGGAGATGTACTACAGGCGCGACGATGAACTCTTCGACCTATCCTCGTCCTGAAGGGCCATGACTCCGCCGGACCCTGTCATCAGGCTTGAAAACGTGTATACCGCCTACGAGGGTGCGGATCGCCCCACCCTGACGGATATTTCCCTCTCGATAGGGAGGGGGGAGTTCGTGGTGATTGGTGGTCCGAACGGGGCCGGGAAGACCACGCTGCTCGAAACCATCAACGGGATGCTCCCCATCACCCACGGAAAGGCTATCGTATGCGGGCAGGACGTGCGGGGGGACGGGGTGCAGGTACGGTGCCGGGTCGGTTACCTCCTCCAGAACTTTGCCTTCGACCCGCTCACACCGTTCACGGTTGAGGAGGTCGTCCTGATGGGACGCTACGGCACGATCGGTCTCTTCCGGAAGCCCCGGACGGAGGATTACGAAGCGGTGAAAAAATCCTTGCACCTGCTCGGCATCGAGGACCTCGCCACCCGCCCCATCGGACAGCTCTCCGGCGGGCAGCAGCAGAAGGTGCTCATGGCCCAGAATCTGGCCCGCAATCCAGAAGTTCTCCTTCTGGACGAGCCTTTCTCCAACCTGGACATGTTTGCCCGCGAGGAGATCAATCGCCTTCTTGCCCGCCTGGTCGGGAGCGGGATAACGGTGCTGATCGTATCGCATGCTTTCGACGACCTGCCCGACAGATCGGTGCGGGTCGTGGTGATGCAGGAGGGGAAGATCGTGGTCACCCGGGAGTGCCCCCCAACAGAGGTGGAGCAGGTCGTCCGGAGTGCCGGAAAGGGGGCCTTGAATGCTTGAGTTCATCATTCCAAACAACATCGTCTGCCATGCCGTGGAGGCCATGCTCTTCGCCTCCGTCGCCTGCGCCGTCCTCAGCGTGATCATCACCCAGGTGCAGATCTCCTCCATCGGGTTCACCATGGCCCATGCCGCCTTTGCCGGTGCGGCGGTGGGAATGTTCCTCTCCCTCAATCCAACCGTCTGCTCCATCGTGGCCGGCGTCGCCGTCGCCTTCCTCATCGGCCCTCTCTCGGATAGGGCCCGGCTCTCTCCCGATACGTCGCTCGGGCTGCTGTTCGGGATCTGCATGGCCGTGGCCATCTTCTTCATCGCCTACATGCAGACACTCGGGCAGGGGTTCTCCGCCATGGGTCTCCTCTTCGGGGACGTCATCTCCCTCTACCGCGAAGAGATATACGTCCTCGCGGTCATCTGCGTCGTTGCGATCGCCTTTATCGTCGTCCTCTACAAGGAGATCACCGCGATCATCTTTGACAAGAGGATCGCGGAGTCGGTGGGGATCCGGGTGAAACCGGTTTACTACGCGATGCTTTTCGTCATCGCGCTCACCGTTGCCCTCTGTCTCCCCATCATCGGGGGCCTCCTCCTCTACGTCTGGCTGGTCACCCCGGCGGCAATCGCCCTCCAGTTTTGTAACCGATTGGCCGCGATGTTTGTGGTCGCCCCGGCTGTAGCCGCCGTGATCAGCATATCCGGCGCCCTTGTCGGCCTGGAATACTCCCTCCCGGTCGCTCCCCTGACCGCTGTTCTCTTCTCCGTCGTCTTCATCGCCGCGGTGCTCCTCTCACCCCGGCGGCGCGTCACGTTTCGCAAGATTTAACATATCAATCACAACTATTCTCAACATGAATCGACTTCGTACTCTATCTTTCCTACTTGCCTTACTTTTCGTAGCACCCGGGGTAAACGCCCTTACGGTGGTCTCCACGACCACCGTTCTCTGGGATCCCATCCAGTACATCGGCGGGGAGAAGGTCGAGGCCATCTACATCGCCGACCCGACCATCTGCCCCCACATGCAGGCGGACATCATCCCGAACCGTATCCAGCTGGAGAAGGACTTCATCCGTGATTCCGACCTCTTCGTTGCGCACAACGGGTCGGTCGATCAGTCCTACGTGATGCCGTATGTCGACGACTTCATGGTGGCCAACGACTACGGCACGGTGGAGTGGGTGACCCTGGAGAATCCCTCGATGATCTGGAACACCCCGTCGGGGGCAGCAAACCTCTCCCGCGAGGTGGCGGGATGGCTGATTGCTGCAGACCCGGCAAACCGGACGTACTATGAAGCGCGGCTGGACGAGTACCTTGCAGAGATCGATGCCGCGGATCTCTCCTCAGAGGAGCAGGAGGTGATTCCCGGTCAGGATGCCGTGGTGATGGTCTGGCAGGAGGACGCAGCGGTCGGCTGGCTCGGGCTGAACCTGGTATCCATCTATGCGCCGGAGTTCTACCAGGGTGGAAAATTCACCCCGCGGGTCGTCGTTGACGACATCCGCAATCATCCCGAAGAGTATCGGAACGTGAAGTACGTCATCGAGAACATGCAGTCGGGGGAACTGGCAAAGGGCCTCGAGGAGGCGCTTTACGACAACGGGGTGCCTGCAGAGCGGGTCATCTTCACCAACTTCCCCAAGTCGCTCCCGGGTGTCGACTCGCTCCCCGACGTCATCCGCTACAACAAGGGACTGGTCACCCCGGTTCGGGCTGCGTCGGGAGAGGCGGCCGCCCAGGCCGAGACCGCTGCTCCGATGCCCGGAATCCTGGCCGTTGCGGCAATCCTTGGAGGCGGCTCCCTCATGCTGCTCACCCGCAGGCGGTAGGAGTTCCTCTTACCGCTACCTTCTGATTACGGAGAAAACCATGGAACTACAGATAGATATCACGAGAACCAGTGTATCGCCGTTCTGTGAAGAGAGTTGCCGCGCCGGTGCCGTTACCGGGAGGGGAGCATCACGAACGTCGACCTGAATCCAATCGGGTACGTCTCTTCGCCGTATAAGAAGAACGAGGACGCCCCGCGGCAGGGCAGGCTGACCGACACCGAAGCGGAGATTGTCATCGACGAACGATACCTCCCCGGCCTTTTCAGGGTTGAGGAGAAGAAACACCTCTTCGTGCTCTGCTGGTTTGACCGGTTCGACCGGACCGTGCTCCGTGCGACGCCCCCGCACAATCCGGTGGAGCATGGTGTGTTTGCAACCCGTTCCCCCAACCGGCCGAACCCGATCAGTCTCTCGCTCGTCGATGTCATCAACATAACGGGTGGGACGATCCGGGTCCGGGGGCTGGAAGCCCTGGATGGGACGCCGGTTCTCGATATCAAACCCTACTCGGAGGAGATCGACCGCCCGACGTGATCGGGTTTCACTTCAACCCGATCAGCCGTGCCGGGTTGACGGTCATCGGGATTGGCGTGGTGCCCGGCCCGCACGCAGGGCATGCGCTCCGGTGGATGCGGCCGTACCCCTCAAACGTCACGACGTCATCCGCGCGGTCGAAACGCCCTGGACGGGCACCGCCCGGCGTCCCGGTCGGCGGGAACGGGGCCGTTGATGCTGTATTCCCCCTCGGTTCCGGTCTTCTTCGTATAGAGGGCGCAGTCGCTGCAGTTCGGCATAACGGTCTCCTTTTCCGCCCGGGGGATATAGGTTTTGCCGGCCGGCGGGACGGTCAGGATCTCCGGACGAACATCTCGGAGTAGGGCGCAAACCGTCCTGCATCGACGGGGAAGGTGAACCGGATCCCATCGTTGCCGCAGACCATGCAGAGCGGTCGGGCGGCATCGATGTCCAGGTTGCCTTGGGCGGTGGCATACCGGTCGCTCACTTCAAGATGGACGACTTCTCCGACGACGAGCGCATACTTCTCCCTGGTGATCTCCTCGACGAGCCGGCACTCCATCCACGCGACCGACCCCTCGATGCCGGGCGGCGCGACGGCGGTTGAAGGCCGGGGAGTGAGCCCTGCCTCCTCGAACTCATCGACTTCGGGCGGGAAATTCCGGGCGCAGACCATCACTTCTTCGACCATCGTGGCCGGCGGCACGTTGACGACGAACTCGCCGGTCTCCCTGATATTGTCGAGGGTGTCGCGCCGCAGCCAGGAGGCGAGGAGAATCTCGTCGAGAGGCCGGAGGATCGGGGTGATGTTCCCCCAGGGTGCGGCATTCCGGATCCCGGCCTTCGAGATCGTCGAGATGAGCACTACGGGGAGCGGCAGAACGTTTTCACGGCTGTGCGGTGGTAGTTTCATGGTTTTTACGCTCTTTACGTCGGTATTATTCTCTACGGGCGGCTACCGCCCTTCCAGCGCCCCGACCAGTAAGCCGATGGCCTGGTGTCCGTTCGTCAACCCCTGTCCGCCGAGACCCGCTTCAAGGATTTCTGGCTCCTGCGGGATTTCGCAGATGATCCGGGACGGATCTGCAATCCCTTCGCGCATCCGGGCAGCCATGGCCGGATCCGTCTTGTTCAGCACATAGTAGAGCGGGACGCCGATCCCCTCCGTCATTCCCGTGATCTTCTCCGCGAGCCGCAGCGACTCGAACGAGGGGTCGAGCACCATGAGGATCACGTCGGCCTCCTGATCGATTCCGCGGCCGAAGTGCTCGATCCCCGCCTCGGTGTCTGCGATAACAACATCGCTGTCACCGAGGCGAAGACTTCTAAGAAACTGCTTGGCAAGCATTCCCATCGGGCATGCACATCCCTCTCCCGCATCGTGGATCTTGCCGATGGCGACGAGCTGAACACCATGGTCTTCGGCGACATAGTCCTTTGGAAGGTCGTCGAACGTCCAGGCCTCCTCGATCAGGTTGACGGACGCCAGGTCGGGCATCGCTGCCATGATCTTCTCCCCCATGGCCTTCTTGCCCCCGAAGTAGTCCATCAGGTCGGGCGGTGCGTCCGTCCCGAGCAGACGGTGCAGCCCGAGGTTCGACTCGTCGGTATCGACGACCAGCACAGGGCGGTTCCGCCGTGCGTACTCACGTGCGAGCAGGGCAGCGAGCGTGCTCTTCCCGCTGCCTCCTTTTCCACAAATAGCGATCTTCATTTTCTTTACTTCCGTTTCGTTGTCTGAATTTCGATTTTTGCTGCGTTTTTGAGTTTGTAGGTCGACATCTGTAAATCGGTTGGTATAGACCGTCTTGGTCATGATCATCTGGTTGATCGGGAACTCAAACCGTTCTGATTTACGGAGGTGACCGCCGTGAAGAGGACGGCCGCCAGCAAGTGTGATACGGATGACGCCGCAACACCGATGATCAAGGCAGAATGCGTTGTCATATCTCACTCACCCGCATGATGGACACGTTTCCACGCACCAGTCCATCCACTGCGCCGATCTGAGGGCTTGTGCAGTGTCGTCGTCCACGCCGTAGACGTTCTTGTAGAAGTCCAGCAGCCACTCTGACAGTTCGATGTCCGCGAACCGCTCCGGATACGCCGCTTTTGCAATCACCATCACGTCGATCGGGTATTCAAGGCGCTTGGCACAGTTGCAGGGCGTCCATGGCCAGGCAACGACCTGCCTGTTCTTCACCGCCTTGAGCTCCTGCAGATTCCGGTAGTAGGGTGCCGAGTAGAGTTCCTCCGGCGGGTGGTATCCGTTTGCCGTGCAGAGGACGATAACATCCGGATCGATGCTCAGGATCTGTTCAGCCGAGACCGTCTTGAAGTATCCGGGTTCTGCAAAGGCGTTCTGTGCATGGGCTATCTCTTCGATGAAGTACGACTCGATGGTGTCAAGGCCAAAGACCTGCCCGGCGCCTCCTGCATTCCTTGCGGTGGGTGAAAGCCCTAAGATGAGTACGCGCGGCCGCTCATCCAGCGGGATGTCTCTCGTCCGCTCATCGATGAAACATACCTGCTCCTCGAGATAACCTGCGAGTTTTGACGCATCCGCCTCCTTTCCAAAGACCTGCCCGATAATCATGATCTCATCAGATATCTTTGTGAGATCAGGATCTTTGAATGCAGGGGGGCCATAGACGACGATAAGAGGAATGCCTAGCGACTCAATTGTCGAAATTGTTTTTGTGACGGATTCGTCGTCGACGTGCCGGGCGGTGCATGAACCGACTCGCAGGATTACTACATCCGGTTCGAGCGATACAAGGGATTCGTAGTTGAGTGCTGTTCCGGATTCGGCAATACGGGGGATTTCTATGATTCGGCGGTTCAGGTACGTTACCGGATTCATTCCGTCACGATACCAGTATGACTCTCCATGGATCGTTGGGAATTCATAATTGAAGTTCCTCTGAAGACAGGATGAACCCACTCCAACGATAGTGTCCTGCGTCCCGAGATACGTCATCGTCCCCTCTATCATGCCGTCGGAGATGGTGACGACCCGCTCGATCTTCTCCGGCACCTGCACCGCGACCCCGCGGGAGTCAACGACCGTCCGGTATCCGGGTTCAGCAGTTTTGCCTGGTGCCTCTGCGGGCTGTTCCGTCCCGATGCATCCAGCACAGAGGGCGACCAGAAACACTAGAAGCACGGCGACGGCTGCCCTGCCATGGACCTCACTCGCCCGCACCCGTCACCTCCCACCAGAGTTTCACCCTTGTGGTCATGCCGGAGAGCAGGAGGTCGCCGCCGTTCTCCGAGAGTGCCCCGGCGAGGTAGTCCCTGAGCACCGTCTCCTGCCGGGGAGTAACCACGCCGTACTGCTCCCTGAATTCAGCAACTGCCCCTTCGAGGTCAGGGAACCTGCGGACGTGCTCCATCTGTGAGGTCTCGACGTTCGGGCAGATCCCCATTGAGTAGAGGACGTTGAAGAGGACGTCGACCTTCGGCCCCAGCCGGTATTCCTTCCCGTGTAGTTTCGGCCAGAGGTCGATCATCGCCTGCTCCCAGCTCGTCGTTCCGGCAAACCAGAATAGATACACCCATCGCGAGGACGCTTCGCACATCGCCTCGATCGCCGCCCTGATATCCGGCATCCCGAGCGAGTATGAAGCGACGACGACGTCGTACCTCTCTTCGAGATCAACGGAGGGATCGACATCCTCCCAGCGTTTCCGCACGATCGTGAGATTCGATACGCCTGATTCTGCAGCATACTCTGCCATCACCTCGGTCATTCCCGTTGCCGGCTCGACGGCGGTGACGTATGCGGCGACGCCTGCAAGCGGCACCGCCAGGGTTCCCGGCCCCGCCCCGATGTCGAGCACCCGCGATCCGCGCTCGATCGGCAGAGCCTCAATTACGTGGCGGATTCGATGGGGGTTCTCCCTGGACTGCTTCAGAAATGAGCGCGCTTTCCCCTGCGATTCCCAGATCGAGGCACATTCGCCGCTGTCGCGGCAGCACATATTCTCGTCGTACAGTTCCTTCCAGACAGCGTTCCAGTCAATCTCGTTATATGCCATTGGTGTTCTCCGTAATCGTGACGATTCTATGAATCTGCATCCGCACTGACTCTCATCCCTGCGGTAGGATTCTCGTATTCCGGCATTCCGGCCTTCCCGGTACCACACCGCTCCGCAACGCAGCGGGGCATCACCATCCGCATGCCCTCGAACGACCGGACGGCGCATGCGTCCCGGTAGATCTTCTCGAGAACGCTTTCGGAGATGACGTCCGCAGGTTTCCCCTCGGCCACAACGGCCCCCTCTCCAACCACCACGACCCGGTCGCAGAACCAGGCAACATGGTTCGGATCGTGGCTGCAGGCGAGGAGGGTCTTGCCATCCTCGGCGACATCGCGCATGATCTTCCAGATCCGCATCTGGTTCTGAAAATCGAGGGCGCTTGTCGGCTCGTCGAGGAAGAGTATCGGCGTGTCCTGTGCGACGGCGCGGGCCATCAGGACCATCTGCCGCTGGCCGCCCGAGAGCTGGTTGTACGGGCGGTCGGCGAATTCGGTGATGCCGAGCGCGGCGAGCGCGTCCATTGCGATCTCCTTGTCGCGCCTCTTCACCCCGAAGAACCCCCCAAGGTGCGGCGTCCTGCCCATGAGGACGACCTCCCGTACAAGGTAGGGGAAGGGCGGTTTGTGCTCTTGCGGCACGTAGGCGATGACCCGTGCGAGCTGCTCGACCGAGTGTGCTGAAGTGTTCTCGCCGCATATCCGCACAGTGCCTTTTTCGGCGCGCAAAAAGCGCAGGCAACACTTGAAAAGCGTTGTTTTTCCCGATCCGTTCGGGCCGAAGAGACCGCAGAGTTCACCCTCCCCGACGGAGAAAGAGACTCCCGAAAGGACGGGAAAATCCCCGTATTTGAAATGGATATCCTGAACCTGCAGCATGGTAATCACCCGAAGACCGCCCTGCCCTTATTACGGAGTAGATAACAGAGGTAGGGGGCTCCAAGAATGGAAGTCAGAATCCCGACCGGGATCTCGGCCGTCGTCAGCGTCCGGGCGAGCGTGTCGCAGAGGATCAGGTAGCACCCGCCCATCATCAGCGATGCCGGGATGACGAACCGGTTATCGGGCCCGAGGATCATCCTGGAGGCGTGGGGCATCATGAGCCCGACCCACGCGATGATCCCGACGAGTGAAACAGCGAATGCGGTGATGGCAGTGGCGAACGCGATGACCACGAACTTGTACTTTTCGGGATTCACTCCGAGTGTCCGGGCTTCCTCGTCGCCCATTGAGAGGATGTTGAGTTTCCACCCGAGCGCCCAGAGGACGACGAAGCTCACGATGACCGCGGGGGTGAGGAGGAGGATGTCGTTCCAGGTCGCGTAGTAGAACCCTCCCATCAGCCAGAAGACGATCTCCCTGAGTGCCGTGTCGTTTGCGGTGTACTTGAGGAGCGAAACGAGGGCGGCAAATATCGACCCGATGATCACGCCGGCGAGGATGAGGGTGATGATGGGAGTCTCACCGCGGACGCGAGCGAGGATGTAGGCAAGGGTGACTGCGAGAGCGCCGAAAACGAACGCGGAGAGCTGGATCGAGAAGAAGATAGCCGGAAAGACGATCCCGAGAGCCGCACCGAAGGCTGCTCCCGACGAGACACCGAGGATGTAGGGTTCGACAAGTGGATTTCTGAAGACGCCCTGAAAGACGGCGCCTGCGATGGCAAGCGCACCACCGACCGAGATGGCAAGGATGATTCGCGGTACGCGGATATCCCAGATGATCGTATTGTGGAGTTTCGGCAGAGCGGTTATGTCGCCGAACGTGAGATGGACGAGGATTGTCCGGTAGACATCGGTGATCGTGATGTTGTACGCTCCCATGACGACGGCGATGCAGGCCGTTATAAAAAGGAGAAGGGCAAGAGCTGCGAGAATGGCGATCTTTCTCCCTTCTCCGAAGCCTTCGACGGGATCGTAACCCAGGTTGATGAGGAGTTGTTTGAAGCCTGTGGACTCTGTCATGCGGTATCCTCCCGCCCGGCCGGCGTGGACACCGTCATCTTAGTAGCAATTATATATAAAATAGTAATATCTGATGTTATTATATCTCGCCATAATCTTCCTTGATGCAAAGAATTCAATTTTATATATTACTTATTCAATTCCTAGTTATGAAACGTAGTTGTTGTGGCGGAGGGGCCGCCCTGCTTTTTGTCTGCCTGCTCTGTGCGGTCTTCATCTGCGGATGCACGGGAACGACCGCCGGCGAACCGGCCGGTGACGAGTCCGGGATAAGGACGATCACCGATATGCGCGGGCGGACGGTGGAGATTCCGGTGACGATCGAACGGGTCGTCTGCATCGATGACGGGTTCGTCGAAGGCATCATGTACCGGTTCGGGATGCAGGACCGAGTTGTCGGAGTCGGCGGCGGATGGGTGACGAATGCTTCGTACATAACCTTCGAGACGACGGAAGGCGGGACGTACGAGTACAAAAACGGCATGAACCCGGTCAGGTATCTCGCACCTGATCTTGCCGACCTCCCGGTGCTGGTTACGTCCGGGACGGCGATCAACTACGAGACGCTCGCCTCCCTCGACCCGGACGTCGTCTTCCTCCGTGCCGGGGCATGGGCATTCAGCGCGGGATCCGACGAGAACCTTGAGAAGACGATCCAGACGATCGATTCGCTCGGCATCCCGCTTGTCATCCTTGTCGGCCCGCCGTATCAGGAACGCCCGACCGTGGACAATGTCGGCGAAGAGATCCGGCTCGTCGGCGAGGTCTTTGCACGGCAGGAGGATGCTGATGCGCTTGCGTCCTATCTCGAGGGGGAGATCGCCGTGATTCGGGAGCGCACGAAAGACATTCCTGAGGGTGAAAAACCGCGGATGATGCAGTTCGGCCTCTCGCCGAGAGCCCGGCAGGGCGGCGGTGCCGGGATGGCCTGGGGCGGCGACACAATCGAGTCCTATTTCATTGAAGATATCGCGAATGCAAAGAATGTGTACGAAGGTACCGGGGCGTTCGTTGTCATCTCGACCGAGCAGGTGCTGGCGCTCGATCCTGATGTGATAGTTCTCCCGACCGCACAGGGCTACCACCCGGCAAGCGAACTCTACACTGCCCCGTATTACCAGAACCTGCAGGAACTCACGGCGGTCAAGAATCACCGGGTTTACGCTCTGCCGTACACGCCCTATAACTGGGCGAAGCGTCTCGAGTATCCGATCGAGGCGATGGTGATCGCCAAGGCTGCATACCCCGAGAGGTTCGCGGACATCAACGTCGGCGAGTGGACGCTTGATTTCTACCAGCAGGTTTACGGGGTCGATGAAGCGACGGCGAAGGAACTCCGGTCGGTCCAGTGGATGGACTGGATGGTTGAGGAGAACTTCTGAGCGCCGGAGATCGACGGCCGTGCGTGGAGCTCATCTCCACGCAACCGCGGTCGCGAGTCCCGGCCGGGGGCATGGTGTCCCTGGCGGCATCCCCGTGCACGAGTGCTACCCATGTTGTTATAAATCATATTTAGTGGAATTTCCAGGCAAGAATCCAATTATTTATTAGAGTACAGGCGCAGGTTCTTCTTACCGCAGGGGGCGGTCCCGGGGGAGCCATGTACGACGGTATCGTTCAGACAGTGACACTCGCTGCCGGCCTGCTCGGCGAGATGGTCCCGATGATGATCGCCGGGGTCTTCCTCGCCGAGGTGCTCGTCGCCCTGAATATCGCCGGGCGGATTGCTGCTCTCTCCCGTCCGCTCACCTCGTTCGCCTGCCTGCGGGAGGAGTGCGGCACCAGTTTCCTCATGGCCTTCGTCTCTCCTCCTGCTGCGAGCGCCATGCTGGTGGATTTCCACGAAAAGGAGATCATCAGCCGCAAGGAGCTGATCATCGCGGCCGTCATGAACTCGTTTCCGACGGTCGTGATGCACTGGCGCTATCTTCTCCCGGTCTACATCCCTCTTCTCGGCATCCCCGGCCTCATCTACTTCGGCCTGCTGCTGCTTGTCGGCCTGCTAAAGACCGCGTTCATCATGGTCATCGGCCGAACCATCCTCACTCCCCCCCAATGCACTCCGGTCATAATGGCGGAGGAGCCGGTCGTCACGCTCCGGGAGGCGCTACGGACGGCGTGTACGTCCTCAAAAAAGACCCTCGTGCGCCTGCTCTCGATCACCGTCCCCACCATCGTCCTCGTCGCGTTCCTCATCAACGCCGGCGTCTTTGACCGACTTGCCGGGTTGATGCAGGGTGCGGGTGCGGTATTCCCCGTGCCGCCGGAGGGGTTCGCCATCATCGCGGCGCAGTTCGGCAGTTTCGTCGCGGGCGCGAGCGTCGCCTCCACCCTGCTCGCCGCGGGGGATATGACCTGGCAGCAGATCGTCCTCACGCTCCTCGTCGGCAATGTGCTTACGAGCGTGACGCGGAGCATCCGCTGGCTCGGCTCTTCTTACGTCGCCATTTTCGGGATGCGGACGGGAACAGAGATCATGCTCGTCTCGACGATGCTCCGGAATGGGATCATGGTTCTGCTGGTCGCGGCGCTGGCTTACGGGTTCGGCTGGGGCTGAGGGGACGGCGCCGTACCCCGGTTCACCCTTCTGCACCTCTCGCACCGCCCGTATCTCCGGTATCTCCATCCCGCCGAGCAGTTCGACGATCGCCTGCACGTACGGCTCCTGGCGGGTGCAGCTCGGGGATGCGCGGGGATCGCTGCGCTGCCCTCGCCGCCCCATCTTCGCGTGGCCGGTGGCGACGTAGTGCAGAAAGTCCTCCTTCGGGAGACCCCACCGGCAGTTGACCTGCAGCCGGACGAAATCCGGGTTTTTCGGGTTCGGAAAGAGCACTGCACGCGTCGGTGGGAGTGGAACCGGATCTCCGCCGTTTGACTCCGCAAGATCGAGGACCCGACGCCACAGCCGGTCGCAGGCGACCTCCGGGCATGTCCTGCAGCAGCGGTTCGACGGCGGCGTGCCGTCGCCGGTGTAGCGGCGGCAGAAGTTCGTGTCCATGAGCGTTCAGTAGGTCTCTGTACCCGCACTTAAACCGCGCGGGTATCCGGGCGATCCCGGTCTCCTCTCAGACCCAAATAACAACACTCATCCCTCCTCCACCCCCAAACTCTCCTCAGGAAGATCACCGGATGTCCCCCGCCGTTCTGTACCGCCAGTTGCCCGGAGAAGG
>JABNAD010000777.1_pt1 | contig 15354 bp, 12 predicted proteins | sample 7240381 | NCBI WGS metagenome assembly JABNAD01 (sample SAMN11332834, study PRJNA596920) | anaerobic digester metagenome | biome: digested sludge; isolation source: digested sewage sludge-derived enrichment culture grown on H2/CO2 | place: Germany: Goettingen
GGCTTCGCGGATGGCCCCGGCCGGGAGTTGAACGGGCATGCAGTTGGCAAGATTGGTTTCTTCGGCACTGCCGGCAATCAGCAGGTTGGTGTTGGTAACAAAGGGACCGGCAAAATTGGGTACATTTTCTGTTCCTACTTCAATATTTCCAACTATATAGCCTTCAACCCAAACCGGGTTAGCTCCTGAAGTTGTCATAGCCCTTGCAACATTATAAGGATCCTGGAAAGTACCGCTACCGCTTCCCGGAGGAGGTGGGGCTACTCCGCCGAAATCCATTAAGTCGTCAATGCTACGGAGGGTAAACTGCCAGGTTGATCCGAAGGCGGTTAAGATTCCAACGGCCGTTCCGTAACCGCCCGGTAAAGTATCGCCGGCAAAGTTGCAGTACTTGCTGGTCCTAACAGTGATGCTTTTTCCTCCCTGGTCGATCAGGGTACGGTTGGTATTGTCAACATCCTGAGGGGCAAACAGTTCGCCAACTTCAACAAAGCGCACATTTTCAATTTTTACCAGGGTGCTCATACGGGCATCTTTGATAATTTCGGCCGATTGGGTGGGCAGAGAAGCCAGACTCAGCGTTCCCGGTTCGGGCACGGTTCCGGGCAAACCATCCCGGTAAAGGTGGGCGCCGATAAAAATTTCCGGTAAACGGCCGATGCTGCCGTTGTAAATGTAACCCAACTGAATCAGGTTGTTATAATCGCCGATGTACATGCCTTTACATTTGATGAAAATCCGCTGTCCCAGCTTGTACTCGTTGTAGAGGGAAGTTTTGTCAAGCGACAACTCAATGGCGGCGGTTTCATCCTGAATTACCATTTTCTTGTAGAGGTTACCGCTTTCGTCATTGGCTACCACAATTCCGCTGATGATAATGTCCTCTTCGATCAGGGTGAGTGTACGGCTGAGGGTGTCGAGATAATAGCTCTTGAGTTGCTGGATACTGCGGTTTGCTTCAAATTCAACTGTGGGAACGACAATAGGTGGTTCTTCAAAATCTCCGTCCACACAGGAGGTGAGGTTAACAGAAGCCAGGATAATGAATATGCCTGCGAAAATTTGCCAGATTCTTTTCATATGATTTTTTTGTTTTTGCTTGTTGGGAAATTAGAAACGGAAGCCGATATTCAGGAAGAATGTCCTGCCATAATAGTAATAATACCTTGACGGAAATTTGTTGATGTTTTTGTTTTCAAAATCGAAACGCATCTGTTCATATCCGCCTGTAGCGATTTCCTGATTGTCAAGAATGTTGCTCACACTGAAGTTCAGGTTCAGGTAATACTGTCCCCTGATACGGTATGATTTGCCGACTGAGGCATCTAAAGTCATGCCGCTGGGTAGCTTCTCCTGGCTGATGATCCCTGAAATCCTTTCATCGCCCGGTTCCATACCAGCGAGCGCAGTGGAAGTACGGCGTTCCGGGTTGAAATCCAGGTAGATATTGTCGTAATAGTTAACATTCACATCAATATACAGGAATCCGGGCCCGGCATATTTGAGCCCCAATGAACCGGCAGTCTGGGGTGTTCCGGATACATAGAAATATTTGCTGTAGATGGATTTTGTGATGTCGGGACGCGAACCGTTTTCAACGGTAATCACTGCATCCGGCCTGTTGGTGTAGCGGTAATTGCCCAGGTTTGCTGCACCGACTACAGAAAAGGCAGAGGTAATTTTAACTTCGGCGCCAGCCTCAATTCCCTGATGGACCTTGTTGATATTGTACATTGCATGATTTACAAAAGTACGCAGGGAGTCATGATAGAAACTGTTGATCTCGTTCTGGTTTTTGAAAAGTGTGTGATAAAGGGTAACCCTTGCCTTTACCAAAGGCGCGCGCAGGTGGTAACTGAGTTCTCCGCTGGCAATATTTTCGCTGCTCAGGTCAGGCACTACCGCATCGCGCACCCTGGAAGAAATAAACGAATTCCTGATATAAGGAGCGCGGGTCATTACTGTGGCATTTCCTTCAATAAAGTGACGGCCTGTAACTTTATATGTTGCCCCGGCTTTAACCGCATAGTCAAAGAAATTGTATTTTTCACCGGCCCCGAATGAATTGTCAGGGTAACGGCCATTGCGCATAAACCCTTCGCGCCAGAAAGTAGTGCTTGTCAATTGTAACCCGGCGTAATAATCCACCTTTTGGGATGAAAAGTTTGCAACACCCCAGATATTGGCGCTTCTCTGGTGGAGTTTGAAATCATATCCGAATTTATCCCCTTCCTTGATAATGCGGTTCGGGTTATTCAGGTCATTTTGGAGAATGGTGTCATTGCCCGAAAAATCGCGCTCGGCGAACTGGTCCACATCAATCCAGAATTCTCCGCCGAGCAGGTCGTGGAGGGTTTTATAGAAAGAGCCGGTATTGCGGTTGTATTCCACTCCTCCATCAATCCTGATTTTATCATTTACCTCATGGTTGATAAAGGAGGTGAGGTTAAACTGTTTTTGATCATTGTGGCGGTTTTCGATAATGTAACGGGCCTGCTTTCCTTCAAGGTTTGCAAGGTAGTTGGTCTGGTACAGCTTATCCCAGTTGATCTGCCGGGTATTTACGTCATTTTTCCAGCGTTCGGCATAGGCCGCTCCAATGGCCGGGTCGTATGGGTCGGGGCCTGTAGAGGGGTAATAACTTGGCAGATAACGGTAATAATCAGGCCTGGGGTCGGACGAGTTGTACCAGTTAAGGGCTGTAGTGCCGGTTTCACCGAAGAGATAGGAGACAGAACTGGTAAGCTGGGTTTTATCGGAAGGTTTCCAGTAATGATTGAAAATCATAACAGGCTGATTCATAATGCGTTCACGCGCATTGCGCACCTTGCCGTCCTGATAGCCCCAGTTGGGATTGTAGTAATTGGTGCCGCTCAGGTCATAGGCTTCCTGGGTGGAACCGCCCTGCATTCCGCGGCGCACCGGGGCAACAAATGCCGTAAATGCGAGGCTGTGCTGGTCGTTCAGCTTGCGCTCCACACCGATAAATCCGGCCCAGGCATCGTAATACGTGCCTTCAATATAACCGCCGTTTCCCCAGCGCCTGGATCCGCTTACCGTAATGGCCCAGTTGTTGTCCATCATCCCTGTAGAGTGGGTAAACATCAGCCGGTTGGTGTAGGTTCGGTTGGTTAGACTGTAAGTAAATTTGGTTTGCGCCCGGTGCTGCGATGCACGGGTAATTATGTTGGTAACTCCGCCCAGATTCCCGAAGGAAAAATTGGACGGCGCCAGCCCGTTAACGGAAACCTTATTCCGGGTGGCATCGTTCAAACCGCCCCACAATGCCCAGGTTGTACGGCCGGTTTCCACATCGCTGATCGGTGTATTACCGATATAGGTGCTGCCAAGATCGTTGTCATAACCACGCATCCTGAAATAAGCCGGACCGAATGTATAGGCTGCAGTAGATACGAATACATCATTTGAAGAACTGAGCAGCCCTGAAATGTTCTGACCTTTTGAATCGTCGTCTGAATCGGAGGAAGAAATGCTGATCTCCGCCAACCCTCCGCTCAATACATCTGCTACATATGTAGGTGTCAGTTTAACAGTACCCAGGTTCGTCGTTTCACTTACAGTAATCCGAAGGACAATATCTTCGTATCCCGAAAATGAAAATTCAATGATCGCCTCTCCGGATGTAATGCCGCTCATGCTGAATATCCCTTCGGCATCAGTCAGGGTTTGCTGGGTGCCTGTTTTAACGGTAACCGATGGCAGCGGTTTGCCGCTTTCCTTGTCGGCTACCCTCCCCGTCACCAGGCCGGTTTGGGCATATAAACCCGGCAGCAGGCTGAGGGCCAGCAATAAAGTCAATAATTTTTTCGTCATTTGAATTTTTTTAAGAAAATGTTGTGCAGTAGTTCGCTCTTTTAAGGGACAATAATCCCAAATTATAAATTTTTTGCAAATGAACAAAAATTTATGTTAGCTCTGCCCGGTTAAGCGGATTTTGTATTTCTTTTTGGTTTCTGCATTATGCTTCTTTACGATCAGCCGGATATTCAATATCTTTGCCGTCAGTTAAAACTGCCCCGAGAATGAAAATTCAGCCCCTTAGAGTAAGTCTGGCATTGGGAATTCTGGTTTCCGGACTCCTTTTTGTAATTCAGGCTTGTGCCCAGGAAAAGAAGTACCTGGCTTCAACCATCGCATTTTATAATGTTGAAAATCTTTTTGATACCATTGATGATCCCAATACCAACGATGCCGAATTTCTTCCCGGTGGCATTAATCGTTGGACTAACCAGCGCTACCAGGCAAAACTTTCGAATATGGCCAGGGTAATAGCCGGCATCGGAAGTGAATTGGTGGCAGGAGGGCCCGCCATCATCGGGCTTTCGGAAATCGAAAACCGTCTGGTCCTGGAAGACCTGATCAACACACCGCCCCTGAAAGACCTGGGGTATGATATTGTGCATTACGATTCGCCCGACCGCCGTGGCGTGGACGTGGGCCTGCTATATAAACCATCGGTGTTTAAAGTGATAAACTCTACTTCAAACCGATTGTATATGCCTAACCGCACCGATTTTTTCAGCCGTGACCAGCTGGTGGTAACAGGGGAACTCGATGGTGATCTGATCAGTGTAATTGTCAATCACTGGCCTTCGCGCCGCAGCGGCCCCGAGTACCGCGAGGAAGCTGCCAGGCTCAGCCGTCAGTTGAGCGATTCGCTGATGAAAGCACACAGGCGTGCTAAAATTTTTATCATGGGCGACCTTAACGATGACCCGACTGACAGGAGTGTGGCCAAAGTCCTCGGCGCCAAAGGCAAAGCGGAAGATGTCAGCAAGGGAGATCTTTTCAATCCCATGTGGCAGTTGTTTCGCGATGGCATCGGCTCACTGGCCTACCGCGATGCCTGGAATCTTTTCGACCAGATTATTATTTCCGAAGCTGTGCTCAACGCCGGGAAGGGCTGGAAGTTTTATAAAGCTAAGGTATACAATGAAAAATACCTGATCCAGAAGGAAGGCCCTTATGCCGGTTATCCCTTCCGCACTTTTGCCGGCGGTGCCTATGCCGGAGGATACAGCGACCATTTTCCTGTTTATCTTTTCCTGATAAAGGAAAAGTAAGTGCAGCGGGTTAACATAATTTAAGTTTTGTAATAATATATTTTACCGTAATTTCGTTCGTTTAAAAACATTCCCGTGAAAGACAGTCTGGTTGTTATCCCCACTTACAACGAAAAGGAAAACATCGAACGCATCATCCGTAAGGTGTTCTCACTTGAAAAAGAATTTGATGTACTGATTGTTGAGGACAATTCACCTGATGGTACTGCTGAAATCGTCCGCAGACTGATGCAGGAATATCCCGGCCGGCTCCATATGGAAGAGCGCAAAGGTAAGCTGGGCCTTGGCACCGCTTACATTCACGGGTTTAAATGGGCACTGCAGCGCGAATATGAGTTTATTTTTGAAATGGACGCCGATTTTTCGCACAATCCCGACGATCTGCTTCGTTTATATGATGCCTGTGCCAACCAGGGGGCCGATGTGGCGATCGGATCAAGGTATATCAAAGGCGTGAATGTGGTGAACTGGCCAATGGGCAGGGTGCTGATGTCATACTTTGCCTCCTATTATGTACGCATGGTCACCAGGATGAAAATCATGGATACCACTGCCGGTTTCAAGTGCTACAGGCGTCGTCTGCTGCAGACAATCGATTTCAGTAAGATTAAGTTTACCGGCTATGCATTCCAGATTGAAATGAAATATACCGCCTGGAAACTTGGATTTAAAATTATCGAGGTTCCCATCATTTTTACCGACCGTACCGAAGGTCAGTCAAAAATGAGCCGGGGCATTTTCAAAGAGGCCATTCTTGGTGTTATACAACTCAGATTCAAGCGCATCCGGCCTGTAAAAGCTGCCTGATCCCTGGTTCATTCCCCTTCTTTTATTTGTACCTTTGCACAACAGTATGCATGCAGCATGCTGTGATCAAGATTTCAGCATGGACAAAAAATACCTGATTACCGGAGCAACCCTGATCAATGACGGGCGGTCTTATAAAGGAAGTGTGCTGATTGCCGGCGGAATGATCAGCAGGGTGATTACGGATGAATATCCATTAATTCCAGGGGAAGGTGCGGATGTTCAGCTGATTGACGGCAGCGGCAAGTGGCTGATTCCCGGCGTGATTGACGATCAGGTGCATTTCCGCGATCCGGGCCTTACCCACAAGGCCGATCTGTACACCGAAAGCCGGGCAGCCGTGGCCGGAGGCGTTACTTCATTCATGGAAATGCCCAATACGGTCCCCAATACACTGACCCAGGAACTGCTGGAGGAGAAATACCGCATGGCTTCCGAAAAGTCGCTGGCCAATTACTCTTTTTATATGGGAGCTTCCAACGACAACCTTGCAGAGATTGTAAAAACCGATCCCCGCACCGTATGTGGGATCAAGGTATTTATGGGAGCTTCAACAGGAAATATGCTGGTGGACAAAGCCGAAACCCTGGAAGGGATATTCAGGGACGCACCGGTGCTCGTCGCGGTACATTGCGAGGATGAGGCGACAATAAGAAAAAATACTGCGCTGATGCGGGAAAAATACGGAGAAGAGATACCCCTTGAGCTTCATCCGCTGATCCGCAGCCGCGAAGCCTGCTACAAATCAAGCGCACTTGCCTTGGAGCTTGCCCGCAAATTCAATACCCGGCTGCACCTCCTGCACCTTTCCACCGCTGATGAGATGCAACTGCTTTCTGATGCCCCGTCTGATGTCAATAAGCGCATTACCGCCGAGGCTTGCGTCCATCATCTCTGGTTTTCCGATCAGGATTATGCCCGCCTGGGCGCGCGCATCAAATGGAACCCGGCCATCAAGTCGGCCGCCGACAGGGATGCCCTGATGCAGGCGCTGCTGGATGGCAGAATAGATGTAGTGGCCACCGACCATGCCCCGCATACCCTGCAGGAGAAGTCAAACCCTTATTTTTCCTGCCCCTCGGGAGGACCTTTGGTGCAGCATTCGCTGGTGGCTATGCTCGAGCTGAGCCGTGCCGGAAAGATAACGCCCGAATTGGTGGTGGAAAAAATGTGCCATGCTCCGGCACGCATATTCGGTGTTGACCGCAGAGGTTATATCCGCGAAGGATATCATGCCGACCTTGTCCTGATTGATCCTGATGCACCCTGGGAAGTCAGACCGGATAATATCCATTACAAATGCGGATGGTCACCGCTTGAAGGGGAGATCTTTCATTCACGGATAACCCATACCTTTGTCGGCGGTCATCTGGCCTGGCATAGCGGCAGTTTTGACAACAGCAAGCCGGGAAGCAGGCTGCTTTTTAACAGATAATAACCATAACTCATCTTACTGAATGAAACAATTCTTGTTTTTCTTCGCTACACTCTTGCTGATTACTTCGTGTAACAAACCTTATGTTAAAAAGGAATTGTTTGAGGACGGTTCCGTGAAATCGGAGAAAACCTTCAAAAAGGCAGATGGAAAAGAGGAACTATTGAAAGAGGTGGTTTTCCATCCGAACGGAAAAAAATATATTGAAGGAAATTATAAGAATGGCCTGAGGGAGGGTTACTGGGCTTCGTGGTATGAAGACGGCACCCTTTGGAGCGAAGGTGAATTCAGGGATGGTGAAAGCCATGGTAAGCGCACCGTTTATCATCCCAACGGAACCCTTTACTATGAAGGCCGGTTCGATATGGGCAAAAGGGTCGGCGTATGGAAGTTCTACGATGAGAAGGGCGGTCTGGTAAATGAAATTGATTACGACAAGGCTCCTGAAATGCGCAATTAGGACGTCAGTCAGTTAACTTTATTCTACCCGTTGTTTTTCTAAAGCTGAAATCCGGCAGGCTTACTGTTTCAGTGCCGCTTTCGAGAAAATATATTCCGGGATCTGCTGGTCGAAGTTGATGCGGGTGATGCTGAACTCTGTGCCTTCGCCCTGTTTGAGCATATCCTTGTATTTTACTGTTGACGGAAACCACCGGCCCTGCACCTTGATTACATCCTTCATTTCCATAAGCTTCAGCATTTTACCGCTTTTGGCATAGAGCTCCTGTTTCAGCGGAACAAACCTATCGGCATCAACCCATAATTTCTGTTTATAATAGTCGATATCAGGCACCCTGGCCGTCAATTCAAGCACATAAACCCGGCGGTCTCCGATCATCGCCTCTCCGGTGACCATGGCATTATAGACCTCACTGAGCTTCCGGTCGTCCATCATATCCTCATAGGAAAGATCGCTGCCCATCACCGATTGTCTGAGCATATGGCCTGAAATCTGAATCGTCCGGTCGGTGGAGGGTGAATAAATCCACAATTGCTTGTCCAGTTTCAGCATTTTGGTGCCTTTTTCCGAAGCCGGAGAAAGGTATTCGGTAAATGACTGTCTGGTTCCTTCCGAATAACTCTTTGAAGTGATGGTCCGGCTGCTTCTTTTACCGTGAATGGTCATGCTGGATTCAAATACACGGTTTTCTGATGACATATTGGCGTCAATTTTTTCAAGGATGGTGGTTGCATCCTGTGCCTGCGCAACATTCAACAGCAGGGTAAGCGCGATCAGAAATATTGATTTCATATAGCCGGTTGAATTATTTTGTTTGAACTGTTTGTTGGTATTCTGTCAAAAAGTGTGCCTGTGAATTATGATTGCCTGTTCTCGTCAGTTGTCCCGATAGTTTTTACCGTGCGTTCAGGCTTCAAGCTCTTTGAATAGCCTTGCTGTTTGCCGCCTGTAAATGCCGATCTCTGAAAGCATTGTTCCCAGCACAGTTGAAATCAGCCCGGGAAAAAAACCGATATAGAAGTCGGGAGGGGTGATCCGGGCCCTGATGGTATCGGGGAACATCACCGAAGCACCTTTCATCATTCCTGAAATATTGATGCCATAGGTTTGTATCAGCCAGGCGAAAAAGATTCCCAGGGCTGTGCCAAGGACAGAACCGGCAAGCCCGATGATCACCGATTCCCAGATCATACTCCGGTATACGTGGCCTTTCTCTTCACCCATGGCCAGCCGTATGCCCACTTCACCATACCGGCGCAGTCCGCCAAGAAGGCCTGCATTCCACAACACTAGCGACATGGCAAAAATAAAGATCAGTGAAACGTACATTGACCAGATCTCCGACATTGCTACATACTGCCCCATATTCCCCTGCTGGCTGAGGCTTTTCATTACCGGGGCGAATTCGTCGGTATCCGTTGTGTATTTCTTGTTAAAATCTCCGGCCATTTCAAGGGCTTTTGTATTCTCGTAGAAACCCGTATTCATGAATCCCAGGATTTCACCGGCGGCATCGGGCATATCAAGGGCCATGCGCACGTCCCTGATATCGGCAATGATGGTCCCCCTGTCCATGATTTCAACGCCGAAAGCGATGGTACCAGCAACAATAAAGTTGTACATGGTCATGCTTCCGTTCATGGAGGAACCGATCAGGGTAACTGTATCACCCGGGGTTACTTTCAGTTTCAGGGCGAAGGCATCGCTCAGGAGGATTTCACCCGGGCCTGACGGCATTTTTCCCTGCCTGAGGGCTTTCTCCAGGTTCAGACGTTGGGCTTCTCTGCTCTGTGATGATAACAAATCAATGCCGAAGCCCATAGCCGGCCCCTGCGACCGTGTTTCTCCCCGTGAATCCGGTGCATCGATCAAGCCTCCGAACTTTATACGGGCGGCCCATTCAGTATCAGGAAATTCGTTGCTGAGCGTTGTAAGCAGTTCCTCCACATTCATCAGTGCAAGGTCAACCGGCATCTGATCCATGTTTTCGGCATACGCTGCTGACATAACTTTTATGTGGCCGTTTGTGAACCGGGCATTCATTTCGATGGTATCGCCCATGAACCCGGTAATATACGCGTGCATAAGCACCGTGAGCGTAACGCCGATGGTTACCACGATGATTGGCAGCCGGCTGCGGCTTTTATCACGCCATAGACCTTTGATCAGGAATTTTATCATTGCAGTTTCCCCCTTAAAGCGTCGGTTGGATTCATTCTGGCAATTTTCCGCGATGGCAGATAACTCACGATGGTGGTGGTGATGGTAACAATCACTATAGTGGTGATGACAAGGCCAAGGCTGTAGACAGGGTAAAGGGTCTGGGCGATGGCCATGCCGAATTCGCTGGTGTCAACGGGCATGGTCCAGCCCGCTTTGGCCTGCCAGGCCAGGAAAGGCAGACCATAGGCAGCGGCTACAAATGCCGCCAATACGGCATGCATACTTCCCTCAACGGTAAAAAGCCCGACCACCTGCTGTCGCGTATAGCCCAGCGCAATATAGGTTCCGATTTCTTTCTGCCGCCTGAATATGGAGAGCACCTGGGTGTCGAAAATGGCCAGCATGGCCAGCAGGAGCAGGATGCCATAAAGTATGGACTGGGCGGCCGATTTGGTTTTGATCATTTCATCCACCTGCCGGGTAAGCTGCTCCCTGGTTTTCAGCACCCATCCGGCCGCTTCCTGTCGGGGAACATCACTGCTGCGGAAGGTAACAATGGTCGCTTCACCCGGCAGCAGCATCATTTCCTGAAGTTTATCCAGGGCAATATATACCTGCCCGGCATCAATGGCCGGCACACTGGCATTGAAGATGCCGCAGATCAGGATGTCTGTGGCATCAAAGGTGCCATTGGCATCGCGCCAGCGAAGGGTAACATAATCGCCTGTTTTTAACCGGCTGGTTTTGGCCATCATTGAGCCGATAATGGCCGGAATGGCATCGGTGGCCGAATCAAACACCCGGGTCGGAAGTTGAAAAATTGACTGTTCAGGGTTGATTCCCCTGACAATCACCTGCATCATGCGTCCTTCGGGGAAAATGCTGCCCTGTGTGATCAATACCGGCTCCATTTCACCGGCGGCGACTTCGGGCAGGAATTCACCGGGCAATGGAGCATGACTTTCGGTGAGGGTAAAGGGATCGTATGGATCGTAGGCTTCATGCCAGTATTGCCCTCCGCCGATTTCCCAGTTGGTCATGTCGGTTTTTGCCTGGTGGTCCCAACCCGTCATTACACCTTTCAGCCAGATAATGACGACAAATGAGAACGACAGCACAATCACATTGAGCCAGGTTCTCAGTCCGGCGCCGATCAGGTTGCGGTATGCCAGTTTGATAGCTAATTTCATGGCTTAAAGGGATTAATTTGATCTGATGATTTCATCTTTGTCAACCCTGCCGTCGAGCAGGAATATTTTCCGGTGAAGGTAACTGATCACCTTGTCGTCATGGGTGGCGAAAATAAAGGTCGTTTTCAGTTCGCGGTTGAGGGTTTCCATAGTTTGCAGGATATGGTGCGAATTGTCGGCATCAAGATTGGCCGTAGGTTCATCGGCCAGTACCAGGGATGGCTTTTTCACCATGGCCCGGGCAATGGCTACCCGCTGGCATTGTCCGCCAGAGAGCTGGGGAGGCTTTGATTTCACTTTATCGGTAAGCCCAACCCATTCCAGGGCTTCCATGGTCATCCGGCGCCTTTCGGCTGATGGCAGATTGAGCAGAAGCAACGGAAATTCAACGTTTTCGTAGACGGTATGCACCGCAAGCAGGTTATAGCTCTGAAATATGAAGCCGATATTTTCTTTTCTCAGCCGGGCGGCTTCGCGGGTGGTAAGTTTTCCGATAGACCTGCCAAGTACCAGCGCTTCCCCTTCGGTAGGCACATCCAGGGAGCCAATAATATTAAGCAGAGTTGTTTTTCCTGAACCGCTCGGGCCGATCAGTCCGGCAAATTCACCGTTGCCGAAGTTCAGGCTGATGCCGCGCAGGGCTGTGAACTCCTCCTTCCCCATGGGGAAACGTTTGATAAGGTTTTTAGTAATGATAATGCTGTTGTTTTCCATGAACGATCGCCTTTGTTTAATGCGTGTAAACCATCATGATTTGTATGCCTTTTCCGGCAAAGTAATTGTTATCTGTGGCCTGTCCCGGCATCAGGTAGGTTTCAGGGTTATAATAAACCATCAGGAAAAAGTCAAAGGCCCTGATGCTCCTTTTATAATTCAGGAAGTTATATGCGACGCCGTTCTTCCAGTCAAAATAGAATATCGCGCTGATATTACTGAATATGTTGAGAGGATAAGAAAGCGAAGCGCCTGTGAAATCCAGTGGACTGCCATAACTGAACGCTTTATCCCCGGATGCGGCGATGACATTTTCAGCAATAATCGTGAGGCCGTTTCCGATGGGAAAAGTATAGTCTGCGCCGGTTGTCAGCATGCTCTGGTGTGTAAGCGAGCCCAGGGATTTGTTATGAAAGGTATGGGTTGCTTCAAACCAGATGCCTGCACCCGGATCCCACTTTCCGTCGATGCCAAAACGGTTTTCGTGAACCTTGCCTATTTGCGGAAGCTCGAGCTGGTTATTGCGGGTGTCTGTCACGCGCCAGTGATAACTGAATGCAACTTCACCCCGGGCTGCCGGTATTTGAATCCTGCCGCCCGCCTCAGGGATGTTTTTGTGGGTTTTCGTGAACTCCCATGTTTTGGGCTTATCCGAAGGGTAGAGCATCCAGAGCCAGATATTGGCATTGTTCAGAAAGTAGTATCTGCCCAGCAATCCCCAAACACCATCGGTAAGCTGCAGCGGGTCGCGCGGATCCACCTGGTCGAACCACATCAGCGGCCTGAGCATCTGCGCCGATCCGAAATTAATTTTCTGCAGACCGAGCCGCAGTTCGAACTGCCTTCCGGAATAACGCAGCCAGGCGCGGTAAGGTTTTGCATCCGCATTTCCTGTAAGAGAATCAAAAGGCCTTATTCCTGTGTTAGCATTCAGATTAAGGCTTAATTCAAAGTCTAGTTTCCTGTTTCCGTTGTTAATTGCATAATTCACCTGAGGAATGTAACGTACCCCTGAGTGCAGCGATAATTTCTGATCAGGATTGTAATTGATCCATGCAGAAGCCTGCCCGCAGAAAATCAGTGAATCGCGGTGCTGGGCAGACGACCATTTAAAGAGGAAAATAGTCAATATCGCAATGAAAGTCAGCCTGTTCATCTTTATCGGTTTTCAGGTGCTGAGGGATCGGGGGTTATTCCGAAGGTAAATAAACGGGCCAGCTCCATCACCACCCCTGCAGGACCTCCACAGAGACCGGTCAGGTAAGGATCGTTGAAGAGGTCTGTTATCTTTCGCGCAATATATAATAACAACTCAGGCTTCATGTCTTTCCGGAATTCCCCCCGCTGCTGTGCCTGCCTGTATACATCCAGAATGGTTTCCCACGATGATGCCGTCTTTTGTTCAATGTGCGCTTTCAGACCGCTTTCATTGTCTGAATAGAAATCACGGATAAAATCACTGCTTATGTTCTTTACAGATTTTGATTTCATCTGCAATATGTGCTTCATTTTTTCAGGAACAGATATTCCGGATTGCATAATCGTCCGGAACTGCTCCATACTCTTTTCCACTTCATTGTCAAAAATTTTCTTTGCCAGGGTTGCTTTATCATTAAAATAGCGGTAAAAGGTCATTTTGCTGACACCGGCTGCCTTGCAGATCTCGTCAACCGTAACTTTCCTGAAGCCGTACTTCCAGAAAAGTTCACGCCCTGCACGCAATATCGCTTCTTCTTTTTTGTTGAATTTTTGTACTTTCATTTATTTAAAATACTAAATAAGTACAAAAGTACAAAAATAGTATAGAAATGTCAAGTTGGTATTGGTTTTTTTCTCCTGAAGCAGATTTGCCTGAAAATGGACCATATAGCTTCCGGTTCCAAATGCGCCGGGCGGGAAAATGAAAAAGGGGCCACAGTGCAGGCTGCAACCCCTTTTCATTAATAATTAAAAATTATATATGCTATTAGTGCGTATACAGATTATGACCGGTGATCAGAGTTGTTCGAAGAAGTCATTTCCTTTGTCGTCAACAATAATGAACGCGGGGAAATTCTCTACGCTGATTTTGCGCACAGCTTCCATACCCAGATCTTCAAAGTCGATGACTTCAACGGATTTTATGTTGGCTTTGGCCAGGATGGCTGCCGGACCGCCGATGGAGCCGAGATAGAATCCGCCGTTTTGTTTGCAGGCTTCGGTTACGGCTTTGCTCCGGTTACCTTTGGCAAGCATAATCATGGAGCCGCCCAGTTTCTGGAACTGATCAACGTACACGTCCATCCGGCCTGCCGTAGTAGGGCCGAAACTTCCCGAAGCCATTCCTTTGGGAGTTTTGGCCGGACCGGCATAATAGACAGGGTGGTTCTTGAAATAGTCGGGCATGGGTTTGCCCTCATCGATCATTTGTTTGATGCGGGCATGGGCAATATCGCGGGCTACCACGAGGGTTCCGTTAAGGCTCAACCGGGTTTTTACGGGGTATTTCGACAATTCGGCCAGCACTTCCTCCATCGGCCGGTCGAGGTTGATCTCAACGGCTGGTTTCATGTGCGGGGCTGAAGCCGGAACATACTTTGCAGGATTTTTTTCCAGTTCTTCCAAAAAGATGCCCTCTTCGGTGATCTTTGCCCGGATGTTGCGGTCGGCGCTGCAGCTGACCCCGATGCCCACCGGACAGGAAGCAGCATGCCGTGGTAAACGGATTACCCTGACATCATGCACAAAATATTTACCGCCAAACTGCGCCCCTATGCCGACTTCCTGGCAGATACGGGTAATTTTTTCTTCCCATTCCAGGTCGCGGAATGCCTGACCACCCTCGTTACCACTGGTGGGCAGATGATCGTAATACCCTGCTGAAGCCTTTTTTACGGCTGTAAGTGTGGCTTCGGCCGAAGTGCCCCCGATTACCACGGCCAGGTGGTAAGGTGGACAGGCGGAAGTACCCAGGTCCATGATCTTTTCGCGGATAAATTTTTTCAGCGATTCCTCGTTAAGCAGGGATTTGGTTTGCTGATACAGGAATGATTTATTCGCGGAACCGCCGCCTTTGGTAATGATCAGAAATTCATATTTATTCCCCGGCTCCGAATAAATATCGATCTGGGCCGGAAGGTTGGTCCCGGTATTTTTTTCTTCGGTCATGCTTAACGGAACCACCATGGAATAGCGGAGATTCCGGTCACGGTAGGTTTCAAAAATGCCTTTCGACAGATATTCGGCATCATCCGCACCGGTATAAACATTTTCGCCCTTTTTACCGATTACAATAGCCGTTCCGGTATCCTGGCAGGTGGGCAGTTCGCCCTCTGCCGACACCACCTGGTTCATCAGCATGGTGTGGGCTACAAAGCGATCGTTGTCGGTGGCCTCGGGATCAGCCAGAATATCTGCCAGTTTCTGCAGGTGCCCCGGCCTCAGATAGAAGGAAACATCTGAAATGGCTTCCCGGGCCAGAAGGGAAAGCCCCTCGGGGTCGACTTTCAGGATTTTCCGGCC
>JABNAD010000780.1_pt1 | contig 15276 bp, 13 predicted proteins | sample 7240381 | NCBI WGS metagenome assembly JABNAD01 (sample SAMN11332834, study PRJNA596920) | anaerobic digester metagenome | biome: digested sludge; isolation source: digested sewage sludge-derived enrichment culture grown on H2/CO2 | place: Germany: Goettingen
CCGGGTGACTTTCGTATTTCACGGCATCTCCCAGGTCAATGATAACCATGTTCATGCCCGCATCCGCCATTTTATTGAGTACGGTATTCCACACCGGTTCTTCAAAAACTAAAAAAGGCCGGTAAGCCCGTAACCCCCATGCGATAGCATCTTGACATGTCTGGCATTTAAAATCATCTTTATACACATCCTCAGATACATTTGGCCATTTTATATAAGGGTGGTCTTCCCACATGTTTGAACTTAAGTGCAGAAGATTTGCCCAAATCATTGATGATGCACTTGAATTTTTTGTCTTCCTTTGACTTGCTTGTGAAAAAACAATTGATGGGATGCTGGAGGTGACACCTGCCGCAGCCGTTAGTTTGAGAAATTCTCTGCGATTTATCATTGCTGTCCTATTAAAATTTCACTTTCACTTTCACAAGATTTATTCACCTACTTGTGCTATATGCTTCTGAAATTAAAGTTTTTAAAAAAATAATATTTTTATTGAGTGTTTAGTGTTTATATCGATGATTTCAGATAAATCAGATATGTTCATTGAATTATCCGCTGTATTTGTTCTGGCATGCGAGTACGATGTCTTTGATAACAATGTTTCGCCTGAATATAATTCTTACTATATTCAGAAAATATTTGAAAACAAAATAACTCACTTTTTTGAACTTTATAATGTCTTATTACGAAAAAAGACTGACATATTTCGAAAATATTCCATGTTATGCTGATAATTTGATATTTTTTCTGCGATCTATCATTGTGTTGAAATGTGTATTTGAGTTACTTAAAATTACTATCAAAAAATAATTTACTGTCACTATAAGAGGGATGCGGAAGATTTATCAAGATACAGCCAGGTAGCTTTATGTTCTTTTAAAATCGAAGAAGGAACCATTGGCGAAACAGGGCTATCAACGGTTTTCTTAATAGCTTTAGCCTTACGTTCATCAGGGACACTACAAATAATGGCTTTCGATTTCATGATTTGACTGACCGACATGCTGATCGCTTGCATGGGTACATCGTCAATGGTGGAAAACCAACCTTCGCCCAATTGCTGTTGACGGCATGCAGCATCTAACTGAACTACAAGGTATGGTTCTTTTGTTTCGAAATCTGCAGGAGGATCATTAAATGCTATGTGGCTATTTTCACCTATCCCTAAGAATGTAACATCAATCGAAATATTATTAATCAATTTTTTCAATCTCTCACATTCTTCTTTTGGATCAATATCTCCATTTACATAATTAAACTTTTTCAGGGGAACAATAGTTGCAAATCTTTCTTTAAGGTACTTCCGAAATGATGCAGGATGTGTATCGGGGATACCAATATATTCATCCAAATGAAATGCTGTTACTTTTGACCAATCTATGTCTTCTTTGACAAGTTCAGTCAACATTTCAAATTGTGAGGCACCTGTTGCAACGATAATATTTGCCTCTCCATTTTCCAGAATAGCTTTTCTGATCAATGATGCACCTTTTTCTGCTGCTTTTTTACCAAGCTCTTGCTTGTCTTTACTAATAATAACTTCCATTTTTATTTGATTTATATTTGTATGTATTAATATTTCATATATAATCAATTGTTTGATTAATAATTGGTTGATTGGTGGAATGGTTTTATAGAATATGATTAAGTATTGGATTATATGTATCTTTATAATAACTTCAAGCACTGTAAAGATGTGTAAAACCAACGTTTTTAGTCAATATAAGAGTGTCTGATAAGGTGTAACCGGAGGTTATGAGGGGCAGATAGCCGTTGACACCAGTTTTATTTCCAAATCCGGGAAGATTACCTTTTGATTGATTACCTTTAGTTTGGTATGGGGAATAGGGTAAAAAGGAGGATGGAAGGTCCTCTTAATTGGCTTGATCATTAACAATAACGAAGGCTTCTATATGTTGGTTGCGTATTAATATTCTTTCATAGGATTTAACTTGTTTGATTCCAATTGATTAATTGTCTGATGTTACGCCTAATAAAAGGTAAACTTGTAAAAGAACTCATCTAGTTTGCAACCATTGCTGCATGACTCAATATTGTTAGAAAGAATAATCCTCTAATTGTTGCTCTATACAAAGAAATAATTAAAGAAAGTTTATAATACTTGATTTTGCGAAACAGGAACCTCAAAAAACGTATAGAATTGTAAAAAAACTAATTTTCGATTTACTCCATTTGAATTTTATAATCATAATTATATTTAACCAAATTTTAAATCTATGATTCTAGAAATGGGAGTGACCAAATAGTGTCACTCCCTTGTAACTAAATTACAATAAATCAGATCGTTATTATGCACTTACCGGAATTTTAAGATTTATCGTCTAATAAATATATGTTTTTTTAAGTTGATCAGAAGAATTCGATGATTGCATAATAGGTAGTTATCAAAGAGAATACGATTGCTGCAACAACCCCTACATTCTCACTTGGTTTAGCTTTGAACTGCTTCATCAAGCTAGTTCTGTTCATCAAGAAATAAACAGGAATTGCCACTGCCGGTAGAATGCAAGCCTGGAATGCTTGCGAGAAAACCATTAGTGCCGGAGGTCTTTGTTCTAAAATAACGCTGCCAAAAGCAAATGCCATTCCAATAAGAATTAGAATTCTCGATTGGGTGGAATGTATGTTTCTGGGTTTTCCAGCATAATCTGATATTAACCAAGGGGCAATAAGTACAATTGGAAATATGGTAGATAAACCAGCCCCTACAATCCCCAGAATCAAAATAAATGCTGCCATTTTCCCTCCGATAGGCTCAAACAGGTGAATCAATTCAACGGTATTTTCAAGTTTCAGACCCATTATGTTCAATGTTCCGGCGGCTACTGCCATAATAATACCGCTTAGCAGAAGCATCATTCCGGCTGAGGTGAATGAATCTCTTTTTTCGGTTTTCAAATCATCTATTTTCCATCCTTTCTCTGCCACTACCGTACTTCGCATAATAAAAACTGCTGCCGAACAGGTAGTGCCGGCAATAGCTGCCACCAATCCATATGCGCCCGGTATATCCGGAATTCCGGGTACCAACCCTTTTGCTATAGCACCTAAGTCTGGCTTCATCATAAAAAAAACCACGATAAATGAAACTCCCATAAGAATAACAAAAAAGGTTAGCACCTTTTCAAATGCCTGATAATTCCCGTACCAAAGGAGGATGATCAACAGAACCGCATAAAATAGGATGATCCAAAAAGTGTTGACCAAAATTCCGCCTGTGAGTAGCCTAATTGCTTCCTGAGTTAATTCGGCAACAATTCCCATCACTCCAATGAGGGCAAGTAGTTCACCTATGATCAGGGCGATTAATATGTAAATAGCAATGATCCATCCTCTTTTAAATTCGGTTTTGATATTGTTCAGCGCCGTTCTACCGGTAACGATGGTCGTTTTTCCGTAGGCTACCATCAGGATATACGTGAAAATACAAGATAGAACCAATGCCCAAAAGAGGCTCATCCCGTGTTCCGCACCCGTTTTTGCCATTGTCGTTATACTCCCTGTGCCAATATTGTAACCGATCAGAAAAAGTCCGGGTCCAACTGCAGCCAGGGCAATGGTAATTTTATTCTTAAATTTGCTATACATTCACTTTGCTTTTTATCGTTAATATTTCGACTAATTAATGTATGTTGCTGTTATTTAAGCCATTTATCAAACCAGGTAAAGGCCTCTTTTTGCATCTCTTTGCCAAATTTATGCCCACCCGGGTAAAATGACGCTTTATACTTTTCCGAGGCATTCGCTTTTTCATATACCGCCTTGAGGATCTCGTCAGCATGTCTCATGCCGGGAAGGGTGAATAAACCATCTTCATTGGCGTTTAATACCAGTGTTGGTAAAGGTACCCTCAAACCAAGTATTTCAGGGAAATCCAATTCTTTGGGTAAAACGGGTGCAAAAGTCATCCAGGTGTGGGTATGTGACTTGTTTAACATGAAATCTTCCCAGGTAGTCATCAAACCAACACAGACAGCACATTTTATTCTCGGATCCAAACCTGCTACAAAAACTGTCCGCATTCCCCCTCCCGACAATCCGCCACAGCCAATCTTATCTGCATCGACATCTTTCCTGGCGCATAAAATATCGAGTGCCACCAAATCTTCAGCGACCCAAACACCCGGCCATGAGGTGCCGGCGCAGAATAATGATTTAGCCATAATGTCTTCATGTTCAGATGCCCATTGGTTGTATTTATTTACGTTTTCTAATTTCTCGGATTCATTATCGGTTAAATCTCCTCTAAGGAATTCAGGAACTTCTTTCAGGAGTACTCGCCTGCTTTCAAAAGGGAAAGCATCGTGCACAAGGACTACATAACCTCTTTTAGCCATTTCGTTTGCCCATGCAATGCCGTCATAGTATTGCTGTTGCGAGTCAACATTATGTGGATGCGGTGAGTTGTTGGTTCTTACTATTTTACGTTTCCCAAAATATTTATCGGCACCGTGATGATGAAAAGCCAATATTCCCGGTAAGGGTCCTTTCGAATTAGCCGGTTTAAGCACTACTGCTTCGGTTGGCATACCGTAAGGCAATTGCCAGGTAATCTCTTCAACCTGTAACCCGTCGTAGATATATTGTTTGTGTACCTTTACCTCAGGAATTTCACCCAAATCCGGCGAGGCAATACTTTCCAGCACCCTATTTTTAGCAGCTATCCGCCATGTTTCGATATTATTCCATTCTTTTCTCCTGAAAGAATAAGCAGGCAACGAGCCTCTCGTTTTCTCCGATGCCCATTGTCCATAGGCGCCTATGAGATTTACATTTTTACCCGTGCCCTTTTCCATTGCCTGATAATCCGGGAAAACAGGCTTATCTGCAGGCATGTTGTTCCCCAAAGCACTTTCCGTTACTATGCCTAAAACCCCGGCAGTAGAGATATTCAGAAAGTCTCTTCTGGAATAGCTGGAGCCGTTACATTTTTTTTCTGATTCGTTCATGTACATGTTTTTTATGTGGATAATTATTCCATTATCTGTTGTTTATTTGAAAATGAGCTTGTGTCAAACTAAATTGGTTGTACCCCCATGCTGTAGGCTTACATCCATTCCCCGTTTATTTGTTTTCCAGGCACCGTTAGTGAAATCGGGAACTTGAATGGTTGCTCCTTGATTAGCCACCGACCACTCACTTAAAGGCGTAATCACACTCCATAATGCTGCATCGTAGACGTCCATTTCAAGAGGCAATCCATTTCTTAAGCAATCTATCAGGCGCCAGTCACTGACAGCTACTTGCTCATAGCTTCTGCTCCCATGTCCCTGTCCTGCTTGTTTACGCTTATCCTCAAACCGCTTTAACATTTCCGGAGTATACTTCTCCACTAAAGCATTAAATTCCTGCTCCGGTAACCACTTTTCACTATTTATGGCTATTCTGTCAGGTTCGGCCCTATAAATTCCTTTGTTTCCAGAGATCAGATCAAATCTGTGCTGCGGACGCGGCGTACTGATATCATGCTGAAGCATGATAGTCCTGCCCCTATGGGTGCGGATTATTGTTGTATTAAGATTCCCTCTGAATTTTAATCCTTTGTACGGTTCATAATAACTGTCGATCTCTGACATCTCTTGCATCTTGTTTGTCATTGTAAAATCATCGCTTGAAATTGATACAAGGTAGTCCATTTTGTCACCATAATTAATATCCATTATTTGAGATACAGGGCCTAATCCATGGGCTGGATAAAGATTCCCATTTCTGTTTACATTTTCCTGCAAACGCCAGGGACGATACCCAAACCAACTGTTGTTTTTTTTGTCTCTTTCCCACCTGACCTTGTTGTCAGAGACCCTGTCGTGTATATAGTGCCCTTCACCATGAATAATATCACCGAAAAGCCCCTGTCTGGCCATGTTCAATACAACTGCGGAAATGCCGTCGTGTGCGGATCCACAACCCATGTAGCAGTGTTTACGTGTTTTTTCGGATGTTGCAACAACATCCCAGCATTCTTCAACCGTAATTCCAACCGGTAGTTCAGTATAGACGTGCTTTCCATGTTCCATGGCATATATCGCAATTTGCGCATGTAATTTCCAGGGAGTTGCAATGTATATAAGATCGATATCTTCTTGTTCGCATGCTTTCTTCCATGCTTCGCCACTCCCGGAGTAGGTGATTGGGTTATGCCCGGGAAATTCTTTTCTTAAAAACTCCAACGAGGAATTTACTCTTGCAGGCAATTGATCACACAATGCCCTGACTTCAACCCCTTCAATGCTTGCCAAACGGATTACAGTACCGGAGCCCCTACTCCCAACGCCAACAAACCCAACCCTGACCTTATCTAATTTGGGAGCGGAGTAACCGTGCATGTTGAACGTTTGAGCATGATTGTCCAAATAATGGGTTATATTACTCGCCTTTGTTTTAACAACAGAACCAAGAGCAGCCAATCCGGCAATCTTCAAAAAGCTTTTTCTATTCATTTTCATATTTATAAATAATTTTAAGTAGTATTGGTGAAATAATAAATAAACTGTGTCTTGCCATGAAATACAAAATATTTTTTTATTTTTTGATTAACTTTCAAAAAAACTTCCATTAATCTAAAAAAGGGTGGATTAATCATTCATTTATCGTTACGGAATGTTTATATTGCCCAATTTAAAACAGATCTATCCTTAAATTAAAAAATACCACTTTAAAAGTGGATTCGGTATTTAGATGTTGAATATTTTTTTTGCTGTATCCCTGTATAAAGCAACTAACGTTGCTTCGGGTAGTTCCAACCCAAAATATCTCCAGCTTACACGGCCCGGAATATATTCATCACCGGTCTCTAATAATCGCCAATGAATCCGGTACATGTTTTTTTCTCTACCCATATCCGTTCCAAATACTATCCTATCCTTGTATTTATTGAGAAACTTTGCAGAGGAGCGGGGTGTTCGGCCTAATTCATAATCCCTTGCAGAAGTGTCCAGGTAGAGGTTTGGATATCTATCCATAGTTTCAGAAAGCGTTGCCAGGTCGTGCCCCTGATTGCCCAAATGACAGGCCACAAATATTGTCTCAGGATGCTTTTCAAGTGTTTTGTTTCTTCTTTCTATTAATTCACTGTATGAAAGAGCATCCGTATTATACAAATTAAAAAGCTGATAATCGGGTGTTCTTTCTTGAAATACATCTAAAGGTGTCCAACAGGATGGATGATCTGCCATATGGAGGTTGATAGGCATCTTCAGTTCTCCACATTTTTTCCAAAATGTATCCAGTCTTTCGTCATCGGGGTGTAATCGCCGGGTTTTGGGAAGGTCCTTGTCCTTAGTGAATCCGAAGCCCTTGTCGGTTATTTCTCCGACACCACAGGCTCCCGATTCACGACATCTTTCCAATTCATCCACGACACGTTTCGAAAAATTTCTGTTATCAGTATCTGTCAGATCCATTCCGCAATATAACTGAAAACGTCCGGGATGAGCCTTGATAAACAATCCAACAAGTTTCTTAAACTCATCTCCAGTCGCAGCGGTTAATATAACTGATGTTTCGATTCCTACTTCGTCCATGATCTTTACCCATTCATCGATTTCTTGAGGGGTCTTAGCTTCGATATGTACATGACAATCTATGCTTGGAAACTTAGCTTTCTCCACAAAAGTCTCTTGGGTAATTATTGACGATCTCGGTGCATAATCTTTCAATAAGATATTATCCATTGGCCCAGCTTTTGAAGGTACTCCCGGCCCTCCCCAATCTCCATATTTCAGTTTTTTCCATTCGGGGTCTTCCTGCCAATTTTTTTTCAAGAGATTCTGATCTTCAACTTTTGGGGCAGGTTTACAGGATTTTGCCACAAATCCTACGCCACCAATTGTTGTAGCGGCTAATCCTGCCGCTGCATCTTTAATAAACTCTCTCCTCTTTGTCATTATCTTTTATATTATTTGAGAATATTTTCACCTTGAGCATGACTGGATTTATAGATAATATATCTTTAACGAATAGGATGATCTACAATTTCTTCATTTACTCTGTCCCAATACAGTTTTTTACCTTTGCGATAAGCCTGTGTAGCCATTATACTTGCGATTGAGTGCCAAAACCCGGTATGGACACTTCCGTTTGGAGTGATTCTACTACGCATGCAATCCACCCAGTTATCGAGATGATATTTGCTATCGTCACTCAAATTTACGGAACCTAATTTCATATCGTATTCCGGTGTGGTAACTATTTCTGCTTTCCCTTTTTTAACAGCCTCATTCATCCCTTCGAAGAAATCGAATCCGCCCGGAAGGTTCTGGTGTTCCGGTATAAAAAACCAGCGAGCGCTCCCTTCTCCACCGTGCGCGAATAAAGTACCCTCTTTGCCACGAATACAAGTATAATCGCCAAATTTGTTAGCGTAGTTTGAGGTATAAGAATACAGGAATTTGGCATCATCGTATGTGGCAAGAGCCTGGAAAGTATCTGGATTTTCCCGCAGATCCGGCCACCCATATATTCCGCCATTTGCAACTATTGAATCCGGTATGGCTGTATCCGTGTAAAAATGTACTAATCCTGCTCCATGGCTCATCCATTGGGAAGTTATTCCCCCCGAGTAATCACGAAAAATTCTAAATTCGAAATATTTCCATGGATTGAAAGGAACATAAGATTTACCCAACAGCCATCGATTCCAGTCAGTATCTTCTTCACGAATTGCAGCGATATCAGGATCTTTGGGATCGTGCCAGCGATGATTGTTGTCGTTCCAGACCTGTTCTATTTTTGTAATCTGCCCTAGACGCCCGGAACGAATAATGTCTCGAACTTTAATTTGTATGGGATCACTTAACCATTGTGACCCCATTTGTACTATTTGTTTTGAGGATAAAACGGCTTCTCTTGCTAATTTCGCTTCTGTCACGTTCTCGGCCATTGGCTTTTCGCAATAGCAATCTTTTCCTGCTTTAACGACTTCAGCCAAAATTTTAGCGTGTTGGAAATCGCCGGTTGCAATCATAACAGCATCTAATTCCCTCATTTGAAGCATATCTTCCGAATACTTGAATTGCTTCACATCAGATTCAAAAAGCTTTTTACAGTTTGCTGCAGCCTTCTCTTTATTTAATTTCCAAATATCGCAAACAGCAACAACTCCAATATTTTTTTCTTTTTCAGACATTTTGACCATATTCATGTGGCCGCGACTTCGTGCGCCACAACCAAGGAAGCCGATATTGATCCGATCATTAGCCCCCTTGATCCTTTGATAAGAAGCTGCGCTTATGGAGGGAATTTTACCAGTTGTCGCCATTCCTGCTAAACCGGCTGTTGTTGTACCAATAAAATCCCTGCGTGTAATGTTTTTACTCATATTTTTATTGTTTATTGCGTTATTGACCAGTTACATACATTCTTAAATTCTGTTATTTTTCAGACTTCAGTTTAGGCTTTTTTTAAAAGCTGAGAAAATTTATTAGTTCCAAATTCGTATTTACGTGCAAAATCATTGGTCAGAGCATTTATTTCATTGTTAGTCAAATACAAATCTGAACTGATAATTACCCGATATCTAAATGTTATGGACCGACCACTTTCTAATGAGAATTTCAGACTTGTTTTGTTTTCTGTAAAGTCTTTTATTCCTAGAGGATTGGCTGCAAATAGGCCATATCCACGTGCGTGCCAGCAGTTCGGATAATTCAGCGTCGAGTTGCTTGTCATAGGATCATAGTTTTAAGTGAATGATAAAATAATCTTTAATTAAAGCAGTTTTTTTTCTGATATTCAGTCATGTTCAGTTATAGGATAGAATTATACACCTGCTTAAAAAACGAACTTAAGTATATATAAAAATACCGGTTGTTTTTAATTAATATCCAAAGTGTTTTTTCGATCTATAAACTTAATAAATTGAAATAGGGCAGAACAATAAATGTTATTCGAATTGTAGAGGCAATGAAATCATTTTATTTCGCATTAAGAGATTGAACAAGGTGTATACTTATTTATCCCTTAATGTTAAATATATTTAAATTAGAGCTGTGGAAAAATATTCCTGTATCTATGCTTCATATAAAGAAATAATGAAATAAAATATAAAAATGCCTAATTATCGAAATAACAACCTCGAAAAACGCAAAAATATAAGAAAAATCCATCCGTTTATCGTGTTTTAATTTTTGAATATTAATATATTTAATCAAATTCTATATCATTCTCCTGTTGTTCTATCGCGTGTAAATTGCATTGTCATTCTTAGGCGATATTTTTGGTGCATAGTTATTACACGCTTTCTGTATTTTAAAGATTTATCATCTAATAAACATATGTTCTTTAAGTCAACGATAAGGATGCTAAAATTATAATTTCCAGTTTAGATTTGTCCTGATTCATTTAGCGGGTTCTCTTCATCAAAAAGTAAACAGGAATTGTCACTGCCTTTAGGAAACAAGCCTGGAATGCTTTTGAGAAAATCATTAACGCCGGTGATCGTTGCCATAAAATAGCGCTGTTAAAAACAAATACTATTCCAATAGGAAACAGAACTCTCGACTGGGGGCATGTTGTTCTTGTTTAGTGCTGATTATATAATCCAAATGAACCGAGTTTGTCTAAATAATGCAATTGTTCCGTTTTTAACGGTACCTTGTGTGTTTCAATCCAAACATACTGGTAGTGAATCATCCATGTTCATCATTGCTAAATAGCTCATCAGTCCCATACTTGTTTCTAAACACTCTTCATTGATTTCTAAGCCTGATGTATGCAATGCAGGATTTGTCATCTTGGGATAACCAGTGCCGAGCAAGTAAAAGCAGGAACTGAAGTTCTGGGCATAATAAGCAAAATCTTCTGATGCCATCCAGATATCTGTCTCAATAATATTAGTTTTACCCATGTATTCCTTCATATGAGAATGAACTTTATCTGTTAAGGCTTCACAGTTAAAGAGGCAGGGATACCCTTTTTTTATATAGATGTTACATTCGCAACCCAATCCACGGGCTATGGAATTTGCTATTTTTTTTATCTTTTTATGTGCTTTTTCGCGCCACTCTTCATCCATGGTACGAAAAGTTCCCTCTAAGAAAACGGTGTCGGGTATTATATTCGTGGAACCATTAGCATTGATCTTTCCGAATGATAATACAGTCGGGGTTCTTGGATTATTATATCTGCTTACAATTTGTTGCAGTGTAACGATGATAGTTGATGCAGCAACCACAGGATCATTATTGTTGTGTGGTTCGGCGCCATGACCACCTTTCCCTTTTACCTCCATCCTTATCTCATCCATGGAGGCCATAAACATTCCTTTGCGGATGCCAATTTTTCCACTTTCAATGGAAGGCATAGCATGTTGGCCTAAAATTATATCGACTTGAGGGTTTAGTAATACCCCTTCCTGTAGAATTTTAATAGCTCCACCCGGTAGTATTTCCTCTGCGGGTTGAAAAATCAGCTTGACAGTTCCCTTAATTTTCTTCTCTAGTCTTTTGAGTATATAAGCCACACCCAATAAAGATGCAACATGCAGGTCATGACCGCATGCATGCATCACTCCCTGCCTGACCGACTTAAAAGCGAGCTTAGTCTCTTCCTGGATAGGGAGGGCATCCATATCAGCGCGGAGGGCTATTGTTTTACCCGTTTTATAGTTGTCTTGCAATGTGGCTATTACACCAGTATCCGCAACAGGTATCCAGGGTATTCCCCATTCATCTAATGTCCTCTTTATAAAGGCGGAGGTATTGAACTCTTTAAAAGACAGTTCAGGATTTTGATGTAAATACCTCCTTTTGACGAGAATGTCGTCTGTAATATCAGACGCAATTCTTTTAATTTCATCTTTTAATAGCATCTGTCCTTGGCTATAAATTCTTTCACATAATCGTCATCTGTCCATTTTCTGTATTGAGAGATAACTCTCTCTATCTCGTCTGTTTGACCTTCAGATAATCTTTCTTTAGGATTCAAACACCATATCCCCTTTAATAACCCCTGCCTTCTCAATACTTCATGGATCCCAGCTATAGAACCTTTGAAATTATTGTTCACATCAAAGATTGCTGCATTCATTTCAGTAACTTCAACAGCTATCTTCAGCATTTTTTCATAATCCAGGGTCTTATTTTTCAATCCATCCTTTATGTGATGAAAAAGATCAACCGATTTTTTTGTCCATACTGCATAATGCCCTAATAACCCACCTACAAATCTTTTTTCAACCAACTGATTTCCTGCATGAATTGTGTAAGGGGTAATCAGGTCCAGGACTATATTGTCATCATTACCTGTGTAGAGGACAATATCTTCATTTCTTTTAGAATTACAGATTGCACGGACGACTTCTAAGGTATGATATCTGTTGAAAGGGGCGGTTTTAATAGCGTAAACATTATCAATGTTACAAAATTCTTCCCAGAACGAATAGCTAAGTATTCTTCCTCCAACAGAGGGTTGGAGATAGAATCCAAAGACCGGAATTTCTTTTGCTATAACTTTTGCCCGGTTAATGAGTTCTTTCTCTGACAATGAATCTAACCCCCCCATGCTAAGAAGCCCTAAATCGTAACCAAGGTCTTTTGCAATACGAGCTTCCCTTACCGCTGCTGTAGTCTGACCACAAATACCGGCCACTTTAATAAATGAGTCTCCTGGATTTACTCTTTTAATTTCATCAGCTGTTATTTCCAATACTTTTTTGAAATAATTATATTCAGGAGATCTGATTTCAAACTGGGTAGTATGGACCCCAACGGCTATCCCGTCGACACCACATGAAACATAATAGCGGGTCAGTCTTCGTTGCGCTTCTTCATCAATAGTTAAATCCTCATGTAAAGCGAGGGGATGTGCCGGGATGAATCCTCCGTTCTTTAGTCTTACTAAAACAGCCGGATTTATTGTTGTATTCATATGATAATTGGTTTAAAATTTGCCCTCCCTTTCTTGAAAATGGGTCGGCTTTTCTTTTACTTTTCCTCCTTCTATCACCCAGTAACTGATCAACTCGATCATTTGTTTCAGGCTGACCTTGGGATATCCGAAGAGTTTGAAACATTCAGCCGCATTGCTTAGCAGGGAGTTCGGTTCCTCAATGCCTGTATATTTTGGCGTCTTATTAAAAACTTTTCCGAATTCGTCAGCAATCCATCTTACGGATATTGTCTCTGGTCCCGTGACATTCAGTATTTTTCCCGGCACGGAACAATGGAGCAGCGATCTGATCGCAATTTCGTTAGCATCCCCCTGCCAGATTACATTGACATTACCCATCGTTAAATCGATTTCTTTTCCCCCATATACAGACCTGGCGATTTCCAATAAAACACCATAGGTTACATCGTTCGCATAGTTTAGCCTGTATATTAAAATAGGGGTATTGTGCTTTTGGGAAAAATGTTGAAAAATTCTTTCTCTTCCCAGACAGGATTGGGCATATTCTCCTATAGGTGAAGCCGATCTATCCTCGGTCATTCCTCCTGTGGTGATATGAGACAAGGGATAAACGTTCCCCGAAGAGAAGACTACGATATTGGATTGTTTGAATTTCTCTGCCACCATCCCCGGCAAGAATGTATTCATTGCCCATGTGTAGGGTTCGTTTCCTGTGGTACCAAACTTATGCCCAACCAGATATATTACATTGGGAGTATCTGGTATTTTTTTGAGATCATCTTCATTCAGCAAATCTGCTTCAATGGTTGTAACGCCAAACTTGTTCAAATCGTTCTTTATGTCGGGATCAGAAAATCTTGATACGGTAATAACTTCTTTCTGAATATTTGTTTTATTGATAGCCTCCCTAGCCAATTTTGCCATTGAAGGCCCCATTTTGCCACCAGCACCAAGAATAAGAATATCGCCGTCGATATTAATAATGTCCCTCAATAATTGTGGAGATGGTTTCAAATATTCTTGTAATAAAAATTCTTTGTCAAATGTTTCCATCATGTTCTATTTTAAAAAAATATCGATAAAATTAAATATTGCAAGCACGATTATGATACACAACCCAAGAAACCCCGATGCTTTCAGAAAATATCCTATCCTATCTTCTTTCATAACTTTTTTATCATTTGCTATAACGAACATAGCAACTCCGATGATGGGAACAATAAAAATAGTAATACTTTGGGCAAAAACGATCAGCTCTAATGGTGCATTGCCAAAGAGGAGCGCAATAACAGCTCCAACAATCATAACAATAGCTATCAGTAATTTGGTCTTGTTGGAATTGATGCTGCTGCCGAAACCTAAAGCATCACTCATTAAAGTACCACCAATGGTTGCATTACCGACTACAGAGGAGAAACCCGCAGCAAATAGCCCTATTAAAAACACAGCAGAAGCAGCCTCTCCAAAAGCAGGGCGAAGAGCCAATGACATGTCTGTCGCTGTCTTTACTTCAACACCCAACGGTTGAAGAATTGCGGCAGCGCAGATCATTAGGATGGCACTCAATATGCCCAATACAATAATTCCTGTCAGACTACTGTTTCGGGAAATCTTTTCATCAGAGTTTACATTGATTCTTTTTCTCTCCTGTACTAAATAGGAGGTATAGAAAGCCCCGACAATTGAAAAACAAGATGCCATAAAAGCAATAATCAAACCCATTGATCCGGTAGGAATCCGAGGAATTAAAAAACCAGAAACAACATTACTCATATTCGGTTTTACTTCGAAAAGAGTGAATAAAAAAGCTAAGAGCATCATTCCAATCAAAAATATCATCACCTTTTCAAGAATCTTGTAAAAGTTTCGGAAAAAAAGCAGTGCTATCCCGATAGCATTGAAGAATATTATCCAGATGTTATTATTTGTATTGGTTAATTCTCCTATGGCGATTCCAACACCTACAGAGTTGCCGGTTTGAAAAGAGGTGCATACTAGGAAAATACCAGTACCTACAATTGTTGCAAATTTTCGTCCCCATTTCCTGCCTATTACAGTCAGTAGTGACTCGTCATTAGCCAAACCAATACGTTCTGCAATGATGGTATATATTGCCATGAAAAATATGGCTAAAATGATGATCCATAGTAAATTATATCCAAAGTTTGCCCCTATTTTAGATGTGATGGTTAATTTGCTCGGTCCGAATACCAGTGCGCCGACAATTAAACCAGGGCCGATTGTGTGTATCCAATTGAAATGCTTCATGCTTGTTGAGGTAAAATATTTTATTCTTGTATAAACTCTAAATTTATTTCATCTGTGTAAAATTGAATGGTCTTTATTTGATGCAGTATAAATGTGTTTGGTATTTATATGAATGTCCAATTACAAAAAATCTGTTTT
>JABNAD010000782.1_pt1 | contig 15251 bp, 14 predicted proteins | sample 7240381 | NCBI WGS metagenome assembly JABNAD01 (sample SAMN11332834, study PRJNA596920) | anaerobic digester metagenome | biome: digested sludge; isolation source: digested sewage sludge-derived enrichment culture grown on H2/CO2 | place: Germany: Goettingen
ACCCGCCCGGGTTCCCGATCTCCAGCATATCGGGGTACTGGCGGACGATCACCGGCCCGCCAATCCTGTAGTCTGCGTGACAGAAGGCGTTCATCAGTGCCTCTCGGAGAACAATCTCTGGATACCGGCGGAACTCAAAGTGAAACATCCCCTGTTTGAGGGTCGTGATAGGATTGTCGGCCATTATCCGATCGAATATCCGTGCAATGGCAACCAATATTGCATTCTGACCGTCCATACGATCGGAATAGTCGGTATCATCAACCATACGGAGATGTGTCCAACCAGAGTTAGGGAGGTGTTGGCATATTGAGCGTTCTTTTCCAGCAAGAAGAATCCCGGCCCGGGTGATATGTCCGGACCGGATTAGACCGAGCGAGCTAAGGAGGTCTACGTCTGAAAGTTCGAGGAACTCATCAGGGGCATGCTCCCGCTCTGCCGACGTCCGGAGCATTTCCATAGCCGCCGCTGAAATGTGTGATTCGGGATGTCCAGGAAGTTCGCCAGCGGTGAAATCGTTCTCCCCGGTCTCCACGCTGATCCGGCGCCGCAGGGTGCCGGTGAGTGGCTGACAGTCCTTTCCAACCCGGATCTTCGCGTGACCGCTGGTGTCAGTGTAGGGGGGGATGCCATAATGAACCTGCATCAGGATGAGACGGCCGGTTCCTTCAGGTACCCTGAGTTCTTCAAAGACGGGCGTGAGTTTAGGATCGGTCGAATTGTAGACGACCCTCTTCAACCGGTTGATGTCGATCTCTGGAGGGACACCGATGATTGCCTGCTCCCTCCCGATGACACGATCCCGAACACCGAAGACGATGGTGCCGCCGCCACCGTTAGCCATGCAGACAGCGTATTCGACGACTTGATTGAGAGCGTCGTTTCGGCTGCGTGTGATCCATTCTTTGAAGTCAAGATCCTGACCTTCGAGTTCGTCGGCTGGAACGACATCGAGGTCGTCGAGGAGGCGGCGAACTTCGTCAGGGGTGTGCATACATGGAAGTGAGTCGTGGACGCATATAGGATCGATCATTCCGGGGTGGCGACGGTGTTGTCTGAAAATACCATGAGCAGAACGATGTTATTTTTCAAATCGCTCCGCTCACCTGGAGGTCATCCCAAACTGCCCCTGCCGGGGTGCTGGAGGGCCGGCGGGGTGGCGGTGATCGTGAAGATGCTGGGCGGCGGGTAGCGTGACCGGATCGAACCACGGTGTTTAGACCCATCCAATTATAACAGCAAAAAAGCGTTTTTGGGATACCGGGGAAAGAAAATCATATCGGCATGCTAATATAATCAGAACATGGAGATTAGCATAACACTCGTATACTTGCCGTGCCCTATAAATATGGCATCTACGATTATGCCATAAACTCACTGGAGACCTGACGTATGGATGAATTTGACGGCGTTCTCGTAATGCTGAAAGCGGCAGGAGGTCGGATCCCGGGCCGGACTGCGATCCAGAAGCTGGGATATTTCTCGACGATTCCGGACGCCATCAAGGCACACTATCGCCCGCATTACTACGGCCCCTACAGCGCAGATATTGCCGGCGCGATCCAGGCCCTCGTCTCCTACGGCTTCATCGAGGAGAGAGTAGAGACACCTGTCGCTCCAGGATCTACAGCAACACCCGACTGGAAGCGCTACACCTACAGCCTCACAGATGATGGCAGGAAATTGGTTTCAAGGCTGGAAAAGGAGCACGCCTCAGAAGCCCGGGAGATAGAAGAGATCGTCAATATCTGCGAGGACACCGCGAACCTCGACTCCAAGACCCTCTCATGGGCCGCGAAGGTTCACTATATCCAGATGCTGGAGAAGAGGGATCTTTCGCATGACGAGATCCGGGAGATTGCCAGAACGCTGAACTGGGATCTCACAGAGGACCAGATCGACCGGGGGATGACTCTCCTCAAGAACCTTCATCTTTCATGACCGGGGGAATCGCACGCTCACGTATGAGAAGCACGTCAGGGATCCGCTCTACGGGTACATCGGGCTTACCCTGGATGAACTCCGCCTTTTAGATACCCCACCGTTCCAGAGATTGCGCAGGATCAAGCAGCTTGCCAACGCACATTTGGTCTACCCTGCCGCGTGCCACACCCGCTTCGAGCACTCCCTCGGCGTCCTGCACATCGCCACCCTCATGGCGCGGCAGCTGCAGGTCGAGGGCGACGACCTTATGATCCTTCGTTACGCCGCCCTGCTTCACGACGTCGGCCACGGCCCGTTCTCTCACGTTTTTGAGGCGCCCCTGAAGGAGATCAATGGGAAAGATGCTACGCACGAGGCGGTCACCCGCCGTATCATCAGGGAAGACGAAGAGGTCTCCTCAATCCTCGGCGAGGTGGCCGAGGGTGTCGCCGCAGTCCTCTCTGAGGACCAGAACGGTATTCTCCACCAGATCGTTTCGAGCAACATCGATGCCGACAAGCTGGATTACCTCCGTCGTGACTCCTACCACACCGGCGTGGCCTACGGCAATTTCGACCTCGAACGCGTTCTCTATACCCTTCGAAAGACCCGAAAGACCCGGTTCCGGCAACGCGAGGATCTTGCCGTCCATGAAAAGGGTATAGATGCTATCGAGAGTTTCAGGCTGGCGCGGTTCCTGATGCACGCTCAGGTCTACCACCACCACACCAATGTCGTGGCAAACGGGATGCTCCAGCGGGCGATCGAGGTTGCCGTCAGGGACGGGGCCGTGGATGCAGAGAAGATCCAGATAGGGAGGGATGACTTTCTTGAGCACTATCTGGCTCTTGACGATGCACGGTTGCTCGCACAGATGCTCTCAAGACCGGAGAGCACCGCAGCCGACCTTGTCCGGAGGCTGGAGAGAAGGGATCTCTTCAAACGCGGGTATGGGTCCAACGTCTCGCAGGAGGAGGACTACCTCCTCCGGTACCAACTCGGGACAAAGTTCACCCCGGACAGAGCCCGAATGATTGAGAGGGCGGTGGCGGAGGAGTGCGGATGCGATCCCGATTATATCGTTGCCGACCTGGTGAAGATCGAGAACTCACTCTTCAAGTCGGTTACCACCCTCCTTGAGGAGGATAAATTCCCGTTCCTGATCGAGAGGAAGGACGGGACGGTCACCGAGATCGACTCGTTTTCTACTCTGGCCTATACCGGCGAGCCCCGAACGATCTTCTATCTCTTCTGCCCGGAGGAGCACCGGCAGACCGTGCAGGAGTGTGCCCGGGAGATCATCGCGGAGACGATTGGGTAAGGGCGGGAACTGACTTTTGGCGAAGACCTCATACAGAAGTTTGCGCGTCTGCGGCCTGGCTGCACTGAGATGTTAAGATCAAGCGGGCGAGAAGTGTTTTTATTTGTTTGCCCCCTTCGGGTGCTCCGCGATGTTTAACCGTCCCCCCGGAATGTAACTGTTTATAAAACCTGGAGAAAAAGGCATGAATATGTCAATAAATCTGAAGATATTCATTTTCTTTCAGGGATTTGACGGAGGACTGAAGAGATGAACCGCAATACCGTTGAGGCCCCCGATGAGGAGAAGGAGATTATACGGCAAAATCTTGCTTGCTATCCTGTATTAAGCAGCATCATCCCCCGAAATCCTCTGCTCTACCGGGTGGCTTTCGACCAGTACGGAGGGAAGATACCTCCGGAGAGATTTGAGGAGATTGCTGAATTTTCTCTTGGCGGGTTTCTGTTGCATTCCGAAGAGGATGAGGAGTTTCGGGACCGACTTCAGCGTGTGGAGGGGTGGCTGGCACTTTATCCAGAGTATGCGAACGCAGAGTTCGGTAGAAAACTCCTGAATCACTTCCTGAACTTCTCTTCCGAACTCGAGGTCTACGACGCACTGAAGCGGGCCGGCTGGTCTCCGGAGAGGGATGTCTCGCTGGAAGGCATGGTTGAGGAGAGCAAGAACATGAAGAACCTTGACTTCAGGGTTCGCCCGGATGGGAGGGATATCCTCATCGAGGTCACGACACCCCGGATGAGCCTTGAGGCCGATTCAATGTACAGCGATACACCACATGCTGGCTTCTTTGACCCTAGCAGGGGGATCGAGAGGGACGGATACGCCGGTCCATCTAGAGCGGAGATTGTAGTGGAGAATAAAGTAATCAACCAGATTTTGGAGGCCACCAGTGATACTGACTGCCCAGTGATCCTCATCATTAACTGCACGTATGCATATCCCGAAATAATGGGGTTTGGCGACGATGTTTCTGGACGGATCTCGGGCATCATCCATTACTGGAATGGCACGTCCGAATTCAGATCGACGCGGGGATGCGACCTATCAGAGAAGGAGAAGCAGTTTTTTGCGTGTCTGATGGGGCCGAGCAGAGCGGAGTGGTTGCAGCGGATACTCTCCGGGAAGAACGCGAGGGAGAGACAACCTACTGATCAGGAGACTCCTCAATAAATCTTAGAAATTCCTCGCCGAAGGCGGAAGTCGTCCCAAAAGTACCTCGTGGTAGAAGATACATGTCGTTTAGAACGCTCTTACGTGCGCTCTAGATGGATTAAGTAATATCGTGTTCCAGATGTTCGACACGGCTTCCCATTGGATATCACCACTCGGGAGAGAGTCCGGGGAGGTACGGTCAGAGGTTCTGAGCGGGTGTTTCCCCTCCTGGCAGAGACATTTTGGGATAATCTCGGTCATAACAGGATTTCACGATCATCCTGACGTGCCTGGTTTCATAATGGTTTACCTAAATTCTGGTAGATATGGCATGATAACATGGCTTTGTGCGGTATCCTGTCACTAGTATCTTAATTCTTGCTGAAATAGGTGGCATTTTTATGGTACCGGATAAAGAAAGCATATATGGATCTCCGTGAGGCGATGATAGATAGGCGGAGCGTCAGACGGTTTAAAGATACATGCCCGCCTGACGATTTGCTATTGGAAATTTTAGATGTCGCAAGATGGGCTCCATCGCATTGTAATACTCAGAATGTTTTCTTTCTTGTTATCAGCGATGATAACGTTAAACAAAGCATTGTTGATATGGGAGGTTCTGTCATAATAAAAAATGCTCCAATAGGGGTGCTGGTGTTATACGATAATCACTCCGATAACAGGGAATATTTGGATTATATCCAAAGTGGATCAGCAGTAATTCAAAACTTCTTATTGTATTCCTACGCCAAAGGCTTGGCGACATGTTGGGTGGCTCATCTTCCCAAAAAACAAGATCTAAGAGATTTACTCGATATTCCCGCGACGTACGATCCAATAGCATATATCTTAGTAGGCTACCCTGAAAAAAACCCCAAAACCGTTCCAAGGAAGTATGATATAAAGGACATTGTGGCTTACAATGCATTTCCTGGTAGCGGTATCAAGAGAACTGGTTCTGCACCTATTAACATGAAACGATATCTGCGAGCGGTTTATTATAAACTACCTACCAGTATCAAGCGATTGCTAAATCCTATTGTTGATCGTTTATTTGTGAAAAAATTTGAAAATTAGGTGAGCTTTGTGCGTTTTGATAATACCCAGAGGAATGATTCGGGGAATTTAAAGAATCCATATGTCCCGATTGTTTTGCATCTGATACCCCGGATATTAACCAATCTTGACAGAGATAAGGATTCACCAACGTATGGGTGCTTTGACAGAAATTTTTGGCATTACAAAGTCCATGACTATTCCAGTATTATCTTGCAGCAGTGTTCCCTCACACTGGCTCTTGCGTATAAATACTGGTTTGAAGGCAATATTTACTATAATTCTGAGACCATCAAAGAATATGCGATTGCTGGGGTGGAGTTTTGTGAAAAGGCCCAGCATAAGAATGGATCTTTTAGCGAATACTGGATGGGTGAGCACAGCATCCCGGCCACTGCATTCGCACTCTATAGTATGTGTGAGACCTGCGACCATTTAGGCATCCAACCGGATATTTCATGCACAGATAAAGCCGTTGATTTTTTGGCAAAACACACGGAAACCGCTGTGTTGAATCAAGAGATGGCATCAGTTGCAGCAATTCGCTACGCTGGGGAGATCCTTGAAGTAGATGAATATAAAGAGATGGCAAAGCAGAAGTTCGCCGATTTGTTATCGCAGCAGAAAAGCGAAGGGTGGTTCTCGGAATATGGCGGTTTAGATCTATCGTACCTGACTGTTAATCTTGATTACCTTATCAGGTACTATGAATTGAGCCAGGATCCCGATGCACTTGTTTCGGCGAAAAGGATTTTAGCTCTAATTAAGTATTTTATCCACCCTGATGGCAGTTTTGGGGGCGAGTATGGAACGAGAAATACCGAATATTTCGCTCCATATGGTATAGAATTCCTGAAAAAATACTGTCCTGTATCGAACGAAATTGTCCGGAAGCTACTCGGATACATCCATCAAGATTCGTATCTCAACTTGAACTGTGATGAACGATACTACTTGCATTATTTAAGCCATTCATTTATGAAGGGATTGCTGATTTACTCTTACAAACCCTGGGATGGCAGATTGCCCTGTGAAACGACATTTGAAAAATACTTTGATGAATCTAAAATTTTTATCAAAAGTACTGATGACTACTATTTTATTGCCAATCTCTCAAAAGGTGGTGTATTCAAAGTTTTTGATAAAAGTGAGTATGGGATGAGCGCTGACTGTGGTTTCCGCTTCTTCTTTAATGGCGATTTATATGTCACTGAGATGCCACATGATAACAGCTGTTTGGTTAAGCTGGGTGTCGTGGAAGTGACAGCGCCATTTACAAAAATGAACTTTGTCAAGCAATCCTTCTCTAAACTTCTCCTATTACGTATTTTGTCATTTATATTCGGATATAGTGCTGTTCGTTTAACCAAAAAACTGATGATCCTCGGCTCTAAGGAGACTAAAGACATGTACGTCAATCGGAAGATCCTCCTTGAGGAAAACAAAATCCAGGTAGTAGATTCTGTTTCGGTTGGGGATAGGTCTGGCCTCCTTAAAATCTCAGATGGGTTGTCAGTGAGACATACTGCATCATCACGCTTCTTCCAACCAAACACGTTAGGGAATTTAGTTGAACCCACAATGTTTGAAATCAAGGGTAATCTTACCACGAGCAGAGTCGTTGCATTCGGCGATGCTAAGGAATTTTCGCATGAGGGTAGTATGTCCAGCTCGGATATGGGAGGGGAGGAACTCATACCCACACATAAAAAATGATTCTGCTACCTTTCTCGTTGAATGAAAGGCGCTTGGGTTGATTCTTTCGGACATTGTTTGGAACTTTTAAGTGTAAGTAAATATCCTATAATCCCGGGAATCAGTGTTATCGTGAAGAATATTAAAAGTGAAAAAGAAAATCCCTGGACTCCACCAAATCCCAGCAATATGAAGGTCAATGTCGCCACCGATTCTCTTAAGCCCAATCCAGAAAATGTTATGGGAATATTTCCTAGTATTAGGATCACCGGTAATGTGATGACGGCTGTCCAATCTACGCCCAAAGATAGCAAGATAAAACACCCGATCAGGTAATTCACCACATAGTAACTAAGTGTGTAAAAGATTGCCTTTGCTGTTATATTTTTATTTTTCAAGAGCCCTAAACATGTATCACTAAATCGTTCAATAGATTCTGTTGGGATTTTGAGGAATTTCGTGAAAAAAAGGATGCATCTACGGTTTGTTAAGAGTATGGTGCCGATCGCTGTTGTCAGTCCTAAAACTAAAACTGTGTTTACTAGAGTGGAATACTCACTAAAAAAGACTGTAAGTGTCAACCCACTTAATAAGACGAGTACAAGGATGTCAATAATTTTTTCGATCAGTACGGTTGGTATTACTGCTGATTTTGCCTCACTTAAGTGATATGCTCTCCCAAACTCTCCAATTTTCCCCGGTGTTAGTAGCCCATAAAAAACACCAATTATTATGATTCGAAATAAATCCATGAATGGCTTATTTATCCCGATTGATTTTAACAGGAGATTCCATCTGTATGTTCGGATCACATACAGTGTGGGTACAAGCACTAATGCCATCAAGAAGTACAATGCGTTTAGTGAAACCAGAATTTCCGCGAGTTCTGCGGAGTTAATCTTTGTGAAGACTATGGCAAATAACAGGATAGTTAAGAATAGTTTTAGGATAGTTTCTCTCTTCATTTCTTCAGCCTGTACAGGATCTCCTCCGACAGCATCCTCTGCGTCTTCAACATGTCCGCAAGCAACCCGAACACAATCGCCTGCAGCCCGACGATGACGAGCACGGTGGTGAGGACCGCCGAGGGGAGGTGGGGCGTTACCATCCCGGTCTCAAAGTAGTGCGTCAGGACCCCGAAACCTATGGCCAGGCCGATGATTATCAGGATGAGCCCGATCCAGGTGAAGACCTGGATAGGGTGGTAGTCCCGGAAGCTTCGTGCTATTGTTTTGCCTGCCGCGGAGGCGTACCCGAACAGGCTCGCGATCAACCGGGAGTTCCCGTCCCGCCTCCGGAACTCCACCGGCACCTGGACGAGGGTCAGGTTCTTGTTCACCGCCTGGATGAGGGTCTCCTGCACGTAGGTGTAGTCGCCGGTGAGGTTCATCCTGCAGGCGGCGTCGCGGGTGAAGGCGCGGAAGCCCGTCTGGGCATCCCGGACCGGCCAGCCGGTCACCCGACGGGTCACCCAGGTGGCGAGCTTGTTGCCCCAGACCTTCCCGCGGGGCATGTGGTCGAGGGTGTCGATCTGGCGGTCGCCGATGACGACATCGGCCTTCCCGTCGAAGATGGGCCGGAGGAGCTTCGGGATCTCAGTTCCGTTGTACTGGAAGTCGGCGTCGGTGTTGACGATGATATCCGCCCCGAGTTCTACGGCGGCATTCAGGCCGTCCCGGAAGGTCTTTGCGAGCCCGAGGTTCCTCTTGTGGGAGACGATGTGGTCGGCGCCGGCGTTCAGTGCGGCTTTCACCGTGTTGTCGGTCGAGCCGTCATCGATGATGAGTACCTCGACCCGGTCGATCCCGGCCATGGTGCGGGGGATCTCCCGGATGACATCACCGATGGAGTGTTCTTCATTGTATGCGGGGATTGTTACGATGAGTTTCATGCTTGAATGCCCTTCAGAGGTTGTCCCGGATCGTCCCATCCTGCTGGTGCCCGGCGTGAGTTGAAGATGTGTCGTCCATGTGCCCATTCTCCCGCAAATACCACTCATTCGCCCGCATCAGGTCCCGCGGCGTCCCGACGTCGATGTGGATGCCGTCGATGACGCGGTAGCGGACGTCCCGGCCTTCGCCGATCTCGAGCCGGATCGCGTCGGTGAGCTGGTACTCGCCCTTGTGGCCGGGCGGGGTCCGTGCGATGGCGTCGAAGATGGTTGTCTCGAAGACATAGGCCCCGAGGGCGCCGAGGTCACTCGGGGCGGCCGTCGGCCGCGGCTTCTCGACCATGTCGGCGACCCGGTCGCCGTCGGGGAGGATGATCCCGTGGCGGGTGACGTCCTCCACCCGGGCGACGCCGACGGTGGTCTCGGGGCGGCTGGCGGCGTGGTAGCCGATGAGGTCGGCAAGGAACGTCTGGGGAGCGAAGAAGTTGTCGCCGAGGACGACGGCGAAGGTGCCGTCGATGACGTGCTCGCCGGCGGCGACGGCGTTCGCGAGGCCGAGCCGCTCGTCCTGGACCACGTAGGTGAAGTCGACGCCGAAGCGCTTGCCCGAGCCCAGGTAGTCGGAGAGGCCGTGCTTGTGCGGGGAGACGACGATGACGATATCGGTGATCCCGGCAAGCGACATCGCCTCGACGACGTGCTCGATCACCGCCTTCTCGCCCACGGGGAGGAGCTCTTTCGGGATCGCGTTCGTGAACGGCCCGAGGCGCGACCCCGAGCCCGCGGCGGGGATCAGCCCCTGCGTCACCGGCATGGATCGCCCCCGGAGAGGGTGGGGATCGTACTGCCGGGCAGGGATGTGATCATGGTTACTCACCAAGAATTTTGACTTCGGGCACTATTAACGGTTCTCTTTCGGCCGTGGGGGTAATCAAACGATTCCGGCGATATTCCGCGAGAGAAAGGGACGGGGGGATAACGCGCAGCCGAAGGGACGCCGGGAGTATGCCCCGGCCGTCACTCCGGGAAGAGGCGGTCCCGGAGCAGCACCCGGTACCAGGTTACGGCCGATATGGCACAGGGATTTGCCCCGGGCAGTTCAAATGCGTCCATGCCTTCGATATGCTTTTTCGATAGACGTGATGGGTTATGAACCTGATCGCCGTCAGGATCGATGTTGTAGATTACGGTGAGTCAACTACCCCGCGTTTTCGGGCGCGGTTTGTAACAAACTTCTTTTCTCGATGGAGGAGAGGGGGGGATCGGGGAGCCGGGCGCAACAACGCTCATGGCCCGGGGGCAAGCGGTGCGGGATGGAGAGAGTACCTTAGACCTGGATGCCCGCCCGGGCAAGCGCATCCTTGATAGAGACGAGTTCCTTTCTGATCTCCCCAAACTCATCATCAAGGTGTTTTCTGGTGTCACTCCGGAGGCCGACAATCTCTTCCTTCGTCTCTCTCGCGATCTGGAGAGTCTGATCTTGTTTGTCCAGCATCTGGTCTTGCTTGCCCAGCATCCGGTCTTGCTGGCCCACCATCCGGTCTAACTTTGTATCCATGCTGTGCAGTGCATTTCCGGCGTAATCCATCCGCTCGAATGTTTCCTCCTGGATGTCCCCCCGGATGATCTCAAAATCGGCATACTCTCCCGTTGCTTCTTCCCATCTGACGGCGAACGATTTGACTGCAATGGGTCTACGTATGATATTGATCTCGTTGATGAGGTCCCGGAGATCGCTTTCGCTCCCCTCTGCAACGATCTCGACCTCTCCGGTATCGAGATTCTTCACGTATCCCGAGATACTCCGTTCGAACGTCTCGTTGTATACGTGCTCTCGATACCCGACTCGCTGGACACGCCCTTGCGCGACGGCCACAAATCGTTTCATTCAATTTCACTCTGTATGGTGAACATAAATAGTTTCGCCGGACCGGCGCATCATCCGGCGAAGTTATCTCCGGATCCCCACCTGCACCAGGAAGGGGTGGCAGGAAAGTATGCATGACGGTCATCCCGGGAGTGCGCTTTCGGAATACCCTTCCGCACCGTTAGGCACGAGGGTGCGGCTCCCGGTGGGAAGCCGCATCAGGAGTATGGCGCAGAACAGCGCTCGGTTTATCGAAAGTACGCATATGACTGTTCTAAGCAACGTAGATCTTTAATTGCGAGGCACTTTTGGGACGATTTGCGGTAATCTTCCAACACCCCCGCCTCACCAGCAGATCCCCTCTTTCCCGCCGCACGAGAGGATCCGGCGCCCCTCGATGACGACCCGGGACTTCATCTGGTCGAACTCCCCGTTGAGATCGGAGAACTCCGGCCACTCCGTCATCACCAGGCAGGCGTCGGCCCCACGGAGGGCGCCTGCCGCCGAGGCGGCGTAGTCGATGCCGGGGAAGACCCGCCGCATCGAAGGTACAGCAAGCGGGTCGTAGGCGGCGACCGCCGCCCCCCGCCGGAGGAGCTCGGCGATGACCGGGATCGCCCGGGACTCCCGGATATCGTCGGTGTTGTCCTTGAAGGCGAGGCCGAGGACGGCGATCCGTTTCCCCGCGAGGTTGCCGATCCTCTCCTCAAGGAGCCCCACCAGACGGAGCGGCTGGCGGTCGTTGACGTCGAGCACCGACCGGAGGAGTGCGGGCTCTTCGCCGAGCGACTCCGCGAGGCTGACAAGGGCCGAGACGTCTTTGGGGAAGCAACTCCCCCCGAACCCGGCACCGGCGGATAGAAAGTGCGGTGAGACCCGGTGATCCATCCCGACGCCCTGCATCACCTCGTAGACGTCGATTCCGAGGCGCTTGCAGACGTTTCCCACCTCGTTTGAAAACGAGATCTTCGTCGCGAGGAGGGCGTTCGAGGCATACTTGATCATCTCCGCGGCGGTGAGTCCGCACCGCACCACCGGGGCCGAAAGCCCCCCGTAGACGGCGGCGACGGCATCGCCGGAATTCTCATCCCGGCTCCCGATCACGACCCGGTCCGGGTGCAGGAAGTCCTCAACCGCACGCCCCTCCCGGAGGAACTCCGGGTTCATCGCAAACCCGATCTCGTCCCGGCCGGCGTGTTCGAGCACCGCGGGCACGACGAGGCCCGCGGTCGTCCCCGGCGGCACGGTGCTCTTCACAACGACGGTGTGCAAACCATTCCCGTCGCGGAGCGCCTCCCCGATCGACCGGCTCGCCGCGGCGACCATCGAGAGGTCGGCGCTCCCGTCGGCCGCCGGCGGGGTGCCGACGCAGACAAACGAGAGGTCCGCCTCCGCCACCGGGCCGTAGTCCGTCCCCGCGCTGAGCCGCTCGCCTGCGTGCCGCTCAAGGAGCATATCGAGCCCCCGCTCGTGGATCGGGGCGCGCCCGGCGTTGATCGCCGCCGCCTTTCCTGCATCGATCTCGACGATATCGACGGTATGCCCGAGTTCGGCAAAGCAGGCCCCCGTGACCAGGCCGACGTAGCCCCCGCCGACGACAGTTATCCGCATCTTTCCGCGATCCTCCGGTCTGTTACGTCAGAATTGGGCTCTGGGATGGTTAAAGATGACTCATTGTCGCCGGTCGGGAGCAGTGTGCCTATCAGGTGGATCGTTGCCGGGCATCTCCCGTCCCGGTGTAGCGTTTGTGCCCTTCCCTCATCGCGACCGGCAAACCCGGGGAAAAGCGTTATCCTGATCGGCGGGTAACAGAAATATGATCGGGTATGCGCGATGGTCCGGTAGGAACGACGCTTCGCGGAGCGGAGTTCGAAAAGACCGAAGGTCTTCGAGGTGCGAACATAGTAAGCATGAGAAACTCGGAGAGTTTCGAGGTGCGAACATAGTAAGCATGAGAAACTCGGAGAGTTTCGAGGTGCGAACATAGTAAGCATGAGCACCAAAGGTGCGAGGACCGGAGCGCGAGCACCGCCAGGTGCGAGTCTTACGGCTGAGAGCATCCTCTGAACGCTGGCGGAGCATCGGGAGCGGATCAGGAGCCTCGGCATCCGGCGGATCGGGCTCTTTGGCTCTTTCGTCCGGTAGGAACGACGCTCTGGAACGCGACTGGCTGAAGGGTGCGATGTCCCGATAGGAACGACGCTCCGGAGAACGACGTCCTGAAAGGACGGAGTTCGAGAAGACCGAAGGTCTTCGAGGCGTGAGCGATAGCGAACGTAAGCACCGTCAGGTGCGAGGAGCGGAGTTTGAGCACCGTCAGGTGCGAGGAACGGAGCAGGAGCACCGAAGGTGCGAAAGAGCGGAGTTTGAGAAACCCGATGGGTTTCGAACAGAGCGCGAAGAGAGTGATATCGATATTCTCATCGAGTTCGAGGAGGGAGGACGCTCGTTTGATGCGTATATGGATTTCAAGTTCTTCCTTGAAGAGCTCTTCAGGAGGAGAGTTGACCGCGATACCGTCAAGCCGGCTCTCGCGCCGTACATCCTCAGGAGTGTCCGGTATGCCCCGGGAAATAAGCAGGAAAGAATGATATGCGATGCGGGAAGAGATACAATGCTATGAGACGCCGCCACCTGCTAAAAGCCGGAGAGAAAGAAGAGGTTCTCCGCACCATCCGCATGATCCTCGCCGGGTTTGACGAGATAGAGGTGGGGTATGTCTTCGGAACGTTTTGCAGAGGGGATTTCGGCGACGTGGACGTGGCAATCCTTGTCACCGGCGAGCCCGCCCCCTACCAGGCGATGCGGTTCGCGCGGCGGGTCGAGCGGGAGCTCGAACGGGGGTTTTGTTACCGCTTCGAGGCTGACGTGAAGGTTCTCAACACCGCCCCGGTCTCTTTCCAGTACGAGGTCATCAAGAGCGGCAGACTCGTGCTCTCCCGCGACAGAGAGCGTAGGGTCCGGTACGAGGCAGGCGTGCTCTCCCGGTATCTCGACTATGCGGAGACGCTCGACTGGTTCGACCGGGTTCTGCTCACGAGGGCCTGAGAATGATCATGGACGAAGGGGTTCTCGGTCACCTCCGGGAACTGGACGAGGCAGCTCTGGACTGGGAACGCTACCGATCCATCACCCTCGAAGACCTCAGGACCGACCGGGACAAACGAAACATGGTGCTGCACGCACTCCTCGTCAGCATCCAGGCATCGATCGATATCGCCAACCACCTGGTCGCGGCCTCCAGCTCCAGGCGGCCCGAGACCTACCGGGAGAGTTTCGCGATTTTATGTGACGGGGGGCTGATCCCGGAAGACCTCGCGGTCCGGCTCTCAGACCTCGCGGGCTTTCGGAATGTTCTGGTCCACCTCTACTGCCGGCTGAACCTGGACGAAGTCTACGGGGTGCTTCAGGACGACCTTCCGATCGTAAACCGGTACCGGGATCTGGTTCGGATGATACTCCGGGACCGCCTCCTCCCGGAGTGACGACTGCGCGCTGGAGTGAACCGGGAGGAGATCCTCCCGTCGCTCCGGCCTCCCGGGCCATCACGTCTCCACGAGCAGATCGAGGTCGGTGATGCTTCCCTCGATGAATGTCGCCCGGGGGTGGTCGAGGAGATGCTCGATAGCGAACCTACCCGGTAACTCCTCTCTGACGGGGCTGCCTCTCCCCGGTTGAAGACGGGGTCTCCGCGCTATAATTGGATGGGAACTGCAGTTCACGTTCCCGGTTCACAAAGGAACGTTGACCCATAAGTATACTACTTTCTCGTCAACGACCCACTTGAGGCCGTCGGTAAGCGCCGGTGGTCCGGTCTGGGCACCCGTCATCTTTACGTTTGTGGTCGGGTGACCGGACTTATTCAACACAACACTCGGGCTGTTCTACCTCGTGTCCCGGTTACCGCCGGGGAGTTCAAATGCGCCCGTATCTTCGATGTGCCTTTTCAATGGGCATGATGTGGGTGATATAAACGGGTTTTTCGTCAGAATTGATATTGTAGATTACGGTGAACGTACGTGCGATATGGAGTCGGTACGATTCACGCTTTTTATTGGTGTGGAGTTTCTCTTTGTCCTCATCCGAACCGGGATAGGGATTCTCCCGTAAGATTCTCGGTTTGGCTTTGATAACCCGTCGATCTCTGGCGTCGAGAGAATTTAAAAAATCAAGCGCACGCTTATCCACCATGAGGCGGAATGTCACAGGTTTAACTCCACGAACTCATTGCGGGCCATGACTTCTTCGATATCGTCCGTGAGCCGTTGCTTTTTTAGCGCTCTCCACCAGCCTCGCGAGCGTGTCGTTGAGCGTCTCGTCCGGGCGCCTGAGATCCAGGATCTGAT
>JABNAD010000783.1_pt1:0-2500 | contig 15231 bp, 15 predicted proteins | sample 7240381 | NCBI WGS metagenome assembly JABNAD01 (sample SAMN11332834, study PRJNA596920) | anaerobic digester metagenome | biome: digested sludge; isolation source: digested sewage sludge-derived enrichment culture grown on H2/CO2 | place: Germany: Goettingen
TGGTAAAATTGGCTAAATATCAAACAAAAGTCAAATGTTATCAAAGGAAAAAAAGTAGACAATACCTAATCACACTTACTGGTAATCATGGATTTAAAGGTGATGAACCAGTAACTATTATATCTAAACCTGAATTTGAAGAATTAGAGAATATTAGCGATTCACGTAAAAATCAAATATCAGATTTAGAGTCGCAACTGGCGCAACTGGAACAGGATAAATCTCAAAAATTTAAAGAACTGAATAATCAACTTACAATATACAAGGAAAAAGTCCAAAACCTGGAAACTGATGTTACAAAATTTAAAGAAATTGCAGCTGAAGCCGATGCCAGGACCCAGAACCTGGAACAGGAACTATCAACCTCCAGGCTGAAAATCAAAGAACTGGAACTCATGGAAGAAAAAGCATCAAAATTTGACCGGCTCCAGGATGAGCAAAATCGACTAAGGAATAAACATGACCATATTCAGGAGCGATTGAGAGTGGCACTTGAAGAAATTAATCAGCAGCAGAAGGTTATTAGTGATTTGAGTAATAGAGGGTTTATTGACTATGTAACTGGAAGATTACCTGAGAGTTATAAGCAGTTGAGTGAACCAAAAAAGAAAACCTAAATAACATATTGGGCTATTATTATTTAATTAGGGGGTTTGAAGAGTGAACACTGAATTGGTGACGCTAGAAAAAACTAATATTGGTTGGAAAATAGTATTCAAAGTTAATCTGACAGCAGAAGAATCTTTAAAATGTAATCTCAAATCTATTGAATCTGTTGGAGATTATCAAATTGAAAAAAAAATTGATCAAATATTATTCAGTTGTGATTTTGATGCGGGTGAGTTAAGAGAAAAAGAAACCGTTGATCAAAGATTAGATTTGATAAAGACTGATATAGAAAATTTAGCAAATTCTTGTTTAGAATAAAACTAAAAGAACTGGGATCTGTATGACTGATGGCAAAATTACAGAAAGGACACTTTATCCTCCAATTAATAGATTTTTACAAGAATTAGGATTTCACTCACTCTCTGAAATTAAACATAAGGCTGGTCAACTGGATATACTAGCTAAAATCGGTTCAGATGTATTTATTATTGAAATTAAAATTGGTGACAAAAGTAAAAAATTAATCGAAGGTCTTTCCCAAGCTATTAGGTATTCAAAGGATTATCATACACATAACATAATTGTTTTTAACTACCCTACAGAAGTTAGATCGGCCCTAGTTGATGATATAGATTATTTAGCCTTAAATGTTCCAGTTAATACAGCCGTTTTCACAGAATATTTGAATTATCATAAGGATATTTCTGTATCTGATTTATTATCTCTATTAAAATCAAAGATTGATTCTAAAACAACCGAAATTTCTTTAAATACAGTTATTCAAATCATCTCGGAATCTATTCAGGAAATTAACTCTACTTTAAAGAAAATTTCAGAAGAAGATATGGAAAAGCTAATTACTCTTATTACTGGTAAATTTGACTTATTTATGGCACTTTCGGAGTTAAAAAAGGAAGATGAAGTAAAAGATATGGCAATTAACATTATTGGATATTTAATTGTAAATCAAATTCTTTTTTATCATGTCTATTCTAAAAAATCAGGTTTGATTCCAGAATTAACAGAAATAAAATATTTGAGGGATCTTATTGGCCAGTTTGAGAAGATTACTGATATTAATTATAAAGTAATTTACCAAATTGATTTATTATCAAAATTACCAGAAAACGAAGAAATTACTGAATCCCTAAATAAAATAATTCAAATCTTTAAGATTGCAAAACCAGAATATATTGAGCATGATTTGCTTGGAAGATTGTTTCACGATCTTCTTCCTCACGAAACTCGCAAAATATTGGCAGCCTTTTACACCAATCCAATAGCTGCAGAAATGTTAGCGGAGTTGATTATTGAAAGACCAGATTCATTGATTATAGATCCGGCTTGTGGTTCCGGAACCTTGCTTGTATCGGCATATAGGCGGAAAAAATATCTTAATAGAGATATAAGTAATGTTTCTGAATTACATAAAAATTTTGTAGAGAATGATATTAGTGGTTTAGATATCATGCCATTTGCAGCACATCTAACTGCTGTAAATCTTTCATCTCAATCAATTGAATCAACTACAGATAAATTAAGAGTAGGGGTCATGGATTCTCTTAGTCTTTCTGAAAAATTAAAAAAACATAGAGTTTATACGCTACAAAGTTTTTCCAGAGAATTACAAACTACATTACGCTTATTTGAACCTACACAACGGAGATTAACTGGTTATTTAGCATCAGATTCGACAGGTGCCGTGACAGCTGACGGTGATTCAGCAGAGGTCAAAATCAACAGAAATTCTTTTGATGTTTGCATAGCTAATCCTCCTTTTTCAGATAGGGAAAAAATGCCTAATTCTTATTTAGATGTCTTAGAAACATATAAGGAATTAAACACTGTTTGTGGTTCGCAAGTTAATTTGTGGGGATATTTTTTAGCTCTT
>JABNAD010000785.1_pt1 | contig 15219 bp, 17 predicted proteins | sample 7240381 | NCBI WGS metagenome assembly JABNAD01 (sample SAMN11332834, study PRJNA596920) | anaerobic digester metagenome | biome: digested sludge; isolation source: digested sewage sludge-derived enrichment culture grown on H2/CO2 | place: Germany: Goettingen
GGGCAGGAGCGAGGTGATGCCCGCCGAGAGGCGGTCGGGGAGCATCGGGAAGGTCGTAACGCCGGTGTAGACCGAAGTTCCGTTGTGGGCGGCGCGCCGGTCGGTCTCCGAGTCTTTCGGGACGTAGACATCGACGTCGGCGATAGCGACCCGGACAAGGATCGCGCCGTCCGGCCCTTCTTCGCAGACCTCGATCTGGTCGAGATCTTCTGAGTCGTGGTTGTCGATCGACGACCAGAGGAGCGAGCGGAGGTCGTGGGGGTCGTCGAGTGTCTCCGGAAAGACCTTTGCGTCGAGCCCCTCGACCTCGCGGAGGACGGGCGGCGGGAATCCGGGGATAAAACCGTACTGCTGCATCGCCGCCCACGCGATGCCCTTGAGGTTGACGGGCTGCTGGTTCTGCATCTCTGTGAAGATCTGCTTGCGGGCATATATAGCAGACGAGTCGTGCCCGGCTACCATTAATTACCCCGGCGCCGACCGGTATACCTGAAGCATGCAGATCGTCACACCCGGTTCCGTGCTCCGCACCTGGACGCCCGACGATGCCGGAGCCCTGGCACGGCACGCGAACAACCCCCGGATCGCGGCAACGATGCGCGACAGGTTCCCTTACCCCTATACGCCTGCGGACGCCCGCCGGTTCATCGAGACGGCCATGGATACGACGTCGCACCTCTACCTCGCGATCGAGGTCTGCGGCGAGGCCGTGGGCGGTATCGGGGTTCAGCCGCTCGATGACGTCAAACACAGGACGGCCGAGATCGGCTACTGGCTCTCGGAGCCGTTCTGGGGCCGGGGCATCGTCACCGACGCAGTGCGCTCGCTCGTCCCGGTTGCCTTCGAGCGGTTCGATATCGTCCGGCTCGAGGCGGGCGTCTTCTCGAACAACCCCGCCTCGATGCACGTCCTCGAGAAATGCGGCTTTACCCGCGAGGCGGTTCACCGGATGGCCATAACAAAGAACGGCGCCGCCTTCGACGAAGTGGTCTACGTCCGTTTCGCCGGCAAAGATGCCGGGCGGTGACGGGCGGCTGCCGGGTCACCGGATCTCGATCCGCTCCCCCGTCACCATGTAGTGCACCTTCTCCGCGATCTTGCACGCGTGGTCTCCGCACCGTTCGAGGTACCGGGCGATCATGACGTAGTTCGTGCACTGCGTGATGTTCTTCGGGTCTTCCATCATGCAGGCGAGGCATCCGCGGAATACGGAGTACCTGAGTGCGTCGACAGCCACCTCCCTCTCCACGATATCGTCTATCGCGGTGAGGTCTTCGCGTTCGAAGGCGACCAGGGTGTCCGTGATCATCCCGCCGACGACCTCTCCCATGTGGGGGATGCCGACAAGGTTTCCCACATGCGGCGCCCCGGCGAGATCGGGTACAACGATGGCGATGTCTTTCCCGTATCGCCCGATGCGGTACAGACTCGTGATCATTTTCATCGAGGCTGCAATCGTCCGCAGGTCTTTTGCCATCGGCTGGTTGAGGGCGATGAGTCTCAGGCACTTCTGTTCGATCTCGTGATCCTGGTCTGCGATCCTCTTCTTATCCCGGTCGATCGATCCGGCCAGCGCCACATCCTGGGTCTCCAGCGCCGTGAGCGACCGATTCAGCATGTCCCGCGCAAGATAGCCCATCTCCAGGACGTCCTCTTTTAAGGATGCAAGTTCCGTATGAAATTTCTCTACCATGGTCTCCCTACCCGAACCGTCCGGTGATGTAGTTCTCCGTCAGTTCTTCACCGGGATCTTCGAAGATCTTCGTGGTTTTATCGAACTCCACCAGTCTTCCCAGGTACATGAACCCGGTGTAGTCGCTGGCCCGTGCGGCCTGCTGCATGTTGTGCGTGACGATGACGACGGTGTGCTCCCGGGCGATCTGGATGATGAGATCCTCGATCTTTGCCGTTGCGATGGGGTCGAGGGCGGAGCAGGGTTCGTCCATCAGGATCACCTCGGGTTCGACCGCGAGGCACCGTGCAATGCAGAGCCTCTGCTGCTGCCCGCCCGAGAGGGCGAGCGCGGGTTCGTGAAGCCGGTCGTTCACCTCGTCCCAGAGTGCAGCGCCTTTCAGGCTCTCCTCGACGATACGGTCGAGCACTTTCCTGTCGTTCACCCCGTGAATACGGGGGCCGTAAGCGACGTTCTCGTAGATGCTCTTTTGGAACGGGTTCGGCTTCTGAAAGACCATGCCGATCTTCTCGCGGATCGCGTATACGTCCGCACGCGGGTCGTGGATATCGTTCCCGTTGAAGAGGATCCCTCCGGCGATCCTTGACGAGTCGATGAGGTCGTTCATCCGGTTGAAGCACCGGAGCAGGGTCGATTTCCCGCATCCCGACGGCCCGATCAGCGCCGTGACCCTGTTCTTCGGGATCCTGATCGAGATGTCGATGAGGGCATGCTTCTGCCCGTACCAGAGGTTGAGGTTTGTTGTCTCAAGGATTGTGGATCCGGTCATTTACATCACTGTTTCCCGATGGTATCGGCGCCGAACGAGGATCGCGGCGAGATAGATCGTGAGGACCAGCAGCAGGAGCACGAACGCGGTCCCGTAACTCTGCGTGGCCGCCCCCGGAATGGTCGTGGTGAGGACGAAGAGGTGGTACGGGAGCGCCATCACCGGTTCCGTGAGCGAAGACGGCAGGAATCTGCTGCTGAAGATCGCTGCCGTGAACATGATGGGTGCCGTCTCGCCTGCGGCGCGCCCGATGGAGAGGATCGCTCCGGTGAGGATCCCGGGGAGTGCCGGGGGGAGAACCACCCGCGAGATCGTCTGCCACTTTGTGGCGCCGAGAGCGTAACTTCCCTCCCGGAGGGAGCCGGGGATCGACCGGAGCGCCTCTTCGGTCGTCCGTATGATCGTCGGGAGGATCATCAGCCCGAGGGTGATCTGTCCGGCGATCAGCGAGACCCCGAAGCCCATGAAGAGCACCAGGAACGCGAACCCGAAGAGCCCGAAGACGATGGACGGCGTCCCGTTCAGCAGGTCCACTGCGGCCCGGATGCTCCGCGTCAGCGGGGTCTCGGCCGTGTACTCGATGAGATAGACGGCCGTCGCGATCCCGAGCGGAAGGGCGACGGCGAGGGCTCCTCCCACGAGGTAGAACGTCCCGACGATCGCGGGGAATATTCCTCCCGCTCTCCCGAGATCTCTTGGGGACCCGGTCAGGAACTCCCAGGAGATCGCTCCGGCCCCGTTGACGACGATCTCGAAGAGGATCACCCCGAGAGCCGCGATCACGATTGCGACCGAGAGCGATATCAGGAGGAACGCGCATCGCTGCGAGGCCCTCGGGGGGAGAAGCCTTCCGAACGGCGCCGATGCGGCGTGGGTTATGCGTGAGGCCGCCGCGGTAAGCGCCCGGTACGGCACGGAGCCCCGGGTTGCGGTCTTCACCCGCCCGGACGGCGTGGGTCGTGCCGTACCCTGCGTTCCCTGTATCCGGGTGATGATGACCCGTGCCGCGCTGTTGATCGCGAGCGTGATGAAGAGCAGGACCGCCGCGACGCCGAAGAGCGCATGGTAATGCGTGCTTCCGAACGCGACCTCGCCCATTTCGATGCCCAGCGTCCCGGTCAGCGTCCGTACGGGGGAGAAGACGTCGTAGATCGGGTCCGGGATGACGGCGGCGTTCCCCGTGATCATGAGCACCGCCATCGTCTCGCCGATGGCACGCCCCATCCCGAGTATGATCGCTGCGCTGATGCCGGAGAGCGCGCCGGGCACGACGACCCTCCGGATCGTCTGCCAGTGCGTTGCCCCGAGAGCAAGGCTGCCTTCTCTGAACTCCCGGGGGACCGAACTGACGGCGTCCTCGGCGACGCTCGTGATCGTCGGGATGGCCATGATCGCGAGGAGGATCGAGCCCGCAAGCCAGCTCGATCCCGACGGCTGGTCGAAGGCGATGCGGATCCAGTCGGTCAGGAGGATCAGGCCGAAGAACCCGTAGACGACGGAGGGGATGCCGGCCAGGAGTTCGACGGCCGGCTTGATCACTTCCCTTGTCCGGGGGCCGGCGATCTCCGCGATGTAGATGGCCGTACAGATGCTGAGGGGGCCGGCGATGACCATCGCGAGCGCCGTCACCAGGACGGTCCCGACGATGAGCGGGAATACGCCGTAAGCCGGATCGTGCCCCGCCGGGTTCCAGTCCGGGCCGGTCAGGAAGTCCCATACGCCGGTCTCGAGAACGATCTGGTATCCGTCGCGGAGCAGGAAGACGATGATGAAGAAGACGGTGACGATCGCGAAGAGCGCGACGAGGAAGAGGAGTTTGCCGACGATTCTGTCGACGATCTGCCTCGTTGCCCCGATTGAGGAGGGATCGATCCCGGCTTCGGGTTGCCGGAGCCGCCCGAAGCCCTGGAACGGAACCGGTGCAGCCTGTTCTTTCTTCATGGTCGCTCCGGGCGCTCAAAAGAGAGGCGGGGTCACTCCTGCACCGGGATGTAATCGACGCTCGCCACGATCTCCTGCCCTTCCGCGCTCATGATGAAGTCGAGATACTGCCGTGCGAGACCGTCCGGCTCTCCGTTCGTCAGCATGAAGAGCGGCCGGCTGATCGGGTAGTGTTTGCTCTTGATCTTCTCGAGCGTGGGCTCGACGGGGGTTCCGTCGACGTCCAGCGAGAGCACTTTCACGCCTTCGGTGTAGCCGAGGCCGACGTAGCCGATCGCGCCGGGAGTCCGCGATACCTTCTGCTGGATTCCGCCGTTCGAGTTGAACTCCTCCTGTGTTTTGACGAAGTCCTCGTTCTTCAGCACGTATTCCGAGAAGAACTCCCGCGTCCCCGAAGCACTGTCTCTTCCCACAACGACGATCTGCTGGTCGGACCCGCCAACCTGGTTCCAGTTCGTGTAGGTGCCGTTGTAGATGCCCCGCACCTCATCAAGCGTGAGGCTCTCGACGCTGTTTCCCGGGTTGACGATGAGGAGGATCGCATCATCGGCGACGTGGTGCCTGACGATACCGGGGTAGCCTGCGATCTCCGCAGGTTTGAGGTCGCGCGAGGTCATGCCGATATCCGCGGTACCCTCGCCGACGGCTTTGATCCCGACGCTCGAGCCTCCCCCGCTCACCATGATCTCGGCAGAGGTGTATTCTTCTTCGAATGCTTCCCTCGCTTTTTCGGCGATGGGCAGCACCGTCGTCGAGCCCGTTACCGTGATCTGCTCCGACGTCGGAGAACCGGACGACTGGCCGCCGACACACCCGGCCGCCATGAGAAATACCACGAGGATGCCGGCGACGGCAACCGTGGTTGCACCAGACAGACTCTTTCCTGCCATGGTATGAACGAGAATATGATGGGGTATATTGGTTCTCGACGTCGGATATAGACAACTCTATAATCACAATAGGGATATTGTTTTTCCGGAGACGGCGCTTCTCCGGCACGGATCTCTGCATCCCGCCGTGCGGCTGCGGCGTATCGATTAACCGTCCGTCTTCTCCCACCAGACCGCCGCGGTCGGCCGCACCGTCGTCTCGACGTACTTCCCGGACTCGTTTTTGCGGAGCGCGCGTGCGAAGTAATCCCTGACGGGGGCGAGTTCCTCCATCCCGGGGTTGTGCATCGCCGCCCAGGTCCGGACGGCCTCTTCGGGGGAGTCGTAGACCGCGTCCCAGACGGCACGGTATATCGTGACGTTCGGGTAGATCCCGGCGTCGTGGAGGATGTTGACGGGGTAGATGTAGTCCGGGTAGCCCTTCTGGACGGTCGCCGCCTCCCCAAAGACCGCCCGATAGAGCGCCATCTCGTCGGGGTTCCGCCACTCGCCCGCGTGCCAGAAGAGGTAGACCGACCGGCGGGCCGCGGCGTCGAGTTTTTCGAGGGCGGCGGCGAGGTCGTAGAACCCGAGCGAGAACGCCGCGACGACGACGTCATGGGGCTCGACATCCCTGCCGATCACCGTATCCTCCCATCGCATCGTAACCGTGGAGTAGTTCGTGAGCTCCTCCGCCGCCATCCGCTCCCGGAGGACGGAAAGCATGCCCTCCGAGGGGTCGAGGGCGGTGACGTGGGCGGCGGTCCGGGCGATCGGCACGGCCAGTCTCCCCGTCCCGGCGCCCATATCGAGCACGGTCTCGCCGGGCGCGACGTCCAGGATCGCGAGTTCGTGCTCGGTCGCCTTCTTCTCGTCCTGGGTGATCCGCCGGTAGGCGGCGGCGCGTTTGTCCCAGTGGGCGGCGGGATCGCGGTCTTTCTCGGCGCGTTCGGACGAACCGGCGTGAAGCGCCTTCCAGAGCTCGTTCCAGTCGATGATCCGGTGCATACAGGTTCCTCTCGCCCGGAACATTATAAGCGCTCGCTCGCGGGCAGCGCCGGGAACCGGACGGGCTTCAGGATCGGCTACATAGGGACCCTTGATAGGGATTTCTTCTCGAACCTGCTGTACGGGTTCGGGTCATCGTTCATCGGGATCGTAATCGCGGTGATCACGGTTGTGTTGGGCGGCCGGTCTGCCGGGAGCAGGGCCGCAATTACGATGACGTCTCCCCTCTGCCATTCCAGACGTCCCGTCCGCGATCGGTCACATCGCCTGGCAGGTCTACGAGTTCGGCGGGGTATGGAGCGAAGAACGATTGGTTCATCAGGTACGGCTCCCGGAACCGGATAACCCATGAACGGAGCAGGCCGCGGGGTTCGCCCAGCGTCGCGTGGCCTTCCCTGTAACGGTCGATCAGCCTGATGTAATGCGCTTTCTCCTCGTCTGAGATGCGGTCGCGGAAATAGCCCAGGGTGTGCTGGAGAACGTTGACGTTGCCGGTATACCGGGGAGGCCGTGCGAGCGCCGCAGAGAGCATCCGGCGATACCGGAGGAAGAGTTCTCCCGGTCTGACCTCTGCCCGGTTTGCTACGAGCCTTCCTGCCTCCCGTAGCATCTTCTGGCTCGAGGCGAGCAGGAGGAGCTTGTTGTCTGCATGGAACCGCACGAGGGCTTCCCGATCCTGAGTTGCTTCAACACCCCGGAACGCCGCCAGGGTAAAGACCGCGGAGAGGAAGTGGTCGCGGATCCGTGCATTGTTCAGGCGCAGTTCGTCTTCTACGGGGAGATCCGGGTATCGCTTCAGCACCTCGCGGGCGAAGAATCCTGCGGACTTCGCGATCGCCGCGGACTTTTCCATTGACGGATACACCCGGACGTTCCGGGTCCCCGAGGTGGGTGAGCCGCCTTTGAGGATAAAACCGTCGACAGGGGGCAGGGAATCGAGGAACCGGGCTGCGAAAGCGGACATCTCCTCCGTAACGTCCCGCCCGGTAGCCGGCTGCACGAGGCGATCGGAACCCCCTATCCGGACGATCCTGACGGTTGAGCGGGGGATGCCGAGCCCGATCTCGACCTCCGGGCAGACCGGGATACAGTCGGCATGCTTCCTCAGGCGTGCCACCGTGGGGGAGGGTATCTTCGAGCCGTCGTAGCGGCACGGGTCGAACTCGATGCAGCGGCTGACGACGAGGCGGGGCCGGGGGTATTCCCGGGTCATGGGACATCACGATACGGCGGGATGGATATCAACCCTTGGGTTCCGGTGGAGGAAGGGCGTACACCACCTTCATAGCCCCGCGGCGCGACTCTTCTCTCATGAAACCGGCGGTCATCAGGCGCGAGGAGGGGGTTAATCTCGAGAAGCGCGGTGTTAGAATGCGGGTCTATACGGCAGAGGGCGCCCCGGCCGGGGTCGTCTACCAGGAGACGGAATCGGGGCATGCGGAAGAGTTCTGCCACGAGAAGAGCGCGTTCATCTATTACATCGTCGAGGGGGAGGGGATCTACGTCATCGACGGCGTCGAGCACCGGGTCCGGCCGGGAGACGTCGTCGTCGTGCCGCCGGGAAACAGCATCTATTTCCGGGGCCGTCTTCGGCAGGTGCTCGTCACCGTCCCCCCGTGGGAGGAGTCCGGCGAGCGGCATATCCGGGATGTCGAGGTGTGAGCGGGCCGGTCCCTCGCCGCACCCCCGGAACCCTTATTCCTCTGTTCAGCGAGAACTCCGATCATGAAGGTGCTCGGCATCAGCGGGAGCCCGAGGGCGAGGGGGAACACCGCCCGCCTCCTGGCGGAGGTTCTCCGCGGGGTCTCCGACGCAGGCGGCGAGGTGAGCGCCGCCAGTCTTTCCGAATATACCATCGCCGGCTGCGTCGGTTGCGAGCGGTGCAGGCTTGATAAGACCTGCACCCGCTTCAACGACGGCATGACGATGCTGTACCCCCGCATCGTGGAAGCGGATGCGCTCGTTCTCGGTTCGCCCGTCTACCACTACAACGTCACCAGCCAGATGAAGGCGTTCATCGATCGGCTCTACGCCTTCTACGACTTCACCGACGAGCGTCCCCGGGGCTACTCCAGTCGTCTTGCGGGCCGGAAGCGCAAGGCCATGGTCTTTGCGGTGGGCGAGCAGGCGGACCCCGCCGACCTCGGTGTTGCACTCGAAGCGCTCTCCCTGCCGCTCCGGCCGCTCGGCTACGAGGTGGTTGCCGAACTCCCGGTCCTCAACTGTTTCGAGCCGGGGATCGTCGGGACGAAGAAGGAGGTTCTGGAGCAGGCATACCGGTGCGGCCGGGACCTTGCGGCGGCGCTCTCCGGGGCCTGAAGGCGGCACCCTTACGAGGCCTGCTCGACGATATCGACGAACACGCCGGCCGGATCTTCGAGGATGAAGTGTTTCTGGCCCCACTCTTCCTCGATGTAGGGATATACGATCTTTACGCCCTCAATCTTTTGCGCCTTCTCGTACTCTCTTCCGGCGTCCGCCACATCGTAGGTGACGATGATGCCCTTTCCGTCGTACGCGTCGTGGAGAAACCCGGGCTGGCTGGAGAGCCCGGGTTTCATGAACCCGAGTTCGATACCGTTTGCGTGCCTCAACTGCACGTACCAGTCGGCATCGAAGACGACGTCGAAACCGAAGTGTTCGACGTAAAAGTCCCTGCAATCCTCGAGATTCGGGGTGATGACGACGGGATACTGTACGGTCACATCTATTTTCGGCATATCGGATCTCCTCTTTCCGTCTTCCCGGCACGACTCCTTCGAAGAAAAGGTTTGCTGTGAATCGCTCACGACGGGCGGAGCCCGGTGAGGGGGATATCGCGGTGCGGCCGGAGCACGAACGGTTCCGAACCTTCATCGCTACGTTGTACGCATAGTATCGTATGGCAGCATCAGGTGAGATTGCGATTCGCCCGATGACGAAGACCGAGGTCGGGGTCGCGGTCGACTGGGCGGAACGGGAGGGCTGGAACCCCGGCCTCTCCGACGGAGAATGCTACTTCGCGATCGACCCGCAGGCGTTCTTCGCGGTGCTTCTCGACGGCCGCCTGATCGGCTCGTTCTCGATCGTGGTCTATTCGGACGAGTTCGCCTTCGGCGGGTTTTACATGCTGGAACCAGAATACCGCGGGCAGGGGATCGGCCTTGCGATCATGGAGCACATCGACCGGCTCGCCGGGCCCTACAACTTCGGGATCGACGGGGTCTTCGAGATGCAGGCCCGCTACAGGGCCCACGGCTTCCTCTTCTCGCACCGGAACATCAGGTACGAGGGTCTCGGAGGGGGTTCCCGTCCTCCGGGCCTCACGGACGCCGCGGACGTTCCCTTCGACGCCCTCGTCCGCTACGACGCCCGACACTTCCCGGCAGAGCGGCCGGCGTTCCTCCGCCACTGGCTGGCGCAGCCGGGCGCGACGGCGCTGGGGGTCCTCGAGGTCGGGGAGGTCCGCGGCTACGGACAGGTGCGGCCGTGCCGCAGGGGCGCGAAGATTGGTCCGCTCTTTGCAGATACGCCCGAGATCGCCGAACGGATCTACTGCGGCCTTGCGGCGGCGGTCCCCGGTCAGCCGCTCTTCCTCGACGTGCCGGAGCCGAACCGCGCCGGTATTCTTCTCGCAGAGCGGCACGGGATGGTTCCGGTCTTCGGCACGGCACGGATGTACACGAAGGAGATCCCCGACCTCCCGCTTGATGAGTGCTACGGCGTCACGAGTTTCGAGACCGGGTGAGGGGGTATCCCGGCACTCAGTTCTTGAAACTGTGAATCGGTGCGGGAATCCGTCCGCCGCGGTTGATGAAGTCGGCGCAGCCGAACCCGTTCACCCTCTGGACCGGTGCATGCCCCAGCAGCCCGCCGAACTCGACGGTGTCGCCGAGATCCTTTCCTATCACCGGGATCAGCCGGACAGCGGTCGTCTTGTTGTTGATCATCCCGATCGCGGCTTCGTCCGCGATGATGCCGGATATCGTCGAGGCGGGTGTGTCGCCCGGGATCGCGATCATATCGAGGCCGACCGAGCATACGCAGGTCATCGCCTCGAGTTTCTCGATCGTGAGGGCACCGCGGTTCACCGCATCGATCATCCCCTGGTCCTCGCTGACGGGGATGAACGCGCCCGAAAGCCCGCCGACAAAGGAGCTCGCCATGATCCCTCCCTTCTTCACCTGGTCGTTTAAGAGGGCGAGGGCGGCCGTCGTCCCCGGCGCACCGACCGACTCGAGCCCCATCTCCTCGAGGATCCCGGCGACGCTGTCCCCGACGGAGGGCGTGGGGGCAAGAGAGAGATCCACGATCCCGAACGGGATCCCGAGCCTCTCCGACGCCTCCTGGGCGACGAGCTGCCCGGCGCGGGTCACCTTGAAGGCCGTCCGCTTGACCGTCTCGCAGAGAACCTCGAAGTTCTTGCCCCGGACATCCTCGAGCGCGTGCTTGATGACCCCCGGGCCGCTCACGCCCACGTTGATGACCGCATCGGCCTCGGAGACGCCGTGAAACGCCCCGGCCATGAACGGGTTGTCGTCGGGGGCGTTACAGAAGACGACGAGTTTCGCGCAGCCGAGGGAGTTGTTCTCCTTCGTCGCCTCGGCGGTCTCCCGCACGATCTCCCCCATCAGTTTCACGGCGTCCATGTTGATCCCGGTCTTCGTCGAGCCGATGTTCACCGAACTGCAGACCCTCCCGGTCGCGGCGAGAGCCGCCGGGATTGAGCGAATGAGGGCTTCGTCGGTCGGGGTCGTGCCTTTCGAGACGATGGCCGAGTAGCCCCCGAGGAAGTTGACCCCCGTGTCCCGTGCGGCTTTATCCAGCGTCTTTGCAACCTCTACGAAATCCTCCTCGGACCTGCAGGCCCGCCCGGCGACGAGTGCGATGGGGGTTACGGATATTCTCTTGTTCACGATCGGGATCCCGTACTCGAGCTCGATCTCCCTCCCGGTCGAGACGAGGTCTTTGCCCAGTCGGGTGATCTTGTCGTAGATGTTCCGGTTGAAGGCGTCGAGATCGGAGTCGCAGCAGTCGAGAAGGCTGATGCCGAGCGTGATGGTCCGGACATCGAGCTTCTCCTGCTCGATCATCTTGTTGGTCTCGTTCACCTCGAGAATATTGATCATGGAACCCCTCAGATGCGGTGCATCTTCGTGAAGATGTCTTCCCGCTGGCACCGGATCTTAACACCGATCTCCTCGCCGAGGTCGTCGAGTTCGGTTACCATCCCGGCATACGGTTTTGTCGATCTGCCGGTATCGACGATCATCATCATATTGAAGTAGCCCTGCACGATCGTCTGCGAGATGTCCTCGACATTGACCTGGTTATCGGCAAGATACGTGCAGACCTTCGCGATAATGCCGACGGCATCCTTTCCGACGACGGTAATGATTGTCTTGCTCATGCCCTCTCCCGTCCTTGTGTGGGTATGGATAGGATGTACCGGTGATTCAAGGTTTGCCGGGGAGTGCCGTGAGATCATTCACCGGGAGATCGCGGACCGGTGTCACCCGGCCCCTTCCGGGGCCTGCCCGAAGACGATTGCGAGCAGGGGAAATACGATCAGACTGACCCCGACGTAGCCCAGGATACCGATGTTCCGGATACCCATACCGGCAAGCGCCGCGCCGATTAACCCCGCGAGGCTCTGTATGCCGCCGATGACCATAAGAATCTGGAGCGTTCTCTCCAGAACTCCGGTGCGGCAACGATCATCGGGAGGGGGGCAAGATGTCCCACGCGAGGATGTCCGGTGCATACACCACCGGCGGCCACTCAAAGGAGAAGAGGAAAGGAGCCCGCGAGAGTCCCGCGGACGTGATCAGGGGGAATACCGCTACCCATACGCAATTTCCAGCGACCGGATCCATTCTGCGGTCGTCATCACCTGCGAGAATCGCATCTGCTGGGTCACGAGGACTGCCCGGTGAAGGTCGGCATCGGAGATCGTCCCGGCCCGGTTGGTAACGGAGAGCGTCCCGGTGGCATCCGAGAGGAATTTCACGCCGTACCCGTTATGGAATGCCTGCCGGGCGGTCGAATCACAGCACATCTGGGACATGTAGCCGGAGATGGTCACGGAACTGACGGAATGTTCTCTAAGCCAGGCATCAAGGCCGGTATCGGTGAAGCTCCCCGGCAGAGCCTTCTCGATGAGCAGGTCATACGGCCGCTTCTTCACTTCGGGATGGAGTTCCCATGCCGGGGTTCCGGACCGGAACGACGGGGCATCCGGAACGGTGCTGGTGTGCCGGATCACCACGACCGGGACATCTGCAGCACGTGCGGCGTCCATCGCCTGAAGGATGCTGGTCAGGCTCGCCTTCGGGTATGTTATCGGCAGATTGCCGGAGAAATATTCGTTCTGGACATCGATGACCAGTAATGCTTCCTTCATCATGTATCGGCCCCGTAAAATGTAATCCTGTTGATCTCCATCCGATAGAACTCCACAGGTTTTCCCTGGATCTCCTCTATGCACTCGCCGGTAGTTCGGAAGTGCATCTCTTCATACAGTCTTTTTGCACGCGGATTATTCTTCCGTACAATAAGGCGGATGGTGCCGGTTGCGGTATCGGAAAATCCATGCACGAGTGAGAGATATATGACGGTTCTTCCTACCCCTCGCCCGCATCTCTCCGGGTGGAGTGCGATCCGGAACTCGGCAATGCCGCCGGGCTCGCGTGCAATGATCGAAAAACCGGCAATCGTTCCTTCATCGTCGGCGATAAGAATATCCGCGTCGGGTCTTTGCGAGTATTCATCCAGCCAGCCCCTGTCTCTGAGCGCGTAATCGAGATCGCTGAATTCAGCAGGGTAGGGAGGCCATCCTTTGATGACGGCAATGTCGTCCTGGGTGATTTGACGAAGGAAGATCATTCTCGGTAGAACGTGATCTTATTGTTATTCGTTATTAGAGGTGACGGCGACTGACCATAAATATCGCTGTACGAAGAGATACTCTCGACTTGATCGCAAGAAGAGTGAAAAACCGGAAATATCCGGGGAGTTCAGGAAAACGGGGGTAATTCCGTCTCAGAACCTCTCTCCCACGCCCGTTTGCGGCTGTGGTGCCGCCGGGGGATTGGTCGCCCTGTTGGAGATCCCACCGGTTCTCCGTTGCGGTGCTCATGGGTGAGGCGGGTCTGTGTACGTCAACGCAGGTTGACTTAGAAGAGAGGTGTCGACGCTATGTCAACTTGCGTTGACTTAGAAGGGAGATGTCAATGCTACGTCAACCGGGATTGACATATACACCACTGCCTCTCTGTAAGTTACGTCTGGTTGACTTAGATTTCCGAATCGCGTCTAAGTCAACTTGTGTTGACTTGTAAGGCAATTTATATTGTTCTAGATTGAAGTGTACTGCATGGAGAGGTATCCCGATAATAGAGCGGGGGTCTTCGTCCGCCAAGATGGGTATGACGCGTTTATTCCGCACCCTTTACCGCCCCCGGACCTGGTTTTCGATGAGGGAATTCTCTATCTATTATCGAGAGCCGATGGCGCTCTTGCCCGCCTTGACGGAGTTACCCAGGTGCTCCCGAACCCGGACCTTTTCGTGGCGATGTACATTAAAAAGGAGGCGCTGTTAAGTTCGCAGATCGAGGGTACGCAGGCATCCCTTCAGGGTGTTCTCGAATTCGAAGCCCACATCCGGCCCAGAGACGACATCAACGAGATCCAGGAGGTCTTGAACTACATAAAAGCGCTTCATCACGGCATAGAGAAACTGGGGTTCTCACCCCTGTCTCTTGATCTGATGAATGAAATTCACCGCTTTTTGATTCAGGGGACGCGGGGATCGCATAAACTTCCAGGCCGGTTACGGCACGTTCAGAACTGGATCGGTGTACCGGGAGGAACCATCCAGGATGCAGTATTCGTTCCGCCGCCGCCGGAGCAGGTTCCGGGGCTTATGCAGGATCTGGAGCAATTTATCCAGAGCCACGATAGAACGCCGACGCTTGTGAAGGCTGCTCTCATCCACGCTCAACTGGAAACGATCCATCCGTACCTGGATGGCAACGGGAGAATGGGCCGGTTGATGATCACGTTTTATCTCTGCTCTAAGGACGTCCTGGCGAGGCCGCTGTTGTATCTCAGTTATTATCTGAAGAGAAATCGGGAGAAGTACTATACGCTCCTCAACGGCATCCGGTACCAGGGGAACTGGGAGGCGTGGCTGGAGTTTTTCCTTCAGGGCGTAATAGAGGTATCCAATAATTCCATCGAAACAGCAAAGAGAATCATTCAACTCAAGGAAACGCTGATTGAAAAATTGCTGGAGAACAATATCGGCGGCGTCAATGCGGTTAAACTGATCGATACGCTCTTTGATCACCCCATCATCACGATAGGGCAGATAACAGAGGAATTGCGCATCAGTCGTCAGGCCGCAACCAAGCTTGTAGGAAAATTCGAGGATATCGGTATCGTGGAAGAGATCACCGGGAAGGAACGGTATAAGCAGTACATGTTTGTGGATTACGTCAGGATCATCGAGGAAGGGACGCGAATATAGTTGATTGTCCATGAAGAAATACAGCAGACAGGATCAGACAACGATGGCGGCCTGGGCCGCGGACTGCGCCGAGCGGGTGCTTCCCCTCTTTGAAGCGGCCTATCCCGGGGACGACCGGCCGCGGAGGGCCATCGAGGTATGCCGCACCTGGGTCAGGACGGGCGTGTTCAGGATGGCCGAGATCCGCGGGGCTTCCCTCGCCGCTCATGCCGCCGCCCGCGAAGCGAAGGGAAACGACGCGGCTCACTTCGCCGCCCGTGCCGCGGGCCAGGCGGTGGCGACAGCGCACGTCCCCCAGCACGCCTACGGGGGTGCGTACTATGCCCTGAAGGCCGTCGCGGCGGCCGACCCGGCGAACGCCGTGGCGAGTGTTGATGCGGAGCGGGAGTGGCAGGCGGAGCGGCTCCCCGGGGGGCTGCGGGAGGAGATC
>JABNAD010000787.1_pt1 | contig 15183 bp, 18 predicted proteins | sample 7240381 | NCBI WGS metagenome assembly JABNAD01 (sample SAMN11332834, study PRJNA596920) | anaerobic digester metagenome | biome: digested sludge; isolation source: digested sewage sludge-derived enrichment culture grown on H2/CO2 | place: Germany: Goettingen
CTACATTTATGTTTGCTTAGCTAAAAAAGTCTTTCACTTTAAGTTGCAATTCGGATTTTTGTCTTAAGAAAGAAAAAATGATTGAAAAATAGCCTGGTGTCCTGTAAAATGAATCATGTTACATCGTTTATGGCTTCATAGCTCAGTTGGTAGAGCAGAGGATTGAAAATCCTCGTGTCCTTGGTTCGATTCCGAGTGAAGCCACCAGAAAGACCAGTCGCAGGACTGGTCCTTTTTTGGTTTTGGGTGATTGGTTCGAGCGATGGTTTTATGTTAAGATGGGTAAGGAATTGCATATTCAAAAAGGAGATTTTTAAATGGAAAACAATAAAGTACTGGCTAAAATCAACGGCGTAGAGATTACTGAAGACGTGCTCAACCGCACGATTGAGAAGTTCGCGGCCGATAAGCGGGCTTATTTTGAATCAGAGTTCGGCCGCAAGCAGCTGCTGGATCAGATCATCAATGTCGAGCTGATCAACGCTCATGGAACCGAAACCGGAATTGATCAGGATGACTTCTACCGCACACAGATGGAACAGGCTGAGAAGGATATCCGCTTCAATGCCACAATGAACCGCCTGATGGCTGATGTGATGGTATCTGATGAGGAAATCCAGGCTAAGTACAATGAAAATCCGGCTGCCTTCTCAGGCCCTGAGACCATCGGTGCCCGCCACATTCTCGTGGATTCCCTGGAACAGGCCGATCAGATCAAGGCGAAAATTGACAGCAGCGAACTGACCTTTGAAGAGGCTGCCAAAGAATTCTCCTCCTGCCCGTCCAAGGAAGCCGGCGGAGACCTGGGAAGCTTCGGCAAAGGCATGATGGTGCCAGAATTCGAAGAAGCTGCGTTTGCCAGCGAAATCAATGAAGTCACCGCACCGGTCAAGACTCAGTTTGGCTACCACCTGATCCAGGTATACGAAAAGAACTCCGCCGACCTGCAGAGCTATGACGATGTCAAGGACAGCATCCGGACCAACCTGCTCCAGGAAAAGCAGATGAACAAATACACGGCCCTGATCGCGGATCTGAGAGACAAGTACTTCGACAAGTAATCCCGGAACCTTCCGGACGAATGAACGGCGATCAATTCGCAGGATTTAAAAGACAACGGTCTGCCGGCTCTTTGGAGCGGTCAGACCGTTGTCTTTTCGGGTTGATAGGATCAGGTCAGGCTGGATCACCCTGGATCCGGCGGCTAAGCCTGTTCGTTTTTATATTCATCGATCAGCTTCTTGAAGAAGGGCAGGCTTTTCTGAATGGTCTCGGTGGAGACACAGTAGGAGAGGCGCATATGCGTCGGTATGCCAAAGCCCGTGCCGGGAACCAGGAGCACATCGTATTTTTTGGCTCTCTGGCAGAACTCTTCCGAGTTGCCGTTGGGTGCTTCAATAAAGGCATAGAAGGCTCCGTCGGGTTTGGCCATATTGTAGCCGTACTCGGTGAGGCTGTTGTAGATCAGGTTGCGGTTGTTGATGTAGGTGGACAGATCAGCTTCTACATCGACACAGCGCTCAATGACGGTCTGGAACAGGGAGTGGGCACAGACGAAGCCGAGAATCCGGGCAGCCCCGAACACAGCGGACATGAGCTCTTTCGCCCCTTCGACCTGTTTGGGGATCAGGATGTAACCAATCCGCTCGCCGGGCAGGGACAGTGATTTGGCCCAGGAATAGTTGATGATCGTATTTTCATAATAGGTTGAAGTAATGCGCTGCTTGGTATCTCCGTAGACCAGCTCGCGATAGGGCTCATCCGACAGAATGTAGATCGGGTGGCCATATTCCCTGGATTTGCGGCGCAGGAGCTCAGCCAGTCTGGTCAGCGTTTCGTCCGAGTAGACCACGCCGGAAGGATTGTTCGGCGAGTTGACGATCATGACCTTGGTGTTGGGCGTGATCTTGGCTTCGAGTTTGTCGAAGTCAATCTGGAAGTTTTCGAGGTTTGGCTCCACCGGAACGAATTTTCCCCCCTGGGCTTCCACATAGTAGCGATATTCCGGAAAGAACGGCGCCACCACCACAACTTCTTCCTCCGGGCTGGCCAGGATGGCTTTCAGGGTGATGGTAAGCGATGCCGAAGCACCGGAGGTCATATAGACGTCATTGGCGTCGTAGCTGGTGCCGAACCGGCGGTTAAGGTTTTTCGCGATGGCGTCCCGGGTTGAATGGCGTCCCGGTGAGGCGGTGTAGCTGTGATACTCTACGGGTGACATGGTTTGAACGATGTCGACAATGGCTTCCTGAATGGCCGCCGGTGCCGGAACATTGGGATTCCCAATGGAAAAATCGTAGACATTCTCCCGTCCGACTTCCTGAGCCCGGCGATTCCCGTAGTCGAAAATCTCCCGGATGACGGAGCGCTGCGTTCCCAGCTGCACCATTTTTTGATTGAACATGTTTTTCTTCCCCCTTGATTAACATATAAAGTATTTTAACATAAATCTCCTTGGATTGTGGAAACCTTTTCTTTTTCTGGCGGACTGCCCCCCGGGCAGTGCGCTGGTTTACTGAATCGGGCGGAGCGGCTCCTTCAGGAGCGATGTGAAGTCCTTAATAAACAGGTCTGCCAGCTGACTGGCTTCCTCTGTGGTCAGATTGGTATGAATATCATCCACCGCCACAACTCTCATTCCGGCGAGACGGGCCCCCTTCATGGCATGGGGCACATCTTCGAACACCACGATGTCCGACGGCGAAATGCCGATGGACTCGGCGGCCAGCAGATAGACATCGGGCTGCGACTTGGATTTGGCAGCTGTATCATCCGTGGTGACGAGGGCGTCGAAAAAGTGGTGGATGTCGTTCGCCTGAAGGCAGACAGACAGCAGGTGACGGGTGTTGGAGGTGGCAATGGCCAGCTTGACGCCCTGATCCTTGAGCTGCTGCAGGAATTCACGGGCGCCGGCCTTGAGGGGCACGTTGCGGGCATACTGGTTTTCTGCGGCCCGGATCCAGATGTCCTGAATCTCCTCCACGGATTCGCGCAGTCCGTAAGTATCCTTGAAGTAGCGGGCAGTTTCGTTGAAGGAATAGTGCGCGACGTCTTTCATGAGTTCCTGGGGCGTAATTCCCAAGTTTAACGTCTGAATGAGTTCTGTGTCAATTTTGGACCAGACCCACATCGAATCGACGAGGGTGCCGTCCAGGTCAAAAATGACCCCTTTTATGGTTTCAAACATGAATGCCTCCTGGTTGTTAAACAAGCTGTGACAGTGCCGGCATGAACAGGTGCACGACATAGGCGAAGGAACTGCCGATGAAGGCGCCGGCCAGGACATCGGAAGGGTAATGCACCGCCAGATAGACCCGGGAAAATCCGACGCCGAACGCCAGCAGGAGAAATACCAGGCGGATGGAAGGGCTCACCACCAGCAGACTGATGGAGGTGGCCAGCGCAAAGGCTGCTGTCGTATGGCCGGAAGGAAAGGAATAAGGATCCACCCCGATTCGGATGGAACGCAGGTTCTTTGACAGGACAAACGGACGCTTGCGCCGGATCAGCCGCTTCAAAATCTGAACAAAAATGGTGGAGGTGGTCAGGGTGACGGCTCCGTGGATCGCAAAGGGACGAAATGTGTCCTTTGGCAAAAACACCATGGCCAGTATGACCCCAAGAGCAAATACGTCTGATCCCAGATAAGTCATGGCAATGTTCAGATAGTCAAAAAAGGGATTGCGCAGTTTGGCATTGATGTAATGCACCACGCGGTAATCCAATTTAAAGATCAGATCAAGCATAATGTAATCTCCGTTGAAATTGGGATTATACTTCCGTGCTAAAATAGAAATACAAATCTATTATACCCTATGATAAATTAAGAACACATGAAGAGGACATTATTTCGTATGGAAATTGACACGTTTCAGATCAATGACGATGAAACCCTGGAGGATCTGGGGCTGGATGGATTGAAACTCCTGCAGAAGGCCAGGGGGTTCCGCTTCGGTACCGACGCGGTCCTGCTGGCTCATTTTTGCGCGCCTCGGGGCCGGGAACGGATCATGGATCTTTGCACCGGTTCCGGTATTATTCCGGTGCTCATCGCTGGGAAAACCCGGGTCCGGGAAATCGTCGGGATCGAGCTGCAGGAAAAGTACGCGGCCATGGCCCAGCGCAGCATCACAGGGAATCAACTGGAAGATCGCATCACCATCCGGCAGGGGGATGTGACAGACCGGGAGTTTCTGGCCGATTTCGGAAAGTTTGACTTAGTCACCTGCAACCCGCCCTACAAGGAATGGGGGCGGGGCATTCCCAATCCGGGCGATGAACTGATGATCGCCCGCCATGAAGTAACCCTGAAGCTGGAGGATGTGATCCGGGCCGCCGACCTGCTGCTGAAGGATAACGGACGGCTCTGCCTGGTGCATCGACCGGAGCGATTGTTTGACATCTACCGCTGCATGCAGGAACACCATATGGAGCTCAAACGGATCCGGATGGTTTGCCCCAGCCACGGCAAAGCGCCCAACCTGATGCTGGTGGAAGGCAAGAAAGGGCAGAAGCCCTATCTCAAATGGGAGCCGGAGCTGGCGATCTATGAAGCCGACGGAACGTATACGAATGAAGTGAAGGAGATCTATCAGGATGGCAGACACTAAATTAATTGTTGTACCAACGCCCATCGGCAATCTGTCCGATATCACCGACCGGGTGCGGGAGGCTCTGCTCAGCGCCGACCTCATCGCCTGTGAGGACACCAGAACCACCGGGCGTCTCTTAAAACATCTGGGCGCGAAAGCTCCAACCATCAGCTACCACATGCACAATGAAAAAGCCAGATGTGCCGATATTCTGGAAGCGCTGGACCAGGGACGAACCGTAGCCCTGGTATCCGATGCCGGAATGCCCGGGGTGTCCGATCCCGGTCAGGTGGTCATCGAAGCGGCCATCGGCCATGGGGTAGAAGTCGTCGTTCTGCCCGGACCCTCAGCGTTTGTGACAGCCCTGGTGGGATCCGGTCTCCCCACGGACCGCTTTACCTTCGTCGGATTTCTGGAGAAAAATCGCACCCGGCGCAAAAAACAGCTCGAAGAAGTGAAAGACCGCCCGGATACCCTCATTTTCTACGAGGCACCTCATCGGCTGCGGGAATTCCTGGAAACCCTGCGCGAAGTGCTGGGCGACCGGCGGGTCAGCCTGGCCCGCGAACTGACCAAACTCCATGAAGAGTACGAGCGGGGAACTCTGTCGGAGCTGATCGAGCGATATGAAACCAAGGAGCCCCGGGGAGAATATGTCATCATTGCGGAAGGCAGAACTCCGGAGGGAGCCCGGGCAGAAGCGGAAGCCAGCCTGGAAGGCCTCAGCATTGAAAACCATGTCCGACAGCTGATGGAGGAAGGCCTGTCCAAAATGGACGCGGTCAAACGGGTTGCCAAAGAGCGGGGCCTGAAAAAGAATGAGGTGTATATGAAGGTGACAGAGATCGACTAAAGGGATTTAAATTAACTTGAAAAGTAGTAAGGATTACCATATAATAACATCGAGGTGGTCCACTATGACAAGTCAAATTCGCACCCATGATCCAGTCACCCTGGAAGAAATGCCAAAATACGATCTGTTTTTATCGCAGGTCATCGATTTTCTGAATGAATACTTTCCGGAGGAACATTTCACCGGAAATATGATTCAAAATTATATTAAAAGTGAAGTCATCACAAAGCCGATCGATCGCAAAAAGCGGGGCTATACCCGCATGCATCTGATCCAGCTGGTGTTTCTTTGCTATATGCGCCCAATCCTGACAACGGATGAAATCAAAAAAGTATTTGCCCTGGCCTTCAATGAAATCAACCAGCCGGAAGACGACATCATCACCTGGGAAGAAGCTTACCGGGTGTTCCTGCTCATCTATCGGTCAGCCAGCGAAGCGTCAGATATACCACTGGAAGGCGGGGATCAGCAGATCGAACGCTACCTGGACGAACTGGAAATTAAAGACAGCTTCGACCAGATCCGGATGTTCATCCAGGTCCTGATCCTGGTTACCCGCGCCACGGAACTCAAACGGCGGGTCCAGCTGGTCATATCCTCCGATCACAGATCGGCAGGCAGTTCTGTACAGCAGCCGGCCAGGTAATCCCTTGCTGCCAGGTTTCTGACAGCAGGGCGCCTGAAGGTTGCGGAGAATACAGTTTTAAAAAAAGCTGTTCCAAAGAAGCAGCTAAACAGATGTTCAAGCGAACAGTTCAAAAGAAGCATTTCAATAACCGGAGTTCATAAGAAGCAGTTCATAAACCGCAGTACGATGAAACATTGGGTTGAAGATACGATTCAGTGGGACATGACCACTGGGCATATTCCTCCAATCGAGCAACTGAAGAAGGAAACGGCGTCGCCGTTTCCTTCTTTTGCGCCTATTAACAGGTAGGAGGTGATCGCATGGAAGAACTGTTCAACCTGGTGGGCAACCTGGGCTTTCCCATTGCCGTGACGCTGTATCTGCTGATCCGGATTGAGGGCAAGCTGGAACTGCTGACCCAGAGCATCAATCAGCTGTCCAGGACTTTGATCAAAGATCAGGCCTGATCCTCAAGTCATCCGGAGCGGCTTGCCGCTCCGGATGTGCTCTGTGAGGGAGATACCGGACCGCTTTCAGATGATGGAATGAAACAGGGAAATGCGAGAAAGTTGAAACAGAACAGTCGAATAGATGAAACAGGAATAAAGTGGAATAGATGAAACAGGAAAGAGATGAAATGAAAAAAGGGATCCGCAGGGATCCCTTTCGTGTTAGCAGGTTCGATGGTCCGCTCTGGTCACGGGGTGGAGAGAGCGGGTGGTCATTTAGATGAAGTTCTCTTCAACCAGAAGCATTTCCTGACCATAGGCCTCAAACAGGCCGATATCCAGGATCTCAATGTAGGGCAGAATGCTCTTATCCATGTAGACGGTGATATCGCCGTCCTGGAACATCTGATCTTCTTCGGTGGTGCTGTCCGTCTGAACCAGACGGAATTCAGGGCCGCTTCAGCAGTTGTTGACCATCATGATGCGGTAGTTGAGTCCTTCTTCCGCAATCTCTTTCATCTTGGCCTGGGCGGCCTCGGTGATTCGAATTCGTTTTTCTTCCATTTGTTCACCTCATGTGCAGGTTTTTCTTTTGTATCTAGTCTGGGAAGCTCCCTGAAGTCGGCAGACCTTCCTTTACCACCAGGTTTTCATCGCCGAACAGACTTGCCAGGATGATGTCCAGGGTTTCAAAATATTCGGCGGCCCGGCCATCCACCGTTACGGAAAGGGCGGATGCCTCATCCCGGATCTCCAAATCGCCATCGCGGGCTTCCTTCGTCTGAACCAGACGATAGGCCGGACCGCATCAGGTGAAGGCGGAGAGCTCAATTCGGTAGAAGTGGCCGGCTTTCAGTTCCCGGGCCATTTTTTCGGCGGCCGGCAGACTGATCCGGATTGTTTTTGGGGGCGCTTGATTCATGGATTTTCCCTCGCTTTTGATTCCTATCATACCACAATAAAGCATAGCATTTTGATCGGGAATAGATTTTAAAAAATAATTCACAGATAGGGTATAATGTTAGTCGAACCCTAAGATTTAGTGACGGAAAAGAGGCACCCATGTACCAGGTAAAAATATCGGTACGCAACCTGGTGGAATCCATTCTGATGACCGGAGACATCGGCTCTGAGATGAAGATACTGACCCCTGAACGAGCCGAGGAAGGCTCCCGGGTGCATCGTCTTCATCAGGAACGCAGGCTTCAGGAAAATAAGGATTACCGCCGGGAAGTGTACTTGAAACAGGAATTTAACTACGGTGACATCCTGGTCACCGTGGATGGCCGGGCTGATGGGCTTGTGCCGGATGATTACATCGAAGAAATCAAGAGCACCTATCTGAATCCGGAGGCGCTGGCGGATTACCAGAACCCCCTGCACTGGGCTCAGCTGAAGTTTTACGCTTATATGTATCTGGTTGCTGAGGACAAGGCTCGGATGAATCTGAAGCTGACCTATTTCAACATTGATACGGAAGAGGTTTTTTCCCGGGACGAGACGTGGACGCTGGCAGATCTGACCGGATTCGTGTCAGGGGTTCTGGAGACTTTCGTGGAGCTTCGCCGGCTCTATTTCCGCTGGCGGGAGAAACGGGACAAGAGCATCCGCCTGGCGGATTTTCCGTTCGCGCAGTATCGCCCCGGTCAGCGGGAGATGGCAGTCAATGTCTATGGAACGATCCGTGACCGGCGGCAGATCTTTGTCCAGGCTCCGACGGGGATCGGAAAAACCATTTCCTCCCTGTTTCCGGCGGTGAAGGCGCTGCGGGAAGGGAAGACGGACCGGATCTTTTATCTCACCCCCAAAAGCACCGGGAAACAGATCGGAGAGGAATCCATCCGGCTGCTGCGGGAAGGCGGAACGGCTCTGCGCAGCGTCACCCTGACTTCCAAGGAAAAAATCTGCTTCATGGAGGAAGTGCGCTGTGAAGCGGAGTACTGTCCCTATGCCAGGGGCTATTATGACAAGGTAACGCCGGCAGTGATTGATCTGCTCAACCATGAGGATTCCATGTCCCGGGAAGTAATGGAAGCCTATGCGAAAAAGCACGAGATCTGCCCCTTTGAGTTTTCCCTGGACCTGTCGCTGTATGCCGACATCATCATCGGGGACTACAACTATGCCTTTGACCCGAGAGTCTATCTCAAACGGTTCTTCGAGGAGAAAACCGAACAATATACGTTTCTGGTGGATGAAGCGCATAACCTGCTGGATCGGGCCCGATCCATGTTCTCGGCAGAGGTTTCAACCCAGCCCTATGAAACCCTGGCCAGTGACTTTGGCCGGATCAGCAGCGATATCGCCAAAAAAGCCGGAAAAGCCGGAGATTCGCTCCGTCAGATCCAGGCCGGTCTCCCGCAGGAGGAACGGATGGTCTGGTCCACCTATCATCCGGAACTGGTCAATGTCCTGGAAAGCTTTCGCGGAGCCTGCGAAAAATACCTGCAGGATGAAGAGGAAATTCGTCGGAAAGAACAGAACCGGGAGCGCGACCGCGAGATCCAGGATCTCTGCCTGGATACTTATTTTGCCACCCGGACGTTCCTGAAGATTGCCGAGCTCTACGGCACCGGCTATCTCACCTATGCCGTCCTCAAGGGCCAGGAGCTGACCTACAAGCTCTTCTGCATTCATCCCGGCGAGAACCTCAGGGAGGCATCCAAGCGGGCTGACAGCATTGTCTACTTTTCAGCCACCCTGACGCCGATGGATTATTATATGGATCTGTACGGGGCCGAGGAGTCGGCCTACCGGATGGGGCTGCCTTCGCCATTTCCGGCGGAGCACCTGAAAGTGTTCAGCGATACGAAAATTGATACCAGATACAAGGTTCGCTCGCGCAGCTATGACTCCATCGCCGCTGATCTGGACCGGATGCTGAAGTACAAGATGGGAAACTACGTCGCCTTCTTTCCGTCCTATGTCTATATGCGCAATGTCTACGACGCGTTCCTGACCCAGTACGGTTCTTACTATGAAGTGCGGCTGCAGGAACCGGGTCTGTCTGAGCTGGATCGTACCGCCGTGCTGGCCGAGTTTGAGCAGCCGCGGGACCGCAGTTTTCTGTACTTCATGGTTCTGGGCGGCGTCTTTGCCGAAGGCATTGACCTGAAAGGGGATCGGCTGATCGGATCGGCCATCATCGGCCTGGGCTATCCCCAGCTGGACTATGAACGGGAATTGATCATGGATTATTTTAATCAGGCAAATAATGAAGGCTTCCAGTACGCCTATACCTATCCGGGACTGAATAAAGTGACCCAGGCCGGCGGCCGGGTGATCCGTAGCGGTACCGACCGGGGCATCATTCTGCTGATGGATACCCGCTACCGGCGCCGCGACATTCAGAGACTGCTTCCCCCGGGATGGTTCCCGGTTCAGGATATCAAAGACCTGGAAGCGCCCAAGGACGAGGAGTCCGATGTCAGTGCCGAATAAGACAGCCACCATTCGACACTGAAATGATGGAGATCACCGGCAATTGGAACACCCACTGAACGGGTCAGTCCTGATCGAATCCTTCGATCAATCCGAACGGCTCGGCCGGGCAGGCTAAAATAAATAGCGAAAACAGGGAGTCCGGAAGTTTCCGGGCTCCCTGTTTTCGGGAAAGGCTAAAAAATCTTCATACAATAGGGCCGGTTTCATTAAAATTTCCCTGCTATGATGAGGGCAATAACGAGAGACCAGATCCAGCGACTTTTTGTCGCCGGGTTCCAACACCAGATTCGGGTTCATCGTCGGGTTCATGTCGGGTTCATGTCGGATTCCCGGAATTCATCATTCCTGACCTGGGAATACTGCATCCTGACAAGGGGATTACTTCATCCCGACTTTGAAATCAATCGTCCCGATTGCGGGATCACTGTATCCTGCCTGGTGGGGACTCAGATTACCAAGCGCAAGGAGAGATTGATATGAAAGCTTTAAAAGGAATTATGAATAACCGGGTGGTCCGGTTTATCAAGGCGCTGTTGCAGAAGCTGAATAAGGATGACGCGATTCCCTATGCCTACCAGCTGTCCTACAGCCTGATGCTGGCGATTTTCCCATTCCTGATCTTCCTGCTCACTCTGGTCGGTTTCATGAATCTGGACGCCGAGCGAATCATCGACCAGATTCAGCGGGTCATGCCCGGGGAAGCCTTCAAGCTGTTTGAGGGAATCATTCATGATGTGACGAAGAATCAGAACGGGACCTTGCTGTCCATCTCCATTGTGACTGCGATCTGGTCGGCAGCAGGCGGATTCAAAGCCTTTATGAAGGCGATGAACAAAGTTCACGGACTCAAGGAAGACCGCTCCTTCCTTGTCGTGAACCTGGATGCCATCGTACTGGTCGTTCTTCTGGCCGTGGGCATTGCCGGTTCCCTGCTTCTCCTGGTCTTCTTCCAGCCCATCATTGATACGGTGAAGAGCTACTTCCCGCTGCTGGAAGTCGGACCCAGCCAGAAGCTTCTCAGCTTCGTCGTTCCGCTGGTATTCATCTTCCTGCTGTTCCTTGCCTTCTATATGTTTGTCCCGGCCCGGAACGTCAAGCTGAAGCATGCCCTGCCCGGCGCCATTTTTGCCGCCGTTGCCTTCATGGCAGTGTCTCTGGGCTTCCAGTACTACGTAGCAACCTTCGCCAACTACAACCGGTTCTATGGCGCCATGGGCGCGGTGGTCATTCTGATCTTCTGGATTCTCCTGATCTCCATCATCATGGTGATGGGGGGAGCGCTCAATTCACTGATTATCCAGACCAGAGGGGTTCGGTACCCCTTCTGGAAGACAAAGAAGGATACCATCAATGAAGTGCGGGATGAGGCTGTAACGAAGGTGGAAGAAAAATACCGCTACGCCGAAGGGATCCGCGAAGTTCGGTTCTAATCTCCCGCATCATCGGGCAGTCTGCCAGAGCTGGATCAGGTCTTCGGCCGTCATGGCAAAGCCTGGTTTCCAACTTTCGCAGGACTGCCAGTCTCAGTGAATAAGCAGTGTGAGCGCCGATCACTCGGCGTTCATTTTTTGTTTGGCATTGATTTATGGAAGCACGAAAGGGCAGAAGCCGGTTTGGTCATCGAAGGGAAAGAACTGAAACCAAGTTATGATAAAGTGTCAGTGGGAAGTTGTCTGTTTGGTGGAAAACGGAGGAAGTTAGAAATTAACCCGGAGTCTTTTGCCTGATTGGCAATTTAATGCCGAAAATAGCCGTTCAGACTGAAATTAGCGTAAAATAGGGGTAAGAAAAATGAGCCGAACGGCAGCCCGAACTGCCGGAATTGAGGTCGCCATGAACCAGAAACACCTGAAAATGTTTTTTGAACACTACGGAATCGCATTTTGGATCCTGTATCTGCTATTCCCGTTTTTCCTGAACAAAGCATTGCCGGATCCGGCGTACAGTCTGATCCTGATGCTGCTTCTGGGAGGATACCTGACGGTGATGTACTATGCCTATGCGACGTTTGCGACGAATCGGCAGTTTGTAATCGACGCCGCCAGTCTGGTGATTGGCGTTTCTGTGCTGAGCGCGTTCTCGATGTTTCGGTCTTCCGCCTCCACCGCACTGGACCTGACGATGTACCTGGTTCTGTCCATGACCTTTGCTCCGACCGCACTGCGCCTGGAGACGCATAAAACCAGGAGCAAAGCCAAAGGAAAAGCTTAATTCGCCCAATACAGAGACCGGTTCCCTGAATCATCGGGGAACCGGTCTCTGTTTGCGTGGCGGTCGTTTTGGGGCGGTCAGCGCCTGTCCGGTGATTCCGCCGGACGTTTGAAATAGAACCGGAAGATCGCGCCCACACAGGTCATGCCGGCGGACTCGAGGGTCCGGCGGGAGAGATGGTTCTGGTAATAGCAGCCAGCCACCGGGATCCGACCCGACTGGAGCACCAGCTGAATCAGCTGAAGCAGGATGGTGCGGCCGATTCCCTGGCGGCGAACCGAAGGGCAGGTGAACATGCCGATGTCCATGTAGCGGTCAAAGCTCTGATGGGGCTGGATAATGCCTATGCCGACGCTCTGGCCGGAGTCATCCCGGGCGATCCAGGCTTCCTGGCGGCGGACGTACCCGGCACTGTTCGGGAGGAAACTCATCTGTTCCAGGAAGGGAAGGTCGCTCCGATCCGCCAGCTTCAGACGGATATCCGGTCGGGGAAGCGGCCGGACAGTGGCCGGATCCAGCTGGAACTGATAGGCCTGCGGTTCGCATTTTCGCTGGTATTCCAGGAAAAGCGACAGGCTGTGATGATCGAAGGTTCGGATGAAGCCGCGCTGAATGGAAAACCGGGTCAGAATCTCTTCGAACATCTCGCGTTCGAGATGGCGGAAAGCTCCGCGAAGATACAGGGCGGTCAGGGAATTCCGATCCTGGATGGCGAAAAAGCCAGCGGGCAGCAAGTCCGGGGTTTGAATCCGGAAGAGGTCGGAGCCGCTCAGGAGGTCGGGAATAAAATTATCTCCGGGGAATGGCAAGGAACCCTGGTACTCCGTTACCAGGGTTTGGATTGCCGGTCTTTCGACTTTTTCAATGGTCAGATTGGTTTCATGGCGCACAAAGGGAGAGGATGAAAGCTTCATAGGCAGACTCCTTATGTCAGCTCACCATGGGAGGAACATCAGTCGAGGAAATTGACCTCATCGGATCCGCCGAAATTGATGAATCCGGTCACGCCTTTTTCTTTCAGCCGGTCCAGGTATGGCCCAATCTTTTTCGGGCGTTCCAGCAGGCTGATGGTATAACTGTCACGCAGGCTTTCCGCTTTGCGGAAGGCTTCGCCAAACTCTGACGGTTCATAGAACAGCGCGATTTTCTGCTTCTGGTCGGGAATCTGGAAATTCTGGGACATCAGGATCGAGAAAATCCGCTCAAAGCCAATGGAGATGCCAACAGCCGGTACGTCCTGGCGGATAAATTTGCCGATGAGATTGTCATAGCGGCCGCCACCGGCGATGGCTCCTCTGAATTCATCGGATTCGATCTCAAACACCGTGCCGGTATAGTAACCCTGCCCACGAACCAGGGAGGGATCAAAGATCACCTTGTACTCCACATCAGGATAGCGGGCAGCATTTTCTGTGGCGATTTGCGAGGCTTGTTCGACAATCGTTTGGAGATTGGCAGCAGCTTCTTTTTCGGCAATCTGCTCCGCCATGGATTCCAGGGTAAAGTTGCCCTGTTCCAGCTGCCGGCGCAGGCTTTCGATGGCTTCGCCGGGGAAGGCTTTTTCCGTCAGTTCCGCACAGACGCCGTCGACTCCGATTTTGTCCAGCTTGTCGAAGGAAATGCAGACGGAATCCAGATCCGGGGTGGCAAAGCCCATGCCTTCCAGCATGGATTTCAGAACCCGGCGGTCATTGACCTTGATGGTAAAGCGCTTGATGCCGATGGCGATGAGCGCTTCGGAAGCGACATGGAGCAGCTCGATCTCGATGTTGGGAGAGGAGGAGCCGATGACGTCAATGTCGCACTGGGTAAATTCACGCAGGCGGCCCTTCTGTGGCCGCTCGGCCCGATAAACGGTGCCCATCTGGATCACCTTGAATGGATACACCAGCTTGCCCTGATTGTTGGCAACATAACGGCACAGCGGCAGCGTCAGGTCATAGCGCAGACCCATATCGGTCAGATCGTTCATGGAACCCGACTGCATGGCTTTGTCCAGCTTTTCGCCGCGCTTCAGAATCTTGAAGACCAGATTCAGGTTATCGCCGCCCTCGCTCTTGTCCAGATTTTCGGAATCTTCCAGGATGGGAGTAACGATCCGCTCATAACCATACTTGCGGTAAACGCCCAGAATCCGGTCCTGCAGATAATCGCGGATTTCCGCTTCGTTGGCATTATAATCGTTGGTACCTTTTACAGGAGTTGTTTTCATTTGTGTCACCAGCCTTTATTCTATTTTGTCAAATGGTGCTTTTCTTTACTCTCTATCTTACTACAGGAAGCGAGCCAGGTAAAAGGAGTAGAAGCGGATTTAAATAAAACGGGCCGCTCGGACAGAGCGACCCGGATGATCATGTGACGTTTGGACTCCTGATCAGGAGGCTTTGGGGCGGAACGCTTCAATGGCTTCTGCCCGGTTCATGCGCCCTTCGATGGCCTTGGACAGCTTCGGACCCTGGCTGGTGTCACCCATGAGAACGCCGGCCACCAGGATGCCGTCCTGGAACAGAAGTTTGGCATAGCCGGTTTTGGGATTGCCGCTGACGTGGGTTTCCAGCAGGGGATCATCGAAATTGACCGCACCGGTGGAGAAGATTTTGGTGCCCAGGGAGTTGAACATGGTGTTCAGCACGTAGGACTTCATCTCGGTCCGGGTTCCGGATGCGTTCTGTCCGGCTGCCTTGCCGCTGGACATTGCAAAGCCCCAGGTTCCGTAGACCATGCCGTTGTATTCAGCCGCATCACCGCAGGCATAGATGCCAGGCTCAGAGGTTTCCGTATATTTGTTGATCAGGATGCCGCGGTTGATATCCACCGTTTTTCCGAAGGATTCCAGATTGGACCGGATTCCGATGGAGAACAGCACCAGATCGCAGGGTACCAAGCGTCCGGAGTTTAGCAGAACTTCTTTCAGCTGATTCTCATCATATCGGATTTCCTTCACGGAATCGCCCAAGAGGAACGTGATGCCAAACTGCTCGGCCTGAGCCTTGAACAGTTCGGAAG
>JABNAD010000784.1_pt1 | contig 15174 bp, 10 predicted proteins | sample 7240381 | NCBI WGS metagenome assembly JABNAD01 (sample SAMN11332834, study PRJNA596920) | anaerobic digester metagenome | biome: digested sludge; isolation source: digested sewage sludge-derived enrichment culture grown on H2/CO2 | place: Germany: Goettingen
AGGTGTGTATTAGAGACCGATACTATGTGATTATTTCAATTCTTTTTTGTGTGTGCTAAACTATTCTCATCCATTATGGACATCTCTTTTGGTTATTAGATTGTCCAGCGAAACCATTTCTATTGTAACAAAAGGAGTTTTTATAACACGCTCAAGGCTAAAGCTCGTTGGAACTATCTGCACAGCAGGTAGTATTCTTAATACAACAAAAAGTGCGGCTTAATTGCCGCACTCAATACTTATGGAAGTAAAAACGTCCAAAATGTCTTGAACTTTTAAATTACTCTTTTCTTCCTCCATCATATCCATAACCATACCGCCCTTATCCATCATAATCAGACGATTTCCAAACTCAACGGCGTACCGTAGGTTATGAGTAACCATCATGGCAGTTAGCTTTTTTTCTTTTACAACTTTCGCCGTTAAATCCATAATAATTTCTGCAGTCTTTGGATCTAACGCGGCAGTGTGTTCATCCAAAATTAAAAACTCAATAGGAGTCAATGTGGACATAATCAGAGCGGCGGCCTGTCGCTGTCCGCCGGAAAGAGCACCAACCTTTACATCCATCTTATTCTCCAAACCAAGTCCCAATATGGAAAGCTGTTCTTTATAAAAATTCTCTCTGGATTTATTGATTCCAAAAGAGAGCCCAAATGTTTTCCCTTTATTATCGGCCAACGACATATTCTCTAGCATGGTTAAGTTGGGGCAAGTGCCCATAGAAGGATTCTGATACACACGACCAATCGAACGATAGCGTTGAAAGTCCTTCATTTTCGCAATGTCTTTTCCTCCAACTAATACTTCGCCACCCTCAATGGGGATGCTACCACAAATGATATTCAGCATAGAAGTTTTTCCACTGCCATTGCTTCCCACAATAGAAACAAATTGCCCATCACTCACCGTAAGATTAAACTTATCAAACAAGCACATTTCTGTAACTTGACCGGGATTATAAATTTTCGTAATATTTTTCAACTCAAGCATGTTCTGCACCGCCTTTCTTTCTGTCGCCTAAAACCAGAATAACTAAGAACAGCACAGCCATAGCCAATTTCAAAAGATTTGCAGGAAGGCCTAAGCTAATGGCTACCTGAATGCAAATTTTGTAGAAAATACTTCCCGTCAAAACTGCTGTCGTTCCCTTCACAAAACCGTAACGACGAAACAAGGTAGTACCAATGATAACTGTTGCCAAACCAAATACTACCTGGCCCGTTCCCATCGTGCTGGAAAATGAGCGTTGTTCTTGGCAAACCACACTACCACAAAGGGCAACCAACGCATTTGCAATTACCAGTCCTAAAATTTTTGTTGTACCTTTATCCTTTGCTAATGTAGTGACCAAAGTACTGTTATCTCCCACTGCCCGCAAAAGCAATCCACTTTTAGTCTTTAAATATAGATCCAAAAGAAGCTTTACAAGCAAAGCTAAAACCAAAGAGACAATAAATTTGCGCATCATTAAAGGCATGGAACCCAGCATTGCCATGATAGGACTTGCATTGAAAATCGTATCAATATCTCGACCAATTGCAAGATTTGAACCTGCAATTTGTAAATTGATGGAGAATAACGCTGTCATTGTTATGATCCCCGCCAACAAATCTCTAACACCCAATCTAACATGGATATATCCTGTAATAAAGCCTGCTATTGCTCCGATTGCCGCAGAGATTAAAAGTGCTAAGAACGGATTGACTCCATTGACCAAAAGAACCCCTGTGATAGCTGCTCCCAGAGGGAAGCTGCCATCCACAGTTAAGTCAGGAAAATCCAATATTTTATAGGTAATAAATACACCATAGGATAACAACGCATAGATAAAACCCTGTGTCAGTGTACTAATCAGCAAATCAACAAAAACCATTTTCAAAACCTCTTTCTATCACCTTGACCCATCAGGCTAACGGGTTAGTTTGCAGCTTCAATTGCTTTTTGGGCAATGTCAGCGGGGATTTCCATGCCCATATCTGTCAAAGCCTTGGAGTTAATATAAGTATCAAAGCTTGTGATTGTTTCGTAAGGCAATTCCTCTGCAGTTGCTTCACCTTTTAAAATCTTTGCCGCCATTGCTCCTGTTTGCTTTCCTAATAAAACATAATCAATTCCAGCAGAAGCCACACAACCGATTTTTACCTGCTCAATTTCACTACCATAAACAGGTATGCCTGCTTCGTTTGTTTTTTCTAAAATAGAAGGCAATACACCTACTACATTATTATCTGTCAAATTTGAAATACAATCCACACCTTTAGCGATCATATTGTCAGCAGCCTGTAAAACCTCTGCCTGCTGGGTAACACCAATAGTTTCAACGGTAAACCCATAAGAAGGGCCTTTTTCCTGATACTCTTCAATTGCAGATACGGAGTTTGGCTCACTTGTTGTATAAAGAATACCAATTGTTTTTGCCTCAGGCTGAAGTGCACGAATCAATTCAAGCTGCGCCTCAATAGGAAGTTTATCACTTGTTCCTGTAATGTTACCTTTGTCTAATTTCGCTTTCACAGGATCTGTAATTGCAGTAAAAATAACAGGAATATTTTTATCTTCCGCCGCTGCAAAGCAAGCAGTCGCCGAAGGTGTGGCGATTGCACACATCAAAGCAACATTGTTGGCTGAAAAATTCTGAGCAATTTGTGTTGTTATATTATCGTCGAAGCCGGCATTCTGATAGTCAACAGTAAAATCTTTGCCTTCTACCAAACCACTTTCCGCAAGACCTTGCAAGAATCCTTCTCTACAGTTATCCAAAGATGCGTGCTGACCATACTGAGAAATACCGATTACAGGAACATTTCCACTTGCACTATCTTTCCCGGGTTGAGAAATACTGTTGCTTCCGCAACCAGAAAGTGCCACTAACCCCATTACCGTTGCCATTGTAAATGCTAAAATTTTTTTCATACTCATACACTCCCTCTTCATGTCTAAAATTCAATCTAATCTCATCTAATCTAAACTATGTAACCTTCAAGGCAGGCATTTTTTCTAATAAAAAAAGTCTTATCCCATATAATATGGGACAAGACTTAGAAAATCCTGCGATACCACCCAAATTGACGAAAAATCGTCCACTCGCTCACTGTACAAAAATACAGCCCATCTGGATAACGGGTACGGTTCCCGTCGGGTACTACTTGCCGAAGCTTTCGCCCGCCCTCATAAGTCCATTCACCTAGCATCCTACTGCTGCAATCTCACCACCTGCAACTCTCTAAAAGCGGATAAAAAGGTTACTCCTCTTAATCATCGGTTTTATTTTAGATACTGTAATTATAGCACGCAACCTGTAAAAGTCAATAGCCTTTTTATTTTTTTCAAAGGGAGCACTGCAAAAAATTAGTTGCAGATTTATTAGACGAGTATGAATCAGATTCGTTTGCATATCACTCGCTAGCGCAGGTCATCATTACTAAAAGGATAAAAAAGCTCCTCTTTCCATGTTGTTTCAAGCATAGAAAAACCACCGAATGCTTTATTGTATTCTAAAGTTCGGTGGTCTGATTTATTTCATTTTTTATTAAATGAGAAAAACATAAGAAAAATCTTATTAATATTTATATTCGTCATCATCACTTACTATACTTTCGTCCACCATGTCTTCTTCATATGGTGTATCCGCATCTGCAAATTCTAAGTCTTCATCATTCTCTATGTTCATCACATCAGAAAAGTGATCCGATCTAGTTTCTGTTGATTCTAGCAAGAATTTGGATAACAGTTCATTTAACAACTGAGCCTGGGCGGACAATTCTTCGCTCGCAGCCGCCTCTTCCTCTGCCGTTGCACTATTAGTTTGTACAACTGCGGAAATTTGCTCAACACCAAGATTAACCTGATTAATGGAATTTGCTTGCTCGTTGCTTGCGTCAGAAATATACTGAATAATTTCAGAAGATTGCTCAGCACCTTGCACAATTTCTTGTAGTGAATTTGCAGTTACATCAACAATTTTTGTCCCTTTTTCAATTGCACGCAATGCATTTTCAATCAACGCAGAAGTGTTTTTCGCACTTTCCGCAGACTTGCTTGCAAGATTTCTTACTTCATCGGCAACGACTGCAAATCCTCTCCCTGCATTGCCTGCTCTGGCTGCCTCTACCGCAGCATTCAGTGCCAGTATATTTGTTTGGAATGCAATGTCATCAATATTTTTAATAATTTTCCCAATTTCATTAGAAGCACGACTGATTTCATCCATGGCTTCCACCATTTGCTTCATTTGTTCCTGCCCGCGTAAAGTCGCATTGGAAGATTTCTGTGCAATATCCTTTGCTTTTGTGGCGTTATCAGCTGTTTTCACAATCTGTGTAGAAATATCATTAATGGTTGCTGAAAGCTCTTCAATAGAGCTTGCTTGCTCTGTGGCTCCTTGAGAAAGAGCCTGGGCTCCGCTGGAAACTTGATCTGAGCCTGAAGCTACCTGCTGTGCCGCCAAATTGATTTGAGATAATGTCTCGCTCATCATTTCCGTGGTAGAGATTAAAGCTTGCTTAATTGCAGCAAACTCGCCGTCATAGTCTTGCTTAAATTCAAGCTTGAAATTTCCGGTTCCTATTTGATTTAGTAAATCGGCAATTTCATTTATGTAAGCCATATAACCTTTTAGACGTACCACAGTTTTATTAAAAGACTCCGTTAATATTGCCGTTTCATCATTGCTCTTTACATCCAGTTCGATGTCAAGATCACCAGCTGCTATTTTATTTGAGGCTACCGCCAATTTACGTAAAGGCAATACAATCCGTTTTGAGGAGATATAAATTACTGCACAAAGTATCAATAAAACAATACTTAAAATGGAATACATTAGCGCCTTCATCTGAACATAAGGTCTATCTACCTCTTCTTTAGAAATAGCCGAAACCACCTTCCAACCGGTATTTCCTACTGAAGAATTAAAGCCAATAAGCTCTTCACCATCATACTGATATTCCGTAACATCGGTGGAAACCGTTTTCATAAAATTTTTCTGAGTATCATCAGTGTCAAGCTCATCCACGTTTTTCATTACCAGCTCAGGATTGGGATGGTACAAAATTATATTATTTTCTGTAAGGAAACAATAGTATCCATGATCGCCCAATCGCAGGCTGCTTAATATTGACTTTAGCTGAGAAAGCAAAATATCTATACCAACAGCACCAATCATTTCACCATTATCATAAACGGGAATTGTAACGGATACCACCAGTTCACCTGTGCTTGAATCTACATAAGGATCCGATAATGATAGCCCTTTCTTTTGCAGCATTTTAATGAACCACGGACGTTGTGTGATCACCCATTTTTCATCAGACACATAATTATCCGAGCCGATACACTGGCTGGTATCAATATCTCCCAACCAAACTGAGAGAATATTCATTGAATCAACTCCGGCGATTTTCTTTAATTCATTTAGTACCGCAGGGTAATCTGGTAAATCGGACATCTTCGTTCCATCTTTCGCCTCCAGCATAAAATTTTTAAACATTGTACTGTTAGATGCTGTTTTGGTTATAGATTGATATGTTGATAAATATTGACTAACCTGCCATGAAGCGCCAATGGAGCTTTCCTTTACAACCTGATCTGTCTGTTCTCTAATACTACTTTTCAACCTCGAAGAAACAGCAAAAATAAGAATCAAAAATAAAATCAGTGAAGGAATAAGTGTTGTAATAATCATTTTTCTTGCAATACTTTTTGTAAAAAATTTCATATCATTACCTCTTTCTCTGTTTTTCTGTCTTTTCTGATTTCCTGCCTTACCAACGGTACCAAATAATATGAAATATTTGGATTCGTCTCGTGGGATACCATAAAATTATTTTATCGGAAGTATCTTTATTTTTGTAGGTCTCTAGAGGTCCATAGCCCTACACAAATACAAACTGTTTAACGAAAAATAGGAGAAATTTTTACTGTTCTAAAATGAAAATATTAAACTTAACTTATTCTAAAAATGTTTACTCCCCCTCCTTCATCTAAAATGCTCCTATATAGATACAATTTTCGTGTAAACAGCAACAGCAAAGCTGTAAAATTCTGAGCATTTGCTCAAAATATTGTTTAATTGCTCTCGTTCTTTCTAAGTAAATTGTAGATTATTGCAAACCCTTCTTTTTAAAAGCATAGAATTATTAAGTTATAAACTTATTAAAGCAAACCAAATAGTTTTGTAATGTCCTATGAACTTGTATGTGTACCAAAATACTAAAAAAGTATACTCCTAAACTAACACAATTGCATTCATTATTCAATTCAATTGAGGACAAAATCGACATTTTTTGCCATTTTGTAGGTATTTCCCAATAAAGAGACATTGTTTTTATTAATAAAGCATGGTTATTTATAACTTATATTTAAACAAAAAAAACGTAATAGGCATTTCGTATGAATAATTAATTTTATAAAGTAAATTTATATTTATAATTATATTTTTCTAAACTAAAGACTTAGATTTATTAAATTGTTTCACAAATTTTATTTTATAAATCTTAATAAAATATGCAACATTGTTAAAAACAAAAGAATTAAATTACATTTCAACCACCATTTTTGTAATCATTACACAAACAGAAAAAAGAGACTGCAAAAGGCAGTCTCTTTTTCGTTTGCCGCTTCTGTTATTTTGGAGTTATTACAACAATTTTTCTTAAACTCTGAACGGTTCCCATTTATCATTTGTTTGAATAAAAGCGGCGAGTCAGACTTATTAATTTAGGATAAACTTATCCTAATGTAAAATATCTTCCTCTTAAAACCTAGATTAAAGGTGGACCTTTACCTCAAAATCACGCTGTCGTTATAAAACCTCAATGTCACTGTCTCCAGTATAAAAGAGCAGTAGCTTTAAAATTTTGCTTACTACCTTACACAATAACGATTTCATTTATTAGGAATATGAATTGCTCGTTTTTCTGCCGCCAAAGCAGCTTCACGCACTGCCTCCGTTACCGTAGGATGGGCATGAATAGTATTGATAACCTCTTCTAATGTTGCCTCCAATCCTATGGCCAAAGCTCCTTCACCAATCATATCTGTTGCTCTTGGACCAAGGATATGAATACCCAAAATTTCGTTGAATTTCTTGCCATACAGTATTTTTATTGCACCGACGCCGCCGTTTGCAATCAAAGCCTTACCATTGGCAAACAAAGGGAAATTTCCAACGCCGTAGTCGATACCCTTCTCCTTTGCGCTTTCTTCTGTGAGGCCAACGCCTGCAAATTCAGGCACAGTGTAAACACAAGAAGGATTGGTTTTACTATCAAATCCCGCCTTATGGCCCAAAGCATTTTCCGCCGCCAACTCCCCTTGGGCAGAAGCAATGTGAGCAAGCATAATCTGCCCAAGACAATCGCCAATGGCATATACATCCTTCACGCTGGTTTCCATAAGTTCATTCACCTGAATTTTGCCTCTATCGTGGCGTATCCCTGCTTTATCCAATTGTAAAGCTCCAGTGTCCGTCCTTCTGCCAACAGCTACTAAAACCTTTTCTGCCAAAAAGGCCTTTTCCGTACCTTTTAAGTCAACTTGAACCTCCGCTTTATCACCGGATTTTCCAACAGAAAGAACCTTTGCTTCTGTCAAAATTTCAATGCCTTTCTTCTCCATCAATCCACGCAGCATAGCAGTCAGTTCACCGTCCATCATTGGCAAAAGCTTAGGCAATGCCTCAACAATTGTCACTTTTGTGCCAAAAGCGTTGTAAGCCGTTGCCAATTCCATGCCAATTACCCCACCACCGATTACTAAAAGACTTTCGGGAGGATTCTCTAAGGAAAGCGCCGCCGTGGAATCAATGCACGCAGGATTTCCCTCTACACCAGGAATAGGAGGAATGGCCGGTACTGAGCCTGCAGCAATAATAATTTTATCTCCGGTTATGGTTTCTGTCTTTCCATCTTTCTTTTTTACAGAAAGGGTTTTTGCACCTGTAAAGGATGCCTCACCTTCCATTACCTTCACTTTGTTTGCTTTTAATAAACCTGTTACCCCGCCAACCAGTTGATTGACAACAGCACCTTTTTTCGCTAAAACCTGCTTCCAGTCATAGCCTTCTGATTTTACTTTAATGCCATATTCAGCGGCATGATTCATTTCATCCATGATTTCTGCCGCATGCAACAACGCCTTCGTAGGGATGCACCCAACATTTAAGCAGGTTCCGCCCAATCTGTTTTTCTCTATCAGCGTAACGTCAGCACCCAATTGTGCACCGCGAATTGCCGCTACATAACCACCAGGGCCGCCACCAATTACGATTAAACTTATATTTTTCGCCATAATGAATAATCGGGTGACTCCATTTTTCAAACAGAGTCACACCGTTTCCTCCTTTATTTTATACAAAGATTAATTCAGGATTTTCCAAAAGCTCTTTCATGTCTCCCAAAACTTCCCCTGCTTCTCTGCCATCAAAAACTCTGTGGTCAAAGGTCAGCATCATATGCATCATTGTTCTAGGGCAGAATTCACCTTTATACTCAACAAATTTCTTCTTAGCAGTTCCGAAGCCTAAAATTCCCACCTGAGGAGGAGAAATAACAGGAGTGCCAAAGTCAATATGGAACATACCAACGTTGGTAACCGTAAAAGTTGCCCCCGATTGTTCTCCTCCCACCAGTGTGTCATCTTTTGCTCTTAAAGCAAGATCACGCAGAGCCTTACTCATTTCAAGCAAGGAATACTGATCTGCATTCTTTAGTATGGGAACTACCAGACCTTCGGCAAGACCTACGGCCATACCCAAATTTACATAAGGATAGGAACTTATTGTCTCACCATCGAAAGTGGAGTTCAGCATAGGATGTTTTTTCAGCATTTTAACTGTTGCCAGCATCAACATATCGTTTACAGAAATTTTGCAGCCCAAAACATCTGCCTTATCCACATATTTTTGGCGCATTGCCAATAGATCTGTTACGTCAATTTCTGCAAATACAGTCAAAGGTGCCATGGTTTCAAAGCACTTTCTCATATTTTTTGCAATGGATTTTCTGCGTCCGCTTAGAATTGTTTTTACAACCTCACCTATTGGCTGTACTGCCTTAACTTCAGGTACAGAAACAGGTGCAGCCTTAGCTGCTTCCAAATATGCGTATACGTCTTTTGCAATAATTCTTCCATTGGGGCCTGTGCCGCCAACCAAAGCCAAATTCAAACCTGTACTCTTAGCAATATTTCTTGCCAAGCCTGTTGCTCTAATATGTCCGTCCTTCGCCACAGCAGTTCCTCCTTGAGGTGCAGTAGTGGCCATTGATAACGCAACGGATTTATGGCAAACCTCACATTCATTGGCACACATAGCCTGACTGGCAGGAGCAGAACCATTGCGCAAAGCATCATAGGCTTCTTTTGTAGGAGCAATAAATGCTACAGTATGACCAACCTTTACGGTTTCCCCTGTTTTTGCTACTCTATGCAAAATGCCATCTGCGGTCGCCTCGCATTCCATTGTGGTTTTCTCATTTTCAAAATCGAAAATTGCCTGTCCTTTTTTAACCGTTTCGCCTTCAGCAATCTTCCATTCTCCAACAACACCTTCAATCATGGTTAAGCCAGCCTTAGGCATTACCACCTCTGCCGCATTCACTTCTACAGACCCAGGTGCCGACGAAACAACTGTTTGAGGAGAAGCGCCCCCATTTTTCATGCTTTCATATTCATCTTTGCTTGCGGCAATCAATGCAACTGCCACGCCAACCTTTACTACATCCCCTGCATTTGCAACAATATGCAAAATGCCATCTTCGTTTGCTTCGCATTCCATTGTGGTTTTCTCATTTTCAAATTCCATTACCACATCGCCTTTTTTTACTGCTGCACCCTCTTCCACTTTCCAAGCGGAAATTGTGCCTTCAATCATTGTTAACCCAGCCTTGGGCATTACTAATTCAACGCTCATATATTTTTACCCATAACCCCCTTGGGGTTACAGTTCCCTCCTATTCTTTGGATTTTTCTGCATCCCAATGAAACAGCGCCACTTAAAATCAAAATAGTCTCTTTACTGTTTCTACAATCTTGTCTGCATTTGGAATACAAACCAGCTCCAGCGCTACATCATAAGGCAAAGGAACATCTAACGCCGCAACTCTCAAAACAGGGCCATCTAACTCATCATACATTTCTTCTTGCATCATTGCTGCAATTTCCGCACCAATACCGCCTGTTTTGTTGCCTTCTTCCACAACAATTGCTCGGTGCGTCTTCTCTATGGATTTGCGAATTGTTTCCTTATCCAAGGGCACAATGGTTCTTGGATCTAAAACCTCTGCATGAATGCCTTCTGCAGCTAATTTTTCCGCAGCTTCTAACGCTTTTTTCACCATTAAACCAATGGCAACAATGGTAACGTCACTACCTTCTCGTTTAATATCCGCAACACCAATGGGAATTGTATATTCTTCATCAGGGATATCTTCCTTCACCTGATATAACTGCTTATGCTCAAAGAATAAAACCGGATTGTCCGAGCGGATTGCACTCTTCAGAAGACCCTTTGCATCTGTCGCTGTAGAAGGACTGATAATGATTAAACCGGGAGTATGCATAAATAAGCTTTCCACGCAGTTGGAATGCTCCGCACCTGCGCCAAAGGCAGAACCAGCTGCTGCACGGATAACCATGGGAATTTTATACTGATCACCATGCATAAATCTCCACTTCGCAACGCAGTGATAAATCTCACTGAATGCTACCAACAAAAAGTCAGAGTACATCAATTCGATACAAGGTCTTAAACCAACCAAAGCTGCACCGGCACCAACACCTATAATAGATGTTTCAGAAATTGGTGTATTTTTCACTCTATCTTCGCCGAAAATTTCGTATAAACCTCTGGTAATACCGAAAATACCACCGTGTTGAGCAACATCCTCACCAAACACAATAACGTTTTCGTCCTTTTCCATTTCTTCTCTTAAGGCATCCGAGATTGCCTGTCCATAAGTTACATGCATATATGAAACCTCCTTAGATTTTATCCATCAAATTATGCTAAAATATTTTTGAAAAGATCCTCTGCTGTTGCTTTAGGAGATGCCTCCGCAAAATGCACCGCAGCGTCCAGTTCAGCATCAATGCCGCCATACATGGATTTGATTTCATCCTCTGTAATAACATTGTTTTCCAGCATATAGTTTTCCATTTTTTTCACGCAGTTTCTCTTTTTCTGCCACTTTTCTGTAATAGCAGGGTCACGATATTTGCATTGATCCCCCTCAAAGTGACCTCTCCAACGATAGGTCTTTGATTCCAAAAGAGCAGGGCCATTGCCGGCACGCACATACTCGGACAACTCTTTCGCCGCCTCGTATACCGCTAGAACATCAGAACCATCCACTACCTTTGCAGGAATTCCATACGCAGGTGCACGGTCAGCACCAGGGTTTTCTACAGCAGTGGATTCATAAATACAAGTTGAAATTGCCCACTGATTATTATCCAGAATAAAAAGAACAGGTAATTTCCATGCCGATGCCCAATTCATCGCTTCATGAACAGGCCCACGGTTTGATGTACCATCGCCATAATAGCAGTAAACAATATTATCCTTGCCTTCCATCTTGAGTTTGTAAGCAGCACCAACAGCAAAAGCCATGTCGCAGCCCAAAGTGCCACTCATACCCAAAACGCCCTTGCTGAAATCAGCAATGTGGTTTACACCGCCGCCGCCACGGGAATTTCCATCCTGTCTGCCTAAAATTTCTGCATATATATTGTTAAAAGACACACCCAACACATGAGAAATACTAACCACTCGATGGGCAAACTTAAAATAATCTCCTTCTTTTCTTGTAAAAAGTGATCCAACGTGAGTTGCTTCCTGTCCAACACCACTATGGATGTGACCGGGCACTCTACCCTCTTTATATATTGCCACCAATTTTTCTTCAGATAATCTCGTGTACAGTAAGTTTTTGTACAAATCTGTTAAGAATTCCTTTGAATAAGCCATATTTAGACCTCCTGTTAGTTTGTAAATGAATTTCTAATGATGTATAATTATAGAAGCAATTATCATGCCAAATTTTATAATGTGGTTTTTTTATGGCATATACATGTGACAAAACCCTTTCAGACAGGGGAAATGTGTTCTGAAAAATAAAAAATAGCTTTTTCATGTTTGCAAGTTTATTTCATTATTTAACAAAATAAGTGTAGTAAAAACTCAACACATGTTGAGTTTTTACTACACTTATACTTGAACTTGTTTTACTTGTATTATAAATTTGTACTATTTATATTGTTTTAACATAGAAACAAGGAACGATTTTTATGTACTTTTTTATAACACATAAAAATGTGTAGCAAATACACTACATTTTGTTCATAATTAATTCAAATTTTCATGAACGAACACTATACAATACAAAACGCTCCTTTCTTTGACTTCAACATAAATTCCTTATTTTATTGTATACCTTCGCATTTTGTCATAAAGAATGCTTCTGTCTATATCTAGCAGTTCTGCCGCCTTTTTCTTATTACCTTTTGTTTGCTTCAAAGCACGTAAGATTGCTAACTTTTCTGCCTCCTCCCTTGCGGCGCGAAGGGTAAAAGTATCTTCCTGCTTCATTTCAGATATATTCATTTTTAAGCGCAATCGCTCAAAATCCTCTACCGATAACTCCCCGGAATTTGCATAATTAAATGCTCTTTCAATCATATTTTCCAACTCTCGGATATTCCCAGGCCATTGATAGCTTTCCAAAAGATGCAACGCTTTTTGGTCGACACCTAAAATATGGGAGCCCAGCTCCTCATTCAGTTTTTCTATAAAATGATTCACCAAAAGCGAGATATCTCCTTTTCTTTGTCGCAAAGGCGGTATCCTTAGTTCAACTACATTGATTCGATAATAGAGGTCATCGCGAAATTTCCCCTCCTTCACCATTTCCCCTAAATCCTGATTTGTGGTAAAAACAAATCGAACATCAATTTCTTTGTTCTTGCCGCCAATCACCTGGATTTCCTTTTCTTGAACCACCCGCAAGAGCTTTGCCTGCAATTGAAAAGGCATAGAATTAATTTCATCCAAAAGCAGCGTACCTCCATCTGCTTGTTCAATTTTTCCTTTTTTCCCGCCCTTCATTGCCCCAGTAAATGCTCCTTCTGCATAGCCAAAAAGCTCCGACTCCAACAGCGTTTCCGGTATCGCTGCACAGTTTAAAATCACAAAGGGCATCTTCGCTCGTCCGCTTAAATTATGGATGGAATGAGCAAAAAGTTCTTTCCCCGTCCCGCTTTCTCCATAAATCAATATGGCGGAGCGTGTTCTTGCTGCTCTTTTTGTAAAATCAATTAACTTTCTTAATTCTTCATCTTGCGTAATAATTTGATCTATATTATATTTCGTTCCGGTATTTTCAAAATAATTGTCTTTATAGAATTGTACTTGCTTATTCAAAAAGCTCATTTTATTCTCAAGCTGTTTGACTGTTAATCGGCTCCCTGTAGAAGTAAAAGCCACCCCACCTAAAATCTCATCGTCCTTACGGATTAATAGGCGATTAATTACCATTGTTTTTCCGTCATGTTCAAAGAACTCCTCCACGCTTTCTTTTCCTGAACGAATGACAGCACTTAGGCTCTCATCCGGTACATATTCATGTAATTTATTTCCAATAGGAAAAGGCTTAGGAATTTTAAAAAGCTCTCCGTATTTCTCTGTCATATAGATAATACGACTTTCTGTATCAACAATTACAACAACACCCAAGGACTCTAAAAATTCTTTTACGATACTTTCAAAATTAATTTTTTGCCTCATCCTGCACTCACCTTTCTTTAAAAAGCTTGAATGAAAACCAAACGAATAGCAAATGCTATTTCTATTCTATTAAAAAGCTATTTATCATAATTTTAACTAAGCACAGAGTTAGAATGTGGTATTACACCAAAACTTCTGAATCCCACCAGTGGATACAAAAAATATGAAATTATAATTCATTAAAGTCCATAATAATCAAATCAACTCTATGCTTTTACGAAGTTTTTTCTTTATTATTGCTATTATATCATAAAATTTGTAAACAAGTACTCTTGTTAGAAATTGATTAGCAGATGACTTTCAGTACAAATAGTCTTCATTTTTTGCTTAATCTTTTTTGGGTTGGGCATATTAATATGAATGAAAGGAGGGGGAAAATTTGCGCGCATTAGAATTTACAGAGGGAACCTCCCAATTACAGGAAATACGCTATAGTACCCATGCCATTAAGCGTCAACAACACGGCAGAGAGCAGCAATTTTTTGATAGTGGACATGGAAAAACTCAAAATTCAGATTATGAACCTTTGCATTATCAAGATGTTTAAAAAGAAATCGCCCTTCCAAAAGAAGGGTGATTTTTATTAAAAAATATGTTTGTATAAAAAGCAATCATTTAACTTTAATCTGTGAAACATATTCTGCCACCTACGAATTAACAAAACAATGATTTCTATCTCTAAAACAGAATAAACCACCAGCTAAGCTGGTGGTTTAAAATGTTATTGTAACAAAAGATTATAGTTTATATTTTTTGCAAATCAGACTAACTCAATAATTGCCAGGTTTGCCTGAATTGTTCCCGTACCATAGGTTACTGTTGTTCCGGTACTGTTGAATAAGCTAAATATAAGAGGTGTAGTTGTAACTGTAATCAGCGCAGTGCCATTTAATTGAAGCGTTGTAATTGGTGCTGGTGAGGTTGACAAAATAATATCTGATCCTCCACTAATAACTCTTATACCAAAAGTGACATTTGGCGATGTTTCTGCACCATCAGTATTTACCCACCAAGAGATAAAATAGTTACCTGGAGTATTGATGAAGAAATTTCCTATACCAGCATTATACGTTATATCTGGTGACGGCGCATTAATGGTTGTGTCGAACAAAACATTTGTATTTGTTGGAATTGTTCCGCCACTGCTGCCTTGTAACTGTACTTGTAAACCTGATAAACTGGAGCCTGGTCCTGGAGGTCCCTGAGGACCTACTGGACCTTGTGGACCTGCGGGACCCTGGTCTCCCTGAGGACCTGCGGGACCTGCCGCACCTGCGGGACCCTGTGCGCCTGCGGGACCTGGATCACCCTGGGGACCTGCGGGACCTGGATCACCCTGGGGACCTGCGGGACCTGTTGCACCTGCTGGACCTTGAGCTCCCGTTGCACCCGTT
>JABNAD010000788.1_pt1 | contig 15152 bp, 16 predicted proteins | sample 7240381 | NCBI WGS metagenome assembly JABNAD01 (sample SAMN11332834, study PRJNA596920) | anaerobic digester metagenome | biome: digested sludge; isolation source: digested sewage sludge-derived enrichment culture grown on H2/CO2 | place: Germany: Goettingen
CCCGAAGCCCGTGTGGCCGATCAGGAGGTTGAAGAGTGCGTGCACCGTGATCGCCACGGTGAAGAGGCCGAAGAGGATCGCTGGGAGAGACCGTCGCGAGAACCCGTAGGTCAGAAAGATCCCGTAGCCGATGATCGCCGTCATGCACCCGTGCATCACCGAGGTGGTGATCCCCCGCATCATCACGTAGACGATCGAGCCGACACCGGCGATTTCGTAGTGAGTGATGAAGACGTAGTTCTCCAGGATCGCGAAGCCGAACCCCGACGCCATCACCAGCACCAGGAGCTCCTTCGAGTACCGCCGTCCGAAGACGAGCAGAAGGACGAAGAGGGGAAGCGACTTCAGGAACTCCTCGACCACCGGGGCGATCGTCACCTCGGGTACCACGGCGGTGGACGCGAAGAGGAGGTACAGGTGGTAGTTGACGAAATAGGCGATTGCACCCGCGGAGAGGCCCCAGACGAGAAACGAGAGGATCCGCCGCTGTTCGCCCTCCAGGAAGACCAGGAGAAAGAAGAGGGGCAGCGATGCCGCGAGGTAGAACTCCAGGATCATTCCATCGCCTCCTTTGTCCTGCCGAGCAGCCCGATCCCGAGCAGCGCGAACGAGATCGCGGCCAGCGGGCCGACGACACCGAAGAGCCAGTGGGGCTCAAGCACGGTCGAACGATAGGCGTTCAGGATATGGGTGATGGAGATCGCCAGCGTCCCCAGGAAGAGGACACGGTAGAGGTAGATCGAGTACAGGAGTGAGATCATCACCAGGCCCCCGCAGAGCACGAAGAAGAGGAGCGTCAAGAGGGTGGCGGGCGTCACGCCCAGGTTCGCCACCAGCCAGAGAGCGACGATGACAAGCGGCCCGAGCACCACTAGGCCAACCCAGGACGGGAGGCGGTTTCGGACGAAGACCTCCTGGTACCCGGCGATCAGGAAGGGGAAGACACCGACGAACCCGGCGTCAGCGACGGTCGGGTACGGCAGGCTCGTCCCGATGATCAGGGTGTAGGCATACCAGAACGCGTTCGCGAGGGTCCACCCCCCGGCGGCGAATGCGGCATGGACCAGGAGCACGTCGCGCGACCACCGAAAATACGCATACGCGCAGATGATGGTGACCGCCGACGAGGCGAGGAGCTGAGTGTAGTTGCTCAGGTCGTAGAAGCCCGGGAACGAGTGACCGGGGGCGACGAGAACCACCCCGAAGAGGCCGATCGAGACCGCCAGGAGGAGATAGAAGGCGGCGGAGAGGACCGCAAGGCGGGCGAGGGGCGTGCCGGGGGCTTCCACCCGGAGAGGTGGATCCAGGGACGTCTTAAAACCCCCCTCTCACCGGTATCCATAACCGTCTCCATGTTGAGATCTCGTGCACGATCCGATCCATGGCCGACACACTCCCCGCCATGCTCCATGCCTGGTACTCCGAGCGGGCCCGCTTCCTCGGGCCCGGCCTGATCCTCGCCATGTCGTCGGCCGGCTGGGTGGGTATCCTCGTCTTTCTCGCGCTCGGCGCGAACATGGGCTACGCCCTCCTCTGGGCGATCGCCGGCGTGCTCATCTACAAGTACACCTTCACGACCGGGATCGCCCGGTACACCGTCTCCCAGGGGGAGAACATCTACGCGGGCCTCCAGCGCATACCGGGGCTGAGGAACTGGGAGGTGCTCTTTATCGGCGCCGTCTACGTGGTCGAGATCGTCTATCACGCCGGCGGAGCGCTCGTCGCGGCCAGCCTGCTCGCTGGCATGGTGCCGATGCGCATTCCGGTGCAGTACGCGATGATAGGGATCTTCGTCCTGATCACCCTGATCCTCTTTCAGAACTCGTACTCGTTCTTCAAGAGGATCATGGTCGGGGCCGGGATCGTGATCATCGCCGGAATGTGTGTCAACTTCCTCTCGCTTTACATCTCGCCGACCGAGATCGCCACCGGCCTCTTCTTTCCCGCCTTCGGGAACGAGGACCACCTCTACTACGCGGGCGTGATCATGTGCTCGCTCGGCACCGGCCTCTCGCTTCTCTGTTCATCGATGTGGCTCCAGAAGCAGATCGGCGACAACCACGGCGAGACCTTCTTCCGCGACCACATGAAGTCGGTCTACTTCGACCTCCGCCTCGGGTTCGGTATCCTCGCCCTCCTCTCTTTTTTCTACCTCACGATCGGGTTCGTGGTCCTGAACGAGCACGGTCTCCCGGCCTTTGAACAGGACCTTATGGTCCCGGTGATCGGCCATACCATGGACGTGATCCCATTCGGAATGACCATCTTTGTCGCCATCTCGTTCTTGACCCTCTTCATCTACCTGATCGGCGCGACGGACGGACGGGCGCGAGCCGTCGCATGGATCCTGAAGCAGACGGTCCCGACGCGGATCTCCGAGGACTGGCTCTACCGTGGGGTCGTGGTCCTCTTCTCCCTGGTCTTCATCCTCTTTGCGTACTTCGGCAGCAAGTACACGATCAAGGACGTCCTGACGGTCTCGGTCTTCATGTTCGGCCTCGTCGGGTTCATGTTGATCTGGCTCGATCGACGGCTACCAGTCTACGCCCGGGGTTCTCGCCTCTGGTACGCGATCATGCTGGTCGGTTCGACCCTCTTCCCGGTGGGTTCGGTCTTCTACGCGATGATGTAACCGACAGTCGCGGGCTCAGGGTTCGGTTCCTTCTGTGGAATCCGTTGCGCCGCTCTCACGTGAGAGCGATAAAAAGAGGAGAATCCCCCCCTCATGGGGGGTATATGCCGTTAACTCCGCTGCCGATGGCCCCCTGCAGGAGACCAACGTCGACCCCCAGCATCGATGCCACGGAGAGGCCGACAACGATCGCCAGGATCCCGGCGATCGTGATCATCAGGAGATCCCGCCGTTTCATGATTCACATTTCACAGAGCGGAGAGAAAAAGGTTCTGATCACCGGTGGTTCGTCGCAGCGTAGATCGCCGTCCTTCCTCCCCGGTAGTCCTGCCAGACGATTGTGTCGCGCCCGACCGACGGCCAACCCTGGTCCTCGGGCTGGGTGCAGACGGGGTACTCGTTCATCGTTGAGAGATTGAAGGCGTAGATGTCCCAGTTCTGGTTTCGCCCGTCGACCCATGCGACCGTGTCATCCCTGATCTTCGGGAGCCACTGGCGAGCGGCATCGTCGCAGATAACCAGTTCCTCGTTCGAGCTGAGGTTGTAGAGATAGATGTCGAAACCTTTTCCCGAACGGTAGTCCTGCCAGACAACCCGGTCCCCCGAGACCGCCGGCAACCACTGGCCCCGCTTCTCCCGGCAGATCACGACCTCCTTCTCCTGTGAAAGATCGTAGGCGTAGATGTCGCCCGCCGTCTCGTACCCCATCCGGTAATCCTCCCAGACAACCACGTCCCCGTCGATGTCGGGGTCGTATTGTGTCTGGGGCTGGACGCAGATCGCCCGTTCAGTCCTCGAGGCGAGGTCGTAGAGGTAGATGTCGGGGTCCCCGTTTCGCTCATCGACCCAGACGACCCGGTCCCCTGATACGACGGGGTGGGACTGTTTCGCCGGGTGGAGGCAGATCGGCATCTCCTCTCCCGTCGTGAGATTGAATATGTAGATATCCCAGTTCCCGTTCCGCTTGTCCTGCCAGACGACCCGGTCCTGCCAGATTGAGGGGGTGAACTGGATCCAGGGGTGCGGCGAGACGACCCGAGAACGTTGATTTGAGAGTGAGAAGACCTCGATCTGCGTGACCTGTCCGATGCCGTGCTCCTCCCAGGCGATGAGATCCCCGCTGATGGCGGGGTAGAGAGGGCTTGAACCGTTGGGAGAGATCCTGGTGCCGTCCGCTGACCACGAGGCTGGACCGGGTGGTCCGGGAGCGACGACTGACAGGAGGGCGACGAGTCCCAGCAGGACGGCAGCCCCGGAAAGCAGCAGGCGTTGGTTCATTGTGGACCTACAGAAGAGGGTTATGCGCGCCGGGTTCTAACCGTTCCGGTACAGCGCGGTCCTCGCTCTCCTGTAAAAAACGGGAGGTGAAAGGTTGATTAGCATTATTGATCATGATCGATAGGGAGAGGTGGGGAGCATCGAGCACATCCGCTGCAGGACCTGCCAGTATTATGTCGTCGTTGATCCCCTGGTTCCAGACCAGGGAGAATGCCGCAGGCGGGCGCCGTGCTTCCCCGGTAACGGGGCATCTGCCGGGTTCCCATTCGTGCGCGAGGGGTGCTGGTGCGGGGAGTGGCTCTCCGAAACCCTGGCCGTACCCGAGCCGGTCCGGGTCCGTCCGGCCGTTCGCCGGGCGATGGTCGACCCCTTCGTCGAGTCGGACGATGCGAAGAGCGAGTTCAACGACATCTGGCTTCCGTGAGCGGGTGATTACCTTTCTCTTCTCCGCCCCAGGACCGCGGTGATCATGACTACGGTCCAGCTCTTTCATGGAGCGTTCCCGACACCCGCGTGAGTTCGGCCAGCCCCGGGACCTCGCTGATGCCGTGGCTTTATCCGATCTCGAGGTACCGATCTCCCTGATCTCGACCTGACTCCCCGCGAACGGCGAGGTGGACTGCCTGTTCGTGATTCCCCCCGGGCCCGTGTTTCTCGATCCCAGGGCGTACCGCGGCACGATTGATGGCGTCGCGGAGGGCAACTGGCGGGTAATTGGACCCGACGGGACCGGTGTGGGCCTCCCCGTCAACCTCTTCCGCCAGTTCCGAACCCTCCGTGACGACCATGTCCGCCGTCTCTTCCGGATCCACGCCGGCGCGTTCCCGCAGGTCGACGAGCAGGACCTGCGCACGGTCTTCGCCTGGGATCCCTTCCAGGAGGGTCGACCTGCCCGCCGGGGCTGGTGGAGCGCGAGCGGGTCGGGTGGTTCGATGTCGTGACCGTCGAGAACGGGTCGAACGGCTGCTCCTCGCACACCCGGGCTTCACAGTCCACGAGGAGGAGAGGGACACCAATATCCCGGGACCTTGGGTCGCGCATGTATCGGGAATCACCCCTTTCGATGAAGTGCCCGCTCGCCTTCGCGCAGGTGCTCGTTGAGCGGATGGACACCCTCGTCGCCCGGATGGAGGCGCCCCCCCGTCCCATCGCGGACCCCGGTCGATCCGAGGAGTCCTTCACACCCCCGCCGCACGGGCCGGAGCCGCTGGAAGTCGATGCCGGGTTTAGCTCGCCCATCGAATCCGTCGATTCGTCTGCGCCGAGTATGACTCCCCTCCACGCCGGGAGGGGCGCGAGGAGTTTTCCGTCACCCCGGGCGAGGTAAAACCGTGCGATGGACGTCTCGAATCGCACGCCGTCTGTCTGCGGAACGCTCAGGAGCCGGCGGCTGAGCAGGACTGCAGGACCGATCTGACAGCGGATATCCGGTCTGTAAACGACCGGGAGAACACCGCGACGAACCGCTTCGTCTTCAGGATGCGGGTGGGGGATTGGGGTTTTTCGTCCTCACGCCTTCTCCACCGGCAAGCCCGCCGCAGTCCAGGCGGCGAATCCCCCGAGGACGTTTCCGACTCGTGATGCACCCCGTGCTGTCAGCAGGCTCGCCGCGAGGCTTCCCTTGAAACCGACATCGCAGTGGACCGCGATGGGCCGGTCGATCGGAACCTCGTCGATCCGGGCGGCGAGCTCCCCCGCGTAGATATGCATCGAGCCCGGGATCGCCCCCCTCTCTTCCCGGTTTGTGATGTCGCGTACATCCAGGACCAGCATCTCGTCGAGGCGCGCATGCAGGTCCTGCACGGTCAAGGTCTCGATCCGGCCGACGGGGCGGGCGCCGCGGAGCCAGGAGGCGTAGCCCCCTCCCAGGTACCCGGCGATGTTGTCGAACCCGAGCCGGACGAAGTGGGCCGCGGCGTCGTGGATCTCCTGGTTGAAGTCGTCGACGAGGGCGATGGGCTGTTCGTAGTCGAGTGTCCAGCCGATGAAGAGAGGGAGCCCGTCCCGCCAGATGTTGATGCTCCCGGGGATGTGGCCCGCGGCGAACCCGGTCGGGGAACGGATGTCGACCACCTGCATTCCTTCAAGGTCCGCAGGGGCGAGCGGGCGCAGGGCGCAGAGGTCGGGCGGTGCCGGCGGGCCGGCGAGGTTCAACTGTTCCATCACTGTAAAGTAGGGGGCGTGGTACCCCTCCTCTCCTGCCTTTCGGGCGACAAACGCCTCCCGATCGAGCTTGAGGTACGGGTTCGAGGCCCGTTCGATCCCGATCGTGGTGAACGGTAGATCACTGATCGACGGGCCGCAGACCGAGCCGGCACCATGGGCCGGGCAGACGATCGTCCCGTCTCCGAGAGGCAGCAGCACCCCGTTCAGGGAGTCATAGAGCCGTCGTGCGTTCGCCGCCGGGTCGTCGCCCGCGAGGTCGACCCGACCGACCGACCCGGCGAAGAGGGCGTCCCCGGTGAAGACCATCACCGGCCGTCCGGGAACCGACGGCTCGTACAGGGCGAATGAGAGCGATTCGTCCGTGTGGCCCGGCGTCTCCAGGGCGACGATCTCGAGAGGACCGGCCCGGAACCGGTCCCCGTGGTGTGCGGGTGTGCCGAACGCGAATGGGAGGGCGGCGCCGTGGTGGATCACCGCCCCGGTGCGCCGTGCCAGCTCCACCGAGCCGGTCACGTAGTCTTCGTTTCTGTGCGTCTCGAAGAGGTGCGTGATCGCCGCACCGTGCGCTGCTGCCCGTTCCAGGTACACACCGCAGTCCCGGCGCGGGTCAATAACGGCCGCTTCTCCGTTGCCGCCGACGAGGTAGGACTGGTGTGCCAGCCCCTCGGATCGGATAATCTCGAAGAACATACCAATACTCCCGTCCCATTCCAGAGGGACCGAAAATACTAACGACACATCCCATCCTATGGTAATAAAATTGTACGGTGAGCGGTCTGCCTTGCACCCATCCACCTGTCTCCTCGTTCTCCTCCTCCTCCTCGTAGCTGCCGTTCCTGCGGCCGACGGAGCAAGCCGCCTCCTCATCTCCTCGGTCCCTCCCGGTGCCGAGGTCTCCGTGAACGGTAACGTCGCCGGTACGACCCCGATTGAACTCCCCCGCCCCCCGGGTACTTACGCGGTCGTCTTCCGTCTCGACGGCTACGACCCCTACGAAACCACTGTCCTGCTTGCCTCGGACGAGAGCCGAATGATCGAGGCGCTCCTCCGGGTTGCCCCAGGGGAGGGGACGCTCCGGGTGGAGAGCATTCCCGACGGAGCGGAGGTCTCTCTCGACGGGGCGGTGATCGGTCGCACGCCGTACGCCTCGGGGCGCGTGGACGCAGGAACCCACGACCTCGCCCTTGTCCTCGAGGGCTACGACCGGTATGCCGAGCAGGTCACGGTCCTGGACGGTCGGCTCACCCGGGTCGAGGTGACCCTTACCCGGACGCCAACCACGGGTTCGCTCGCGGTCATTTCATCTCCTCCAGGCGCATCGGTCCGGGTCGACGGTGTGGATAGGGGCGAGACTCCGTACGAAGGACGGGGCTTTGCCCCCGGCACACACCTGGTCGAGCTGCGAAAGGAAGGGTACCAGAACTACCGCGTCCAGGCGATCCTCGGGGCAAACCAGCGGACCGAGGTCGCCGCGATACTTGAACCCCTTCCACCTCCCGGCCGGCTCGCTGTCACCTCGAACCCTCCCGGGGCAGAGGTCTACCTCGACGGAAACCTCCGCGGTCTCTCTCCCGTTGTCATCGAGGTCGATCAGGGGGTCCACGAGGTCCGGGTTACTTCGGACGGGTACCAGGCGGAGAGCGTCCTAGCGGAGGTGGTTGCCGGTAACGAGACCCCGCTCCAGCTGACTCTTCTTCCTTCCACCGGTGCGACGGCATCCACACTCTCGGCCTCGGGTGCGGTTCGCGTCGTCTCGGAGCCCCAGGGGGCCGCTATCACGGTGGACGGGGTGCAGCGGGGTATCGCGCCACGGACGGTCCGGGAACTCTCTCCGGGTGGGCACCGGTTTGTTCTCTCCCACCCCGGCTATGTCTCCCTCGAGGAGACGGTCTTTCTGCAGGCGGGAGAGACGGTCTTCGTGAACCGCACCCTGGTCCGGCTTCCTCCGACCCCATCGAACCGGACTCCTATGACCACGACACCGGCCGAGTCCCCCCTGGAGCCGTGCCTTGCACCGGCAGCACTCGTCATGACCCTCCTCCTGGCGGCCCGACTCCGGGGCTGAACCCGGCCGATCCGCAACGCTGATGCATTCCGGACCTAATGGTTGTATGACGTCTCGTCCAGGAGGTTGAATCACCACATGACCCCTCGAACCCTGCAGGGCTGCCGTGCCGGAAGGGTACTGCTGCTCGTTCTGCTCGCCGGTGCGCTCTGTGCCGGCCCTGCGTTCGCCGCCGATCCCGGGGATACCTCCCGGGCGATTGCCGCTTCCGTGCTCGCCGCTGAAAGCACGGGGCTCGACGTAGAGTCGCCCCTCTCCACCACCCTCCTCGACTGGCTCGACGACCATGGGCAGCCCGAACTTCAGGCATCAATCGGCCCCGAGGCGCGGACCTTCGTCTACGTTAACCTCGATACGGGAACCTCAACATCGGTTCTCGATGGTGTCCTTTCGGGGATCGACGACCGAGACGAGGCGGCCGGGATTGTCACGGCGCGGGTCACTGCGGGCGAACTTGGTGCCCTTGCCGACACCCCCGGCGTCCGGCGAGTCCGAGAGGTCGACCGGCCGGTTCTCTCGTCCGGGCGACTCACCTCGGCAGGCGACGCGATCCTCCGGGCTGACCTCGTCCGCGCCCGGCACGGCGTCACGGGGAGCGGCATCCGGGTGGGCGTGATCTCGGATGGGGTCGAGAGCCTGGCGGAGGCACAGGCAAGCGGAGATGCTCCCCAGGGAGTCCACATCGTCTCGAACCTGCAGGGTGGCGATGAGGGAACGGCGATGCTCGAGATCGTCCACGACCTTGCGCCCGGGGCCGACCTCTACTTCCACGACCACGGCAACAGCATCCTGGAGTTCAACCAGGCGATCGATGCCCTTGTCGCCGCCGGTTGCAGGGTGATCGTTGACGACGTGGCCTGGCCGCGCGAGCCCTTCTTCGAGGACGGTGTGATCGCCGGCCATCTTGCGGGCCTGCTGGCCACTCACGACTTCGTCTATGTGAGCGCGACCGGCAACTATGCGCGGCAGCATTACCAGGGCCTCTTCAGAAACGGGAACGAGGGTTTCCACGACTTCTCGAGCAATGGTGGGGACCGCCCGTATCTCTATGCAGACCTCCCCGCCGGCTCGTCAATCCAGGTGGTGCTCCAGTGGGACGAACCCTTCGGCCGTTCGAGCCAGGACTTTGACATATTCCTGGTCGACACCGTCACCGGCGACGTCCTCGACTCCTCCATGGACCCGCAGGACGGGAACGATGACCCGTTCGAGGCGTTCGTCTGGACCAACTACGAGCGTGACCTCGAGGCGGCCATCGTGGTGCTTGATGCGAGCGGGGGCGGGAACGGTCGGACCCTCGAGGTCTACGCCTATCCATCGACCACGGCGTCCCTGTACGACGAGAACCTCGTCGCCGGGGACGGGATCTACGGTCACCAGGCGGTCCCGTCCGTTGTCGCCGTCGGCGCGGTAAGCGCAGCGGACCCCGAGACGATCGAACCCTTCTCCTCGAACGGTCCCGTTACCCACGTCTCCCCGGTGCGGACGGTCCGCCAGAAGCCCGATATCTGCGGGGTGGACCGGGTCGAGGTCTCGGGAGCCGGCGGGTTCAAGACCATCTTTATCGGCACCTCGGCGGCGTCGCCCCATATCGCCGGCCTCTGTGCCCTGGCGTGGTCCGCCCGTCCAGCCCTCTCAGCGGACGAGGTCCGAGCGGCCTTGTACCGTTCAGCGGCCGACCTCGGCGCCTTCGGATGGGACCCGGTCTTCGGGCACGGGCGAGCCGATGCACTCGCGATGTACGAGCTCGTCACATCAGGCTCCGTCACCCCGGTCCCGACGGCGACATCGACCCCCGCCGTCACGCCGACGGGCGCGGTGATCACCCCGGCGCCTCCGGCACCCACACCCACCTCCACGGTGGAGTTCGGGCGGACTCCCTTCGGGAGGCGGTACTCTGCCACCGGTTTCGGCTCCGGCAGCCCGACCGGCCCGGTTGTGACGACCCCCGCCCCCACCCTCCTGCCGACCGGGCGGGGGACCGGCGCATCCGGTACGACCGCCCGTCCATTCCAGCGGTGGTATCCATTCGATGGGTGGGGGGCCGGCCGATAGGCGCTGCTGGCCGAGCGGGATCGGCTTAATCCCCTACCCCCTCTTACCTTCCTGGTATGACTGCGGACCGTGACCAGGCGATCTTCGAGGCGGGGATAAAACTCGGGGCGCTCTATCACCAGTGGGTGGGGACCCCGATCTCACCTCAGACCGCCGAGGTGGTCGAGGAGGCGATCGAGCAGGCAGTCGGGCTCCAGCCGTGCGTCGAGGAGATCACGGTTCAGCTCGATACCCGGAGGATGCGTCCGAACGAGTTCGGGTACAGCGAGCTGTCCGGGCTGATGTTCGACGTGGAGATCACCACACGGTGCAACGGCGTCTCCTGCCGGGCCCGCCTCGCCCCCCACGGCGAATACCCCCTGATGTCGATCCTCTCCATCCATGATGCCGCACCGGTTCCCGATCACCGATGATCACATCCACATCGATCCCCTGAACGGGCGGGGAATCGAAGCAGCGAAGGAGTTCTATCGCGCCGGCGGTACGCACCTCTTCCTGGTCACCAAGCCGTCCTGGTCGTTCGGCATCGTGCCTGCATGCGGGGACGACTACCGGACTGTCTTCGATGCAACCCTCGCGACAGCCGAAGCGATTCGACGGGTCGGCCCGGTCGTCTTCCCGGTGCTCGGCGTCCACCCGGCGGAGATCACGTACTTCGCCGATCACCGCCCCGCCGCCGAGTCCGCCCGGATCATGGAGGAGGGACTCGACGTCGCTGCCGGGTACGTGCAGGAGGGGCGTGCCGTCGCCCTCAAGAGTGGCCGCCCTCACTACGATGCCGGCGAGGAGGTGTCCCGTCTCTCGAACCGGGTGCTGGCGCGGGCACTCGCTCTCGCGGCGCGGGCGGGTTGTGCCCTCCAGATCCACGCCGAGAGTGGGCCGTGCGAAGACGTGGTCGGTATGGCCCGCGAGGCCGGGATGGACCCGGCCCGGGTGGTCAAGCACTTCGCCGACCCCTCGACCCCGCTCGTGCCGTCCCTGGTGGCCCGGCACGATGCGGTCCCCGAGTTCGCCCGGACGGGGCGTGGATTCATGCTCGAGAGCGACTACATGGACGAGCTAGATCGGCCTGGCGCCGTGATCGGTCCCAAATCGGTACCGCGGTTCTCGCTTCGCCTTCTCGAGAGCGGGGCGATCGACGAGGAGGCCCTCGCCCGCTGCCACGTGGAGACTCCGTCCCGCACCTACGGTGTCGATATCGTCCTTTGACAAAGAATCCGCCCATACGGGCACTTTTTTAATCACTCCCGGCGACCAGATGAGCAGCATGTATCTCAAGGTTCATTGCATACCGGGCGAGGGCGAGGTGGTGGCGATCTGCGACCGGGAGCTGTTGAACCGGACCCTCAGGCACGGAGACGTGGACGTCCCGATCACCGGCGGCTTCTTTGGCGACCGGCTCGTGGACGAGACGGAAGCGAGCACAACCCTCCGCTCTGCCGGGAACATCAACCTCTTCGGTCGCCGTTCGTTCAGGCTGGCCTGTGAACTGGGTCTCGTAAGCGAGGCGGACTGCCTGATGATCGAGGACGTTCCGCACGCCCAGGTCTACCTGATCTGACATGGAGATCCGAACTGCATTCTGCCCAAGGTGCGGGGCACCGACGGAGACCGGTGGGCTCTGCGGACGGTGCCGTCTCGCCGGGACGCAGTGGCTCGAGTGTGATTCCCGTGCGGTCCACACGTACTGCCCCAGTTGCGGCGCCCAGAAACGGGGACAGGTCTGGACCGACTCCGATCAGGTGAGAGATGAGCTCGCCCCCTCTCTCGCCCTCTCGGCGATCCACCTTCACCCCGAGGTCCGCCGGCCGGAGTTCCAGGTCACGGTTCGCGACATATCCAGCAACCGGTCCTTCGCCGAGGTGGAGGTGAACGGGCAACTCTTCGGTGAGCCACTCCAGGACCGATGCACCGTGGAGCTCATCTGGCAGAAAGAGCAGTGCACCCGGTGCAACCGGATCGCCGGGTCGTACTACGAGGGGATTGTCCAGGTCCGTGCGACCGACCGGCGTCTCACCGACCGCGAGCTGCGCGAGGCTGAGCGGATCGCGAACGAGACGGAGACTGCCCACCAGACTGAAGGAGACCGCCTCTCGTACATCTCCGACCTGCAGGTGACCCGAGACGGGCTCGACATCGTTGTCGGGTCCCAGTCGATCGGTCTCGGGATCACCCAGGCGATCGCCGCGCGGCTTGGCGGGCGATATTCGACCCACCCAAAGCTCGTCGGAGAGAAGGCCGGCAAGCCGATCTACCGGGTCACCTACCTGGTACGGCTCCACCCGTTTCTCCGCGGCGACGTGATCCGGGTACAGGGGTCAGACCTCGAGGTCATCTCGGTCGAAGGGCATCATCTTAGGGCGGTCGACCTGCTCTCAGGCCGAACCCGGACGGTACGGGAGAGCGAGGAGAAACGGCTGATCGGCCACAGCTCCGGTGCGTTCGACGCTCTCGTCGCCTTCATCGACGGCGGGATGCTCGGGCTCCTCGATCCAGACTCCGGGCGAACCCTCGAGGTGTCGCGGCCCGAGTGGCTCAACGTCGAGCCAGGGGACCAGGTCCGAGTCCTCAGGGATGAGGACCGCCTCGTCGTCCTCGGGTGATATCGTTGCGGGTGCGGCGATGTCCGGCAGCGGCTCTCCGGGAGTGCCGTGGCGCCGAGTGGGCCGACCCGGACCGTCGACCGTATGTCGAAGACGGCACCGCGTTCGTTCCCGTCCGCGACGGTTTCTCCTGGGAACTGGACCTTCCCGAGCGGTGCAACAGGGCACCCCGGGGGTACCAGAGGCTCGGCGACCTGGTCCTCTTCCACGGGGACCGCCCTGAAAGAGCGGCCGTCCTGGACGCGGTGCGGCGCTGCCGGCCCCGGGGGGTGCTCTGGATACGGGGACACGAGGGGGTTGAACGGGTTCCCCGTGTCGAGGTGGTTTTCGGCGAGGCCGGCGAAGTCGTCCACCGCGAGTCAGGGCTGTGCTACCGGCTCGATCCGACACAGGTCATGTTCTCCCAGGGAAACCGCGAGGAGAAGGGCCGGCTCTCCCGCCTCGTCCGGCCGGGTGAGCGCGTTGCCGACCTCTTCGCCGGGATAGGGTACTTCACGCTCGGACTCGCCCGCGCCGGAGCGTCCATCCACGCGATGGAGATCAACCCCGTAGCCCACGGGTATCTCTGCCAGAATGTCGCTGAGAACGGCCTGGCCGACCGGGTGCAGCCCGAGTGTGGCGACTGCCGCAAACTCCTCTCGGGGATGTACGACCGGCTTGTGCTCGGGCACTTCGACGCCCCCCGGTTCCTGGAGGATGCTCTCGCTCACGCCCGGCCCGGGAGCCGGCTCCACGTCCACGCCATCGAGGTATGCGCCGGAGCACTCGCTCCCGAACTCACCCGTCGTGCAGAGGCGGTTGGGCTTCCGCTCACCTCTTCTGTTCGCGTGATCAAGAAGTACGCACCGGGCCGCCTTCATACGGTCCACGACCTGGAGATCCCGTGATGTACCAGACACTAGAGGGAAGAACGATCCTGCTCGCAGTGACCGGATCGATCGCCGCGGTGGAGACGGTCCGGCTCGCTCACGAACTGCGGCGCCGGGGCGCCGAGGTCCAGGCGGTCCTCTCGCCCGCGGCGACCCGCATCATCCACCCCGACGCGCTCACCTACGCTACCGGTCGGCCCGCGATCACCGCACTCTCCGGCCTGGTCGAGCACGTCACCTGGTGCGGTGCTGAGGGGGTCGCCGACCTCCTCCTGGTCGCTCCCTGCACGGCGAACACGATCGGCAAGATCGCGCACGGGATCGACGATACCACCGTGACGACATTCGCCACGACAGCGCTCGGGAGCGATCTCCCCATCATCGTTGTCCCGGCAATGCACGAGACGATGTTTCGCCACCGCGCGGTTGCCGAGAACCTTGAGCAGCTGGCCGTGTTCGGCGTCGTGGTGGTACCGCCGCGGGTCGAGGAGGGACGCGCCAAGATCGCCGACATTGAGACGATTGTGCTCCACGTCGAGCGGGCGGTCGACGACGGCTCTCTCCGGGGACGCCGCGTTCTGGTGACGAGCGGCGCCTGCCGCGAGACGGTGGACGACGTGCGTGTGCTCACGACCCGGTCGTCGGGCCGGATGGGCCGCGCTCTCGCGCTCGAGGCCTATCGGCGCGGGGCGGAGGTGACCGTGGTCCACGCAGACCACTTCCCCTGCGTGCGGAACGTCACGGTCGAGACCGCGCAGCAGATGCGCGACGCGGTCCTCTCTGTTGGTGAGACCGAGGGGATCGACCTGTACGTCTCCGCTGCCGCCGTCTCGGACTTCGCGCCGGTTCGATACCCTGGCAAGATTCCGAGCGGCAGGCCGGCGACGATCGAGCTGGAGACGCTTCCGAAGATCCTCGACGAGGTGATCGAACGGTTCCGACCAACCACGATCGCCTTCAAACTCGCACAGGATGCAGATGCGCAGGCCGGCGCCCTTCTCGAGAAGGGAGCGGCCCTCGTGGTGGCGAACACCCCCGATGCGATGGGGGCGACTGAGGGGACGTTCGCCCTCCACTCGCCTCGGGGGATCCTCGAAGTCGAAGGGACGAAAGAGGAGGTGGCGTCGGCCGTATGGTCGAGCGTGCAGTAGCCTGGTCCCCCGGTCATATCTCGGGGTATTTCCGGAGGTGTACCGGTCCTGACGGGGCTGTCACCGGATCGATCGGCGGTGGTGTGGTGATCGCCGAGGGGGTGAAAGTGGAAGCGGTGCAGTCTGAGTTTCCCCGTGTCCGGGTCTGCTGTCGGAGCCCCGGCGGTGCCGCTACCCTTGCCGAGGGGTCGCCGCCGGTCGAGTACCTGATGGCTCGGCTCGGCGTCTCGGCCGACCTGACGACGACCTGCTCCCTCCCGATCGGGGCCGGGTTCGGGCTCTCGGCCGCCGCCCTCCTCGCGTCGGGGGCAGCCCTCTCGGCTCTCTTCCGGC
>JABNAD010000789.1_pt1 | contig 15146 bp, 9 predicted proteins | sample 7240381 | NCBI WGS metagenome assembly JABNAD01 (sample SAMN11332834, study PRJNA596920) | anaerobic digester metagenome | biome: digested sludge; isolation source: digested sewage sludge-derived enrichment culture grown on H2/CO2 | place: Germany: Goettingen
CATCGTCATGTTCCGTGCGATCAGTTCCGACCAGTTATCCAGGTCCTGCCGGGTATAGCCGACGACGGTCGGTTTCCCCGTCGTGCCTGAGGTGGTGTGGATCCGGACTATCTCCTTCATGGGGACCGCAAAGAGGCCGAACGGGTACCCGGCCTGGAGCTCCTTTTTGTAAGTGAAAGGGAGTTTCTCCACGTCGTCGAGCGTCCTGATCTCGTCTGGAGAGACGCCCGCTTCCTTGAACTTTCTCTGGTATAGTCCAACATTTTCTGCCTGATGCAGCGTCCATCTCAGCCGCTTGAGCTGAAGGTCCGCGAGTTCTCCAGGCCGAATAGTCTCCATCGCTCTGTTCCAGAACATAATACTATCCCATCGGTGGTTGCCCGGCGGTACGGGTCCGCAGTCAGCGGATCACCGCCGGGCATACGTTACCACTACATGGGCGGCCGATGGGGAAAAGGTTTGTCAATCCGTGGCATGGTACGCTGTAGCAGCACCAGAACCTGTTCCTAACGGCCGGGGCCAGCTGGCGCCCCCTTCGCGGAACGCATCGAGAGCAAACTCCACAAACATCTGTGCTTCTTTGGGGTGGGGCGCACTCTCGGGCACGGTGACGGCGTAGACGATCGGCTGCCCGACCCGCTCGCTCCCGATGGACCGGAATCTCTGGAACCCGAGGGTCACGTGCACCTTCCGGTATTCTTTTGCATGCGCTGCGGAACCGAGGTTGATCTCGGGGGGGAGGTCGATCCACCGGAGCCCGTGCTCCTCGGCGACGCTCCTGTACTCAAACGCATAGTCGATCCCGCCGGCGTCAAGGAGCGAGAGAAGATAGATGCTCCCGTCCCGGATAGCGACCTTCTCGTCCGCCGGCCTCATCCGTTCCGGCAGGGTGATTGTTGCAACCCCGTCCGCGCGGGCGGGTGCGAGTGCCGGGTCGAAGGAACCGCCGATGACGGCCTCAAAGAGTCCGGGCTCGTTGTAATGCTCTTCGGCAAGCGCCGTCACCATGAGCGCCCGGTAGCCGCAGGCGTCGAGCATGGGGTTTGAGAACCCTACCCGCACGTCCGGACGGGCGAGGACCCGGTACCAGTTCTCTGCCGTGATCTCATCGGCCCCTGTGCTCCGGTCGGTGTAGGCGATCACGATCTCGTTTGCCGCGAAGGGAGTATACCAGTCGGTGTAGTTTCCCTCCCCTTCGCCCATCGGGATATACATCATGTCCGGGATGAGCGAGGCGTCCGCGACCGCGACGACGTCGATTGCCCGATGAAGATCCGTCACTTGCCGGATGGCCTGGATGCTCCCGTGCCCTTCGAGCCGGACATCGATATCCGGGTGCCGGTCTTCAAAGGCGGCTTCCACCTCCTCAAGCGGAGAAAGAAGGCTCCCGGCCGGCACCACCGTGAGGACGGTGCGCTCCGGGCCGGTATCGGTGCAGCCTGCGGATGCCGCGAAGACAGCGAGGATGAGCACAGCGAGGATCGCTGCCGGCCGGGTCATCCTCTCTTGACCTCGATCCGGTCGACCCACTTCACCCAGGGGCTTCCTTCGGTGATGACGTCGGGCGTCTCGGTGATGACGACGAGGCGGAGCGGTCCGCCGTCTCCATAGGCCAGGGGTTTGCCGTCCTGCTCGTAGGCCAGGATCACGCGGAGCACCGGTGATGGGATCTCGTGGAGGTTCTCATCGAACGTGAAGAACTCCTCTCCCCTTAACTGCGCGGCATCGAAGACCCAGAGATAGCCGTCTTCCGCGGAGACGTAGATCAGGTCGTCTGCGCCGGCACCTCCCGTCATATCGATGAGGTCAGCGAGAAGCACGCCGCGGTAGCGGTTCGGACCGTACTTGATCCCGACCGTCGAGACCGAGTAGCCGTAGCCCTCAACGGCAGGCAGCGCCCGGAGTTCGGCGTGCGTCAGCACTTGCTCTTCGTCTCCGGCAAGCGTCAGGTTCCAGGCCACCTCTTCGACGGCGGTCGCCGGGCCAAGGCACCCGGATGCAAGGGCCGCGGCGCTGATCAATACCAGGGCAAGGAGAATTGGAGACGTCCGATGCACCGGACTCACGCTCCCCTTCTGGCATACAGCGCCGCTGCTCCGAGGGCCGCGGCGAGCGTCACCGCAAGAGAGAGCGGGGTTGTCGGCGATTCTGTCGTGGTTTCCGCTGCCACGCCGTCGAGAGAGCCGGCCAGGGCTCCCCGTTCCCCGTGGTAGCCGCCGGTGTAGACCCGGACCTCATCGATCCATTTTACCGTGAGCCCCCCGGTGGAAGGGTAGAGGTCGTAGAAGTGCTGGGCCGACTCCGGGAGCGTATCATACATATCCTGGTTCCCGTAGACGTGGAGGCCCTCGGCGTTGGTCGAGTTGTCGGCAAAGAAGACAAGCCGCATCCCGGTATAGTAGTCGGGGACGTAGCCACGGCCCTGCCGCTCGCCTGCCCCCGCCTCAGCGCCGTTGTACCAGCAGATCCCCACGGGTCCCTGGCGGGGATCGGGCTCGTAGACGTTCTGATAGGCAAACTCGACGTGATAGCCGTCGGCCGCCCTGACCATGATCTCGTCGCCGGGTTCGGCGCCGCCGACCAGTTCGGCGAGGTCGCGGAGACTCGTGCCTTTCACGGCCCCCCTGTCCTTGAAGTTCGTCGTCTCCTCAGGGTCCCATTTGTCCCCCTCAAAGACCGGTCCCTGGTGGTAGTAGTGGGTCACGCCGTCTCCCTGGACCGGGAGGTTCTCCTCCATCCAGCGGTAGTCGACCGTCGTCTCATTAAGGACCGTCTGCCCGTCGGCCGCAATCTTTGCGATATGCACCTCAGTCGTCGGTGCCGCAGAAACGGCAACGGCGAGCATGCTCACGCAGAGGAGCGCGAGCAGCATCCATGACAATTTTGTACGCATGATCTTCATCTCCATAGTCTCGATAAATCCCGTATGCCGGGGACGGATGCCGGCACACTCCACCACCCGGCGAACCTATCTGCCGGGAGGCGGACGGCATCGATGACGGTGCCTGGTGGGTACGCCGTCACCTCTCCCTCCTCCGTGACATCCGCGACCGGCACCATCTCAAGAACGATCGCATCAGGGCTGACGGTGGCCCGGACGTAGCCGAGGGTCTGCTCGCGCCCTGCCCGGTAGCCCTCGGGCTTCTCTTCCGTTAAGGGGTAGAACGGGGCACCCCCGCATCCGACGACGATGTACTCCGTCCCGTTGATCCGGTAGCGCTCGTAGGCGTGGGTGTGCGCAGAAAAGACGGCATCCACACCATTGTTCGATAAGATGTCACACCACTCGGCCCGGATCCCCAGGTCTCCCCCGGGATGCTTCCGGTCGGCGCTGAACGGCGGGTGGTGGAACGCCGCGATCTTCCGGGGCAGGGGGGACGCGAGGTCACTTTCCAGCCATGCGGTCTGCGAGCCCATATCAGCCCACGCCCGGTCGTTGCTGTCGAGGACGGTCACGTGAAGGCTGCCGGCGTCAAACGAGTAGCAGGGCGGCAGGCCGAAGACGGCAGAAAACGCTTCCGCGTCTCCATCATGGTTGCCCGCTACCGGAACCAGGGTCGTGTCTTGGAGCACCGGCCCTGCAACAGCGAAGAACTCGTCCCACTCTTCCTCCTCGCAGACGAAGTCGCCGGTGTGGATGACGAAGAGGATGTCCTCCTCCGCGGCTATCCGCTCCGCCACCAGGCCGTGCCGCTCGGCCTGGGTGAAGAGGGGCTTCTGCGCCCGGGTGTCGCCGTAGATGATGAAGGAGAAAGTATCTTCCCCGAACGTCCGGAACCTGGACTCCTCTGTAACCCTATCACCGGTACCGACCCGGTAGCGGTAGGTGGTCGCCGGCGTGAGGTTTGTGAGCGGCACGTGGTGTACGGCTCCCTCCCCAAAAGAGGGTATGCGGAACGTCTCGCCGCCTTCGGGAGCATACTCGACCCAGCTGCTCTCTGCCGGAGATACTGTCTTCCACGTTACCGTCGCTGAGTTCTCGCTGGTGTTCGTGACATATGGGCCCCAGACGACGGCGGCCGATGCCGCCGGGAGGATGAGCGCGAGCAGGATGGCCATCGCCGCCATTGCAGGGAGTTCGGGGTGGTGTCTCACGCTTCTTACTCCTTCAGGTTCACAACGGACCGGGTCGTCTTCCCTGGCGCCACCAGCACGTCCTCGATCGTCCTGGAGTCGTTCTCAGAGACGGCCCGGACCTCGTAGGTGCCGATGCTCATCCCGGTGAAGGTGTGGGGCGTCTTCTCCCCGGTATACCGACCATACAGGTAGATCTTCGCGTCCGGGACCGTGCTCTCTACGAGGAGGTCACCGCTGACGTACTCCCGGAGCGCGCAGGTGATGGCGCCGCCGGTGCCGGAGCCCTCGGGTATTGTGATGACTTCTTCGGCGGGGAGGTACCCGGGCATCGAGACCAGGATACGGTGCTGACCGGAGGAGAGGCCTCCCACCCGGCACGGGGTGCGCTTTGCGGTGGGGAACCCGTCGACACAGACCTGCGCCCCGGCGGGGCTGGAACTGATGCTGATCGTGACGGTATCCCCGCTCCGGGGTTCGATCCGATACGTTTCGCCGGCTCCGATGCCGCCCGGAACGGCAAACGAGAGGAACGTCTCGTTCCGGAAGACGGTGATCCAGGGCTTCGCCCCCTCGATCACGGCATCGCCCGGGATGGTTCCGGCAGGGTAGAGCCCGTTCGCGGTGAACCGTTCGCCCTGGTAAGCCTCCGATTCGACCCGGATTGTCTTCCTGCCAGTGACGGTCACGCCGTCGAGGGAGACCGGAGAGATCGCGTCGGGGTAGACCCAGGTCTGGACCGTCTCAAACCGGTAACCGGACTCTTCTTTGTTCCTATCAGGAGCGCTCTTTTCGACCTGGATGGTGTGCAGGCCTTCACGGAGGCCGTAGACGGCCTGGGGCGTCTTCCAGACCAGTTTTTTGTTGTCGATGACGATTGTCATGCCCGGAGGGTATGACTGGATGTAGAGTCCACCTGAGTGGCTCCTGGTCCCCGGAGTGCCGTCCGGCGTGGGTGCAGTGATTACAGGCGTGCTGGTCGGCGCGGGGGTTACAGCATCTTCACGGGGAACCGGGGTGCTTTCCAGCTCCGGTGTGGCCGGCAGATCGCCTCCGATCCCGAAGAATGAGAGTATCCCGTTTATGAACCCGAGAACCGCTACGACGAGGCCCTCTATGGGGTTCCCGGCTCCGGGCCCGTCGTGGCCTGCGGCGTTCGCCCCGGTCTCATCGCCTGCCGGGGAAAGGACCTGGCTGACGACGATACACTCGCCCTCCTCGATGATGACTGTCCGGGTGGCGTTCACGTACCCCGGAATCCTGAGTTCAACCGTATGCTCGCCGGCCGCAACCGCTTCGAGGGTTGCGTTGGTCCGGGCCCCTGTGTCCTTTCCGTCGAGGAAGATGCTCGCATTCGCCGGCACCGAGGATACGGTGATCTGCCCGGTCCCGCCGGTGATCTCACCCGCTGTGCTGTTCTCGATTACCAGGATCACGTCAAGAATGCTGCACTTATCCTCCTCGACAGTGATGTTCCGGGTGACATTCCTGTAACCCGGCATAACGAGCTCGATCGTGTGCTCGCCGACCGGGACATCTTCCAGGGTCGCATCGGTCCGGAACCCGGTGGTGTTTCCGTCGAGGAAGATGCTCGCGTTCATCGGCACCGAAGTGATGGCGATGCTCCCGTTCCCGGAGGAGGACTCGCCTGTGTCCCCGGAGGAGGGCCCACCCGTGTCGCTGCTCGCCGCGGAGAGTGCCACATCGACGATACTGCACTCATCCTTCTCGACGACGACGGTCCGGGTGGCGTTCCGGTAACCCGACAGCACGAGTTCGATCGTATGCTCGCCGACTGGAACGTCTTCCAGGGCAGCGTCGGTAAAGAGCCCGGTCACGTTTCCATCAAGGAAGATTCTCGCGTTCGTCGGCACCGAGGAGACGGCGATCCTTCCTGTCTCCTCGGTGAGGTTGAAGTCGACCTCCGCGACCGTGTTCGCCACGACTGTGACCCACTTTTCGTCCGGCTGGACAAATCCCTCTTTCTTGACTCGGACTGCATAACTGCCGGTCTCGAGCCCGGAGAGGGTGCAGGGGGTCACGCTGCCGGTCTCTTCGTCGTCGATGTAGACGGTAGCCCCGGAGGGCGTCGAGTTTACGCGGATGCTCCCGGTGGGCTCTTCCTCACTGTAGATGGTGATCTCACTGACGGACTGCACGGAGAGGCCGGTGGTGGTCGGGAGATCGGGCTGGAAGAAGTACCAGTATTCGGGGTCAAAGCACTCGTGCATATCCCAGATACCGAACGCGTGGGTGCCGTTCGGGTTGGTCGACGTATCGGCAAAGAAGACGAGACGCATCCCGGTGTAGTAGTCGGGAACGTACCCCTCGCCGGCCCTGTACCAGGTGATGACCATCGGCCCCTGCCGGGGTTCGGGTTCGTAGACGTTCCGATACGGGAACGTCTTTGACATTCCGTCCACTGCTTTGATCCTGACGGTATCCTCCTCGGCCATCCCGCCGACAAGGTCGCAGAGGTCGGCAAGATCCGTTCCCTTCACCGCGCCCATATCCTTATCCTGGACATTGATGTCCTCAGTTGGGTTCCAGGGATCGTAAGGTTCGTCGGGATGAACCCCCTGCCACGCCAATTCAAAGACCGGCCCCTGGTGGTAGTAGTGGGTCACGCCGTCTCCCTGGACCGGGAGGTTCTGCTCCAGCCAGTGACAGTCGACCGTCGTCTCCTCAAGGACGGTGATGCCGTCGGCTGCATACCTGACGATGTGCAGTTCGTTTGTCGCGGACGCTCCCGCCGGAACTGCCAGTGCCAGGAGTATGCAGATTGAGAGGATGGCCAGATGCGAGATGCAGCCCCTCCCATGTGTTGACACCATCTGTTGCTCCTTAACGTTCGTAAAAATGGGGGATTACTTCCTCCTCATGAGGAGAGATGCTGCAAGTGCGACGACCAGCACAATGATGAGGGCCAGCGCCCAGGTCGGAAGCGCGGTGCCGGGTTCCCCGGTCGGAGAGTCGGCCTGGGTCGCAGTCCCCTCTGCTCCTGCGGCCACGGTCTCCGGGACGGTCCATGCCAGGGCGTAGATGCTGAAGTGATCGACCTGTGCTGTGACCGTCCGCGTGGCGGGGTCCACCGTGGCGGCAATCTCCTGCCACTCGCCGGACTGCGGGTTGTACCACATCACCTTCGGCGTGGCGCCTTCACCGATCCCTGCCCACTCTTCCGAGGAGAGGGTATAGGTGAGGGTGGCCGGCGGGTCGAATGTGGCCCCTGTCGGGCCGCACACGAGTGCGATAGCGATGTTAGTTCCCGGGGGGGCCGGGGGGATTTCGGCTGGGGGAGCCTCCGCGCAGGTCACCTCACCGAGCGGGTTGCCGTCTCCGTCGCGAGCGACGGTCCCCTCCGATATCGTCACGGCACCGGCCTTGTCTTCTGTCGTGACCGTCACCGGCTCAAGCACCACACCGGCCGCGGAAGTGGTGAGGGGCGCGTTCCCGGTGAAGACCTCCGGGATGAGAGGAGCATCCGGGTCATAGGTTATCTCTGACACGGGGTCTTTGGAGGAGGGCCCTCCGGTGCTGGGACCGCCATCCCCACCGCCGCCATTGCCGGGCGTGGAGGTCGGCGTGGGCGTGCTCTCCCCGGCGGCTGCGCTCAGGTCAAGGGCCGTCACCGCTCCGGACGTGAAGTTCGCGGTCTCCTGTGCGGCTACTCCGTTGACGAAGAAGGCGATCGCCTCTCTCGCCTGGTCCGCGGTTGCCGCGACGACCAGACGGTTTCCGAGGCTTTCGTCGTGACTGCCGTATTGTCCGGCATCCACGATCTGAATCGAGCCGCATTCGATACCCCCTATCCTCGCGGTGATCTCGGTTCCGACCGGTGCGGGAGATCCGGCAATCGTCACGCCTCCGTAAAATACATGAGGCAGAACGGGGGCTGGATCCCCGGCACCCGCCGCAACGGCGACGAGGCCGAGGATGAGGATCAGAACGGCGCAATACCGCATCGTCACCCGATCACCTTCAGGAGCTGATAGCAGCAAGTGTATCTGCCCCGTTCATATAGATCCAGTAGCCCTGCATGGGTTGCATCGTGCGCTCTTCATTGTGGCGGTCGCTGCTATCGCCGTGGATGATTGATACCCCATACTCCTGGGCCTCTGCATCGAAGCCGATCAGGGTCGTCCAGTGGTCCCCGAGCGAGCGCAGGGTGCTTGCCGCGGACGTGGGTTCGGTGTCCGAGAAGCCGATCGCATTCCAGCCTTTGCCGAGGTTCTTCGTGGGTGGGAGTTCGGGGCTGCCGGGGGCGAAGGTCAGGGAAACGGTGCAGGCCTCGTTTGAGTAGACCCAGACACCGTCAAGTGGCTGGAAGGACCCGGTCGAGGCTACGTCGTCCCACTTCTGCTCCAGACCGTCGTAGATCAGGATCGAGTGGTCGGCGGTATCGACCGCGTCGAAGAAGATCGCGAAGGTATCGCTGTCTTCGGCAAGCCGCTTCGGTGTCGAGACGAAGTTCCAGCCCTCTTCAAGGGAGATCGTTGCATCGGCCGCAGGTGCCGGCACTACAATCGGCACGCCGTCCAGCACGATCTCGTCGATGCTCCCGACTTTCTGGCTGTTTTTGGTCAGGGCGGTGCCGACGAGTTTCAGCGGCCAGGGTGGTTTCTCGCCGTCATCGGGCAGCGGCTCGCCGTCGATCTCGTTTGCGACGACGATGTTGTTGTTTCGCGCAACAAAGGAACTGTTGAATGTGGTGGAGAAGTCATCACCGGTGCCTTTCGTGCCGTCGGGGCCGTAGTCGATGACCGTTACGTTGTAGCCCGCCTCTGCAAGATCGTCACGGAAGGGGTCAGTTCCCGCGCTGTGCTTGTTGCCGTCGTCGACCCAGCCGCAGAGGAGCCAGAGCGGCATCCCGGACCAGACCTTGCCGTCGCCGTCGGTCCACGTCGCATCGTGCCCGGCCATGGCACAGGCCTTGCCCGACTCGAAGTAGGATCGGGTGATGGTGTCGGTGATAGCGCCGGTCAGGGTGAGGTTCCAGTCCTCCCGCGGGGGTTTGATCCTGATAGTCGCGATCTTCTGGTTGGAGACACCCGCTGCCGAGGGATACTGGATGCCGCCCTGCCAGTAGTAGTGCCAGTACGGTTCAGCGAGGCATACTCGCATATCTTCAGCACCGAAGACTCTGTCGGGGGTGTTGAAGAAGAGGCGCGGTCCGGCATCGTAGACGGGCGCGTAGCCGTCCTTCTCCGTCCACCAGGCGACGATAGCCTCGCCCTGCCGTTCGAGCGGGGTGTAGAGGTTGGTGTAGTTGAGTTTGGCCTCGTAGCCGTCGGATGCAATGAGTTCGACCTCCCATCCCTCAGGGACGCCGCCCACAAGGTCGCAGAGGTCCCTGATTGAGGTTCCCTTCACGACATCATTGACCTTCTCGAGGTTTGTGTCTTCTTCCGGGTTCCAGAGGTCGTTCGGGTCGAAGGTGGGACCCTGGAACTTGAGTCGGACGCCGTTCGGTGCGCCGATGACGTCCAGGTTCTCTTCCATCCACGTGATGGTCTTCGTCGTCTCGTTTTCAACGGTCACGCCTTCGGAGTCGTACCGGACAATGTGGATGGACGGGGCTTCCGTCGGCTCCTGGAAGTCGACGAGCTGGATCTTCTGGACGTTCCCGACGCTCAGGTTCCCGGCCGCTCCCTTACCCACGAGGCGGAGCGGGTAGTTCTTCCCGTCGATCGCCGTGCCGTTGACCTTGCTCGCGACGATGTAGTTGTCCGGGTTCGCCATGATAGCCTGGCTGGAGAACTCCTTGCTGTAGGGGTTCTCCCCGCCGGAGGAGACGATCACGGTGTAGCCGGCCTGCGCAAGGCCGGTGTTGAAGGCTCCCGAGCCGTGCATGACGTCGTCGTCAACCCAGCCGCAGAGGGTCTTCAGCGTGACGCCGGTCCAGGTGCTGACCCCATCGCTGTAGGTCGTTGTGTGGTGAGAGCATGCTTCGCACTCCTCGAACTCTTCCTTCGTGAAGAGGTCGCTGACTTTGGGCCCCTCGAGCGCGAGCGTCCACTCCGATTCGGTGCTCTCGCCCGGCAGGTCCTCGAGAGTGATTGAGGCGATGCTGCCGACCTTCTGCTGGTTGGTCAGGGACGGGCCGACAATCTTCAGCGGCCAGGACGGCTTGTCGCCGTCAGCGGGCAGCGGTGCGGCGTTCATCTTATCCGCGACAAGGAAGGAGTCGTTCCGGGCGATGTCGGCGCTTGAGAAGGTGGCGTTAAACCCGTCCGCCGCGGTCACCCGCACGGTGTATCCGGCTGCTGCCCGTGTCTCGTTCAGCGTCCAGTGGTCGCCGGCTTCCATATCGTCGACGACGGCCACAAGGTACCAGAGCGACATGCCGGTCCAGACCTGCTCGCCGGCACCGGTGTAACTCCCGCCGTGGCACTTGACTCCGTCCTCGAACTCAGCCTGCGTGAGCGTCCGGTTGAACGCGCCGGAAAGCGTGATCTCCCATCCATCGGAGGGTTCGGGGAGGCCGATGAGTTCGATTGAGGCGACGCCGCCGACCTTCTGGCCGGCTTTCACGTCGGCCCCAATCATCTGGAGCGGCCAGCAGGTTTTGTTCTTGTCGCCAATGGTCTCCGGGAGTTCGGTGCCGTTGAGGGTGTTTGCAACGATGATCTCGCTGTTGTTTGCGACGCTTGCGCTCTCGAAGTTGATCGAGTAGCCGTCGTCGGAGGTGACCTTGATCGAGTAGCCCCGCGCGGCGAGTTCGTCGTTGAACGCCCCGGCTCCGTGCTTCTGGTCGTCGTCGACGAGGCCGACGAGGTACCAGAGGGGCATGCCGCTCCAGACGCCACCGTTCTCATCGGTGTAGGTGGCGACATGTCCGCAGGCGATTCCGTCCTCGAAGTAGTCCTGGTCGACGGTCTCGGTCAGCGCACCCTTGAGCGTGATGGACCAGTCATTGGGCTGTGGGTTGGATGGAACACTCACTGCGATCTTTACAAACGCCGTCGCGTTCCCCGGGCCGGCATCCTCTCCGTAGTAGAAGGCAACCTGGTCGCCATCATCGAGCGTGTACTCGTTGAGGCCGTTGTCCGGCGCATCTGTCCATTCATCAAGGAAGAGATCATTGATATAGCAGGTCCAGCCAAGGCCGGCATCTCTGTCGTAGAGGTAGCTACCAATGTCGTTGAGGAGTAGAATCCCTAACTGCTCATACTTTTTATCGGTGATGTTGTAGGTGAGCCCCTGTGTCGCCGCGACGGTATTCAGAGCTCCCAACGGGGTTAGGTTGTCGACAGTGTACACGTTGTCAGAGTCGGGCGGGGCGCACTCGAACGTCCCCTCGGTAAGGGTCACGGTGCCGTCAAAGACGGATGCGGCCCCGGATACCTGCACCTTGATCCTGACGATTGCGTCGGCAGTCTCCGGGGTGACCCCAACTTTAACGTTTCCATAGTAGAAGAGCACCTCATCGTCGTCTTCAAGGGAGATCTGCCCGCTATCATAGCTTGTGTTGTAGATGTCCACTTCGACACCGTTCAGGAGGCAGGTCCAGGAGAACTTTCCGGTATCATCGTTTATGAAGACATACGGGCCTATGTCATCAAGGAGCATGTACCCATCCGCCCACTTCTTGCCGGTGATGGCATAGGAGAAGACCCCTTCGTCTGCCGCGGCATCAAGAGCTCCCAGCGGGCTGAGTGTGTTGAGTGAATACTCAGTTCCTTGAGCGACGAATGTGCCTTGGAAGAGGGTAACCGTGTCATCAAAGACGACTGCAGGCTCTGCGTCGCCCAGGACCTCTGTGGAGGACACCATTGGTGTCTCTTCTAGCGGTACCGGAGGCTGCGTTGATTCGGCAACGACCGTATCGTTCACGGCGCTCGCCGGCAGGCTCTCACCTGCGCCGTCGAGTGCCTCTGCCGCTGCCGGTGCTGCCAGCAAGAGGCAGGCAATCAGTACGAACAGAACGTACTGAACTGTTTTCTTCGAAGAATTCATAATAAAACTCCTTTTTCGTGCATAGCCTTTCCCGGAGTCTTTCCGGGAGAAGTAATGTTTTAAACTAGGACCTGGCCATGTAAAAATTTTACAGTTAATTGACCTGGTTAAGTTAACCTCATGTGGTTGATGCCGTCCCGCTCACCCCCGGAGCTGCTCCCTGCTCTCCCGTGCCCCGGCGTTCCAACCCATATCCCGCGAATCGATGCATTAATCACCAAAAACCGCTCAATATTCATCTCCAGAGTGATTGGATGACGGCGACGGAACCCTGGCTCCCCGTCTTCGGCTACGGAGGGCACATCAAAGCGACGAGACAGGAACTGGTCATCGCACAGGGGAGCACCACCCGGCGCTACCCTCTTGCGGCAGTGAAGCACCTCCTGGTCGTCGGTGGCCATACCCTGCACACCTCGGCGGTGACAAACCTTCTCAAAACCGGCGCTGTCATCACCTTCTTCGATATCGACGGCACGCCCGTCGGGTGCCTCACACCCTACGGTTATCAACCGGACGAGGCGGTGCGCCTCGCCCAGGAACGGGCAGCCCCTCACCGGTTCGCACAGCCGCTCGCAACGGCCGGCCTCCAGTCAAGGCTTCTTCTCCTCGAGGAACTCTACGGCCACGCCGGACAGGATGTCTTCTACGCCGGAGAACTCGACTTCCTTCACCAGGCCAGGGAGGAACTGGGGGTCTCGGTCACCATGGAGGAACTGCGGAGACTCTCCCGCCTGACCGTCGATATGTATTATGAGATCCTCTCCCGCACACTCCCGCCGGAACTCGGGTTTCGGCGCAGGACGATTCGCCCTTACCTCGACCCTGTCAACGCCATGTTCTCACTCGGGTATGCGATGCTCTACGGCAATTGCTGCGTCTCCCTGGTCGGTGCCCACCTCAACCCCGACCTCGGCATGCTCCACGAAGGGGCCGGGAGCCTCGTCTACGACCTTATTGAATCGCAGAAAGCGACGATGGTGGACCGCACCGTCCTCCGGTTTGCCAGGGACGAGGTCTCGGAGGGGGATTATGAATGCGGTGAAAAAAGATGCTACCTTGACGGGAACTTTTCGGCCCGGCTGGTCGCGGCGCTCCGCGACTCCATCGACCAGTCGCGCATTGATGCGCAGGTGCATATCCTGCGGGACGCCCTCCTCACAAACGCCGAATTTCACGTGCTGTACTGGTGAGCGCCCGCTGGATGGTGAACTCCGGGTAGCCGGCAAAGGGGATCTCCTTCTGGGAGAGGTCCCGGATGACGACCCGGGGGCATCCGTAGAGCATGGAGACAAACTTATCAAGGATGACGGGTTCGCCGGTTGCGGTGATGAGCACCCTTCCGTCGGGAAGGTTCATCGCCTCACCGCCGACACCGAGGTTCGTGGCGATCCTTTTGATGCAGGCACGAAACCCGACACCCTGGACCCTTCCCGAGATCCTGATCTCGATCGTCTTCACAGCCAGTGCTCCTGCACAAGCCGCATGGACATATCCAGCTCGTCATAGACCTCGTCCCGGACCGTTGAGTCGCGGATGTTGAGAGCCTCGCTCACAGCCATATCGAGAACCTCCCTCGACCGGTCTTCGTAGCGCTCCGCGTAGATCCGGCATGCCATATCGCCGAGCGCAAAGGCCCGCCGCGAGAGCGGCCGGATGATCCGGGCTTCTTCGAGGGCGCAGAGGAGCATCCGATCCGCAAGTTCATGCTGCCCTGCGTTCCTCGCGAGGAGGTAGAACTCGGTGTAGTAGGTCGCCCTCCTTGCCCGATCCGGTGCCGCCCGTATCGCCCGGTCGAGCGTGACCATGTCCTTTGTGGTGTAATCGCCGCTCCGGATCTTGTCGCGGCAGTCGAGGATCCTGCCGTAGACCGTGTTCTTCCAGGATTGGGGCATCGCCTGTTCGAGCTGGACCATCAGGCCGTACCGGATTCGATCGTCGTCGATCGTGGAGACGGCATCGATAGCCCGCTGCCGGACGGCCGGCTTCCCGCTCTTCCGGTACAATGAGAAGAGCATCTGGGCCATCCGCTGCTGCGTCATAGCGGTGATGAACGGGATCTGGATGTGCTTGGCCGTGCTCTCCATGCCGTCGAGCAGTTCGTCGATCTCCCTGTCGTCGCCGTAGTTCTCGGCAAACTGTGCCACGTCAAAGAGCATCGAGAGCCGGATGTAGGGAGAGGGGATGCTCACCACAGTATGGCACATGGCCGAGAGGATCTCTTTCCTCTGTGCGGGCTCGGTGACCATGTCAAAGACCGCAGCAAGAGCATCCACATACTCGACCGGATCCTCGATCCTGCCAACCTGCCCGATAGCCCAGTCGACATCCTCCTCCTGCCGGTTTACGGTGTTGAGGCTTCTTGCAGCGTAGATCAGGTTCTTTCTGGCAAATGCATCCCGCTCCGGCCCGACGTAATCAAGCATCTCCTGCGCTTCGGCGAGATAACTCCTGGCTGTGCTATGGTCGATCCCGGCCATAAGTCCGGCAAGGTCGGAGAGCATGATCACGCGGATCGACGGCTCGGAGATAGTGCCGATGGTCTCGTGGAGCTGCCTGATAATCTCCTCGGCCCGTTCTTCGTTGCCGAGGACCGAGTAGGCGCTCACGATCCGGTACATCCCGGAGTAGCGTGCATAGACATCGCCGGTATGCTCGAAGAGACGGTACATCAACTCGAGTACCGGCGGTGCCGCCGGCGCTCCCTCGATGCCCTCGAGCAGGTAAGCCATCACCTCATAGGGGTCGGCCGAGTCGAACTCCTTTGTGTAACTGGTGAAGAAGTTGAGGATCCGCTGGATCATGGCGGTTCGTTCGTACTCACCCCCAATCTCCAGGGTGAAGAGACTCATCGGGACAGCAAAGATCGGGCTTGCGTGAACCTGCGAGTACTCGAGCATGATGTCGACATAACTTGCTATCTTGATCGAGACCTCCTCGCGCGGGGTGCTGTTCTGGAGGAGGGTGAGCGCAATCTCGAACGGCTCCATCATGCCATCGAAGATCCTGACCTTTCCCCGGGTGAGCTGGTCCGCCGCCTGCAGGCTCCCGACCCGGACGTAACCCTCGATGAGAGGATCGACCAGCTGCCGCTGCAGGGATGGATCGGTGATCTG
>JABNAD010000790.1_pt1 | contig 15142 bp, 11 predicted proteins | sample 7240381 | NCBI WGS metagenome assembly JABNAD01 (sample SAMN11332834, study PRJNA596920) | anaerobic digester metagenome | biome: digested sludge; isolation source: digested sewage sludge-derived enrichment culture grown on H2/CO2 | place: Germany: Goettingen
GAATACCTTTGAATTTAGAAGAAGAACTCATTACACACAAAAAGGGATACTACCACAAAATATTGGGCTGCGCACTGATAATCACAATCACTCCCTTTGCCGGCCGTTCATCATGAATCCGGTCCGGAGGGCCACAGGTCGTTCCTCATATTAGCTTAAGGTTTCCAACTGCCATAATGTAAAAAAGGCCTGCCGGAGCAGACCTTTTTCAAAGAAACAATATACAATTAATGCTTCACTATCACCACTACTGAAGCGTTCCCGCCTGAAACAATGCGCAGGAGGTAGGTTCCGGACTTCAGATTTTCAAGATTCAGGGTATTGCCGCTCAGTTGCTGCTGCATCAGCAGCCTTCCGTCAAGGGCATAGAGCGCGGTTTCAGCCAGTGAAACGCCTTCAATGTTGAGGCGATCGGTAACCGGGTTGGGATAAACACGCATGCCTGCCAGCGGGCTATTCTCCACACCGGTGGTAAGGAAAATCACCTCTTCCACATCAGCACCGGCAATGGTCACGCTGCCTTCGTAGAAATCAAAACCCGGAGCGGAAGCAGTATATGAATACTCACCATCGGGGAGTTCAATCTGCGCTATGCCTTCTTCGTTGGTAAGCAACAGAGTGCCGTTGATATCAATTTCGACGCCTTCAATGACGCCGGCCTGTGCGCTTACCGCGAAAGTGAGCATCCAGGTTTCGGGGGCAACCGGCTCAAGTTCCACAACAACTTCTTCAGCTGCTCCGCTGATGGTAACGTTGCCGCTGCCTGAAACATATCCTTCGAGGGATACGGTATAGGCATAATCGCCGTCAGGCAGATTAACAGATGCCGTGCCGTCAGCACCCGTGGTGAGCGACTGCTGGCCGGTGATTTCGATGAGGGCTGACTCAAGCGGCGTGGCGTCCGGATCGGTAACAAGGAACGACAGGGTATAAGTGGGCGCCGAGGTGCTGTTGAGCTGAATGGCAAGTTCTGAGTTACCATCCTCAATCAATGCTTCTCCATTCACAGGGAAATAGCCCTCTTTTGAAACGGCGTAGGGGTATACTCCATTGCTGAGTTCAATGGCTGCAGTGCCGTTGGCAGCTGTCAGCAGAACGTTGCCGTCCACATCAATGGAAGCGCCCTCAACTGGCGCCAGTGCCTCGTCATAAATATAAAAACTGAGCATATATCTTGGCAGGCTCATCACAATACTGACTTCTGTGGTGGATGTGCCTACCTCAAATGTTCCGTTATTGACGGCATAACCTTCAGCAACTGCTGTATAGTTATAGTTACCGGGTGAAAGCATGGCAAAGGCGCCACCCTGCGCATCCGTTACAAGGCTCTCGGCTATACCATCTATGCTGATTTCAACGCCTGCAAGCGGTTCACCAGATTCACCCTCAACGGTAAAATATGTCTGAAACTGATAGGCCGGCATGAAATTAACCCTGCCCAGTGCGGGATCGTCCACAATGTGGTTGACAACACCCTCAATACTTACGGAATCCTGAGTGGCTACACCCCATTGATTGTACATGGCATATTGCTCAACCGGGCCGTTGTTGTAAAGATCATATAAAACGCCGCCATTTCCGTTGTTGGCAAACTGATTGCCGCCGGGATTGAAATCGGCCGGATCAGAATTACCCATATTGGCTCTTGGATATCCGACGATCGTTATTCCCCACAGATTCCCGGAAATAATATTTCCGGTTATCATAGCAACCTGATTAGAGGAAGAACTGCTTGCCGTGAGATTGATGCCGCTTCCGCCCAGATTGGGATTATTCTGGATGTTGTTATCGGTAATGGTGTTATACCTGATTGCTCCGGTGATAGGACTGCCGGTGAGTGTGATTCCGTAACGGTTCTTGTCTACGATGTTGGAGTCAATAACTACGCTTCCGGGTACACCGAGCAATGAAGAATAAGCAATTCCGCCTGCCTGAACATATCCGTTACCAATAATGGTGTTCCCGATGATGTAGGTAGTATCGCCCTCACCGGCCGGCCCCATGTTGATCTGCGGGCGGTTGCTGTTTTCGGTGGTATTTCCGAACATGTAATTGTTCCGGATAATTGCTTTGGTTCCAACGTTTGAACCTGAAGCCACTGCCCCGCGCTGATTCAGTATAAAACTGCAGTTAATGACCTCCCCGTAGCCTGAAAGATCAACTGCTGCGCTGGAAGCATAAGAGCCTGATGTTGAACCGCTTTTGTAGAAATTCTTGTAGAATTTACTTCCTTCAACGGTAAAGACACCTGTTTGTGAGCGTATTCCCCCACCGAAAAGAAACTCTGCATTGCGGATATGGGTAACGTGGCCGGCAAGAAGTCTGAACCCGCGCCACTTATTGGTAGAAGTGCTGTCAATGGCAGTAAAGGTAGCTTTAACGGGCGCATCGATGATAATGGTTCCTTCCGATTCAATCCCGGCAAGGTCATGGAAAACAACCATAACATCCTCAAGAATATTGAGGGCATCGGCTGCAGCAATGGTAACCGTGTTGGTGATTTCATAGTGATCGTCGTTCCAGGTAACCACCCCGGCCGAATTGTTAACAAGTGAATCGAGGTTCCACACGACCCCGGTTCCCGGGGTAATGAATTGCGCCTGCACCAGCAGTGTTGCCAGTGCGAACATGAGTGTAAACAGCTTTTTCATAAAAAAAAGATAAGTGAGTAATTAAGAGTTCAAAAAAAACTCCCGGCAACAAACAATCGCTTCGCATTGGCGGAGTAATTGATTATTGCGATGGGAGGGAGTATCGTTGGGCAAAGATAAGCCTTTTATCTTAACCGACTAACGAAAAGTTAAAGAGATCTATAAACCAGCATGTTCAGATTTAACAAATGTATATTCAGAATTCCTGAGTATTTACCTTTTTTGTCATGACTTTTCAAAATACGGCTGAACTGTTCAGAAACGATATGAACAGGACATCTCCATCCTGAAGAACATAAACCGCATCCGTTTACTGCTAAAAAATATCTCTGCGCAGCTTGCAATCTAAACGCATAATTCCCAACTTCGCAAACCAATGGATTAATGGATTGTTAATAGATTCACATTTCACAGCCTATGCTTACCAACATGAGTCTTGAAGCCATGAATGCCATGTCGGCCGGAACGCTGATGGAGCAGCTAGGAATTGTTTACACGGAAGTGGGCCCTGATTACATCTGTGGCACCATGCCTGTCGATCACCGTACGGTACAACCGGCAGGCCTTTTGCATGGCGGCGCTTCTGCAGCGCTTGCCGAAACGCTGGGCAGCATGGGGTCGGTGGCGATTATGGGCCGGAAGCACGCCATCGTTGGCATCGAAATCAATGCCAACCATATCCGCAAGGTGAAAGATGGCCTTGTGCATGGCAAAGCCACCCTGGTGATGCGTTCCCGGCGGCTGCACATCTGGGAAGTTAAAATTCACAACGATGCCGGGGCGCTGGTCTGCCTCTCCAGACTCACCATTATGGTGATTGAACAGCAAGAAAATAACGGGGAATGAACGGAGGATTGATAACGCTGAAAGCGCTGCAGCAGCAACTGCTGGGTACTCAAACGGCTTTTGTTTCCTACAGGCTTCCGGATAAAAGGGACCCTGAAACAATCATCAGCGCCGGAGGTTTTTATATAATTCCGCGCATCCGGGAAGTATTCAATGGTAAACCCGGGTTTATCATGGCCCCAATTCTGAAATCGCAACCCCCGCTGTTTCTGGATGCTGAGCTTACCCTCAGCGGAACACAATTCACTAACCCCGGGATCGGACGTCAGGAAGCGTCTCCGGTTCCTGAATGCAGGATCACAGCGCCGGGCAAGGAAGAATATATTGAAAAACTCAGACAGGTGATCTCCGGAATTGGTTCAGGAAGAGCGGATAAAGTTGTGATTTCGCGACCCATTGAGATTCCGTTCCGGGAAGCCGGGCTCTCCATCCCGCTGTTTGAGCAGTTGTGCCTTGATTACCCTTCAGCCTTCGTTTACCTGGCCTGGATGCCCGGCAACGGGCTGTGGACCGGCGCCTCTCCCGAACTGCTGCTGAATATTGAAACCAACAAAGTCACCACCATGGCGCTGGCAGGAACCCGGCCTACTGCCGGTTCAGGGGCCTGGGGAACTAAAGAAATCGATGAACATGAATGGGTTTGCAGGCATATTGAAGAAAAATTAGCCGCTTCCGGATGCAATGAAATCTCCCGTTCAGAAACCGAAACCATCACTGCAGGGATGGCTGGTCACCTGAAAACCGGGTTCAAAGCAATTATTGAAGACAACAACAAGGGCAAACTGCTCGATGCCCTGCACCCCACTCCAGCTGTATGCGGCTGGCCCGAAAACCCAGCGCTTGACATGATAAAGAACGCTGAAAACTATGACCGGGGTTTTTATACCGGGTTTCTCGGGCCTGTGAAGTCACCGAACCAGGCCGAATTCTTTGTTAACCTCCGGTGTATGCAGATATTTCAGGACAAGGCCATTGTTTATGCGGGCGGGGGCATTACAGCAGCTTCTGATCCGGAAGCGGAATGGGAGGAAACCGTGCTTAAAAGCCGGACCATGTTGACTGCTATCGGAAAAATACAGAATTTAGCATACTTTTAATCCATTTCCGGAAATGAGTCAGGAACATCTGAGTTTATTGGCTGCCATCATCGCTGAAAAAGGAATTACCCATGCAGTGGTATCGCCTGGCTCACGCAATGCCCCGGCCATCATCGCCTTTAGCAGAAGCGGCAGGCTGCAGCTAACCAGCATTCCCGACGAGCGGAGCGCCGGTTTCTACGCCATGGGTATGGCCCAGCAACTTGGTCGTGCGGTTGCCCTGCTCTGTACTTCGGGATCGGCTGCCCTGAATTATGCCCCCGCTTTGGCCGAGGCCTATTACCAGAAAGTGCCCCTGCTGGTGATTACCGCCGACAGGCCGGCGGAATGGATTGACCAGGGCGACGGACAGACCATCAGACAACAGCAGCTTTACGCCAATTATATCCGCAAGAGCTTTCAGCTTCCTCATAATATTGATAACAAATCAAACGAATGGCATTTCAGCCGTATGGTGAACGAAGCGGTTGACCGTACCCTTTATCCCGCCCCTGGCCCGGTGCACCTAAACCTGCCCCTGGCCGAACCGCTTTACGACCTGAAGGTAAACCCTGAAATCAGGGATATCCGGCTCAATGCCCTGGTTCCGGTTGAACACCGCATCCCGGAATCCACGCTGCAGGAACTGGCTGCCCGATGGAACAAAGCCGGGACAAAGCTGATCCTTGCCGGTCAGTTGCCGCCGGATAACAAGCTGGAACAAGGGATCATCAAACTCGCCGATGATCCCTCGGTTGCTGTATTCACCGAAACCACCTCCAACCTGCATGTCCCCGGCAGCATCCGCTGCATCGACCGCAGCATTGAAGGCATTACCGATGAACAAATGGCCGGATACACCCCCGATATCCTGCTTACCTTCGGAGGAGCGGTGGTCTCAAAAAAGGTGAAAGCCATGCTCAGGAAGATGAAACCTGCACAGCACTGGCACATCAATCCGGACCCTGACGACTTCCACCTGGACACCTACCAGTCGCTTACGCTTACCATTCCGTCGGAGACCGGGATCCTTATCAGGCAGCTTTCAGCAGCTGCTACACCTGTCCAAAGCGATTACCGCGCACGCTGGCAATTGCTATCGCAGCGCCACCTCGAAAAACACGATAATTATCTGGCAAACGCATCCTTCTCAGACCTAACGGTATTTGAAACCCTCTTCCGGCTGATACCTGAGGATACACATCTTCATTTTGGCAACAGCACTCCTATCCGCTATGCCCAGCTTTTTGAAGAAGCTTCACGGTATGCGACCTGGTCGAACCGCGGCACCTCCGGCATTGACGGTTGCGTTTCGACAGCCGCGGGCGCTGCAGCCATTGGCAAACATCCTGTAACAGTGATCACGGGTGACATAGGATTCTTTTACGACAGCAATGCCCTGTGGAACAATCACCTTCACCCTTCCCTGAGGATCATCCTGATCAACAACGGCGGCGGAAATATCTTCAGGGTTATTCCCGGTCCAGACCGTTTTGAGGAACTTGAACCATACATTGAAACCAGTCACCGCTTCAATGCCGAAGGCATCGCAAAGAACTTCGGTGTTAACTATTATTCTGTCAATGACAAGGCTTCCCTGCTGAAAATCCTCCCGGCTTTCTACGGCGCACAACCTGACAACCAGCCTGCCCTGCTGGAGGTTTTTACACCGGCAGTGACAAGTGCTGAAACATTAAGGAACTATTTTAAATTCATCGGATCATGACAAAAAGAAACTGGACCACCATAAAAGAATACGAAGAGATCAGATTTGATTTTTTTGAAGGCATCGCCCGTATCACCATCAACCGGCCCCGCTACCGCAACGCTTTTACGCCGGATACGATCAAAGAGATGATCGATGCCATGCATTACTGCCGTGAAGCCGACAATGTAGGCGTGGTGGTGATAACCGGGGAAGGCGACAAGGCCTTTTGCAGCGGAGGCGACCAGAATATCAAGGGACACGGTGGCTACATCGGCAAGGATGGAATTCCCCGTCTGAATGTGCTGGATCTGCAGAAGCTGATCCGCTCACTGCCCAAACCAGTAGTTGCCATGGTTAACGGTTACGCCATAGGCGGCGGGCACGTACTGCATGTGGTTTGCGACCTGAGCATTGCCTCCGACAACGCGATTTTCGGGCAAACCGGACCCAAGGTCGGCAGTTTCGACGGCGGCTTCGGATCATCTTACCTTGCCCGCATCGTGGGGCAGAAAAAGGCCCGCGAAATATGGTTCCTCTGCCGGCAGTATTCGGCGCAGGAAGCGCTGGAGATGGGCCTGGTGAACGAGGTGGTGCCCTTTGATCAGCTTGAAGACGAAGTGGTTGACTGGTGTAAGACCATGATGAAACGCAGCCCGCTGGCCCTGCGCATGCTCAAGCTGGCCATGAACGCTGAACTGGACGGTCAGGCGGGATTACAGGAGCTGGCCGGAAATGCCACACTGCTTTATTACCTCACCGAAGAGGCGCAGGAAGGGAAAAGGGCTTTTCTTGAAAAACGGGAGCCCGATTTTCAGAAATTTCCCAAATTCCCCTGATATCAGGGCAATCGAAGGCTAAAGAGAAGATATGACAAAAGAAAAATACAAGGCATGGGTACACGCCGCCCGGCCGCGCACGCTGCCCCTGGCATTCTCCAGTTCGCTGATGGGGAGTTTTGTAGCATGGCACGACGGTATTTTCAGGTGGGCAGTGTTTGGGCTGGCCCTGCTGACAACCCTGTTTCTGCAGATACTCAGCAACCTGGCCAACGATTACGGCGACTCGGTGAACGGCGCCGACAATCCCGAAAGGGTCGGTCCTGCCCGCACAGTGCAAAGCGGGGCGATTTCGCTCAGGGAAATGAAAACGGCTGTAATCATTACGGCGGCCCTGGCACTGATATCGGGGATTCTGCTTATCGGCTCCGGGATCGGCTTTACCCTTTCAGGCGGATGGCTGGCATTTCTCGGACTGGGAATTACCGCGGTTGCCGCAGCCGTTATGTACACCGCCGGATCAAAACCTTACGGGTATATAGGACTTGGCGACCTCTTTGTATTTATTTTCTTCGGCCTTACCGGTGTGATTGGCACCTATTACCTGCACACCCACAGCATCAACGCTGCTTTGTGGCTGCCTGCAACTGCGCTGGGATTCCTGAGTACCGCGGTGCTTAACCTTAACAATATGCGCGATGTAAAAGGGGATGCCCTTTCGGGGAAGCGCACACTGGTAGTCATTATGGGCAGCGGCTGGGCTAAATATTACCACGCTTTGCTTGTGCTTGGCGCCCTTATGGCCCTTGCCCTGTGGACCATTCTGAACTACCACCACCCGCTTCAGTTCATTTTTCTGTTTATGGCCCTTTTCTTTGCCAGACACCTTGCCATTGTGTTCCGTAACAGAATCCCCGCAGAGCTTGATCCGCAACTGAAGCGGCTGGCCCTGGCTACCTTTGCCACAGTGATTATTTTCGGTTTAAGCATCCTGATTTAACCATGCTCAGCGCCACCTACCACAAGCACAGACTGATCTTCAGGCAACCGGCAGGTACTTCCCGTGGCGTGCTGCATCACCGCGACAGTTATTTTCTGCTGCTGCGCGACACCCTGAACCCCGAAACAACCGGCATCGGGGAGTGCGGAGTAATCCCTGGTCTGAGTCCCGATGACCGGCCCGGTTTTGAAGAGAGAATCGTCAGCCTTTGCATTGAAATCAACAAAACCTCAACCTTAAATACCAACTCACTGGGAGACTGGCCATCCATCCGCTTCGCGCTGGAAACCGCCCTCTTCGACCTTACCGGAGGAGGAAAAAGAATACTGTTCGAAAGTGCATTCACTTCAGGCGAAAAGCCCATCAATATCAACGGGCTGATCTGGATGGGTGATGAGTCCTTTATGCTGCGGCAGATAGAGGAGAAAGTGGCTTCAGGATACAAGGTTATTAAGATCAAAGTAGGCGCCATCGATTTTAATACCGAGCTGAAGATGATCGCCGGCATCAGAAAACGTTTCAGTGAAGATCGGATAACGATACGACTTGACGCGAACGGCGCTTTTTCACCCGGAGAGGCGGATGAAAAGCTGAAACGCTTGTCGGACTTTGCCATTCACAGCATTGAGCAGCCCATAAAACAGGGGGATCCCGCAACCATGGCGGAAATCTGCCGTACTTCACCCATCCCGGTGGCCCTGGATGAAGAACTGATCGGCATCTCCGGAAGTGACAATAAAAAGAAACTGCTGGATCAGATCAAACCGCAGTATATAATCCTGAAGCCATCCCTGCTGGGCGGTTTCGATGCCTGCCGTGAATGGATTGAACTTGCTACGGAAAAAGGTATCGGCTGGTGGATTACCTCCGCCCTGGAATCCAATATCGGCCTGAACGCCATCGCCCAATGGACAGCCACCCTCGGCAACGACCTGCCGCAGGGACTGGGAACCGGATCGCTCTACACCAACAATATCCCGGGACCGCTGGAAGCAGCAAACGGCGTGCTTCGTTTCCTGCCCGGAAAACCATGGGAACTTGCTTTCACCGGAATTTACAATCCTCATCCTGCAGGTTCATGAAGATTCCGGACAGCCTTTCCATCAATGGCCGGATTTACTCCGGTAAAGCACTTATAACAGAGGCCGGACGGTTGTGCGCTTCATCAGTTGAATGGGAAAAAGAGTTGGGCGAATTCCTGCATCAATGGACTTCGGGAGATGACAGCATCACTGTTTTTACATCCGGCTCCACAGGTCCTGCCAAAGCCATACAACTGGATAAAAAAGCCATGATCGCCTCGGCCGAGGCCACGATAAAAGCGTTGAACCTCAATTCAGCCCATCAGGCATTGCTTTGTCTTTCTTGCAAAACCATTGCCGGGATGATGATGGTGGTACGTTCGATGGTAGCAGAAATGAACCTGATCATGCTACCACCGTCGGGCAATCCGCTGAAAGGCACCGGAAAAAAGCTCCGGGCTGATTTTGCAGCAATGGTTCCCGCACAGGTATTCAATTGCCTGAATGATGAAGAAAGCAGGGAAACATTCCGGACGATAGGAACGGTCATCATAGGGGGCGGAGAAATCAGCCCGATGCTTGAAGCACAGCTCAGGGAGCTGCCCAACGCCCTGTACGCAACCTATGGCATGACGGAAACCATCAGTCACATCGCCCTGCGCCGCCTCAACGGACCTGAAAGGAGTGATTTTTACACAACCCTTACGGGCATCAGCATCATGACCGACTCAAGGGGATGCCTGGTGATTGATGCCCCGGGGATCAGCAAACAGACAATCACGACCAACGACCTCGTTGAAACGGAAGGCAGCACCCGCTTCAGATGGCTGGGCAGGTACGACAATATTATCAACCGCGGAGGGAAAAAGCTGATGCCGGAATCCATTGAAAAAAAGCTGTTTCCGTATATTAATCAGCGTTTTTTCATAGCCGGTCTGCCCCATGAAAAATACGGGGAGGCGCCGGTACTGCTGATCGAATCGGCTGATATTCCCCATGAAAATGTGCAACTGCTACAAAACAGCATCGCTGCGGCATTGAACCGCGAAGAAATGCCCCTTCGTATTATTGCAGTCCCGGCCTTTTCAGAAACGGAAAGCGGAAAAATCAACCGTAACAAAACCCTGAAATTATACAAGCATTTGCTTTGCCTTTAATGCATCAAAGCTACCCGGTTCTGCCTCACCCTCCCGGCAATGGCCGGATTTCAACAACGTGACAACCAGACCTCCATAGTCTGCAACTACAGATTTCCACATCAATAAATTACCAATTCCCTCATTCTCAAATCAACGAATCATTGTTGTCCGGGGAAATTATTATAATTAGACCAGAATGCTTTAAAGGTGCTGGTTTCAGAAGATTGTAACAGCATACAACTTACTTTTAAATATTTCGCCACTAAGCGATGCACTGAGCATGCCGAAGTGGCCCAAAGGCACCAAGTTGCACAAAATTATTTTTCTCATTTAGTGATACTTAGTGTCTTCGTGTCTTTGTGGCAAATTCTTTCTTCATTTCATCCGGACAATGGTGATCAACAAATCATCACATCATTACATTAACTCATTTTCTCCTTACCTTTGCACCCGTTTTAAATCTCACCCATGCTTGAACTGAATTATATCCGTGAAAATACCGCTGATGCTGCAGCGCGGCTGTCCATCAAAAACATTGATGCGGAAGGCATCCTGAAACAGATTCTTGAAATTGACGTTCGCCGGCGCGAAGCCCAGAAAGAGCTTGACGACAACCTGGCCGAATCCAATGCCCTGGCCCGGCAGATCGGAGACCTTTTTAAATCGGGCAAAGCCGCTGAAGCAAACGATCTGAAGGCCCGCACCGCAACATTAAAAGTGCTGGCCAAAGAGCTTCAGGAGAAATTCGACGGACTGCTTCAGGAGCAAAACAACCTGCTGGTGCAACTTCCGAATGTTCCCCATCCCACAGTTCCCCGTGGAAAAAGCGCCGAAGACAACGAAATCGTACACAGCGAAGGAGCGATGCCAACTCTTTACGAAGGCGCTGTTCCTCATTGGGACCTGGCTTCGAAATACGACATCATCGACTTTGAACTGGGCAACAAGGTAACCGGAGCCGGTTTTCCCTTTTACAAAGGACAGGGCGCCCGGTTGCAGCGGGCACTGATCAACTTCTTCCTCGACAACGCCATTGAAGCCGGATATTATGAAATTCAGCCCCCGCTGGTAGTGAACGAAGCTTCGGGATACGGCACCGGCCAGCTGCCAGATAAGGACGGACAGATGTACTTCTGCGACCTCGACAAGCTTTACCTCATCCCCACCGCCGAAGTACCTGTCACCAACATCTATCGTGATGTGATCCTGAAGGGCAGCGATTTTCCGGTGAAAAATGTGGCTTATTCAAATTGCTTCCGCCGCGAAGCCGGTTCTTACGGAAAGGATGTACGCGGCCTGAATCGCCTGCACCAGTTCGACAAGGTGGAGATCGTGCAGATTCAGCACCCTGAAAATTCCTATGAAACACTTGAAGAAATGCGCAGTTATGTTGCCGGTCTGCTCCGAAAACTTGAACTGCCTTTCCGGATTCTGAAACTCTGCGGAGGTGATATGAGCTTTACCTCTGCCCTTACGTATGACTTTGAAGTTTACTCCGCTGCCCAGCAACGCTGGCTTGAAGTGAGTTCTGTTTCCAATTTTGAGTCATTCCAGGCCAACCGCATGAAACTGAGATTTAAGGATGAAAACGGGAAAACCCGTTTGTGTCATACCCTTAATGGCAGCGCACTGGCCCTGCCCCGCATTGTGGCCGCGTTACTCGAAAATAATCAGACTCCGGAAGGAATCCGCATCCCGGCTGCACTCGCAAAATACACGGGATTCGATAACATCCGGTAATCAAAGATTACCGTAAACGGCGGCGGGTAAAACATTTGCCCGCTTTTACCGTTCTCAATATAGCCTGAAACGGCAAGAGAAATCATCTTCAGCATTATGAAAAAGCTTTTCATCCTACTGTACATCGTCAGTCTGGCCCTCGTCAGGATTCCGGTATCGGCACAGGCGGTAACCGATGAGCAGCTTGGGCTGATGTATTACAACAACAAGGAGTTCGACAAAGCTGCCGCCCTCTTCGACCGGCTTTTCAACGAAAAGCCCAACCTTTTTAACTACACTTACCTGATGCAGAGCCTGCTTGAACTCAACGATTTTGACCAGGCCGAGAAAATAGTGAAAAAACAGGCCAGGCGTTTCCCGGATGATGCCCGCTACGTGGTGGATCAGGGTTACCTGCTGCTGCGCACCAATCAGGGCAATAAGGCCGCGAAAATCTTCGAACAGGCCATCAGGGACCTGCCCGCCGAACAGCGCAAGGTTGCCGAGCTGGCCAACTCGTTTATCTCGAGACGCGAGAACGATTACGCCATCCGCGCTTACCTGAAAGGCCGGCAGTTGCTGGCGCCACAGTACACTTTTGGCTTCGAATTGTCGAACCTTTATGAAATTTCAGGCAATTTCGACAAGATGGCCGATGAATACATCGGCTTGCTGGAAACCAATCCGGAACTTCAGAATCAGGTGCAGGCCAGGTTGCAGAACTCATTGAACAACGACCCGGAAGGCTTGAAATCGGAAGCCTTCAGGATGGCACTGCTCAGAAAGGTACAAAGCAATCCGGATGACGTGATGATGTCGGAAATGATGCTTTGGCTGAGCATACAGCTTAAAGACTTCGAAGCAGCGCTGGTTCAGGCCAGGGCCCTCGACCGCCGGCTGGATGAAAACGGCAGCCGGGTATTCGCCCTTGGCGGACTAAGCGTGAACAACGGAAACTACAAAACCGGCGCTGAAGCTTATCAGTATGTGATTGACCGCTCCAGCGATATGGGCCTGGTGGTACAATCGAAGGTGGAACTGCTCAGGGCTGATTACGAACAGCTTATCCGCACCTACCCGCTCAGCCTCCAGGCATTGAAAAATCTTGAACAACGTTACAACAGAACATTGGATGAAGCCAACCGCAACCCCCTCTCATTTCCCCTGATGCGCAACCTTGCGCACCTGCAGGCATTCTACCTCGACAACACTGAAGGCGCCATTCAGTTGCTCGATGAGCTGATTGCCCTGACAAACAGCAATAAATTGCTGCAGGCCGAATGCAAACTGGAACTGGCCGATATCATGCTGTTTACCGGCGAGCCCTGGGAAGCCACCCTGCTCTATTCGCAGGTGGATAAAGCCTTTAAAAATGAGCCGATTGGCCATGAAGCCCGCTTCCGGAACGCGAAACTTTCATTTTACATTGGGGAGTTCAATTGGGCAAGGGCACAACTCGACGTGTTGAAGGCCGCCACCTCAAAACTGATTGCCAACGACGCTATGGCCATGTCGCTGATTATCAGCGATAACATTGATATGGACAGCTCCACCGTTCAGCTGGGCACTTATGCCAGGGCCGATCTGCTGCTCTACCGCAATCAGCCCGATGCCGCTGTTGCGGTGCTCGATTCACTGCTGCATGCCTGGCCGGGGCACCCCATCACCGACGACGCTTTGATGAAAAAAGCAGAAATCAGGATGAAGCAGGGCAATTTTGCAGCGGCAGAAGCCCTCTATTTACAGGTAATCAGCGAATACGGCGAGGGCATACAGGGCGACGATGCGCAGTACCGCCTTGGCTTGTTGTACGAAGAGCAAATGAAAGATAATACCAAAGCCATGGCCGCCTATCAGGAACTGCTGGTAAAATACCCCGGCAGCGTTTTCAGCGTGGAGGCTCGGAAGCGGTTCAGGTTGCTGAGGGGAGATATGGTGAATTGATTTTGGATTGCGGTCCCGATGGATATCGTGAGTGGAATACCTTCGGTGAACTCTCTCCGTTCGGTTGCGGATTGTGCTCCGGCAACTCATGGTTGCGGTTAACTAAGAAATCAATTACTAATTTCTAATTTCTAATTTTTAATTTCTAATCTTCTCTACTCTAAATCCGAAATCCGATATCCGATATCAACAATCCGAAATCCGAAATCCGAAATTCCATGGAACCAGTAAGGGCAAAGAAACACCTGGGGCAGCATTTTCTGAAAGATGAAAACATCGCCCGCAAAATCACTGACAGCCTCAGTCTGCCCTGCGAGGCACTGCTCGAAATCGGCCCTGGAACCGGTGTGCTCACCAAATACCTGCTTGAGTTACCTGTAAATAAATTCCTGGCCATTGATGTGGACCGGGATGCTGTTCCTTACCTGAAAAAAACATTTCCTGAAGCGGCTGACAACTTTATTGAGGGCGATTTCCTCAGGATACCGGTTGATCGGCTTTTCGAAGGCCCGTTTTCGGTCATCGGTAATTTCCCCTACAATATATCCTCACAGATACTTTTCAGGGTACTGGATTACCGGAATCAGATTCCCGAAGTGGTGGGGATGTTCCAGAAAGAAGTGGCCGAAAGGATTGCAACCCCTCCGGGAAGCAAAACCTACGGAATAATCAGCGTGTTGCTTCAGGCATGGTATGATATAGAATACCTGTTTACCGTGAGTGAGCATGTGTTTCACCCGCCCCCAAAGGTAAAATCGGCGGTTATCCGGCTGAGAAGAAACCAGGTAAACGCACTGGGGTGTGATGAAAAACTGTTTGTCAACGTTGTGAAAACTGCTTTCAACCAAAGGCGCAAAACCCTGAAGAACGGGCTTAAAACCTTCCGGTTTGAACCAGATGAAGCATTGGATTTGCTGTTTACGAAAAGGGCGGAGCAACTTAGCATTGAGGAATTTGTTTTTATTACCAGACACGTGCTTATTTAACAATACTACCAGAACAAACGGAACACAGGGTAATTACAAGACCTGCTTATTCTCAATGATTTTGGAATCCACCCGATGGATGCAATTACTGGTTTTGAACTTCTTAAGATCATTGAAGACCGACATAGTAAACGATCTACCTTAATAAGTTCTCAACTACAGGTTGGCCAAATGGTATGAAATATTTGAAGCTGGAACTTTTAATAGAAAACTAATTATTATTATTGCTCATCCGTAAATGTACCACAATTCAAATAATGATTATATTGACGAAA
>JABNAD010000791.1_pt1 | contig 15117 bp, 15 predicted proteins | sample 7240381 | NCBI WGS metagenome assembly JABNAD01 (sample SAMN11332834, study PRJNA596920) | anaerobic digester metagenome | biome: digested sludge; isolation source: digested sewage sludge-derived enrichment culture grown on H2/CO2 | place: Germany: Goettingen
GCGCGGGAGATGGCCCACCTCTTCCTGGGCATCGCCAAGGACATCACGGCCCACGGCCTGCCCGTGGAACGCCCGGCCTGCGTCATCGCCGGCGGCGAGACCACCGTCACCCTGCGCGGTGGCGGCAAGGGCGGCCGCAACCAGGAAATGGCCCTGGCCTACCTGGCGGCCTACGCCCGCTCGCCCAAGGACGCCGGTGCGGCGGTCTTCCTGGCCGCCTCCACCGACGGCAGCGACGGCCCCACCGACGCCACCGGCGCCTTCGCCTCCCCGGCCATCCTGGAACACGGCCGCGACCTGGGCCTGGAGCCGTCCCGCTTCCTGGCCGAGAACGACGCCTACCACTACTTCGAAAAGCTGGGACAGCTGCTGAAGACCGGGCCGACGAACACCAATGTGTGTGATATCAAGGTGCTGCTGGTGCCTTAGGGGGATGGACGGGATGGACTTTATGGACCAGATGGACTGACACGGACCGGCACGGACAAAAGGCGCAACAGCCTCCTGGTCCGTGAAAGTCCGTGTTCGTCCATAAAGTCCATCTCGTCCATTCAGTCCCCTCCCCCCCAAAAAAAAGGCAGGCCCTTCCGGACCTGCCCTTCTTCTTTCCAGCTCGTTCCCGCCGCGTCATCCGCCCAGATAGGCGTGGATGACGCGCTCGTCGTTCAGGAGCTCCTCGCCCGTGCCCTGCAGCACGATGCTGCCGGTCTCCAGAACGTAGGCGTAGTGCGCCACCTTCAGGGCGGCGAAGGCGTTCTGTTCCACCAGCAGGACCGTCTTGCCCTGGGCGTTGATGACCTTGATGATCTCGAAGACGTCCTTGACCAGGAGCGGCGCCAGGCCCAGGGACGGCTCGTCGAGCATGACCACGTCGGGGGAGCTCATGAGCGCCCGGGCCACGGCAAGCATCTGCTGTTCGCCGCCCGAGAGGGTGCCGCCCTTCTGGTTCTGGCGCTCACGCATGCGCGGGAAGAGGTCGAAGACCCACTCCTTGTCCTTCTCGATGCCGTCCTTGTCGCTGCGGCTATAGGCGCCCAGGTACAGGTTCTCGGTCACCGAGAGGTGCGGGAAGATGCGCCGCCCTTCCGGGGACATGACAATGCCGCTCTTGACGATCTCCACCGGGTCGAGCGTCGTGATGTCGCGGTCGTTGTAGGTGATCTTGCCCTTCTTGTTCTTGATGAGGCCCGAGATGGCCCGCAGGGTGCTGCTCTTGCCGGCGCCGTTGGCGCCGATGAGGGTCACGACCTTGCCCTTGGGCGCCTCCAGGGAGATGCCCTTCAGGGCGTGGATGCCCCCGTAGTATACATGCAGGTCGCTGATCTTAAGCATATTTCACGTACTCCTCACCCAGATAGGCCTCGATGACCTTGGGGTTGGACTGGATGGCTTCGGGCCCGCCCTCGGCGATGGTCACGCCGTAGTCGAGGACCCACATGTGCTCGCACACGCCCATGACGACCTTCATGTCATGCTCGATCAAAAGGATCGTCAGGTCGAAACGGGTGCGGATGGTGCGGATGAAATCCATCAGTTCCAGGGATTCCTGTGGGTTCATGCCCGCGGCGGGCTCGTCCAGCAGCAGGAAGCGCGGCCTGGTGGCCAGGGCGCGGGCGATCTCCAGGCGGCGCTGGGCGCCGTAGGGCAGGCTGTTGGCCTTCTCCTGGGCGATGCCGGCCAGGCCGACGACGTCGAGCAGTTCCATGGACCGATCGCGGATCTCGCGCTCCTCGCGCAGGGACATGGGCGTCATGAGCACCGACTGGATCCAGCCCGTGCGTTGGCGCACGAAGCTGCCGATCATGACGTTCTCGATGGCCGTTTCGTTGCCGAAGAGCCGGATGTTCTGGAAGGTGCGCGCGATGCCCGCGCGGCAGACCTGGTGCGGCGACATGCCGGTCAGTTCCTTGCCCTCGAAGAAGACCTGCCCTTCGGTCGGCTTGTAGAAGCCCGTGACCATGTTGAAGCAGGTCGTCTTGCCGGCGCCGTTGGGTCCGATGAGGCCCGTGATGCTGCCCTGGGGGATGCTGGCGCTGAAGTCCGAGACGGCGACCAGGCCGCCGAAGCGCATGGTCAGGCCCTTGGTTTCGAGAATCATGCTCATGCCTTGCCTCCCTTCATGAACCGGGCCACGGTGCCCCAGTGGATTTCGCGCATGCCCATGATCCCTTCGCGGCGGAAGAGGATGACGAGGATGAGCACCAGGGAGAAGACGACCATGCGCATGCCGGGAATGCCGGGCAGGGTCCAGTCGCCGATGGTCACGGGGTTCTCCACGAAGCGCAGCCACTCCAGCATGACAGTGATGCCCGTGCCGGCCAGGATGGAACCGGTGATGGAACCCAGGCCGCCGGTGACGACGATCATGAGCACGTTGAAGGTCAGGGTGAAGAGGAACATCTTGGGGTCGATGGTGGTCAACAGGCTCGCCAGCAGCGCCCCGCCCACCCCGGCGAAGAACGCGCCGAAGGTGAAGGACAGGAGCTTGATGCGGAACACGTCGATGCCCATGGCCTTGGCCGCGGTCTCATCGTCGCGGATGGCCTTGAAGACGTTGCCCGTGTTGCTGTTCAGGATGCGTACCACGAAGTAGAGGGTCAGCAGGCACCATCCGTAGTTCCACCAAAGGTTGGCGTGATCCGGGATGCCCTTGAAGCCCAATGCCCCGTTGGTCACGCGCGGGATGTTGTTGGCGATGACACGCACGATCTCCGCGAAGCCCAGCGTGGCGATGCCCAGGTAGTCGTCGCCCAGGCGCAGCAGCGGCGCGCCGATGACCAGCCCGAAGAGGGCCGCCACGGCCCCGCCGGCGATCACCGCGACCAGGAACGGCGCGTGGGAGTTCTGCACCCAGGGCAGGGCCTCCTGCAGGATGAAGAGCGTCACCTTCTGCTCCGGCGTCATGATGAGGATGGAGCAGACGTAGGCGCCGATGGCCATGAAGCCGGCGTGCCCGAGGCTGAACATGCCCGTGAAGCCGTAGATGAGGTTCAGGGACAGGGCCAGGATGATGTTCACGGCGATGAGGTTCAGGATCTGGATCTTGTAACCGTCCAGATTCCCTTCGGCCCACCACAGAAAAAGTCCCAGGCAGCCGACCAGGACGAGGTTGAGCAGTATTGTCGTTGAGCGGTTCATCAGACCTTGTCCTCCGTCTTGACGCCCAGCAGGCCGGTCGGTTTGACCAGCAGGATGGCGATCAGCAGGACAAATGCGAAGGCGTCGCGGTATCCTGCCAGATCAGGGAAAAATGCCACGGTCATGATTTCGATGAAGCCCAGGGCCACGCCGCCGATAACCGCGCCCTGGATGGAGCCGATGCCCCCGAACACGGCCGCGATGAAGGCCTTGAAGCCGGGGATGGCGCCCATGATGGGCTGCAGCTGCGGGTACCGCAGGGCCCACATGATGCCGCTGGCCGCGGCCAGGGCCGAGCCGATGCCGAACGTCAGGGCGATGACCTTGTTCACGGACACGCCCATGAGGTAGCTCGTCTCGATGTCCTTGCTGATGGCGCGCATGCCGAGGCCCGCCTTGGTGTGGTACACGATGTAGACCAGGGCCAGCATGAGGAAGAGCGAGAGCAGCGGCACGAAGAGGGTCAGGGGCAGGACGCGCACGTCGCCCCAGATCATGGGGTTCTCCAGCCAGGCCGGGCGGTAGACCTGCCGGGGAATGGCCTGGAAGAAGACGATGGCCACGTTCTGCAGAAAAAAGGAGACGCCGATGGCGCTGATCAGGGCCGAGATGCGGGGCGCGTCGCGCAGCGGGCGGTAGGCGATGCGGTCCACCAGGATGCCGATTCCCGCGACCAGGATGATTGATGCGACCATGGCCACAGGCCAGGGCAGGTGGAAAAGCGTGATGCCCCAGAACACGAGATAGGCACCGAGCATGAAGATCTCGCTGTGCGCGAAGTTGATCAGCCGCAGGATGCCGTAGACCATGGTGTAGCCGATGGCGATGAGCGCATACAGACTGCCGAGGGTCAGGCTGTTCAGGAAATGCTGGATGAATGTTGCCAGGTTCATGGAAGGTCCTTTTCTGATGGGCGGCAGGGGCCCAGGCCCCTGCCGCCGCCGCGCCCGAGGCGCGAAATCAGAGGATTAGAGTTCGGGGGTGATGCTGCCGACGTAGGTCTTCTTGCCACCCTTGATCATGACCAGACCGACGGGCTTTTCGGCGTCGTGGGTCTCGTTGATGGTGGTGGTGCCCGTCACGCCGACGAAGCCCTTGGTGGCGGCCAGGGCGTCGGTGATGGCCTGCGGTTCGGCGGAGCCGGCGCGCTTGATGGCGTCCATGATGATCATGTAGGCGTCATAGCCCAGAGCGGCGTTGACGTTGGGGTCCTTGCCGGGGTTGGCGGCGGCCCAGTCGGCCGTGAACTTCTTGGCCACGGGGTTCATGTCGGGCATGGACGGATCGTAGGGGAAGGTCGTGTGCATGAAGCCTTCCACGGCGTCGCCGCCGATGGCGGTGATTTCGGGGTTGTCCATGGCGTCGCCGCCCATGATCTTGAACTTGGAACCCAGTTCCTTGGCCTGCTTCATGATGATGGCGCCTTCGGCGAAGTAGGAGGGGATGAACAGGACGTCAGGCTCCTTGGACATGATTTCCTGCAACTGGGCGGTGAAATCCTGGTCGCCGGACTGGTAGTTCAGGGTGGCCACGATCTCGCCGCCCATCTTGTTGAAGGACTTCTTGAAGAAGTTGGCCAGGCCCACGGAGTAGTCGTTGGCCACGTCGATCAGCAGGGCGGCCTTCTTGGCGCCCAGGTCCTTGAAGGCGTAGGTGGCTGCGCCGGCGCCCTGGAAGGGGTCGATGAAGCACACGCGGAAGATGTACTTCTTGCCCTGGGTGACCAGGGGGTTGGTGCAGCTGGTGCCGACCTGGGGGATGCCGGCCTTTTCGGACACTTCACCGCCGGCCATGGCCAGGGAGGAGCCGTAGGTGCCGATGATGGCCTGGACTTTTTCCTTTTCGATCAGGCGCTTGACCGCGTTGGCGGACTCGACCTTGTCGGACTTGTTGTCAACGACGAACAGTTCGACCTTCTTGCCCATGATCTCGCCCATTTCCTTGTGGGCCATCTGCACGCCTTCCAGTTCCAGCTGGCCGCCGAAGGCGTTCTGGCCGGTCAGGGGAAGAAACACGCCGATGCGGACGGTGTCGTCGGCAGCCACGGACATGCCGGCAAAGCCGCAAACCATGGCCAGAACCAGAGACAGGACTACAAGTCTTTTCATCTCAAACTCCTCCAGTGAATGTTGAAATCCGACATTCCTCGCAGGGCGGTACAGGCGCCTCTGCGGCGCCGGACACAGCGAGTCTGCCATGGGAACGAAGGCACAACGCCCCGGTCCCTTTTCTCCCCATCCGGACGAACCCCGAGGGGTTCCTGCGCAGCAATAATCCTTTTCCTACCAGGACACCACTGCGGAAATCTTCTTGGCCAGCTCCACGAGGTAGCCGGCGAAACGCTTCTCGAACTCCTCCATGGGATAGCGGTCCGTGGAGGAGTCGAAGCTGACCCCGCCCACCACCTTGCCCGTGCGCAGGCTGTACAGGGGGGCACCGATGGCGATGAGCCCGGGCACGAACTCCTCCCGGTTGCGCGTGTAGCCGCGTTCGGCGGATTCGCGCAGATCGGCCAGCAGGGCCTCGCGCGACGTCACCGTCTTGTCGGTCTTGGGCGTGAGCTCCAGCCGTCCCACAAGGGCGGCGAGTTCCCCCTGGTCCATGAAGGCCATGGCTGCCTTGCCCGCAGCCAGGTAGTAGGGCTCCGAGCCGTAGCTGAAGGAACGGAAGGCCTTGGTGTCCTGGGACTCGCGGCGATAGATGAGGTAGATGGCGTCGCCGGACAGGATGCCCACGTCGATGTGCACGCCGTGACGCTCGTGGGCGGCGTCGACCTGGGTCTTGACGGCGCGCTCCAGCTCGCTCTTCTCGAGCATGGCGTGGGCCAGGGCCAGCATGCGCACGCCCAGGCGGTAGAGGCCCGTGCGGTCGTCGCGCTTCAGGAAGCCGAGTTCGCAGAACGTGTTGACGTATCTGTATATGGAGGTCTTGTTGATGCCGGTGCGGCGGGAAATCTGGGACAGGGTGTAACCGACGTCGTCATCGCCGAAAATGTCGAGGATCCAGAGGCCCTTGGCCAATGTTTCGGAACTGTTGTCCTTGCCTGCCATGGATGATTCCGGTTGACGATGAATGGAACGGAAAAAATGATGCGCAGCGTCGAAATATCGACCGGACCGTTCCGCTGAGGGAACGAAATCACAAAGCTGCGAAACGGCTAAGCCAAAATATCCGGGGTTGTCAATATGATCGCGCGTGGCGCTGGAACTGCCTGGGCGTTTCGCACGGCCTGTGCAGAAATGACGGGCACGCCCCGACCCGCGCCCTGCCGTCCCGCGAGACGCGGGCCGGTTTGCGTGACTCGAAATGGTGACTCGAAATGATGACTACGGTATTCTTCGGCGCGGCCATCCCCAGCCCCGCATCAAGAAAGGAAAGGCCGGCGGCACCGGCATGGGAATACGGCGGAAGCTGAAGACGATGCGGCCCCGGCCGAAAACCCCGCACTGGATTTGCGGCACCGACCCTGTTAGCACTGGACACGGCCACGAACGACCACCCTTCCCGCAGGAGACATCATGGACCTTCAATACTGGCACTGGCTTGTCTTCGGCATGGTGCTCATCATCGCCGAGCTCTTCATCCCGAGTTTCACCATCTTCTGGTTCGGCCTGGGCGCCCTGGCCGTCGGCGGTCTGCTCTGGCTGGCGCCCACCCTGGGGCTCACCGCCCAGCTCCTGTTGTGGGCGGTGTTTTCCGCACTGCTCACGGCCTTCTGGTTCCTCTTCATGAAGCCGCGCATGCAGGACAAGACCCGCGCCGGCATGTCCCGGGAGGCCCTGCTGGGCGAGACCGGCCAGGTCATTCGGGAGCCCGACGGCGAACGTCGCGGCCTCGTGCGGTTTTCCAAGCCCCTCCTGGGATCGGACGAATGGTCCTTCATCTGCGACGAGCCCGTGCGCGTCGGCGACCGCGTCCAGATCCGCGACGTCTCGGGGAACACCCTCATCGTCGCCCCGAAAAACAAGTAAGCCAAGGAGACTTCCCATGCTGACCCCAGGCCTCACAGTTGTCCTTTTTCTGCTCGTGCTCGTCATCGTGACCATCGCCATGGGCGTGCGCCTCGTGCCCCAGGGCTACAAGTTCGTGGTGCAGCGCCTGGGCAAGTACCACTCCACCCTGGGCCCCGGCCTGAACATCATCATCCCCTACATGGACACCGTGGCCTTCAAGGTGACCACCAAGGACATCGTCCTGGACATCCCGTCCCAGGACGTCATCACCCGCGACAACGCCGTCATCATCACCAACGCCGTGGCCTACATCAACATCGTCTCGCCCGAGAAGGCCGTCTACGGCGTCGAGGACTACCGCATCGCCATCCAGACCCTGGTCCAGACGTCGCTGCGCTCCATCGTGGGCGAGATGGATCTCGACGACGCCCTGGCCTCGCGCGACATGATCAAGTCCAAGCTGAAGGAGGCCATCTCCGACGACATCTCCGACTGGGGCATCATGCTCAAGACCGTGGAGATCCAGGACATCAACCCGTCCCAGACCATGCAGCGGGCCATGGAGGAGCAGGCCTCGGCCGAGCGCGCCCGCCGCGCCACCGTGACCCGGGCCGAGGGCGAGAAGACGGCCGCCATACTGCAGGCTGACGGCCGCCTGGAAGCCTCCAAGCGCGACGCCCAGGCCAAGGTCGTCCTGGCCGAGGCCGACCGCGCGGCCATCGAGAAGGTGGCCGAGGCGGCCAAACAGGGCGAGCTGCCTCTGGTCTTCCTGCTGGGCCAGCGCTATGTGGACGCCATGCGCAAGATGGCCGAGACGGACAACGCCAAGATCGTCATCCTGCCCGCCGACCTGCCGGCCGCGGTGCGCGGCATCATGGGGACGCTTGGCAAATAGTCGCCTGCGCTCCTCTTTCGAACCGCAAAGGCGCGACCGGTTCCCCGGCCGCGCCTTTTGTTGTAGTCGCCATGAGAGGTCACAATCGGACTCGGACAGGGATCAAATTGTCCAGCTCGTGACAGCCGGCTTCACCATGCCATCATGCGCGCAAACACGCTCCGAAGCCCGACCACATTCTCCTCCGACACCCCGGCCTCATCCGCAAGGACAGGCCATTGCTCCACCGCTGCCCGGACCGCCTCGTACATGGCGGCCATGTCCTTGTCCCTGAGGCCCTCGCCTCGGCCCACGGCCCACATCTCGCGTCTGCCCGGCGCCTTGCCCTCCCCTCGCACGGTCATGGAGTGCTCGCCGCCCGGGCCGGGGGCAAAGGTCAGGTCATAGGCTGGCGCCAGCCGCCAGTCTCCGGACTCGTCCAGGCAGAAAGAGACGTTCTTGACGTGATCGTTCCGGTTGTGGGTCAGGACGTTGAAAACCATGCGCCGGAAAGCCTGACGGAGATCCTGGTGGTTCTTGGTCAGAATGCGCACGACCTTGAGAAAATCGGCATAATCGCAACTGGGCACGCGGAAGTTGGAATGGATCAGGTTGCCCAGGGTGTGCGTGTGCACACGTCGGCCATCCTGACGGTCAAAGCGCCGCACGCCGAAAAAGCGTTCCCTCCCGACCTCGAAAAGGCGCGTTTCCGGCATGACAAGCCCTGCGGCGGTAGCCATGCGGGCATAAGCGAACTCGATGGTGCCGGCGTCCCGGTCATCCTGCCGGGCCGGAAATTTGATGATCCAGGGCGCAAATCCCTCGGGCAATTCCCCATGACCCGAGATCAGCCGGTCATCATGCACGCCGACCAACACCTTGGGGCGCGCTCCGCCCGGGCTTCCTCCGGCCCGTTGCAGCATGGGCAGAGCGCTTTGCACATCCCCGTCCAGAACCTGGACCGCTTCCCGGGCCAGGCGCCCCAGGTCGAAGCTCTCGTTCAGGTCGTCCTGGCGAGGCATGGCCGGTTCATAAACCAGCGCGCCCATGGTTTCGGAACCCAGATAGGCCAGGCGCTCCAGAATGCCGACCTCGTGGGGATCGCGACCGGCACGGCGGAAGGCGCGGTCCATGAGCAGAAGCCCCCAGCCATCGGGCAGGGAATCATCGAACAGGCCGAACAGCGGGCCGAAGGCGCGGTCCGTGTGTTCGTGCAGACCGGGCATGGGCGGCAGCTTGAACGGCGAAAGCCATAGGGGCGTGCGCAGAAACTCCGGATCGTACTCGAAGAACACGCGGCCCCGGCTTTCGGCCAACTGCCCCACCTGCCTCCTGTCTTCGGGTGTGTACTGAAAGAGGACCCGTAGTTTGTTCATACTCGCCCCCGCTTGGGTGCATTTTCCTGCAAGGATTCCAGTTCCTCGATGGATGCGGCGGGGGCAGGGGCGAACAGGGAGGTCAGTTCCTCCAGCCGGTCCAGCGTGAAGGCCAATTTCAGCAGATTTTCCAGGGAAACATGCCCGGTGCGCTCGAACCGCTTCACGGACGCCTCGCTCACGCCGGACCGTTCGGCCAGGGTGGCGCGTTTCCAGTTTCGGCGCAGCCGCAGAGCCTTGACCCGTTCGGCCAGTCGGCGGGCAACGTCTTCGGGAGTGTGCAGGGCAAAAACATTCATGAGATAAAATAAGATCCTTTAATGATATTTTTTGCGATTAATAGATCTTATTTTACCCTTTGTCTATTCACGTCAGAGCCTATCAGCAGAGAGTGACAACGCGCCCTCCCCGCGCTATGCGGAGTTCCGTTCGGGACGACGTCCCACTGCAACCCTTTAACCCCGGAGTCTGGATGTTCAGCGCATCAAAGGATTTTGTCGGCACGCTCCGCAGGGGCGACGCCCGGTGATCTGACCGGGTCCGTGGCCCCTGCCCCGTCCTCAACTTACGCATCACGAGGAGGAGCATCATGGGCTACACCAACGCCACGGAAGTCTTGCCGAAAACCGTTCTGGAGGCAGTGCAGAAGTATGTCGACGGCCAGTGCGTGTACATCCCGCGCCGGGATGACCGCAGGAAGGCCTGGGGGGAGCGCACGCAGACTCGCGCGAACATCAAAGCCAGAAACCGCGAGATTCATGCCCGGCACGGCCGGGGCATGGGGGTGCGGGAACTGGCCGAAGAGTTCTTTCTCTCGCCCAAGACCATCGCCAGAATTCTTCGCACACGAACCGCCGGAAGGTGAACACAGCGCCACGGGCCCGCCCGTGGCGCTTTTTCGTTTCACAACCGTTCCGGGGCGCGACGGACGCGCCGCATTCGTGTACTCCGCGATCAAACGAACACGGCGATACGACCATGACCTTCGACTCGACCACGCTGTTTTCCCGCCAATTCCAGCTTGAAACCATGATGGGGCCCAACTGCCTGCGCATCCTGGACGAACTGCTCGCCCGCGTCGACCTGCCGCCAGGGGCCCGCGTGCTGGACCTGGGCTGCGGCATGGGCCTGACCTCCATGGCCCTGGCCAGGGGGTACGGCTGCATCGTGACCGCCGCCGACCTGTGGATCCCGGCCGAGGACAACGCCCGGCGCTTCGCCGAGGCTGGCCTCTCGGACCGCGTCACGGCCGTGCACTGCGAGGCACGCGCCCTGCCCTTCGAGCCGGAATCCTTCGACGCCGTGATCAGCATCGACGCCTGGCACTACTTCGCCGCGGACTCGGCATTCTTGAGCACGCACCTGCTCCCCCTGCTCAAGCCCGGCGGCCTGCTTGCGGTGGGCGTCCCCGGCCTGCGCCGCGCCTTGGACGCCGTGCCGGGCGACCTGCGCCCCTACTGGGTGGACGGCATGAACTTCTGCACCCTGCAGTGGTGGCGGGAACTGTGTCTGCAATGCACGGGCCTGACCCTGCGCGACGCCTTCGACATGACCTGCCATGACCGGGCCTGGGCCGAATGGCTGGAGAGCGACAACGAGCACGCCAAGACCGACGTGGTCATGATGGAAATGGAAGGGGGCCGCTACTTCGCCACCCACGGCCTGATCGGCGAAAAGCGAAGCTGGTGAGAACCGCCATGACTCTCAAAAGCCTTGGTTTCGATCCCTGGTTCGCAACCCGGACCCGGGGCATGGACGGCCGCGTCCTGGCCCGGGTCTGCGCCGTGGACCGCGGCTCGTACCGTATCCGGAATGAGTCGGGCGAGGCGGAGGCGGAACTGTGCGGAAAGCTCTCCTACCTGACCGACCGGGCGGAGGACCTGCCCTGCGTCGGAGACTGGGTGTCGGCACAGTACTTCGACAACGGCCGGGCGGCCTTCATCCATGAGGTATTGCCGCGCAGGACCTTCCTACGTCGCAGGGCCGCTGGCGAAGACGCCCGGGAGCAGATGATCGCGGCCAACGTCGACACGGCCTTCATCATCCAGGCCTGCCATTTCGACTTCAACCCCAACCGGCTGGAGCGGTACCTGGTCATGGCCGCGGACGGCCGGGTCGAACCCGTCGTCCTCCTGACCAAGACGGACCTGCTCGGACCGGGGGAACTGGAGCGCATGCGCGCCCTCGTGGCCGACGTGACCAAGGCGCGGGTCATGGAGATCAGCAGCGTGACGGGCTCCGGGTACGACGGGCTGCGCGCGGCCATGGAGCCAGGCAAAACCCACTGCCTGCTCGGCTCCTCGGGCGTGGGCAAGACGACGATCGTCAACCGCCTGCTGGGGCTGGAGGCTTTCGCGACCCGCTCCGTCAGCGGCTCTGGCGAGGGCGTCCACACGACGACCCGCCGCCGGCTCATCCTGCTCGACTCCGGCGCCATGCTCATCGACACGCCCGGCATGCGCGAACTGGGCGTCCTCGGTAGCGGAGGCAACGTCGACGCGGGCTTCGGGGAACTGGCCGAACTGGCCGCGGCCTGCCGCTTCGCCGACTGCACGCACCGCCACGAACCGGGCTGCGCCGTGCGGGCTGCCATGGAACGCGGCGAACTGCCGGCGGAACGCTTGGCCAACTACATGAAGCTCAAAAAGGAATCGGATCACGCCGCCATGTCCGCCCTGGACAGACGCAGAAAGGACAAGGCCTTCGGCCGCCTCGTCAGGTCAGTTCAGAAACGGGCCAAGGCCTGAACGGCCGCCCATCCGCGGCCCCCTGCTCCACTGCAAACGGCTCCGCGCCCGGAAAACTGCAAGGCCCGCCTTCCATCGAAAGCGGGCCTTTTCTGCAACGCGGGTTCCAGAGCTGTCGGGACCGGTTCATTTCCCCGGCATCTTCAGATGCTCCAGCACCTTCTGGTGCGCCTGCTTCGACTTCTCCGTCTCCAGGGACGGAATCTCGTCGCGGTCCACGTAGCGGATGGCCGCGCAGGGGCACATCTCCACGCAGGCCGGGCCCATGCCGACCTGGCGGCGCTGGGCGCACATGTCGCACTTGGCGACCATGACCCCGCGGTCGGTTTCGAACATGGCGCTGTGGGGGCAGGCCAGGATGCAGTTCTTGGTCTGGCAGCCGCGGCAGAGCATGGGCTGCAGGATGACGGCCCCGTCCTTGTCCTTCTTCAGGGCGCCGCGCGGGCAGGCGTTGGCGCACTTGGGGTTCTCGCAGTGCAGGCAGTAGAGGGGCACCATGACGCCGTCCACGGTGCGCGTCATGTGGATGCGCGAGGTGTCGTGAGTGAAGCGGCACACGTATTCGCAGGTCTCGCAGCCGATGCACAGGCTGTAGTCGATGTAGAGGGTCTTGCCGCAGCTCATGCCTGCCTCCCGAATCCGGCCTCGTTGGCCACGAGATCGTTGTAGTCGTAGGCGTCGAGGCGGTCCTGAGCCTTGAGGTCCAGCCAGTTGGCCAGGGACCGGGCCGCACGCAGGCCGCTGTAGACCGCCTTGCCGATCTTGCTCGGGCCGCTCAGGGCGTCGCCGGCCACGAAGACGTTCTCGATGGCCGTCATGTGCAGCCAGCGCACCTCGCCCTTGCGCACGTTCTCCAGGCCCAGCTCCTTGGCGAAGGGCGGCGTGGCCACCTCGCCGATGGCCGCCACCACCAGGTCCACGGGCAGGACGATGTTTTCCGGCCCGTCCTTGCCGGGCCGCGAAATCTCCAGGCCCTCGACCCTGCCCTCCCCCAGAACCCGCACGGGGGTGCTGCGCTCCAGCCATTCCACGCCCATGGCCTTCAACTGCTCGATCTCGAAGGAACCGCACGGGGCCTCGCGGCTGGTGCGGCGGTAGATGTGGTAGACCTTGGCCGCGCCGAGGTGGATGGCGCTGTGGGCCACGTCGATGGCCGTGTGGCCGGCGCCGATGACGGCCACGGCCTTGCCCTGCACGTCGGGCAGCTTGACGTTGGGCGCGCTGTATTTGACGGCGCGGATGGGGAAGAGAAATTCCAGGCCCGAAAAGACGCCGGGCAGGTTCTCGCCGGGGATGCCCAGCTTGCGGGAGCGCCAGGAACCCGTGCAGATCATGATGGCGTCGTGCTTCTTGACCATGTCGCCGAATCCCAGGATCTCGCGGCAGAAATGGTCGCCCTCCTCGTCGTGCAGGGGGCCGCTGCAGCAGATCTTGGTGTGGGTGTGGAAGATAACGCCGCCCTGCCGTTCCAGCCTGCGCGCGCCGAGATCGATGCGCTCCTTGGGGATGCGGTAGCCGGGGATGCCGAAGAGCATGAGTCCGCCGGGCTTGGGCAGTTTGTCATAGACCTCCACCTGGTAGCCCAGACAGGACAGGTAGCCCGTGGCGGCCAGGCCCGACGGGCCGGCGCCGATGATGCCGACGCTGCGGCCGTTGGGCATGGCCGGCTCCGAGCAGAGAAAATTGAAGTTGATGGGGTCCATGAGTCGCTCCCTATGGCTGGATGCACGTATGCTCAACGTCTGTGCCGGGGCCGGTGCTTTGTCAAGAAAGAGCAATCGTTCACAAGGGTTCGGTCCTTGGCGCGAGAACAACACGCGTTTTTTGACCTGGGTCAAAGCCGGGGTCGCGGCATCGGCGTAAAGCTCTTTTCAACGGGGACGACATGGCCGTCCCGGCGCGGGGAAAAGAGATTTTTTGACATGGGTCAAAGCGCCCGGCGCGGGTTGCCCGTAAACCCCTTCTCAACGGAAACGACAACACCATCCCAGGAGGCTACCCCTCATGTTTTGCAACCAGTGTGAACAGACTGCCAAAGGAACCGGCTGCACCAAAGTCGGCGTGTGCGGCAAGCAGCCCGAAGTGGCCGCTCTCCAGGATCTTCTCATCTACGCCCTGCAGGGGCTGTCCGAAGTGGCCGTGCAAGCCCGCGCCAAGGGCGTGTCCGACACCGACCTGAACCGCTTCGTCAACGAAGGCGTCTTCTCGACCCTGACCAACGTCGATTTCGACCCGGCCCGCTTCGAAGTCCTGATCAGGGACGCCGTGGCCCGCCGCGAGGCCCTCAAGGCCAAGGCCGGCGTCAATGTCGCCACCCCGGCCGCCACCTTCGCCCCGGCCGCGACCCTCGAAGGACTTGTCGCCCAGGGCGAACAGCACAATATCTCCGAAGCCCTGGAAGCCCACGAGGACCTTCGCTCCCTGAAGCAGATCCTCATCTACGGCCTCAAGGGCGTCGCCGCCTACGCCGACCACGCCGCTATCCTGGGCCGCGAGGACGAGAGCGTGTACGAATTCGTGCAGCGCGCCCTGGCCAAGAGCCTGGACAAGCTGGGCCTGGAAGAACTCATCGGCCTGTGCATGGAGTGCGGCCAGATCAACCTCAAGGCCATGGAACTCCTGGACGGCGGCAACACCGGCACCTACGGCCACCCGGTCCCCACGGAAGTGCCCCTGGGCGCCAAGCAGGGCAAGGCCATCCTCGTCTCCGGCCATGACCTGAAGGATCTGGCCATGCTCCTGGAACAGACCGCCGGCAAGGGCATCAATATCTACACCCACGGCGAGATGCTGCCCTGCCACGGCTACCCGGAACTGAAGAAGCACCCCCACTTCCACGGCCACTACGGCACGGCCTGGCAGAACCAGCAGAAGGAGTTCGCCGAATTCCCCGGCGCCATCCTCATGACCACCAACTGCATCCAGAAGCCGGTCGAGTCCTACAAGGGCAACATCTTCACCACCGGCCTGGTCGGCTGGCCCGGCGTGACCCACGTCGGCAAGGACTTCTCCCAGGTCATCGAGAAGGC
>JABNAD010000792.1_pt1 | contig 15099 bp, 10 predicted proteins | sample 7240381 | NCBI WGS metagenome assembly JABNAD01 (sample SAMN11332834, study PRJNA596920) | anaerobic digester metagenome | biome: digested sludge; isolation source: digested sewage sludge-derived enrichment culture grown on H2/CO2 | place: Germany: Goettingen
GGCTTGCAATTGCTGTGTCAAATAATTACTGGTATAATAACGGATGAGCAAATTTCATATTATTGAAAATTAGCTTATTAAAGTTAGCGGGAATATTGGTATGGAAAACAAGTTCACTGACAGATGGAATGAGGTATGCTTTCTGCTTTCGGAAAGTATCAAGCAGAATATTAGTGAGGAGTCTTTTGAAAAGAATGTTATTCAAGCGCTCAGGGTGCTTGAATGGAAGAGTTATCAGGGCGATATTGAGGTAAGGCCGTCGTATCCTATCGGAGCTGCTAAAAGTCTGATACCTGACCTGATCGTTAAAGATGATGATAAGCGTAAATTATTTGTGATTGAAATCAAGCAGCCTGCTGTTCATTTGAGTGAGAGAATTCAGCACCAGCTTTTTTCCTATATGCGACAGCTGAAACTTGAATACGGAATTCTTATCGGGCAGGTGATTCAGATATTTTATGACGGAAATCTTATAATACATGATGAGCCCGTATTGCTTGAAACAATCGCTTTTGAGAAAAACAATCCCAGGGGAATTCAGTTTGCCGGGCTTTTCAGCAAAGATGGTTTTAGTTCAGAATCCCTTAGCGAATATACCTCTCAGGCCATTAAGCAGATCAGGAGGGCTGAAAATTACAAATCTCTTCTTCGACAGATCACTTCAGATCAATATGCAAGAACAGTCAGCAGTCTGATAAAACAGAGCCTGGCCGGCGATTATGATGAAGAACTCCTAAATTCGGTATTATCAGGTGTTGATATCAAAATCAGGATTAAGGAAAATGATAATAGCCACGTGATAGTACCCAAGGCCGATCGGGGTTCAAAGAAATTACCACTCAATCCGGAGAAACTGCAGATTGAACTTGTACCGGATGATGAAGAAATATTCAAGAGAAAACTCCTTCAAAATAGAATCACCTACATTACTACTTATTATAAAAACGGGTCCAGGCAAACACGGCAATGGAAGGCGATGTGGCTTAAGGAAGGTTCTTCCATAATGGGAAATCTGAGATCTAAAAGTGAATTCAGAAACGGCGAATGGCAGAAAAGGGACATTGTCAGGGTGGTGGTTTCTCTGAACAAAGATCCTTTAATTACAGGATAAGGCCCTGAATGGTTCTGTAAAACCAAATTCAAATGGTCATGATAAGTCCGGTTTTTTTATGAAGCAATTCAGAATCCGGTTGATTGTATTGACCTGGTTTTGAAGAATGCACCTGGAATAATTTTATAAGCGGCACTTTGAGATGAGTAGTAATCTGTTCATATCAGGTGGTAAAAAGGCGGGTTTTTATTCTGTTCATTTATGAATATCAGATAGTTGCAATACAATTAATAATATAAGCGGCAGGCGTAATGCTGCGTAAATGATTGAATTATGAAACTGCACGAAGCGATTATACGGCTACTGAAACAAACAGGCCGAGCCATGAGCACACATGAAATAGCGGATGCCCTGAACAGGAATAAATGGTATGAAAAAAAAGACAGGTCAGCCATTACAGACTTTCAGATTCATGGGCGTACCCGGAATTATCCTCAGTTCTTCGACAGGAACGGGTCCATGGTATCCTTGCGTGGAATGCCTGTATCATCAGTGAAAATGAAAACGCCAGTAATTATAAGTGAAGCTCAAAGCCTCAAACAGCTTGATGAAACAACAGAAAAAGGGTTACTCCTGAAAATACTGATGAATGAAAGGAATTATAAAATTGCCGGCAGCATTGATGACAAGGTACCTGACACACCGGGATTGTATTGTATCAGGATAAGCAATCCGGATTTTTTGCCGGACCCTTTTGTCCGGCACCTGAAGGAACGCGGCCACAACATACTTTATATCGGAATAGCCGCTACTTCGCTGTACAAGCGGTTTCTTGGCCAGGAATTGCGGGCCCGGGGGCATGGCACTTTTTTCAGGGGAATAGGAGCGGTGATGGGATACAGGCCACCCAAAGGTAGCCTCAGGGACAAAGCAAATAAGAACAACTTTACTTTTTCAGCAACCGATGAAAAGGCCATTATTGCCTGGATAAACAAGCACCTGATGGTGAACTGGGTTGCTTTCGGAGGTGACTTGGAAGATACCGAAACCCGCCTTATCCGGGACTACCTGCCCCTGATGAATACAGCCAAAAACCCGGCAGCTCTGGAAGAATTGGCTGTAATGAGGAAAGAATGCCGTAATATTGCGAATGGTACAATAACTATCTGAAATTAAATCATACTTCTATGAGCACACAACGATACTCGGTTACCCCCCACCCGATAGAAACCCTTCTAACCTGGGTAAAATCCGGTGAAATTGCAATACCCGAAATTCAGCGTCCATTTGTGTGGGATGCAAGTAAAGTTCGTAATCTTCTGGATTCCCTTTATCAGGGCTATCCCATCGGGTATCTTATTGCGTGGAGAAATCCAAATATCCGGTTAAAAGATGGTTCAATTTCAGCAGGTAAAAAGATCCTAATAGACGGCCAGCAGCGGGTAACAGCGCTTATGGCTGCGCTCATGGGTAAACAGGTGCTTACCAAAGATTATGAAACTATCCGGATAAGGATATCCTTTAATCCGCTGGAAGAAAAATTTGAAGTAGCTAATCCGGCTATTCTGAAAGACAGCCGCTGGATTTATGACATCTCGGAGATATTTAAAGTGGATTCAAGCTTAATAAAACTATCCAACAATTATGTAAGTTCCAATCCAGATGCTGATCGCGATGAGATTTCAATTACACTGGAGAAACTAAAGCGCATTGTTTACAACCTTGTAGGCATCATCGATCTGGCAGAAGACCTGGATATTGAAACAGTTACGGAAATTTTTATCCGGGTTAATTCTGCCGGTGCAGAGTTATCGCAAGCAGATTTTGCCATGTCGAAAATTGCTGCCAATGAAATTTACAGCGGTCATGAATTAAGAAAAGCCATTGACTATTTCTGCCACCTTGCCATAGCTCCTGATTTTTATCATAAAATAAAGGAAGGGGATCCCAAATTTGCCAATACTGACTATTTCAGGCAGATGAACTGGCTAAAGAATGCAAACGATGATATCTATGACCCCACCTATACCGATATGCTCAGGGTTGCATTTACCTCAGAGTTCCGCAGGGGGAAATTGCAGGATTTAGTTGCGTTACTCTCAGGAAGGAATTTTGAGACCCGGCAATTTGAGGAAGAAATCGCTGAGGAATCATTTGCAAAACTCAAAAAAGGGATACTTAATTTCATGAATGAAACGCATTTTCAGCGTTTTGTTATGATTCTTCGATCTGCCGGATTCGAAACCAGTGATCTGATCGGTGGGCAGAATGCAGTGAATTTTGCCTATATTATTTATCTTATGGGTCGTTCGGAGAAAATGAATCCGGATGATATTGAACATATTGATAGAAGATGGTATGTTATGTCATTGCTTACCGGACAATACTCAGGTAATCCGGAGACTGCCTTTGATCTCGACATCAGGCAAATAGACAGCAACGGCCTGGTTAATTATACAAACGCTCTGATCAATGCCCGGCTTACAGACAGTTTTTGGGAAACGTTGCTGCCGCAGCAAATGGAAACATCTTCTGCAATAAGTCCTTATTTTCTGGTGTTCAAAGCTGCACAGGTGAAGTTATATGATAAGGGATTTTTATCTAAAGAGATCAAAGTCAGGGACCTGGTTCTAAACAGGAGCGATGTACACCACATCTATCCACGTCATTACCTGAAAAATGAACTAAACCTTCAGCGGGGACGCTACAATCAGATTGCCAACTTTGCCATTACTCAGAGTGAAATAAATATTGCAATAGGAAACAAGCCGCCTTCAACATATTTCCCTATGCTTTATAATCAATGCAATGGTGGTGACTTGAAATTTGGTGGTATTGATAAAGAAGTTGACATGCTTGAAAACTTCAGGATGAACTGCATACCGGAATCTATGCTCTACGGTATAGTTCCCGAATACGAAGAATTCCTGAAACAAAGACGCTACCTGATGGCACAGAAAATTAAAATATATTTTGAAACCCTATAGTGTTAAAATTGTAGTTTCCAGAAAAAAAGAAATTTGAATTAACCTCGTGATTTATGTCCTCTAAATTCTTCACAAACGAGCACGAAAACTCCCTTTTCAAAAAGTTTAACGGAGCTTTTGAGAATATCGCCAATTTATATGCTTTTCACGCAGTGGTTGGTTACTTCAGATCATCAGGATACTTTAAAATTCGCGGGCACCTGAAAAAACTTCAGGACGTAAAAATACTGGTTGGAATAGATGTTGACCGCTTAAGTGCCGAGGCCAAAAGAAGAGGGATGATGTTTTTTGGCGATCCGGAAAAAACCCGTGAACAATTTGTGCAAAAGATGCGTGAGGATATACGCAAGGCAGCTTATTCGAAAGAGGTAGAAGAAGGAATTATCAACTTTTTTAATGACATAGCTGATTATAAAATTCAGATACGCATCCATCGTACAAGAAGACTTCATTCAAAAATTTACATCTTTCTGCCTGGAGGATTCAATGAATATACGGGTGGTGAGGTAATTACCGGTTCTTCAAATCTAACTGACGCAGGGCTGGGAGTCAAAAAGGAATCAAATTATGAATTCAATGTTGCATTGCGTGATTATGAAGATGTAAAGTTTGCTGAGGATGAATTTCAAAAACTCTGGGAACAAGGCGAAGAATTGCTTCCTATTGACCTTGAACGCATCAAAAACGGGTCCCACATCGGGCAGCTTTTTACTCCTTTTGAACTTTATGTAAAGTTACTTATAGAATATTTTGGTAAAAACATTGATTACGACCCCGATTCGGTTGGTGATTTGCCAATTTCCTATAAGAAACTAAGCTACCAGATTGATGCTGTTAATCAGGGGTTTCAGATGCTGTTGAATAACAATGGTTTTATGCTTGCCGATGTGGTTGGTCTTGGAAAAACGGTTATTGCAACAATGATAGCCAAGCGGTTTCTGATTGCAAACGGAAGCCTCAACTCAAAAATCCTGGTTGTTTACCCTCCTGCATTGGAGAAAAACTGGAAAACCACATTCAGACAATTCGGAATCGATAAACATGCCCGTTTTATCAGCAACGGCAGTTTGCACAAGATTCTGAATAAAGATCAGAACTACTGGCCCAAAGAGGATTACGACCTTATTTTGGTTGACGAATCACATAAATTCAGGAACCATAATACGAGAATGTTTCAGCAACTGCAGTTGATATGCAAAACACCCAGAGGCGTTGAAGGAGATGTGCCCGGATTACGAAAGAAAATAATGTTAATTTCAGCAACGCCACTAAATAACAGACCTGAAGACATTTATCATCAGTTATTATTATTTCAGGATGCTCGTAAATCTAATCTTCCAGTCACGAATCTGCAGTCATTTTTTGCACCTTTAATTAAAAAATACCGTGAGGTTCTGTTTGAATCAAGGCTTACTGGTAAACCAGACATCAGGAAACTCAGAGAAATTTATTCCCATATCCGGAACAAAGTACTTGAACCAATTACTGTCAGAAGAACCAGGACAGATGTCAAGAACTACCCCGCTTATCTTAAGGATATTGAAGAACAAAAAATAAAATTCCCGGAAATAGCAGATCCGAAGGCTGTAGTTTACAATATGGATAAGAAACTCAATAGCCTGTTTTACAAAACAATCAGTTACCTGGTTGATGGTGAAATCATTGGCTATTATCGGTATCAGGCCATAAATGCCTTATTGCCTGAAGTTCAGGAAAGATGCGGATATACCAATGCGGAAAGGGCAGCAAAATCGCTGGCTCATATCATGATGCTGCAACTGGTGAAGCGTTTGGAAAGTTCATTCTATGCATTCCGGAAATCAATTGGCCGGCAGGTAGTTTCTACGCAACGCATGATTGATATGTTTGAAAAGGGTAAAATCTATATTGCACCTGATCTGGCAGTTAACGAATTGATGGATAAAGACTGGAGTGATGAAGATATCGAAGAAAAAATCCTTGAATTGTCCGTTGAGAATCCAAGAAACAACATTTTTACCCCTGATGATTTTCAGGAAGGCTTCCTGGAACTGTTAAAAAGCGATCTTAATTCATTTACAGAACTAGCCGACTTATGGAAAGCTATTGAACAGGATCCAAAATTCGATACTTTCGCCCGTCTTATACAAAATGAGCTGCTTCGGAGTGATATAAATCCTTCTGGTAAGCTGGTTGTTTTCTCTGAATCAAAGGAGACCATTGATTATTTAGAGGGTAAGTTAAAAGGACTTGGCATTAATAAGTTGCTAACAGTATCTTCATCCAACAGAGATAAAATTTTTGAGACTATTCAGCAAAACTTTGATGCCAATTATTCTGGTGAGTTTGCTCATGATTTCGACATACTATTAACTACAGAAGTATTGGCTGAAGGTGTTAACCTTCACAGGTCAAACATCATCGTGAACTACGATACACCCTGGAATGCAACCCGACTTATGCAGCGGCTGGGACGTGTAAACCGTATTGGCAGTACATCGGATATCGTTTACAGCTATTCGTTTTACCCATCGAAACAAAGCGACAGCCTTATCAATCTTTATAACAACGCCTACGTAAAATTGCAGGGATTTCATACGGCCTATGGTGAAGATGCAAGAATTTACACGATAGAAGAAGTACTGGAACAGGTGAAATTGCATGTTGCCGGAACTACTGAGGAAGAAGATAAACGGCTGATCTATCTGAGATTCATAAGAGAATTTAAGGCTAAAAATAAAAAAGAATTCGATCGGATAGCCAAACTGCCCATGAAGGCGCGAACGGGCCGTTCACCTAAAAACCAAGGCAAGAGTGCGTTAAAGGGGTGTAGCCTTGTTTTTATGAAATCACCTTACAAACTTGAATTTTATCTGGTTGAGAAGGGTAAAAAGATAGAAGCGCTAACTTTCCTGCAGGCTGCTGAAAAGTTTGAAGCTAAATACACAGAACCCTCAGTCGATCTGGCTGAATACCATCATGAACATGTGCAGCTGGCTGAGCAACTATTTGAAAAAGAACTTCTGGCAGCGCATTCCGATTCAAATTCGGGCAGTACTTCGGATGCCGCTACAAATCAGGCACGCAAATTTATTCGCGAACGCCGGGCCGAAAGCAACGACGAAAAATTCAGAAGTGCTGCTACTGTGCTGCTCGAAATGCTTGATCTGGGAACCTATTCTATACTTGCAGTCGAACTCAAAAAGCTTAAAGCACGCTTTGACAAAAATCAAATAAACAAACATAAGGCTGAAAATCTGATAATGACGCTTGCTGTCAAATACTCCGGTACTGAATCATCAGATGAAATTGATAATCCGGGATTATCTAATGATTTGCCCCTTGAAATTACACAGAAGCCCGAAATTATTATTTCCGAAACATTTCTGTTATCATGACTGCCGACGAACTGAAAAACCTGTTTGAAAAAGAATACGACCGAAAGGAATGGACAAAAGCCCTGGTTGATATTTTTCATATCCGAAGCCTATATGAGATGCCTCAGAAAATTGAATTGGACGCCAACGATTATGGTGCAGAAGCATTTGAACTGGGCTATTTTGAAACAACTGAAGGCTTACAGGTGGGTATTTATGAAGTTTGCATTTCTGCCGCTAAAAAGCTCGACCGAAACAAAGCCGGTTTGCGCCAGCTTATGCGAAAGGTATTTAAAGTTGATAATGATGCTGCACTGATAGTTTTTACACAAGGCTCAACCTGGCGCTTTACCTATGCCAGTGAGTTAACGATAATTAATAAAGAAACCGGGTTAAGGGAGCGCAGGCAAACTGATTCGAAACGATACACTTACCTGCTAGGAAGGGGCCAACAATGCCGTACTGCTACCGAAAGATTCTCAGGACTAAAAAGCAGCATTGACCTTTTTAGCGAAAATACAATACCCATAACAGAAATTGAAAAAGCCTTCTCTGTTGAAACACTCACCAAACAGTTTTACAAGGAACTGTTCGATTGGTATCAATGGGCATTATCAGATCACGATGGTTTTGCAGTAACATTTCCGAACAACACAAGTACAAGTTCTGATGACCGGAAAATTGAAGAACATTTGATCCGCCTGATTACCAGATTGATGTTCGTTTGGTTTATCAAACAAAAGAATCTGGTACCTGATGAGATTTTCAACAAAGACGCTCTGACATCTCTACTCAAAGTGTTTGACCCGTTGAGTAAATCAGAAGGCAATTATTACAATGCCATTTTACAGAATTTCTTTTTTGCCACCCTAAACAAAGCCATTGATGACCGTGCTTTTGCAAAAGACGGGGAATACCGCGACCGGAAGGAGCATTATGGCATCAAGTCCTTGTTCAGGAATCCCAAAGGAAATTCCTGGTTTACCGTTTCAAATGATGAAATACTTAAAATATTTTCCAAAGCACCATTCCTGAATGGGGGGTTATTTGAATGTCTTGACAAAGAAGAAGATTCAAACGGAAGAATCGTTTACCACGATGGGTTCAGCCGCGAGGCAGGCCGACAGCGCAGGGCATTTATACCCAATTGCCTGTTCTTCGACCCGGTAAAAGGGATTATTCCCTTACTCGAAAAATACAACTTTACCATCGAAGAGAGCACGCCCATTGATGTGGAAGTTGCCCTGGACCCCGAATTGCTGGGTAAGGTTTTTGAAAATCTGCTGGGCGCTTTCAATCCTGAAACCAAAGAGACAGCACGTAAGCAATCGGGCTCGTTTTATACACCCCGCGAAATTGTCAGCTACATGGTTGATGAATCGCTGATTGCATACCTGAATACAAAATGCCCCGGAGTGGGCGAGGAGCATATACGGTCCTTGTTTGCACCCGGGGATAATAAATTTGCCTTTGGTGAAAAAGACCGGGTTTCGCTTGTGATGGCATTAAAATCAGCGAAAATTCTTGATCCTGCCTGTGGCTCCGGTGCTTTTCCGATGGGAGTACTTAACCGCATGGTTGATTTATTGCAGAAACTCAGAGATGATGAATGCAGCACACCCTATGAACAAAAGTTGCATCTGATTCAGAACTGCATATACGGAATCGATATACAAACCATTGCAGTTCAAATCAGTAAGCTACGTTTCTTTATTTCGCTGGTAAGTGAACAAACCACCAACCCAGATCCGGCGCAGAATTATGGCATTATCCCTTTGCCGAACCTCGAAACCAAATTTGTGGCTGCCAATACCTTAGTTGGGCTTCAAAAGGAATTTACTGACCGGCTCGACCTTGGCTTTACCGATATACGCCTGCTTAAAGATGAATTATGGGATATCCGAAGCAAACATTTTTCGGCACGTAACTCCGATGAAAAACAAAAACTGCGCAAACAGGACGAAAAACTACGCAAACAGATTCAGAAATTACTGGTAGAGCTAACATCGAAGCCCGATGAAGCAAAACTGGCACAGCTTAAGGCCGACATTGAAGCACTGGAGGCTGAAAAGCTAAATTACATAGGTGAAAACCTGGTTGAATTAGCCAACCCGAAAATACAGCAAGGCGTCCTCTTTGAAACACCTGCCGGTTCGTCGGAGCAGCTGACCATAAAAATTGACAAAAACAAGGAAGAGCGTAACCGGATATTGAAGCTGATTAAAGAAAAACAAAAAGAGATTGACAAAGAAAACAGCCGTGCCACCCATGCCGGTTTTGAAAAGGATGCTTTGCAGCTTTCCCGGTGGGACCCCTACGACCAGAACACCAGCTCGGCTTTTTTTGATGCCGAATGGATGTTTGATGCCAAAGAGGGTTTTGATGTAGTTATCGGAAATCCACCTTATCATCAATTATCAAAGGACTCATTAGCGACTTTAGAATATAAGACATATTTAAAACAGCGCTTTGAAACTTCTGGAGGAAGGTTAAATACCTTTATTTTCTTTACCCATATCGGGATAGAATTTTTAAAATCTAACGGTATAATTACTTTCATAATTCCTAATACAATTTTAACTCAGGAATACTATAGAGAAACCCGTAAATTTCTATTACAAAAGACCATTCTTACAAAAATTATTTCATACGACAAATTACCATTTGAAAATGCTGTTGTTGAAAATATAACATTCTTTTCTATTAAAGAAACAAAAGATAATTATCTTATAAAGCATTTTTTCGATTCTTTTAAGCGAATTGAATTTGATAAAGAAGTAAGTAAAAAAGAATTTTTAAAATCAGACACTTATACATTTAATTTTGGTTCAAACGGCTTAACGGATTTATTAATTAAAGGAACAATTCCGCTTGATTCAATTTGTAATATTAATCAAGCTATAGCCTTGAAGGGGGACAAAAGTCTATCATTAAGGGAATCTAATCCTTTTGGGAAATTTTACAAGTTGCTAGATGGCAGAAATATTAATAAATATGCAATCGATTGGAAAGGTGTATATTTAGATTATGATCTAAACAGAATTCACTCATGTAAAACAAAGGATATATTCACAACTAAAGAAAAATTGATGTTTAGGCGAGTTTCATCAAAATTGATCTTTTGCTATGATGACCAACAATATTTCGCATTGAACACATTAGTTGTTGTTAATCTAAAAGATGCTGTAGGTATTAAATTGAAATACTTATTGGCTATACTTAATTCACGTTTAATAGATTACTACTACTTTAACAAACACAAATCAACCAAAACCGTATTTTCTGAAATTCAAGCAAGAAGTGTAGGTAAGTTGCCAATTAAAATTTCTTCAAATAATCGGCAGCAAGTTTTTGTTTCGTTAATTGATAAAATATTATCGGCTAAAAGAATCAACTCCCAAGCTGATACTAAAATCATTGAGAGGGAAATAGACGTGTTTGTATACAAGCTTTACAATCTCACTTATGAAGAGGTAAGGATGGTTGATCCTGATTTTTGGTTGAGTGAGGAGGAGTATGAGAGGGTGAGTATTGAGTGAAAAAACTGCGATAATGGCACAAAAGAGAAACGCCCCTTGCGGAGTAGCGGGCCGGGGATGCTATCGCCAACCATGTTATATGTAAATTTACAGAAAACTGTACTGATGCCATGGAGGATACAGGGAGTCAAACAGATGCGATGATTAATCAGATTAGCAGGTTTTTAAAATTTTAAACTGTACAACCATGAAACCAAGAGATTTGTTGCTCTATAACACGGCAGATAAAAAAGTAAACGTATCGGTCTATTTTCAAAATGGCACTTTTTGGCTCACCCAAAAAGCTATGGCAGAATTATTTGGAGTAAATGTACCTGCTGTAAACAAACACCTGAAGAACATATTTGAAACGGGTGAGCTCGAACAGGCTTCAGTTATTTCCAAAATGGAAACAACTGCAGCAGACGGGAAAAGATACACTACAAATTTCTATCGCCTGGAAGCCATATTGGCTGTTGGTTACCGCGTAAATTCAACACAAGCTGCCGATTTTCGCCGATGGGCAACCCAAACCCTGAACGAGTTTATTATTAAAGGTTTTGTAATTGACGATGAACGCCTGAAGCAAGGTAAAAACTTCGGACAGGATTATTTTGATGAACTCCTCGAACGAATCCGCGAAATCAGGGCAAGTGAGCGCAGATTCTACCAGAAAATTACCGATTTGTATGCCCTGAGCACTGATTACGACCACGAAAGTCAGCAAACAAAAGATTTTTTTTCTGCAGTACAAAACAAACTCCATTGGGCCATCACCGGAAAAACTGCGGCAGAAATCATATATACCGCAGCCGATGCCACTAAACTTTACATGGGTTTAAAAACATGGAAAGCTGCCCCTGATGGAAAAATTCTGAAAAGCGATGTTACGGTGGCAAAAAACTATATAGCGCATCAGCATTTAAAAGAGTTAAACCGGATTGTATCAGCCTATTTAGATCTGGCAGAAAACAATGCTCAACGTGGAATAGCTTTTAATATGCAGGAATGGGCAAAATTTCTCGATAGTTTTTTAGAACTCTCAAACTACCCGATTTTGAAAGACAAAGGGAAAATTTCGATGCTTGAAGCAAAATTAAAAGCCGTGGACGAATATGAAAAATTCAGGGTAATTCAGGACCAAACCTATGAAAGTGACTTCGACAGGGAAATCAAAAAATTAAAACCATGAGAATCTGGCTGATAAAAGCAGTTGGCCCTGTCGGTTACTTAATATGGATGCGGCCTAAATTTCCTTTTGGGGATAGGTTTATTTCATTGGCAACTCTTTTATTCAATTCAACGCGCATAAATATCTGAATAACAACAGTTTGTTATTTCATTAAGAACTCACTGTATGGTTGAAAAAATGAGAAAATGGAGTCAATTATCTTTTAGAGCTTAGGCAAAAGGTTAACGTACACTGGTATTCAACTAATGCTGTATATATCAAGTTGAATATTTTCAGTTAAAAACGAAACTCAATGACCAAAGCACAAAATCAAAGACATTCTTGATAGGATCGACACCTTGCAGTGCATTTACTGCCGTTGCAAAAATTCGCAAAAAACAATCCAACTTTAGATAAGACTTACTAAAAACAAGAAACTAAAACAACCTTAAACAGAATGATATGAAGAACACAAAACAAGTTGAACTGAAACTTAAACAAATTATGTTTCCGGTAGCGCTTGTCGGGTTATTTACCGATCGTTTCGTTGATGAATCCGGCAACGTGAAGAAGTTGAGTGTTAATGAATATAAAGCAGTAATAAATTTGCGTACAACCGAAATCTACAGTGTTGTTTCAAATGATTATTACCTGCTAAGTAACGAGGAAGCATTAGAGTTAGGTAAAAAAGTGTTTGTAAAGCTTTTCCCATTTGTAGAAAAGAAGGATTTAATGTTGCTCAATGTTTCCTTTTCGAAACGCCTTACTTTTTCATTTATTGACTTGATTCACAATAGTGTAAAGTTTGATGTATGGGAACAGGAAACCTGGCTTCCATTTCTAAGGATTACCAATAGCTATAACCGAACCTATGCCTTTACGCTTGAACTTGGATTTGTTAAGGAAGTTTCATGGGCGGGGATTATTTTTGATAAAAAAACAATTGAAATAAAGAAAGTACATTCTGGTCCAATAGACTTTAATAAAATTAAAGCAGATATATCCACTCTTCAAAAGGTACAGGCGGAATTTATTAATTATATGTTGAATCTCAGGCGGTTTCTGGTTCCGTCAAAATATATCCTTCCTTTAGTGTTAAAAGCATTACATCTGGAATATGATTTTGACAGTTATTTCCATCCTGAAAATCCAAAACCTTTAAATGCTTTCATTATTGGCAGGATTGAAGAATACAAGAAACTTCGTGCTTGTAGCCTGAGGATGTTTGATAATCACTCTTCCAATTATGGAGAATCAGCTTATGCTGCTTTCAATGCAATTATTGACCTGATAAACAGCAGTAACGAAAATAGTCCATTCGATAATATTGCCAATCGTACCCGTCAACTCAACGAATCCCTTTCCAATTGGATAAAAGACTTCACTGAATCAATTGAAAATCGATCGTTTGATTTTGAGAAATACCTTTCAAAAGAAATTGCGGCTATAGAAAGATTGAATGAAATAATTTGAAGAATAAATCAACAATATTCAATAACAAATCTACCATTATGGTATCAGCAACGGCACGAAAAACAGAATGGCGCTCAATCCTGAAAAAACTCAAGGCTGCACCCAGGTCAGGTAATAAAAAAGCAATGAACTCACAATGCGAGGTTACCATCTTTAGAGATGGTAAAGTGGATTTTGTTACTGCCGGAATCTCAGTAAGCTTGCATTGTAGAACAACAGGTACTGTTCGCTTTATCTGCCAATATGAATACCTTGCTGAGCTTATCGAAAGTGTCAGAAGTCGTGAGGTCACAATCGCAGTAAAAGATGAAGAAGTTACAGTTGGACTGATATCATTTAAAACTTCTGTTACCTATTTTGATAATGATTCAGTTCTTAGAACAATTAAATTGCCTATTGATTATGATGATGCCTGGCTTATCAGGCTGATAGCTCAAGGGTATACGAAAGAAGAGATACATTTCAATCGGCTTTATGTTCAGATTGAATTGGCTCTTCAAAGATTGGAACTCAGAATCTCCAAAGCCCATAGTCAGCTAAAGGAATTTGGTGTAAAGAAAAGTGATCTCAGAGAACTTGTTTATAACAATCTTGGTATTCTGCCAGAACAAACTATATATTTTAAATGATATTAACGCATTGAAACTTCATTTAAAGCCATGACCAGAAACAAAATCAAAGACATTCTCGACATGATAGATACGCTGCAGGAACAGTTACTGTCGCTGCCCGATGATATGCTGCTGAGCATTGACCCAAGAGATAATGAATCTCTTGAACAAGGGCTGAAGTTTATTCAGGCCTATAACGAAAACCTGAATCATTTTACTTTAAGTTCGACCAAATTGGCAGAACAGGTAAAAACCTATCTTGGCATTAATCCGGAAGAAGACGAACTTGAACAGGAGACCCAAAACCGTCAAAAAAGGGATCGGATCATTAAAGAACTCGATAAAACCAGCCCGCATACCCTGGAAGAAGATTTTACGTATAAGCGCCCCTATGGGTTTATCCTGCAGGATTCAGCGGTTAAAGGACTGAAAACATGGAAGAATATGTACCTGCATGTACTTAACCTGCTGAATAAAAAGGCTCCGGAGAAATTTGCATTACTCCCAAAGGAAGAGAAATTTATCAGCAAAAGAGGTAATCCGCTTTTCTCTAAAACAGGCAATGAATTGCGGGTAGCCGAAAAGCTGAGTGAAGGATTTTTTGTGGAGGTGAATCTTTCGGCCAATATAATCAGGAATAATATCAAGGAATTGCTGGGCTACTTTGACATGGAGCCTTTGTTTATGAAGATTTATTTGCGGGAGGACAGGGATGCCGAGTGAATAGAAAATAATTTTGAGAATATGGCAACAATGTTAACTGAGCTCACCGGCAGAGAAACACATGGTGAAAAGTTGGTTTATAACCTGTTAAGAAACAGGATATCTGATGATTATTTTGTTGTTCACAACTATCTTCTGCATCAGTCAGGCAAAGTGAATAATCCGGACTAAAGTAGGCCACCCATTCCGGAGCAAAGTAGGCCAGTTAA
>JABNAD010000113.1_pt1 | contig 15047 bp, 15 predicted proteins | sample 7240381 | NCBI WGS metagenome assembly JABNAD01 (sample SAMN11332834, study PRJNA596920) | anaerobic digester metagenome | biome: digested sludge; isolation source: digested sewage sludge-derived enrichment culture grown on H2/CO2 | place: Germany: Goettingen
AGCTCAACCGAGAGTCATCGCTGGGTCGTGCCGACCGCTCAGACTCCTATATATTATGGGCAGATTATAGTTTGTTTTTCAGGTATTTAGATATATTTTCATCTATAATCGAACAATACTCAACATGTTTTGCATCATACATAAATGTATCTTTAAGTTTGACCTTAATCTCGTTTATTAACTTTTGAAATTCAGGAGTCACTTTGCCATCAAATTTATCACGCAAAATTTCATCAAACATGTTAAAATAAATAGGAAAAATGTTATCCATAGTCGTAATGTTTTAAATGTTATTTTTTATTCATTGCAGCCCAGCCAACAACATAAAGTCCACTACCATCATCATAAATAATCATGTTGGTAAAAGCTCTTGCAGTTAAGGAATTGTCTCCATAGCCGCCACCTTCCTTGTAAAAGTTGATATTCCTGTATTTCCCCGAAGCATTTGTATAACCTTGTACAGGACTTAATGAAAATGTGCCTGTTTCATCAGGTTGAGCTGACCATGACGGCTCATCATCAGTATAGGCAGTTTGTAACCAACCTTTGAAGTTAGTTCCAGAGATTTGTAATTTATAATGAGTATATATTCCACTTTCATGGTCATATCCAACCCAAGTACCTTGCATATCTTTTATTACAGACTTTTCATCCTTAATATCAACTTTAAGAAAAGTGCCAATAATTGCTAATATTACAACTATTGCTATTAAAGTTCCGCAACCTATCTTTTTCATTACTATTTAGTTTTCAGATATTTTAATCGTTTTTATTATCCTTTTTTATGTATTCAAGTACATTATTTAAAGATTTTACAATTGATTCAATTGTTTGCTTAAATTGGTTGGGATTCTTAAAAGATTCCTTTAAAAATTCTTCATCGAATTGCTTTAGCTTTAAGATTATATCTTTAAGCTCAAGTTCAGGCTCCATTTGTGGCATAAAACTTTCCATAAAAAATATTTTAGTAGTTTAAAATTTAAACGGTATAACTGTTTTATCACTCTTATAACGATAGACAAAAAAAGTGTCATTTAGAGAGGTAATGAAACCCTTGTCGTCAGGCAAACCTCCTTTTTTTAATATAGCTAGTGTATTTATTCCAAATAATTGAGGTTTTTCATCAACAACCGTTGATTTTAGGTCTAAATTAAAATCAAATAATTTGAAAACGTATACTGGTTCATTAACAACTGCCTGTTCAAAGCTACAATAAAGCAAACATAAGTAGTTTTCAGAATCTTGAATATATATTGGGTATGGATTAGCAATTTCTTTATCATTAGGATTGTCGACAGTTATTTCTTTTACAAGTTCAGCATTGTTATTGAATTTGAATAATTTAATACCTCTATTATAGGTGACTCTATTTGAAAAATCAACACCCTCTGTTACAATAATATTTTTGCCCGCTGCCTGACTATAAACATTAGATTTTCTTCCAAAGTCATTAATAGATAAACTGATTACATCTCCTAATTTTTCAGATAAAATTACAAAACCATTATCAACTGGTCTTATTAATTTTATTGGTAAAAGATAATTTCTATTAGAAACTAATTTGGTTCCATCTTCAGAGATTACAACAAATTTGTAATAATTTTGTGAATCAAATGTTCTAGATATTTTGTTCATGCCATCAATGCCAAACATCGAGTTCATTTGGTTACTTAAATATCTGATTTCTGCTCTAAATATTACTAAAATATTATTGTTGCTCAACCTTGAAGCATAAATAATTTTAAAACTATTTATATCTTTTATGTCAGGATTTTCTACAAATAATTCATTGAAACTTATCAATTTAGATGATTCGTAGGAGGAGGAGGAGTTCAATAGTTTAAAAGTCTTAGTTATTAGATAGAATTTATCATTATAAGAACTATTTCCATAACCAACCTGTTGAAAATAACCTGTATTGATATTAGCAAGAGTCCATGGAGAATAAAATGGATACCTTTCTGTTCTTTGTGATGCACCAACAGCATAAACATCCGATGATGATGAAAACCCTCTGTATGTATCTGATAAATATTCTTTACAATTATTTATGGTTTTTATTGACCCGTTTTCAACAGTACATAAACTTAAATAATCGCTTTCTGTGCAATTAAAAAATGGTTGGCTGCCATTATAATATTTCATTGGAAAATTATAAAAAAATCTATTATTCATAAAATAATAATTATTATACTTATCGTATTTCAACTTTGAATCCATAATTGCAGATTTAAGGCCTTCAGATTGTATTCTCAATTTCTCTTTGCGAGCAAATTCTTCTTCTTCAGCTTGCCTTTTTATTTCGGCAGCAATTTCTCCTTTTGTCATTGAAGGCTTAAAAGTTTTTTCAGAAAGAATTCGGCCAGAATTATCAAATTCTTTATATGTAGAACCTATGAAAGTAGCTTTGTAATACCCTACGAATGGATTTTTGTCTAACTTCTTGAATTTGTTATTGACATAATTATAAAAATTAAGATTATTGCCTTGTTTTACCTCTAAATACATCGGCTTAAAGTCTCTATAAACATCTGGTGGGTAATATGCCCTAATGTAATCACCTGAAATATTCTCTACTATTGGGAAGGTGATATTTTTATTAATATTTTTAATGACAGCTTTTCTATAATCGTATAAATAATCTATCCCATTTATATTTGCAACAAAATATTCTGGTTTACCAGAATTCCATGTGAGCACCTTTATTGAATTCGCTTCAAGATTACCAAAATAACTATAAAAGGTTTCATTTTTAGGTAATATCCTTTTTTTATCATTAAGATATGCATTAAAATCTGTCTCATTTGCTGGTACTTTGCATATGTACCATTTGTTTTTTTCTGATATTAAGAAACTTTTATCATTATAATATGACAGTTGTATTTCAGGATTAAATTGCTTTGTAAGTTCTGGATTTTTCTGATTTAATCCAACGGCCATATCTGGTTGGGATTGAATTAAATAACCCATTTGAGTTGAAAATATCCTATTTGTTAAGATATATCCTTGAGAAGATTTTCTAATAGAGTAATAAATAGAAGAAACACCGTATAGAACAGGCACAATTAAACCATTAGAGGTGAAAATGTTTTCATTGATTACTGGATTGTCTTTTTTAAATATTGGAATGAATGTTCCGTTTTGTAGTGCAAAAGTGTCACAGCTCATCGGTCTGTCATGCAATGAAACATATTTGTTATCCATTTCCTTAGCTACAGTATGAGGATATATCTTATCTGTTTGGGGTGAATTGAATATTAAGAGTTCTTTATACTCTGATGAATATATTTTATTGCTAAAACCAGAAATTGACTTAAAAGCTTTTCCAGTGTATGTATAAAACCTGTCGCCTACAACATAAATATTTTCAAAATACGATTTCTTAATATCAGGAGATTCTGCATATTCTTGTTTGATATATGTTTGTGTTTTATTATCAAATTTAAAGATAGCCCAACCTTTCTCAATTGGCGAGTATTGGCAAAAGAGTTCATCGTTTAATTTTATGTACTCATTCTTGTTTTTAAACTGTGCCTGCAATTGTAATGAAAATGAAAGCAATACAATCACAAATGAATTAAAATGAATTAGCCTTTTCATAGTAAAATTTGTTTAGTTAATAATATAATCCACCACCCACATTACCCAAAATTGGTTTTTATTTGTAGTTGGCTATTTATTTTTCCTTTTCTTCTCAATTATAGAAACTGACGATTCATATCCATTTAAAATTCCTTGTCTTTTTAAATCATCAAGTGTTCCAGATACAATATCTGGTTTTCTTTCAAACTTAAAGTCCACGGTTAATCCTGATAATGTAATAAGTCTTTTCATTTCATCAGGAATATCTGTAGTTCTACCTGGAGCCCAATTTCCATGGCCAATTAATCCACTATATTCTGCATGTGTATTTTTATCAAATGCCACTACAAAAGGATGTTCATCAATTTTATCATGGTCAATTCGATAACCCATAATAATGCCAATGTAAGTCTCTGTATTGCCTGAAGATGCAATAACTGCCGAATTAAATTTACTTGTAAGCCCCGAAGGAAGCCAACTGGGAAGTTCATTTATGCTAACTACTTTATAAGTCAACTCGGGACATTTACTTTGCCATTCATTTAAATCCCATCCATTTTTTAAATAATCAAATTTCATAATGTTGTTTAATTATAAATAGTTTTAAATTCTCCAAAATTTACAAAAATTCAAAATATTTTTTAAGTCAAGTATCATATTGTACCGTTTTTTAGTCAGCCTATTTTAGGACAAGACAGTTTTTTAATTTGCCCATAACGAGTGAGTGTAGCAGCAGTAAGGGATTGCGGGTTACTTTCCTGTCAAAATACACCGAAGTTTGAGCGGGGCAGAATGCTTGATTTACCACTGAAACCCTTATTGCTGCTACACTTTGTTACCAACTGGCCTTCTTTCTTGTCAAGCGATACACCTTTTTGTTTATCAACTATTTCTATCATTTCGTTTTGTCTGTCGGATTGTGTATCAGCAAAGTTTTATTTTTTAAGTGGGATATTTCTTGTTTTTTCGGGTGGGCAAAGCAAGCTCTTTTGCAAACTTTGGTTTGCGGGTTGGCTTTGAGCGGTTTGCAAATGTGCTTGCTTTGCGTCCGGGTTCATATTAGTTAAACTTTCCTGTGATTTGTGAAATATCAAATTTGCCGTCAATGTTTTGGATTTCGATTTTTCCATTCAGAATATCGAAGAAGAAATCGCGAATACGGTCGAAGGTCAAAATAGCGGGCTTTCCGTCTTTTCCAGTACCCATATCGTAAGTTTTCAGCAGTTGTAAGCCGAGCGAGGCAGCTGTCAAAAGAAAATGATTTTGAAACTTATCGGTATCCAACAAGTCGGCTGCCAACACTTTACCGATTACAGTGTAACTGCGCAACGTTTTCTGAATTTCCTCATTGGTGAGCGTAGTTTTTACCTCATCGGTAGTAATATTCATTTCAATTTTACCTGAATTTTGCGCCTGTGGAAGTCCTTTGTAGAGTGCGCCCAAGTCAGCCAAACTCAAATTGTAAAGCCTTGCATCGGCGGTAGCAATCATCGGCTCAATTGAAAACGCACTCGGCAAAAGCAAGGAAATACTGCCTTCTACCCGCACCGACGGCGTGTTGAACGTGCCGACAAGGCTGTTTTTGAGGTCGATTTGCTGCGTAGCAAACACACCGCCAACCACTATACTGTTTTCCAACACGACATCATCTGCATAAATGCTGCCCGCCACAAAAGCATTGTAAAGCGCTACATTCTTGGCGTTTATATCGGAATGGAAAACGAGTTTGGCGTTTCCTGCCCGCGAAACAAGGCTGTTTGCCGAGCCAACGCTCTTTTTGAACGCAATATTGCCTTTTGCCTCGCTGTTGACATAAAGTTCCAATTGCGTGAAAACAGCACCTTGAATTTCGAGGTCGCCGTTTTGGATTTCTAACTTGTGGGCATAAACCGGTCCTTCAACTACCGCATTGCCCTGCACTGTAATAGTGCGATTGAGTTCCGCGGCCTTTTCGGGCAAAATAGAGCCGCGCACCACGTTGTCTTTCAATTGTATGTTGCTTTCGTTAAAACGAAGTTCTTTTAACTCTTTCATTGTGATATTATATTTATGATTAAACTGATTTTATTGAGCTGAAATTTAGCATTTTAACAATATTTTCCCGCACACGATTTGTGTGTGTATCGCTTGTGGAATAACGATTGCTGACTTCCGCGTTGAAATAACGCCCGATTTTCTCGGCATTGTCTTTGGGAACGTTTCCCCAAGTTTTTGCTTGAAAATCAGAAATCATTTCGTTTGCCTGCATTTTTGGCAAAAAATCGGCTTGATACAGATTTTTGTCAATCTGACTTTTTTCGTTTTGCGTTTCGATAAAGCAGACAGGCGAATACTGCACGGCTGCAACGCTCTCGTTCAGAACGGTTTGATTGATTGTGTCGTTCAAGCGTTTCTGTTTCACGAGAAAAGTATTTGCCTTGCCGATAGTGTCAAACGCGCGTTTTTTGGCAATAGAGGCAGAAAGTCGCGCCTGTAAATCGCCGCTCTCCGCGCCAAAAACGGCCACAGTACTTGCCAAATCGCCTATCAAGGTGCGTCCTGTATGCTTGTCGCTCTGATTTTTGAAGACGAAAGCAGGCTTGTCCAATTCGTAAATACGGTTGGAAAGTTCGTTGTCCAAGTCTTCAAAAATTTTCAGGTAACGGCTCGAAATACGCTGATAGTCGCCTTGCATCTGCGTTTGTTTTTCCACACAACGTTTTGCCATTGAGTGCAGGTGTGCCAAATGGGAATCTAAACGGCTCGAAAGTTCTGCAATCTGCTGGCTGATTTCAGAGCGAATTGTTTTGAAAAAACCTTCTACAATGGTACTACCCACTTTTTTTGCGTTGCTGTCGATAGATACAATTTGTGCCGTTTCGGTAGCAACGACTGCACTAGTGAGAACATTTACAGAATTGTTACAATTCGCTACACTATTGTCGAAAGGAGTTGTTTCAACATCAATATTTACCTGTACATCTTCGTAAGCCGTACCGCTGTATGGTACACTTCCGCTATATGGTTTTCCATCTACAGAACCAGAATAACTGACTCGACCCGAATAGTGAACTGCTATTTGTTTATGAAAACTTTGTCTATAACTCATAATTGTTCGTTTTTAAGGGTTTGAAAATTATTAGCCATAAACAGTTTGTTAGCCATATCTTTTACCCGCTGCGAACTGCCCGAATTAGAAAGATATTTGCTGAACTCGCTTTTTACCTCCTTGTCGATTCCTTTTGACGGTTGCCACTCGATATTTTCAATATTGGAATTAACCGTGTTTTTAATAGCAGATTGAGTTTGTTTGCTCAACTGTGCGTTATTTAATTGAATATCAATATTTTTGCTGTCGAATTTATCAAAATTACACTCTGAAATTACCACAGGAACGGACAGGGTAGAATTTTCAACATTGCCTTTTTCAAGCAAAATTCTGTCAGTCAATTTTTTCTGTTCCGACATATCGGCAAGAAAGTTTGTCATTGAGTTGATAACTCTCAAACCTCGAAATTTCACATTCGAGGCAATGATCTTCTGACTTGCCGCCAGCGATTCGAGTTGCGAAACAGGGACGGTTGCCGTCAGGTATTTTGTACGGTTAGATACCTTTTCCAATTCTTTAACTGCAAAATCGACAGTTGGTTTATCCAATTCAAAAATTCGCTGTTTCAAGTTTTGATTCAATCCGTTGAAAAGTTTCAGATAACGAGAGGAAATCATATTATAGTCGCGTTCCATTCTGCCGCGTATTGCCAAAAGTTGCTTTTTTTGTGCGTTGAGCTGCATTAAATGCGAATCGACATCGCTTTGCAGTTTGGCTATTTTCTGCGAAATTTGAGAACGAATCAATGTGTAAAAGCCCTTGTTCACATTGTCGCAAACATGGTCGGCGGCTTTCTTTTCTGCCAAAACTACGGCAGTTTGCATTGCTACAACCGCAGTTGTAGTCCCCTTGATATGATTGGACACTGAATGAATTTCCTGTGCCATCGGGTTGGTATCTACTACGCAATCTATATGTGCCATAATCTTAAATTTTTATTTCGTTATCATTATCAAATTCGCCCTGATTTTCAAGAATATCGTCGATTGCCTGCTCGCGATCGAATTCGTCTGCATCGTATTCCAAACCGAGTTCGTCAAGAATTTGCTGTAAAGACTCATCGTCCAAGTCGTTCAACTCACCTTCGGAATATTGATATTCTTCGGTTTCGTCATCCTCTTCTTGTTCTTCGTCTTCAGAAACTTCTTCCTCTTCTTCCTCTTCTTCGTTGTCGTCTTCAGAAAGTTCATCCTCTTGAATTTCGGAATCGTCCTCTGTAAGTTCTTCTTCGGAAATTACTGCCTGTTCTACAACAATTTCCTCGTCTGCTTGCTCGCCCTCCGCCTCTTCGTTCAGGAGATTCCGACCTTCGTCGGAATAACCGTCGAATGGAGTTTCTTCTTCGCGTTCTTTCAGGTTTTCCAACGCATTTTTGGCAATAATCGGCAAATTGAGTGCGAGATGCTCAAAAGTAATGTCTTCTACATTGGGTGAAGGCGGCAATTCCGAAGATTTTGCAAACAGCGGATTAACCAAAGCCAAAGGCTTACGGCGGTCGTTGAGGTCACGTACTTCATCGGCGGCAACTGCCACTTCATTGGAATACCCATCGCGAAGTTTTGCATCGTAATATTCGATATGTCCAAATTTATCGGCTTTCTGGTCAATATCTTCTTTGAGACGTTCCATATAATCTTCAAAATCCGATTGAGTCCGCTTAAATTCGTTTGACTGCATTTCGAATGCAATTAATGTTTCGGCAGCATTATCAACCACATCAACAACGGTGCTGTCAAGGTTACCCTCCGACTGTACCATAGTATCTTCGGTGCGTTGCAACGAAACCAAGGTATTATAGGCAGCCACATATTCCTGCAAACTTTTTCCCATATCTCGAATAATATCAGCGGCTTCGGCACGGTTGCGACCATAAAAATCTTCGCAGTTTTCGTGCCAACGATTCAGATACTCAATTTTTTGGTCTTTGATATGATTGTAAATTTTAAGGCGTTCAATGCGGTTTTCAGCCATAAGATTTTGAACAACAGGTGTAACGATTTCCTCGTAAATCTGGTGTACGCCAAAAGGCAAATTGGTTGTGCTGCCATCTTCCGCCGTCCACATTCCCGAAACGAGATTATATTTTACCCGCGAACTCTGTTTGAGTTGGAAAGGCTCGTATCCCTGCACCGATTCGTTATAATCGAACTTCTCGTTGCGGATACGTTCGATTTCTTCGTGCTCCAAAAGCGGAGAATAGTGATTGTAAGGCGATTTGAGAATTTGATACAAAACTTTGTTCGATTCAAAAATTATTTTATCGGTAGAAGCTACCTTCAAGGCAGAAATTGCTTGTACAGAATTTGCCATTGTGATCATTAGCCCCTTCAAAACGTCCTCAAACTGTTGTGTTTTGTTCGACAATGAATCTTTTAACCTATTAAGTTCCTGAAATTTATTTACACTACCCGCATATTTTTCCTTGTTGAAAACAGGAATAACCGGTGCGTTTTCAGGAATTTCCGTAGTCGCAAATTCATTTAGAAATTGTAGATATTCGCATTTATCGGCAACTAATGGTAACGATACCGAAGTGGTATCCAAGTCGTCCATACAGTAAGAAATGGTTCGCAGAGAACGTTCCAATTTGCCGAAATAATCGTGCTGGTTAATTTCCTGAATAGAAGTAGAATACTCATCTGTCTCAATGGATTCCGTGTCTTGCGAAGTTTCCACAATCGGAGCTTCCGACGACAAATTTTCAAGATCAGCGATTGTTTCAATGAGCAAATCGTTTTGCCGCGAAAGTTGCAATGTAATTTCCGACTCATCAACCTTGCCTGTGTAATCAACAATGAAACTTTTGTCTTCGTACTTGATTTGATCGGCAATGGGAACATAAGCCACGCCCAACTTGCTCACTTTGTAGTCACGGAAAATCTCGCTATGCTGTTTTTTAAATTCGGCAATGCGCATGTCTTTGTCCGCAATCTGTTTTCCCAACCCGCTTTTTTTTATGAAATACACAAAGAACAGAATGATTGTGAGAAACCAAACCCACAACTTGGAAATTTCTGCCTGCAACGCCGTTTTTTCTTCTTCGAGAACGGCAATTTGCTTTTCAATTCGTTCCTCTTCGGCAACGATTTTTTCAGCCGCCTGGCTGTAATAGTTGAACAATATCTTCGCCTGGTCTTGATAGACATTGTTCGATTCTGGAAAAATTTTACCTGTCATGATTTTTATGATTTTAGATTTAGTTTGAATAAATACTCTTTCTGCTTTGATAAATTCTTTCTGCTTTTTTAAGATTGCTACCGATTGCCTCCTCGTTCATCGAATAATTGGAAATTGCAAACGCAATATCGTTGATAACACGAATAAATTGCTGTTCCAAGCCATGTGCCTCTGCATTTTCGGTTGGTGAAATAAACCGCAAGCTGTCTTCAAGCGTATTTATTTTACGAATAAAATATTCGGGCAAGTTCGGCAAACCGTTCATTTTGTCTTTCAAATCGCGCATTGCTGTTTTCATTTCATTAATACCGTTGCGGTTAAATGTTTCCTGTTGATACACTTCCTGAACTTTGTTGCCTGAATGAATAACGGCAATAAAACCAAGCAGTAACAGAAAAAACAGTCCGCAATGAATGATAAGCTGCAAAGCAAACGTCCATTCGTAAGCAAAGTTTCCAATCAGCATTACAGCAATAGCGGTAATAGCGTAGAGCCAAGTGAAAAACCATCGTAAGCCAAGCGAACCGACTTTTTTACCCGATTTGTCGTTCAAATCAACCCAAGGAACAAGAATGTCGAGAAAAAGCAGTCCGTAAATGACAGACGAAACCACGATATTCAGCACGAGAATATCGGTTGCCAAACTGCCGCGAAACAGTAGAAACGCAGCAATAATAATTGCCTCTCCGCCAAGCAGCGCAATAAATGATAATATTTTCTTTGTATCCATAATTCGTAATTTTTAATTCGTAATTATCTCTTATTTCCACATTTTGGGCAAAATTTCACACTCGGAGGTAATGTTGTTCCGCAACGGCTACAACTGTCGCCGGAAGAAACCTGTTTTCCGCAGTTTCCGCAGAAAGTTGCCCCAGCCACCATTGGAGCGTTGCAATGCGGACAGTTTCCGCCACCCGATTGTAACGGTGTTCCGCAACTTACGCAACGTTTGGCGTTTTTATCATTGTCCGTTCCGCATTTTGGGCAAGGGTTGTATTCATCGCCACAATGAGGACAAAAACGGGTTGTGCTGGGGAACTTTTTGGCGCAGTTGGAACAATACACCATTTTAACCTGTTGTTGCTGCTCTTGATTAAAATTGCCGCCTTGCTGATTATTGCCGCCAAAATTAGGCTGATTGAATTGTGGCTGCATCATTCCGCCACCAACAGCGCCGCCGCCACCCATTCCACCCATCATATTCATTGCCATCAGACCGCCAATAAGTCCGCCGTTGCCATTTCCAAAACCATCAACAGCATTGTTAGCGGTATTGAACATTTGTTCTTGTTGCCAAGTGTGCCCTGTAATTGACATCGACGCTTGCGTTGCAATGGCTTCCGCTACCTTTCTGCCTTCTTCTGTGGATTTATCAATATCAATCGTTGTAATATTAAATTGCAACAATTCCAAACCCAAGTTGTCCCAAAATGGATTTAGAACACCTTTTAAATATTCAGACAATTCGTCCAAATAAGCAGATAAATACTTAAAACCGACATGGTGTTTAATCACATATTGCGCAATTTGCGACTTGGTTTTTGTTGAAAATTCACCGAAAAACTGATTTGTCAAATCATCCTGCGAAAATTCGGTTTTCGTGCCTACAGATTTTATCAGGAATTTTTCCGCATCATTGACTTTCAAACCATAACGCCCGCCTGCTACAAGCGGCAGTTGCGTATTGTAATCGGGGTCGTGTATCGGCATTTTGCTTACCGCCCAATCAATGCTGAACGTTTGAATTTTGTTTACAAACCACACCTCCGCCGTAAACGGATTTTTCCCACCGAAAGGTATTCCGAACAGCGATCGCAAAATCGGCAAATTTTCGGTGTTTAAGGTGTGTTTCCCCGGACCGAATTTACCTACAACCTGCCCTTTTGAGAACAATACCGCTTCTTGTGATTCCTGCACAACGAGTTGCGTGTAGGTACTCAAATTAGTTTCGGGGAAACGCCAAGCGTAAATGGTTTTAGTCCCCTGCGGCGACCATCTGACTAAATCAATTATTGCCATAACTTTTTGATTTTAAAGTTTTTATTTGTAAATTTATTCTTTTCGTGCAAAGGGAAAAATGGCTCTTTGACTTTTGCGAAACGTTGACTTGTGTGTTGGGCAAAAGGTAATGTGCCATTTTTGTGGTGGATTCTAAAAACAAAAAATGCAGGTCGGCAAAAAATAAAACTTTATCGGGTCGGCTGGTGTGGTCGGCAGTCATTCCGATTGGTCTTTCTTTTCTGTATTCGTATGTCGTCTTGTCAATTTTCATGTCGCTGTCTTTTTTCCTTAGGCTTGTTGGTAACGGCTGGGGGTGTGACCAGTTTGGGAATTCGGAGCAGGAACTTATTCGAGTTACTTTGACCATTCCTGCGACCGTTGTCTATTCGTGTAACTCATTCAGCCCAAATTGGTTACACCCCGTGTTAGCAACCGTAATTAATTCATAAGATGTTTGAAATGATTTCTAATGTCTTCATATGTTCGCTTACTTGCATTAAACTTAAATAATGTCCATCTTACAAACTTTGGCAAACCTATGCACTTAAAATATTGTCGTAATTTATGAATATTTTTCCGCGTGTAAAAATTTGGCTCAGGAGTTATTGGTTGGTAGTCCTTAAAGGCATATTGATAAATGTAGCCATCACAATATTTATCTAAACTAAAATTATCATATCCTAGAGCATAGTACGAGTCTGTAGATTTTAATTTTCCGAAAGGCGAATTCACCACATCAAACCCAACTCTTTTATCACTATACATATTCATAATGCTATCAATTACTCCATTAACGGGGAGGACAGTAGGCACATTCCAACCTTTAGATGAAATCCAACCTGCATGTAAGTATATATTAAAAGTTTTGACATTCAAGGAGTCGTATATGATATTTCCCATTCTCGTTTTAGTGAAGCCATAAAGAGTATCTTTGTCAAAGTCATATAAGGGTTGATGATATTTAGTAAAAGCGTGGTGATTACCAGAATATATTAATGCTCTTTGATTTTTGTTTATAATTTCATTCTTTAAAACGTCTGCCATGTATACATCAGGGTTTAAATCTCTCCATGCCCCGCCTTTTTTACAAGGTTCGTATGGTGGCGCAAGATTCACAACACGAAATTTGTTCGGAGAACTGAAATTGGCCTTATTAACTGACCATGCAACTTGGTAAATATCAATGTATTCCTTGTATCCCCATACTTGATTGTTTTTGAAATAATTTGATTTTAATAAGTCCCTGTCAAAAACAGGGGCGGTTATTATTGAATCAACTAACTCCTGAATATTAAAAGCGCCAAATTCTATCGCTAAGTTGAATATTCCATTTTCATATAATAGTGGAATTAGGTTTAACACCAATTCAACGTCATGTTTAATCCTGTGATATTCACCTATAAAAATATAATCATGGCTCTTAAATTTGCTTATAACGTATTCTTCTGGTGTTTTCCAATTAGTATCTAAATGATTACGCATTTCTTCGTAATCTTGAGAAAAAGTTTGATTAATCGTAATTAATAAAAATAATAAGAATATAAACTGTTTCATCTGTCTGGCTGGTGTTTTTTTATGGTTGCTAACTCACTTATCTATACACCTAAAGTGTATTAACCATACCAAATATAGTAAATATTGTACACCATAAGTGCACAATATCAAAAAAATATATTTTTCTACAACTCATCAAATGGAGATTTGTTTTCTGGATGCTTTGGGTTGATTATTACAAGAAGGATCAAGGCTAGATTACTTTTTAGCACTAAATGTTATTAAAAAGCAACCCTGCAAATCGCTTAACCACTTCCACGTTAACAGAGTTACCCAGCTGGCGGTAGGCTATGCGTGGATTGGGGTGCAGTGCCAGCTCCTTAGGAAAGCTTTGCAGCGCTGCGCACTCCCGTGGCGTTAACCGCCTGCGGCGTGGCCCTACTATTGAGGTTTGCGTTATGGCCACAAGCGCTGGGTAGTGAGTGGGCGCCTTTACGCGTAGCCCCGATGGGCGAAAGTGCATAAGGTTATCCCACAGGTTTGGGGTATCGGTTTTGCCTGCTTGCCACTCAAACTTTGCCTTGGCTCCAGTAAATGCGGTGTTCCGCTGGGCGCGGGTTAGCCACTTGTTTATAAAAGTCTTGTTTTGCTTATACAGCTCGCTGTTCTTTACAATAATATCCTGCTTCCACTTGGGGTACTGGCCAATATTATCTACGCCATTAACATCGCGAAGCCACTCGCTCCAAACAGGAAAACCGGGCAGTCCTCCCTTTATGTTCTTTATAAAATCGTTCCAAATATCAATTACCTCAACTTCGGTTTGGGAGAGCTTATAGCGCTGCAAATCGGTAATGCGGGCGTCATCTTCAAGAATATCAAAGGCATTACAGGTAGGTTTCTTGGTTTTATCGAAGCTGAGCTCTGGCAGCGCCCCTTGCCCTTTGCGCACGCAAAGAATAAACACGCGCTCTCGATGCTGCGGGATGCCAATGTAGTGCGGGCTAAATATAATTGGCTCACTACTTACGCTGTACCCCAACTTGGTTAGGTAGTGATGTATGGTTTTCCAGGTATTACCCCCATCGTGACCCGCTAGGTTGCGCACATTCTCCAACAGCATGTACTTAGGCATATGATGCTCTGCAATGCGCACAATATCAAAGAATAGCGTTCCGCGCGGATCGTTAACACCAAGTCTGTTCCCAGCCTTAGAGAACGACTGGCACGGAAAACCTGCGCAAAGCACATCGTGGGCAGGAATGTCCTCCACGTTAACCTTTGTGATATCGCCAGCGGGCTCTATACCAAAATTTTGTGCGTACATCGTGCGGCAATCGGGGTCGATATCGGAGGCAAACACACACTGGCCGCCAAAGCTCTCCATGGCCACATGAAAGCCACCAATTCCCGCAAACAGATCGATAAACCTAAATTTTTCCATTCGCCAAAAATAAAGAAAGATTCTAGAATCGATGTCGTTTAGTTAGTCTTCCTTTTCTAGCATTTGTTTAAACACTTTGTCAGCTAGCTAGCAAGTTACATCTAATCAAAGCAAAGGTAGCGCATACCCAATGCCTCGGCCCTTATGTAGCACCCCTTCGGGGCGCATCTAGTCATGTTTTCGTGCCCCTCGGCTTCACCGAGGGTTATTGAGATTTAAGCCCTTCAGGCTTAGTGCGTCCACTAACATCTAGCCACAACG
>JABNAD010000794.1_pt1 | contig 15032 bp, 15 predicted proteins | sample 7240381 | NCBI WGS metagenome assembly JABNAD01 (sample SAMN11332834, study PRJNA596920) | anaerobic digester metagenome | biome: digested sludge; isolation source: digested sewage sludge-derived enrichment culture grown on H2/CO2 | place: Germany: Goettingen
CTCGAAGGGGATGAAGCGGAAGGTCGCGATCGCCCGCTCCCTGATCCACGACCCGTCGCTCCTTGTCTATGACGAGCCGACATCGGGCCTCGACCCGATGACGAGCCGGTACATCGCCGATTACCTCGCCGAGCTCCGGTCCCGCGGCAAGACGATCGTTCTCTCCGCCCACAACCTCTACCAGGTCGAGGCTCTCTGCGACCATGTCCTGATCCTCTCAAAGGGGCGGTGCGCCGCGTTCGGGAGTATGGACGAACTCCGGAGCCTCTTTGGCCCGACGACCTACCGGGTCAACTTCTCGCTCCCCGCAGGACGGACGCCGGACCCGGCGCTGTCCGCAGTCGTCGACGGTGCCGGCTACCGGGCGGAAGCGGCGTCCATCGAAGAGATGAACGCCATCACGGTCGCCGTTGCCATGGAAGGGGGACGGGTCGAGCGGGTCGAGTCCCACTCCCCGTCGCTCGAAGAGATGCTGGTCGCCCTCGGCAACCGCGAGGAGATCAGAGCGGGACCGTGACGATCACCTCTCCTGCCGAGACCAGGCGGTCTTCGGTCCGGAGGACGCCGTTGTCGACCACGAACCCGGCCGCGGCGAGGAACGCGTCGAGTTCTCGCTCCTCAGCGAGCTGGGAAAGCCGGCGGCGGACGAGTCGGAGCACCTCCTCCTTCGCATCCTCGGGAGATCCCGCGGTGGCCACGAGGTCGAACGCGGCACACTCCGCCCGGAAGATGCCGCCGCTCCGATAGATCAGGACCGTGGCGACAAGGTCAGCAATCATCGGTCCCGCTCCCCGGCGCTCGCCCGGTGCCGCTCTAACACGGGGGCGAGGCCTTCAAACTGCGGGTTCAGCACGAGGTCCGTGGCGTTTGCATCAAGGCCGATCACCGTGTCGCCTGGAGTGAAGGCTCCATCGGCGTACGCGAGGAGCGCCTCCTCGACGACCCGGTCCACCCTTTTCACCGCCGAACCCAGCACCACGGTGGGCCCGAGATCGGCCTGGTCGCGGTCGACGCCGACGACGAACCGACCGGGCGCACGCCCTGCCGCGTCGATCACGCCCGTCGAGGAGCCGCCGCACGCGGCGTAGATGACGGCGGTGCCGTTCTGGTAGAGCGCCTCCGCGCCCGCCCGCCCCCTCTCCGGATCCGAGAAGCCGTCGACCCCTTTCGAGATGTAGCGGACGTCGACCCGGGTCTCCGGCACTTCTGCCGCCGCCCCGTCCGAGAACCCCCGGACGAATTGGGCCATCACCGGGGACGGCATCCCTGCGATCACGGCGACCGGCCGTCCACCGGCCCCGGCGGCCGCCAGGGCGCCGGCGAGGAACGAGACACCGTCCGCGGAGATCCGGACCGACCGGACGTTCGACCGGGCCGGGACAACCGCGTCGATCACCAGGAACCGCATGCCGGGGTGTGCGTCGGCCCATCGCTCGACTGCACCGGGCCAGGCCCCCGAGTCCTGGACCTCGACGAGGCCCGGCAGGTCGTCCCTGTCCCGGAGGCGTGTCTCGAGCCGGTCACCGTCAGACGGGGCGAACTCCTCGACCCTGAATCGTTTGCTCGCGTTCGCCCGGGCGACGCCCGCACGGGCCGAGTCGACGTAGGACTGGTCGCCGGGTTCGCCGGCGAGGACCACCCAGGCATGGGGCGGACTGGCCGGAAGCGCCGGTGCGGTCGCGCTCAGGGCAGCAAGCACGACCGCCGCGCAGGTGACGACGGCGATCCCCAGCGCGACGGTCCGGTTCATCCGACCGGCACGTAGATCTCGGTCAGGATCTCCTCGGGCGGGACATCACACGGGTTGTTGAGGTAGCACTCGCGGATCGGGCCGGTGACCGTCAGACCCTTCGCGACGATCCATTCGAAGAGCCGCACATAGGTCGCCTCGCACGCGTCGTACGGGCCGTGGTGAACCGCCTTTGCGAACCTCCCACCCGGCAACTCGTAGTACCGGACCTCGCCCACGTCCTTCACCCGGTGGGCGATCGGCCACGCAACCTCCAGGTCGGCCCTGCCGCTCTCCTGGCATGCGAGCGCCTCCTCTCTCGAGGTCTCTCGCGAGAGATAGATCGGCGGCCCCGCCGGGATCGCCCCCCGCTCCTCGACCGCTGCATAGACCTGCCCGAGCATCTCGGGGATCAGCGTGTACGGTCCTATCCGCCGGATTCCCATCACCGCCTGGGTCGGCAGGTCGACCAGTTCGATCTCGTCCATGAGATGCAGTCGCCTGCACAGGAGAAAAGGCTGACGAAACGGGGGCGGAGAACGGATTTTTTAGTTTCTGTCGCGCGGGCTCGGGCTCGTAAAGGGGGTATCGAGCACCAGGGCGAGGGTCAGCAGGTCGTGGAAACGGTCGTCCCCCCGGAACCCGCACCGGCGGACACCCTCGACCTGGAACCCGTTTCGGAGGAAGAGCCGGCGCGACCGCTCGTTCTCGTCGACCACGAGCACCTCCAGGCGGACGATCCCCCGGCGCCGAGCCTCCTCGATGCAGGCCCGGACACCCTCCGCCGCGAGCCCCCGGCCCCACCAGGCGCTGTCGAGGTAGACAAAAAGCGAGGCCGAATGGCCGAGGCGCGACCAGGGATCGCCCGGGATCAGGCCGACTGTTCCGGCGAGGGTATCATCGACCCGGATGGCGAGCCAGGCCCCCTCCTCGTGCCGCATGTAATGGAAGAAGTCCAGGGTTCGGCCGAGCGAGACCGGCGGGACGAGGTCGAGGTACCGCGAGACGACCGGGTCGTTGACGAGCCGGTTCAGCTCGGGCAGGTCGGCTTCGGTCACCGGGTTGATCGCGACCGTCTCCTCAGTCATGCTGCTCCTCTCCTGCCGCCGGGGCATGGCGCCAGCTCCCTCCCGGGACGGTCAGTTCGAACCGGGCGCCGCTGCCGGGAGTGCCCGTCTCCTGGATACCGATGCCCGTGATGTCCAGGAGCTCCCGGACGAAGAGGAGCCCGCGGACCTTCCCTCCCTCCCTGGCCTCGAGCGAGAAGAGCGACTCCTTTTCGTCGGCTGGGATCCCCGGGCTGTCGTCCTCGTAGATGACCTGGAGGGTCTCCCCGTCCTCCCGGGCGGTGAGCCGGACCACGGTCATCGATCCGCCCCGGGCAAGCGATCCGTGGACGATCTCCTGGAAGGCCCGTTCGAGGAGAGGGTCGGCGAAGACCTCGAGGTCACCCGCCGTGCACTCGGTGCGGACTCCGTCCATCGGGAGGTGCGAGAGGCCGAGGAGGAAAGAGAGGTTGATGTTCTGCCAGGTCGGCTGGCGGACTCCCAGCTCTCCGTAGTCGCGGGTGAGGGCGAGCACGGCGTTCATCTCGGTCGCTGTCTCGACCGAGCGGGTAAGAGGCCCGGTGAGCGGGCTTTTGGGATCAAGGCTCATCCGTGCCAGTTCGAGGTAGCCGTGGAGGACGAAGAGCCGGTTCACGAGCTCGGTCTTGGTCAGCTGCGAGAGGTAGACCAGCTTGCGGTTTGCCCGCTGGAGCGCCTCATCAGCCCGGATCCGGTCCGTAACGTCATAGAGAGACGCGATGCTCTTCATCGTCCCCGGGATCAGACCGACGTAAAGGAAGATCTGTCGGACCTCGCCGTTTCGTCGCAGGAACCGGAAGTGGTACGTGTTCGGAGCGCTGCCGCCCGAGGTGCGACGAATGCGATGGTATTCGATCATCCGGGGGAGGTCGTCGGGATGGACGAAGATGGTCCAGGAGAGCCTTCCCTCGATCTCCTCTATCGAGTACAACGAGAGCTCGGCCATGCGGGAGTTGGCGAGCGAGATGGTCGTGTCCTCCTCTATGATGAACGTGGCGTTTGCCGTGTTCTCGAAGATCGTCCGGTAGAGAGCCTCAGACTCCCGCGCGGTCGCCTCCGAGGCCTCGAGCCGCCGCCGCTCCTGCTCGGCGGCCCCTGAGTAGACCGCGAAGACGACGAGGAGGGCCGAGACCAGGAGCGAGACCACGATCGCCGGTACAGCTGCCATCGCCATATGCCGGTACCAGTCGGTGGCGTCCACGTCCATCCCGAAGAGCCCGACCACCCTGCCTCTCCCGGTGTCGATCACCGGGATCAGGACGCTGACCCAGGTCCCCCATCGGTCGGCCTCGGCGTCCGTCGTCGTCGCCGTCCCGGTCTCGAAGACGCGAAGGAGGGACACGGTCGCCTCTTCGTAGACCTGTCCCGGTGGGGAGTAGTCGCTCGACTCGGGGGGCTCGGAGTCGGCATAGAAGAAGACCGTGCCGTCGTCCCGCCGCCCCATCACGTAGGCGAACCGGCACTTGGGGTCGACCGCGCGGACATCCACGAGCTGCGACTTGAGCTCGGTGTAATACGGCGAGTCCCGGTCGTCGACCGAGCCGTTGAGGTGCTCCAGGAGATCCATGTCAATCCCGGTCACGGCGTAGCGGGCACCCTGGAGGAGGGAACTGCGCATCCCCTCAGCCTCATTGAACGCTGTCCAGGTGGCGAAGAGGCCGCCGCAGACGATCACCAGGACGAGCGCTATCGTCAGCCAGGATGCGGAAAGGCGGGCGACCAGTCCCCGGTACCCTCCGGTGGACCGGTCCTCTCCCGCCACCGACTCCTGTCGCTCCTCCATCGCCCCCCACCGATGCTTTCACATCACCTTCTGCACACTCACATATCTCTGTATCCTCGGGCCGGGGTGCAACCCCCGGTTACCGTGGAGGGCCGTTCACCGCCTGCCGCCGAGCGAACCGAGCAGCCCGCGGATCAGTTGCCGGCCGAGCTGGCTCCCGATGCCGCGCGCCGCGCTCTCGGCGAACGTCCCGATCACCTCGGTCGGATCGGTGCCGGGGGCTGGGCGGCGCTTCCTGGAAGTGGACGGGGCCGGGGACGATCGCGGCGCTGGTCCTGGTGCGGGCTCGGGCGCGGCAGGCGATGCTTCCGGGATCCGTGCGGCGAGGGCTTCGTGGGCCGACTCCCGGTCAATCACCGTCTCGTAGACACCGGCGACGGGCGATGCCCGGTTGACGGCTGCACGCTCCTCCGCCGAGAGCGGGGCGAGCCGGCTCCGGGGCGGGAGCACCCGGGTGCGCTCCACCGGCGTCGGCGTCCCGGCGGCGTCGAGCACCGAGACGAGCGCCTCGCCGACGCCGAGCTCGGTGATCGCCGACAGGACATCCAGGCCCGGGTTCGGCCGGAAGGTCTCCGCCGCCGCCCGTACCGCCCGCTGGTCCTTCGGGGTGTAGGCGCGGAGGGCGTGCTGGACCCGGTTTCCGAGCTGCCCAAGGACGGTCTCGGGGATGTCGAGCGGGTTCTGCGTCACGAAATAGACCCCGACCCCCTTTGAGCGGATCAGGCGGACCACCTGCTCGATCCGCTCGAGGAGGACCTTCGAGGCGCCGTCAAAGAGGAGGTGGGCCTCCTCGAAGACGACGACGACCCGGGGTCGATCGAGGTCACCCACCTCGGGCAGGGTCTCGTAGAGCTCGGAGATGATGTAGAGGAGCAGGGTGGCGTAGAGGCGGGGGGCCTTCATCAGCCGCTCGGCCGAGAGGATACTGACCGTCCCGCGCCCGTCCGGCGTGAGCCGCATCAGGTCGTCGATCCGGAGCGCCGGCTCCCCGAAGAGGACCTCGCCGCCCTCCTGCTCGAGAGTGAGGAGGTTGCGCTGGATCGCTCCCAGGCTGGAGGTCGCCAGGGTGCCGTACCGGGCCCGGTACTCGGCGGCGTGCTCGGTCACGTGGGCAAGGACCGCGCGGAGGTCCTTGAGGTCGAGCAGAAGGAGCCCGGCGTCGTCGGCGATCGCGAAGACTGCCGTGAGTACCCCGGTCTGGGTCTCGTTCAGCGAGAGGATCCGGGCGAGGAGGAGAGGTCCGATCTCCGAGATCGTGGTCCGCACCGGGTGCCCCGTCTCGCCGAAGGCGTCCCAGAAGACCACCGGGACGCCGGCAAACGTGAACCCGTCGAGACCGAGCTGCGCCGCCCGCTCGGTGATCCGGGGCTCCGGGGTGCCGGGGAGGGCGAGCCCCGAGAGGTCACCCTTGATGTCCGCGAGCAGGACAGGGATGCCGGCGTTCGAGAACTGTTCGGCCAGGACACGGAGGGTGACCGTCTTGCCCGTGCCCGTGGCGCCGGTCACGAGCCCGTGCCGGTTCACCATGCGGGGGAGGACGCCGATCGATCGTCCGTCGCCCGCGATGGCGATGGGAAGGGGGGCCTGAGAGGATGGCATACGCGTTCGATGAGGTTTCGGCGGTCCTGATGATAAAGCGAACCCGGTATCAGGCGAACGCGATCTGTATCGCGGTCGGGTACCGGGTCATAAGCCCGTAGGCGATCGCACGTCCGACCCAGGCGCGCCCGTCCCGGAACTCCCACAGGCTGGAGAGCTCCCCGAGTGCCTGGAGGGCCTCGAATGCGTTGCGGTCGGCGAGCGCGACGCTGTCCGGGACGTCGATCGAGGCGAAGAAGAGGATCGGGAGGCGGAGCCGGCGCTGGAGGGGTCCCGGGAGCCGGTCCCCAAGCCGGCGGAGCACCGCTACATCGAAGTGGTACTCGTCCCCGCCCCGGGTAACCGCGAACGGCTCCGTCCGCTCCAGAAGCTCCGGCAGGGTCAGCCGTTCGGCCACGATGCCATCGTTCATCCGGCCAACCTCGAACCGGAACCAGCGCTGGAGGACCCGGTCGTCGTACATCGCCCGCTCATGGGCCGTCCGGCCACATAATCCTGGCGACAGGGTTATCGCCTGCGCAGTCCATCCACAAATGATGGCAGACAAGATTGTTGGCGATGCCGTGATCCAGCGCGATGGAACCAGCTATGGGCTCATGGTCGGCGGGGCGGGAGGCGTCGTCACCCCGGAGGAGCTCGAACGGATCGCCCGGATCGCCCGGGAACACGCGGTGCCGCTCATCAAGCTGACCCGGGGCCAGCGGATTGCGCTGCTCGGGATCCCGCCGGGAGAGGTGGCCGCTGTCGCCAGGGCAGTCGGGATCGGAGAACGCCAGATCGCCGGCCCCTGCCTGAAGTACGTCGCTGCCTGCCCGGGTACAACTGCCTGTAAATGGGGCATGCAGGACGCCCTCGGTCTCGCCCGGGTGCTCGAGGAGCGGATCGGGGCCCGTCCCCTCCCGTCGAAGCTGAAGATAGGGGTCTCCGGATGTACCCGGAACTGCAGCGCCAGCTTCGCCTGCGACCTGGGTTTCATCGGGTCGGGCCGCGGCTGGATGGTCTTCTTCGGCGGCAACGGCGCCCGCCGCCCGCGGAACGCCGACCTGGTCGCATCGAACCTCTCCGATGACCAGGCCCTTGACCTCGCCCGCCGGCTCGTCGACTACTACGCGGCGAACGCCCGCGCCGGCGAACGGACTGCGCGTTTTGTCGAGCGGGTGGGCCTCGAGACAGTCCGTGCCGACCTCCTCCGCTTCGTCCCGTACCTCCCGCTCGAGGGGACGGAAACGGGGTGAGGCCTCTCGTTCGGTTCTCCTGTGCGTCCTGCGGGTATGCTGTTCTGCTGCCGGCCGATCCGGCCGGCGCCGGGGTCTGTTCCCGGTGCCACGAGGTTGTGGTCGGCTTTTCGGCGGACTCGCCGGGAGACCGATCGGCCGGCGAAAGGGGTATCTGCGCACTTCGGTGTCCGGGGTGCGAGGGGGTGCTCCGGCCCTGGTACAACCGTCTGTGCCCGTCCTGCGGCGGGACCCTCGACGGTGGACGATGACGGGCTGCGATAGGCCCGAACCGGTCCTGCGGGACGCGGAACTCTCGGATGCGGAGTGGGTCGTGGCGATCATCAACTACTACGCATCGACCGGGTTCGCCGTCTTCTCCACGCCCCCCGTGCCGCTGGGGTTCTTCTCGGACCTCCTTTCGAACGCTCTCTCCTGCTCCGTCCTCGACGAGGCGGGCCTCGTCATCGGGTTCGGCTGCATGAGCCCGCTCCTCCCGTTCTCCGCCTTCGCCCCCACGGTCCTCCTCTCCCTGTACATCGCTCCCGGGCGGACCCGGCAGGGGCTCGGGACCCGTCTTCTCGACCACCTCACCGCAGAGGCACGTGCCCTCGGGTGCCAACACCTCGTGGTCACCGTTGCGTCGCGCAACACGCCGAGCCTCCGGTTCCACGAGCGGCACGGCTTTGCCGAGGTCGGCCGGCTCAAGGACGTGGGGACCAGGTTCGGGATGCCGTTCGACCTCGTCTGGCTCCAGAGAGAACTGTAAAGGGAGGGGAAGGAGCCTCGCGCCCTTCGGGCACGGTTCGAAGGGCCCTCCAGTTCAGGGTTCGTCCACCGCTCCCTTCGTGCCCCACCGTGCGGCGGTCGCCGGCATCGTCAGCTCAAAACGGCCCCCTCGTCCCGGCATGCCGATCTCGCGGATCGAGATCCCGGTGATCTGCAGGATCTCCCGGACCAGAAAGAGGCCGAACCCCGTGTTCTCCCCGTATCCCCGTTCGAAGATCCGCTCCTTTTTATCCTCCGGAACTCCGACGCCGTCGTCCTCGCAGACGATCGTCACCTCTTTTTCGTGTTCTGATGCCGAGAAACGCACCCAGGTGGCCCCCTGCCCATGTCGGACCGCGTTGTCGACCAGGTTGGAAAATACCCGGGCGATCAGCGGGTCCGCGTAGACCTCGAGGTCGGCGGGTACCTCGTTTTCGAGTCGAATGCCACCGAGGTCCACGTCCGCCGCTGCCCGGTCGACGAGTTCGCGGACGTCCTCCCAGGTTGGAGCCTGCAAACCGATGTGTTCGCATGTCTCGGTGAATCGGATCATCGAGGCGATCCGGTCGGCGGCCGCCCGGCATTGCTCGGCGTGTGCTACGAGCGCGGGATCCTCGAGGCCCGAGTGGAGGAGCGACAGGTACCCCCCCATCACCGTCAGCTGGTTGTCGATGTCGTGGCGGGTGATGCCTGAGAGTAGGTTGAGGACACGGTTTGCACGGATGAGCGCCTCCTTCGAGCGGACCCGCTCGGTGATGTCGAGGATCACCGCAACGAATACCGGCGACATCTCGTGTCGCATCAGCTGGAGATGGACCTCCACCGGGTAGAGGGAGCCATCCTTCCTCCTGTGGACGGTGAAAAAGACCTGTCGCTCCACCTCGCCTGCGCGGAGGGGTCGTAACAGGGTATCGAACTCCTCGGGGGGGATCCGGGGTTTGAGGTCGAGCGGCGTCATCTCCCGGAGCTCGTCCATGGTGTATCCCAGGTTCTCCCGTGCCCCCCGGTTCACCTCGACGAACCGGAGCGTCCGTTCGTCGAAGGTGTAGATCTCGTTCAGGGAGGACTCGAGGACCCGGCCGAACCAGGTGAGCATCGCCTCGTCTTCCTTCTGCTTCGTTATATCGTGGTAGGTGCCGGCGATCCTCTGGGGCCGTCCGTCCGGGCTCCACTCGACCACCCGCCCCTTCGCCATGATCCATCTCCACTCACCAGGCCCGTCCTGGAACCGGTATTCAGCCTCGAATGCCGGTGACCGGCCCTCGAGGATGCCCTGGAAGGCCTGGCGTACCCGGTCGCGGTCGTCCGGGTGGAGGCGCGCCTCCCATTCCTCCTTTGACATGCCCCCCTCCCCGCCGGCTTCCCCAGCAAGGGCCTGCTGGGGGTCGTTGAAGACCAGATCTTTCGTGGTCTGGAGATCCCAGGTGCCGACATCGCCCCCTTCCAGGACGAGGGCCAGCCGCTCACGGCTCTCGCGGGCCTCCCGCTCCTGCCGGGTCAGCTCCTCGACCGTGCTCCGGAGCTCCTCCTCGGCGGCGGCGATCTCCTCGTTGGAGATGCTCAGCTCCCGGTTTCGAGCGATTAACTCGGCCTCGACTCGCTTCTGATCGGTGATATCATGCAGGACCCCGAAGAGGACGTCCCGCTCGGGGTCGTACTCGCCCTGTGCATGGACCTCGACCTCCCGCCCGTCGGCCCGCTGGAAGCGGTACACGACATCGAGGGGGGACCCGGCACCGATCAGGTCCCGCCCCGCTGCCATCATGCGTTCCAGGTCAGCCTGGTCGAGCATCCCAGCCATCGTCGCCAGGGGCCAGGACTCCCTCTCCAGCCCCAGGATCGCCTGCGCTCCCTTCGAGGCGGTCATGGTCCCCTCCCGGCGGTTGACCTCCCAGTGCCCGATCCCGGCGATCTCCTCGGCCCGGAGGAACCGCTGCTCGCTCTGTCGGAGGGCTCGCTCGGCCTCGAGACGCTCGTCGACCGGCCTCGAGGTGATCACGATCCCGTCAACCCCGGGCGTCCCGACCAGGTTGACGGCCACGGCCTCGATGTGGATATAGGTGCCGTCCGCCCGGCGGACCCGGACCGGGGTCGCGCTCCCCGTGTTGGTCTTCGCAAAGACCTCGTCGATGGCCCTTGAGGCCTCGGTGATGTCGTCGGGGTGGATGAACGCGAGCGGACTTTTCCCGATGGTGTACCCCTCGGGATACCCGAGGATGCGGCGACCGGAGTCCGATTCGTACGTGATCCGGCCGTCGCGGTCGACGATCCGGATGATGTCGGAGGAGTTCTGGATCAGGGATCGGAACCGCAGTTCGCTCTCGGCCAGGGCCTTCTCGGTGGACTGCCGCTCCACCGCGATCCGCACCTGGTGCGCGAGCTGGAGGTACTGGGCTTCGGGCTCGCCCCCCTTCTGGATGTAGAAGTCGACCCCGTTGTTGATCGCCTGGATCACGACCTCCTCGCGTCCCCGGCCCGTGAAGAGGATGAACGGGATCCGGCCGAATCGCTCCCGGACCGCAACCAGGAACCGGATGCCGTCCATTCCTGGCATCTGGTAGTCGGAGATGATCGCATCAAACTCCTCCTTCTCGAGGAGTTCGAGGGCTGCTGACGCCGACTCGACGGTGGTGACTGAAAAGTCCCCGGCCATCTCGAGGAACAGCCTGCCGATCTCGAGCAGGTCGGGTTCATCGTCGACGTAGAGCGCCCGGATTGGCGGTGTCATCCCTGCTCTTCACTCTCGTGGACAGGTATCAATACCTTTCGTTTCATCTTCCTGGGCGGGCAGATCGGGATGACCCCGGGAGCGAGGGTCCGGGCCGAAGAGGGGGTGATCAAAGGGACGGGGGTGCCGATCCGGACGGGGCCTCAGGCCGTTTCTGCTTCAGGACCGTGATATCCGGCCGGTGCCCGGTCAGGTTCGTTCCTGGCCCCGAGTGAACGAGAGGCTGATCGCTCCCAGGGTGATCACGGCCAGCGCGACGAGCGGCCCGCTTGCGGCGGCTGTGGTCTGCGATGCCCGGTCCCGGTCGTGGACGGCCCGCGCCGGCGGGTTCGTCGGTTCGAACCCGACCGTCGCATCGCCCGCCCCATCGGACGTAGTACGGTTTCCCTGCCCTTCGAGGACGTCCCCCTGCGCCGGCCGGTCATCGTCTGCCGGTATCGCGCCGGCGGTGTGTGCCAGCATCAGCACGAGGAGGAGGGCGAGGAGGGCGCCGGGATGGAGAGATAAACCGGGCATGCCATCATCCCTGTCGGGGACCCGGATAAGGCTGTCGATCGGGCTGAGCCGGAGAACAGGCCGGGCGCCGGAACTTTTACTGGTTACCACCGTCCTTCGTGCTCACTTCGTGAACATCATCGCCTGCCTCACTCATCGTATCCCCCAACCTTGGACGATCCAGAGAAGGACCATGACCGGACGATAGCGCTGGCGATCAGAGCCCCGAGTGGTCAGGGATTCAATAGGGGGACGGGAACCGCGAAGAAGTGGGAGAGGAGCTAAAGAAGAAGGGATAATTGGTAACTGGCAATCCACCGAAACAAATTTGATGGTCCGAAGAGACAATTCGATCCTATTGAATGTCACAAAAAATTAAACACTATTCCGATAGGGAGATTGTCAGCAGGTGGGCGATCTTCGAGAATGATCCCGCTATCGACCGCATCCTGGCGGGCAGGGGGCTGGTCCCGTCCGAGGGAAATGGTGTGATCGGGTATATTTACGTTGATCACGAGATGGGCATCAGTTTTCGCATTCACGCGCTTTGCCGCATCGAACCCGGAAAGATTCCTCAGATCGTCGTGAATTTCCAGGATCACGGCGAGGACTGCATCATCCGTTACGATGAATTTGGGGAGTACCGACTTCTCTCGAATAACGAAGCGAACAGCATCTCGTTGGCCGACGATCAGCGGTATAACCTGTTCGAGGACCAGCGATGGTTCATCTATTACGATCCTGAAAAACTGCACGAGATTCGAAATAAGAACGATCTCGACCAGTTCAGGGCTCCCGGTTTTTTTGATGACGTCTTCGTCGAGCTGTTCCGTGAGAACGAGGAGCAGGTTCACGAGGTCGTCTGGGTCCGCCTCGAAGAGATGATGGAGGGGGGCAGTGAATTTCGGGGGATCCTTTTGAACGAGCCCAATGGGGATTTTGGCGTTCACGAGGGGGACGTAATCACGGTACGTTTCGCCGATCACCCGGATGGCCGCTACCTGGTTGAAGAGACGAGATCGGCGTAAGAAGCGCTCTTTCACCCTGGATGGTTCCGGAGTTGCTCACCATCCGGACAATTCTCACCACTTCGATCGCGTCCTGTTCGCCCGCTTCATCGTTCCCACCCGGATCATTCGTGCATCAGATCGACGTACCTCTGGGATGGAGGGATCTCCCCTTTCATACACCTGGCACAGGCCCTGGCATGGAACGAGGACGGTTCCGAGGGCTGCGATGCTGTTCAGCTGCCGTTTTGTCTCCCGCACGGGATATCCTGGGCTATTGCCAAATCTACGGTTTTCACGTGGACTGATCTGTCATCATTGCAGACCACGCTCCCGCCTGCCGTGATCGCCGCGTGAACGAAATCAGCAGCGTGCTCGTGGTCCAGGTTCACGGGTCATTTCAACCACTGGCTCATGTCATTCGAAAGGGGTGCACGACCAAGGCTTATCTCTCTCTTGTGTTACTTCCCCCACGCTTGAAAAAGGTGTGTGCACGGATCCTCTGCCTCTCTCGTGGCGTGCTGGGACGTGGATAGATCCCCAGTCCGCTATCGCATCGGAATTCCCCGTCGAAAGATCGATCGCCAACGAGTCCTCCGGTTTATTGATCATTTGATGATGTGCATTTATATTAATTACATTTAATTAATATGGCCCCCTATGGGCTCCCGGGGATATCTATGCAGATAAGCGCACGCAACCAGATTCCTGGAACGGTCACAACCATCACGAAGGGCCCGGTGAACACTGAAGTGGTCGTCGCCCTAAACGGCGTTCTGCAGAGCGACTCGGCCTGAAGGAGGGCGCGAAGGTTTACACCGTCATGAAGGCCTCTGAAGTGAGGATCGGTATCGATTAACCCTATCTCGGTTTTTTCCGTTTTCCTTCCAGGCCGGCACGTTAACCAGATTCGCGAGTTGAAACCGTGTGGATAGCCCGGCGTCCTGGTTTTCGCATGTCCGAACTCCAACCTCAGGACTGATCCCGGCCTTGAACTTCGGAATATCGACGATGCAGCTGATCTCAAAGAGTCCAGACGCATGAATGCAGACGGTCCGTTCATTCCCAACGGTGCGTTCAACCCCTTCTGGCCACTGAAATGCGCGATCACGTCACGTGACGAGAGTGGGCGGAAGGGGTGATAGAAACGGTGATCCCAACCGGAGACGGGGTCCGGGTGCCTTCGACCTTCCAGACGTGCCTGAGTGGTTTGCCTGCGATGGTCTCCTTGTTCTCCTGAATTCGGATCCGGACCTCTCGCGGTAGGGGCTTGAGCATCCTTGCCGCCTTCCTGGTCATAGAAGCACCCTGCAGGATGGCGGAATCAGAACCGAAGCTCACGGTGGGAAAGACTCCCGAGACCTGCACGGGCCGGATCGCCTTCCTGGACCTGGAGGGTGGGAGCGTCGGCGCCGGTTCATGATACATGAGGGATGTGGTGGTAGGGGGGAATCCAGCGGGACGCACCACCGGCATCCTTGGGTGCAGGGTCTTTGAATGCGGCATGCTCAGACTGCTCATGATGCAGGAGCTCGATCTTCCGTGCGCTGTTGATCAGAAGGGTTGGGCGATCAGAAAAATGCTGTAATCCTGGCGTTATCGTGCGATTATCAGCCCGTTTCTGTTATTGCTATCTCCGTTGATGTTCACGTTTGGATTCGACCAGATATACCTGGCCGAAAATTGTGCGAATGGGAAACGGGATCTAAAAAACAGGGAATCCAATTTTGATTTCGATGCGATAGCCGGGATTCGAACCCGAGTTAGAGGCTTGGGAAGCCCCTGTCCTACCACTAGACTACTATCGCGAGCGTGCTACAGTCTACGTTGGTCCGAGTACGATATCAACCTTATCGGGGGAGGCTACAGCTTCCCCGCGTACTTCTCCGGGTTGGCGTCGAACGCCTTCTTGCAACCGGGCGCGCAGAAATAGACCTTCTTTCCCCGGTAGTCGCTCGTCCACTTCGCCGCCGCCTCGTCGACGTCCATATCGCAGATCGGGTCACGTGCCATGGTTTCTCCAGCGACGGCCCCTGCCGTCACCACGAATACGGTACCCAGGATAAAAAAAGATGCGGTTCAGGAGCGCTGGTGTTTTCGGATCAGGGAGAGGGAGTTCGAGAGGAGAGAGGTCGTGACAAGGAGCATGCCGGCGACGGCGAGAGCGGTCCCGGTGACGAGCCCCTCCGCGTGGAGGAGTGCCGTCGAGTTGAACGAGGAGAGGGACCAGCCTGCCGCCCCGACACCGACGGAGAGGAAGACCGACCCGTACATGGCCGATGCGGCCCGGGGCTGGGTGAACGTGAAGAGCCCGAGAAGTGCCGAGGTGAGGGTCGCGGGGGGGGCAACGATCGCTCCCTCCTCCTCCGGGATCCGAAGCCTCCGGGTCCTGAGGTCCATGCCTTCTGCGAGCTCGACCATCCCTTCAGGGCCCCCGAGGTCGTCCCCCTGGGCGAATGCCCGTCCGATGGCGCGTCGGTCGAGCACGAGCAGGCCGATCAGGCCTTCCCGGTTCTCGCCGATCACCAGGTTGGCCGTCCCGTCACGGGCCGGTCCGGTCAGGCGGGCGATGCACTCCTGCCGGCAGAGCTGGTCGTCGAAGAGGACCACGAGCAGGTCCGCGC
>JABNAD010000797.1_pt1 | contig 14991 bp, 13 predicted proteins | sample 7240381 | NCBI WGS metagenome assembly JABNAD01 (sample SAMN11332834, study PRJNA596920) | anaerobic digester metagenome | biome: digested sludge; isolation source: digested sewage sludge-derived enrichment culture grown on H2/CO2 | place: Germany: Goettingen
TGATACTTGGTGGGAAGCTGCCTGGGAAAGTAGATGGTTGCCAGATTTCAATTTTTGCTTTCGGGGTGTAGCGTAGCTTGGCTAGCGCGCCTGATTTGGGATCAGGAGGTCGCAGGTTCAAATCCTGTCACCCCGAGCCTCGTATCAGCGGAAATTTATTCCTTATGGTGGGTATGGCGCAGGTGGTTAGCGCGCCAGATTGTGGCTCTGGAGGCCGTGGGTTCGAGTCCCACTATCCACCCTTTATTTTTCGGGTCACTAGCTCAGTTGGTAGAGCACTGGACTTTTAATCCAGGTGTCTCGGGTTCGAGCCCCGAGTGACTCATGTTTTTGCAGTCGTGGCGGAATTGGCATACGCGCTAGACTAAGGATCTAGTCCGGGTTTCTGGGTAGGGGTTCAAGTCCCCTCGACTGCATAATTTGCGCGAATGGCTCAGTGGTAGAGCATCGCCTTGCCAAGGCGAGGGTCGCGAGTTCGAATCTCGTTTCGCGCTTTTAGCTTTTGCATTATCGTATAGTGGGCTATCGCCAAGCGGTAAGGCACAGGACTTTGACTCCTGCATTCGCTGGTTCGAATCCAGCTAGCCCAGGTTTCAAATAATGCTAACATAGTTTGTTTATTGGGGTATAGCCAAGCGGTAAGGCAACGGATTCTGATTCCGTCATTCGCAGGTTCAAATCCTGCTACCCTAGTTTAAAAGCCTGTAATCATACAGGCTTTTTTATTACGGAAAAGAAAAAAACTACATCTATGAGAAAAAAATAGAATCAATCACAGGGACATAGCAGTCAAAAAAAGATGAGATGGATGAATATCTGTCTGATTCCCTGTTAAAAGAGTCTACAGTGATGAAACAATAATAAAGAAGAATTATGTCCTCAACACACTATTTAAGATTTACTCAATTAAAAATGACTTTTTATAGCCTATCAGAAGCAGAAATGCATCTGAGGGCTATTTTTTATTTCCATAAGATCACTTTAATTTAGAATAGTTTTAATTGGTAAAAATATAGAACTATTCTATAAAAATGTTTGAATTCAAAAAATGTTAAAAAATGTTCAAAAATACAAAGTAAGTTTTATTTATTTATTATACATACTTACGAAATTGAAATTTTGAAAAAATAGCATACTGACGAAAGTATAAAATGTATTCAAATTTTATTGACATCAAGTTTTTTTAATGATAGGTTTATCTTAACAATAAATTGAATTCAAATAGATTATATTTGCGTACATGATAAAATGTTAAGTGTTCAAAACGCAATATGGATTGGAGGTTGGAAAATGGATTTTACTGGGAAAAATATTATTGTTACAGGTGGTGCAAGTGGCATAGGTAAGGCAATTACAGAAGGTATTGTAGAGGGGAGAGGGCATGCAATTGTCGTTGATATGAACATGGAAAAGGCAGAAGAGATACGCCAGAGACTCGGTGAAAATAGTGTTTCTTGCTACAAAGTAAATCTTCAAGATCATCAAGAAACCAAGGAGGTATTTACCCAAATTCTAACGGACTTTGGACAGATACACGGTTTAGCAAATAATGCGGGAATTGTTAGTACAGTCCCTTTTGAGGAGGTAACCCAAGAAGAGTGGGATAAGGTGGTGGCTATTAACCTTACTAGTGTATATGCCACAATTAGCGTTTTATTTCCATCAATGAAAGCCAAAAACTATGGCAGAATTGTAAACGTTGCATCTGTTGCTGCCAAAAGAGGCGGTGGATTATTAGGAACAAGTGCTTATGCAGCATCAAAGGCAGGCGTAATTGGGCTGACAAAGGCAATAGCTAGAGAGGGAGCATTATTTGGCGTTGCTTGTAACGGAGTATGTCCAAGTTACACCATTACCCCTATGACATCAATACTAAGTGAGGAAAAAAAAGCGCGAGTATTAAGCACCATTCCCATGAACCGCGGAGCTGATCCCAGGGAAGTTGCTAATGTAATTTTGTTTTATTTATCAGATCTTTCTAGTTTTGTAACTGGTGAAATAAGTGACGTGGATGGTGGGTTAACAATGGATGGCTGATATGTAGCTCATCATAGTTATCTAAATATAAGGAGGAGAGAGTATGAAGAAACGTTTTTTTGCAAGTTTAATGGCAGCAGCAGTCGCAGTATCCTGTTTGGCGGGCTGTGGTGGTGGCAGTTCAAGCAGCGGCGAAGATAAGAATGCCCCTGCAACCAGCGATGAAGGCGCAACTTATTCATGGAAGATGGCACTAAATTCCACAGGGGGAGACAATGCCTATGATACAGCTGCAGTTTTTGCTGATAAAATTAAAGAGTTAACAGACGGTAGGGTCAACGTTCAATTGTACGGTGGCGCAAGCCTTGGTACGACTTCAGAAGTATTGGAAGGCATGAGCTATGGAGTTGCAGATATTCTATGTGAATCCGTAGGAACGCTTTCAACATTCTCCAATTTGGCAAATATTGATGCCATGCCTTATATGTATAGTGGTTATGACCACTTTATGAAAGTTTGGAACAGCGACCTTGGACGGGAAATGAAAACAACAATTGGCGACGCGGCTGGCTTCAGCTTGTTTGGTGGTACATACAGAGGACCCAGAATTGTAACTGCAACAAAAGAAATGTCAAAAATTGAAGACTTCAAAGGGTTTAAGCTGAGAGCACCCAATCTTGAAGTTTACTTGAAAACATGGCAGTGGCTAGACGCAACACCAACACCTTTGCCAATGGGCGAAACGTATACTGCTTTACAACAAGGAACCGTTGAAGGTCAAGAAAATCCTATGGTTGATTCTATGAACTATGCAGTACAGGAAGTATGTAAATATTGGATCAAAACAAACCATGTATATAGTTGCAACGTAATCATTATGGATAAGACATATTTCGAAAGCCTGCCTGAGGATATACAAGCGGCAGTGGAGGAAGCAGCAAACTATGCAAGTAAGGAAATCAGCGAAAAGCAACTTGCCGCAAGTGAGGATGCTGAAAAATCATTAAAAGACATGGGATGCACAGTGATTGAAGTAGATACAAATGAATTCTCTGCTTATTTTGATGGCTTTGCTGAGAAGAATTTTCCTTATTTGGAGGATTGGGTAAGTAAAATCAAGGGGATGGATACTGGGAAATAATCTGTACAAAAGAAAAATGAGGTGATTTGATTGATTAAGGCTTACTCGAAGTTTCTGGATAAGCTGGAAACATTGGAAAAATATTTTTTAGGCATCACTGTAGCAATTATGGTTATTGTAATGACTTACCAGGTAATATTAAGATATTGCTTCTCTGCTGCCAATTCATGGAGTGAGGAACTAGCAAGGTATCTATTTATCTATGATGTAATGATTGCAGCAGCCATTGCAACAAGAAGAAATAGCCATTTGCAGGTGGATTTTTTGATCAATCTGTTGAAGCCAAAGGTAAAATACATATTTACTATTGTCGCAACAATAGCAGGCATTGTGTTTTTAGGATTTCTATTTAACTATTCCCTAACATTATGCCAAACTGCAGCAAATAATATTTCTGCAGGGCTGAAAATATCAATGTCTATCCCATATGCATGTATGCCAATTGGTGCAGTACTTATGATTTTGACTTCTCTGGAAGTAATATTTCATAATATTTTGCAGATTCGTGGGTTGGATAAAAAGGAGGTGAGGGGTAAATGAATGCTGGTTTCATTGTTATTCTCGCATTGCTTGGTTTATCATTCTTAGGTATTCCAATCTATTTGGCATTAGGAATTGGTACGCTGGTTGCCTTAAATGTTGCGGATATGCCGTTAATTGTTCTGCCACAAAAGCTGTTTGCTGGTATGAATTCCAGTTCTTTATTGGCTATTCCTTTTTTCATGCTGGCAGGAAACATAATGTCACGCAGCATTACAGGAAAGCTGATTGATGTTTCAAACGCTTTAATTGGTTGGATTAAAGGATCTCTGGCAGTTGTTACGGTTTTATCTTCTGCTCTATTTGGTGCTATTTCTGGTTCGGGGGTTGCCACAGCGTCGGCAGTTGGTGGAACCACGATTCCAGCTATGAAAGAAGAAGGATATCCTTCTCACTTTGCGGCAGCAGTCGCTGGAATTGCAGCCATTTTAGGACCTATTATTCCCCCCTCAATTACGTTGATTGTATATGCCAGCATAACAGACTTGTCAGTTTCAAAGCTTTTTGTTGGTTCCGTAATACCCGGGGCACTTTTGGCAGGTGGGTTGATTGCTTATGCTCTATTCTATGGTATAAAGCATAATTTGCCAGCGCATCCCAAAAAGAAACCAAAAGAAATTGTAAGTACCTTTAAAGATGGAATTTGGGCATTATTAATGCCTTTGATTATTCTGGGTGGTATATTTGGTGGTATTTTTACGCCAACGGAATCAGCTGCAGTTGCTGTTGTATATTCCTTAATGGTAAGCCTTTTTATTTACAAGGACATGGAATTTAAGGAGCTTTTTACTGTATTTGTTGAGGGTGCAATTGCTACATCCACAATTTTGATGTTGGTTGGACTTTCCAAAGCTTCTAGCTATATTGTGACAACCTCCGGTTTACCACAACAGGTACTGGAAGGATTTACTGCCATAACTTCAAGCAAAGTTGTAATCCTGTTGCTTTTGAATCTATTGTTCTTGATAATAGGTATGCTGATGGAGGCAAATGCCGCGATTATTATGATGACACCAATATTAATGCCCTTGCTTTCTGCTTTCGGAATTGATCCTTTGCAGTTTGGTATTATTATGAGTTTCAATCTATGTATTGGTTTAGTGACACCGCCGGTAGGTATTTGTTTGTTGATGACAAACCAAATTGCTAAAGCGAGCTTTGTTGAAACGTTACGGTCAATTTTACCAATGCTGCTGGTCTCCATTGTGGTACTCATGCTTGTTACTTTTGTACCTCAGTTTACCCTTTGGCTACCAAGCCTTCTAAAATAAAGCAATCAGATAATCTCATTATTCAATATAGATTTACCCCTTCCCAAAACCCCTCTTTATTCCGAAGAGGGGTTTTGCTCGGCGTTATATCCTAAATAGACCATCAATTTTAAGAAATGAATTTTATCAGTAAAGCTGAAACGAAGTTTTAGGAAACTTCAAAACAACAAAATTTGGGGGGAAGTGATAAAGGCTCTTTTTCTTACATAATAAAAGGCCTACTATGATATTCTTATCATAGAAGACCGTTTACTTTTTTTCTTCCAAACGCTGATTTTCACGTTATACACCATGATGTTATCTATTTTTTTTTCTCAAATTTCTAATTAAACCTGAAGGTTCAAGTGATATCTTATTATTGTAAATTAGTTTCAACAATCCAACTTGTTTAGTATTCTTTTTTTCGGAGCAGTCTTTGCAGTTGCATTCGGAAACGTAATCTTCTGGTTCTTGATAGGTTGTGATGACGCCCTCGAAATTTCTAAGGATTACTTTGTTTTCCGCTGTTGAAATCAAGTAATTGGGCATAACCGGAATTTTACCGCCTCCGCCAGGAGCATCGATAACAAAAGTGGGTACGGCAAAGCCAGAAGTATGTCCTCTTAAACCTTCTATGATTTCAATTCCCTTTGAAACTTTTGTTCTGAAATGCTTTATTCCCATGGAAAGGTCGCATTGGTAAATATAATATGGTCTAACCCTTATTTTAACAAGTTCGTGCATTAATTTTTTCATTATATAGATGCAGTCATTTACGCCTCTCAAAAGAACTGTTTGGTTACCTAAAGGAATTCCGGCATTGGCAAGTAGCTCACATGCTTTTTTGGATTCTACCGTGATTTCATTTGGGTGGTTAAAATGAGTATTTATCCAAAGCGGATGATATTTTTTCAGCATTTCAACCAGTTCTGGCGTAATTCTTTGGGGCATAACAACGGGAACCCTACTTCCAATTCTAATTATTTCCACATGGGGAATAGCCCGCAAACGTTTGATAATTTGTTCCAGTTTTTGATCAGACAACAACAGTGGGTCTCCCCCTGAAATAAGAACATCTCTTATTACGGGAGTTCTAGCAATATAATCAATTGCCTTTTGTATTTGGTCCATTGGAAGGGATTGATCTGATTGTCCTGCAAATCTTCTTCGTGTGCAATGTCTGCAATACATTGCACACTTGTCGGTAACCAAAAGAAGAACTCTATCAGGATATCTATGTGTAAGTCCGGGAACTGGTGAATCTTCCTCTTCATGGAGAGGATCTGAGCAATCTCCACTTGACAATTCAAGCTCGGAGGTTGTTGGAATTGCTTGTTTTCTAATAGGATCATGGGGGTTATTTATGTCAATCAAGGAAAGGTAGTACGGAGTAATTGCCATTCTTAGTGTACCAAGGCATTTTTTAATACCCATGGCTTCTTCGGGAGTAAGTTCAATATGCATGCTTAAGTCATCAACAGTTTCTATCCTGTTTCTCATTTGCCATTTCCAATCATTCCAATCCCTGGTACTAACATTAGGAAAAAACTTTTTTCTATTTAAGAATGATTGGTCTGATCTTTCGTTGTCTGTTCCTAACAAGTTACTTTTGAAATCCAATTTAATATGCTTAACTGTTGCTTCATGATTCATCAAATTCCTCCTTTATATAATAGTTTTTCATATAAGATTCATTTATTTTATTGCAAGGATTTATACCACACATTCATATCCTCAATTTTTCCGCCGATTTGGGTATTATTCACTAGTGTTCCAGAAAAAGTATACCCGCTTTTTGCAAAAGTAGCATTCATGCCATATGAAATGGATCGGGCAATGGTATATGCTGTTTTGATCTGGAGTTTTTGCATTTCTTTGTTCATTTGTGTTAGTAAAAAATAAGAAAAATTGTAGCCTCTATACTCTGGATGAACTGCGAAATCTGTCATTTCAACATTTCTATTTTCTAAATCCATTTCACAGGAGGAAAGGGCAATGAGTTCACTTTCTTTCCAGATGCCAAAGTAGATTACATTGCTAATCATTGTTTGTTTTATATATTGGGGATCAAAGATTGGAAAGGGATAAGAATCAAAAACCTGTGAGTATAACTTTGTCATTTGCAATGCATCCCCAGGAACCGCTTTTCTAAATAAAAAGGCATTGTCCAAAAAAACGTTTTCCCCCTCAAGAGGTAATTTAACTTTCATGAATGCATTTTCTAAAACTTTTTTATTCAAATCACCATTATTAGTACAGCTTCGTTTCACATCGAAATATTTTGAAGCAAAAATACAATCTTCTTTCCCTTGAAAAAAATGTGGTATTGTGGCTTCAATGCCAAATCCATTTTTCAAAAAAGCTCTTAATGGGGAATAAGGAATTTTAGCAAATATTTTTGTATAGCTGTTCTTTTTTGCCAGATCATCTAGTTCAAATATTATTTCAGGCACATCTTCTTTATTTAAATGCATCAGATATATTCTATTATTACGGAGTCCGTGCTGTATGGTTGAGTTATTAATTTTAGTCATTATATCGTGCATTTTAGCCTCCTTAACTTCTGCTCACTTGCAACTGACAACTTATTTTAACATAATAAGTTGTCAGTTGCAAGAAAAATAAGTAATCTCTCATAAATTTTTTACATTTTATGTATTTTTATTGTTTAAACAAGTATCATGGCAGCAGGTAAGAGGTACTGATTTTTAAGCTTCTTTTTTCCCTGTGGAGTAAAAAAACGATGAAATGAATATTGAAAAGTAGTTGTGTATCCCTGGATATAGCCTTTTCTATGAAACGAAGGGTTTTTGCGATGTAGAAAGAGCATAATAATGTTGGGCGGAAGTTTTTAAATATTCCTTTGAAAAATAAAAAAAGAGTGGTATAATACTACTAACTATGCAATCGAATAAAAAATCCCTGATTTTCATGGATTAAGATAGGAGGCTGGTTAATATGGCAGCAAGATTAGAAAATCAATACGGTGTAATTAGCATCGACCATGAGGTAATTGCAAGAATTGCGGGTTATGCGGCGATAGAGTGCTATGGCATTGTGGGGATGGCAGCAAAAAACATGAAAGACGGCTTGGTTCAGCTTTTGAAGCTGGAAAGCTTAACAAAGGGCATAAAAATGAGTGTGGATCAAAATAAGGTTAGTTTGGATTTGCACATTATTGTAGAATACGGCACCAATATTTCAGCGATCGCAGACAATATCATTAGCACAGTAAAATATTCTGTTGAGGAATATGCAGGGCTTAAGGTGGAAGATGTGAATATCTTTGTTGACGGTGTCAGAGTCGACAACTGAGTATGAGGAGGAACGATCGGTGAGTATTTTGAAGTTGAATGGCCTGCGCTTAAGCAGATTGATTATCGCCGGGGCAAACGAATTAACAGCAAACAAGCAGCTTGTTGACGCGATGAACGTTTTCCCTGTGCCTGATGGGGATACTGGAACAAATATGTCTCTTACCGTTTTGGCGGCAGCAAGAGAGTCGGAAAAGAGCAACTCATTAAGGGTGGATGAAGTTTCGAAGCTGGCTGCAAATGGTGCATTGAGAGGGGCAAGAGGAAATTCCGGTGTAATTACCTCTCAGTTGTTTCGTGGTTTTTCCAAGGGATTGGAAGGATTGGAAGAGGCTTGTGTAACTGACTTGGCTTTGGCTTTAGACAAAGGAGTTTTAACTGCATATAAGGCTGTTATGAAGCCAAAAGAGGGGACTATTTTAACCGTTGCCAGAGCCTGTGCGGAAGCAGGGGCAAAATTAGCATTGGAAACAGATGATATTGAGGAGTTTATCAAAGGAATTATTGCATATGGACACGAAGTTTTGGCAAAGACACCAGAAATGCTTCCTGTATTAAAGCAGGCAGGTGTGGTAGATGCAGGTGGACGTGGTTTACTCTATATCTTAGAGGGTGCCCTGAAATATATCAATGAGGATGGGCCTATTTCTATTGCGGAACCCACAAAGTCAGAGGCGGTAGACTTTGGTGCATTGGCATCCGTTGATAATGTGGATATCACCTTTGGCTATTGTACAGAATTTTTTATTAATATCCATGAGGCAGATGATGCCACCGTTCAGATGTTGAAGAATTATTTAGGAACCATTGGAGACTCTATTGTATGTGTAAATGATGAAGAAGTTATTAAAATTCACGTTCATACTGATCATCCCGGCTTAGCTTTGGAAAAGGCTTTGTCTATTGGCAGTTTAAGCGGTTTGAAGATAGAAAATATGCGGGAGCAGCATACAAATCACATTGATTTTAACACAAGCTCATCTTCTTCTGTGGTAGCGGCAGAAAATAAGCAAAAAGACAAAAAACCACAACATCTGAAAAAGGACATTGGGTTTGTTTCTATTTCCGCAGGGACAGGACTATCCGACATTTTTAGAAACTTAGGTGTGGATATGATTATTGAGGGGGGACAGACAATGAACCCCAGCACGGAAGATATTTTGAATGCAGTTGACCAAATTAATGCAGAGAATATCATTATACTTCCAAATAACAAAAATATTATTTTAGCCGCGGAACAGGCTGTGGATCTATGTGAAAATAAAAAGCTTTTTGTGGTTCCCACGAGATCTGTGCCAGAAGGAATTAGTGCAATGTTCTGTAACGCTGAAGGTCTTGGGGCGGAAGAAATGACAGAAGCAATGAAAGAGGCTATTCAGGCTGTTTCAACGGTTTCGGTTACTTATGCAGTTAGGGATACCAGCTTTGGTGATAAAGAAATTGCTGAAGGTGATATTCTGGGAATGTTGAATGATGAAATTGTTGTTGTGGCAAAGGATGTTGCTGAAGGAACAAAAGAGGTGCTGAAACAGACCATTACAGATGAAAATGAAATGGTAAGCATTTACTATGGCACCGATGTAACAGCTGAAGATGCCCAGAAAATTGCAGATTTTATTACGGAAAGCTATCCTGACTGTGAAGTTGAGATTCAGAGTGGAGCACAACCTCTATATTTTTACATCATTTCAGTTGAATAAAACCAAAAATGACCGCAAAGCCTGAAATTTGGGTTTTGTGGTCTTATTTTTTTGTAAGACAAATTTCTAAGACCACGATAAACCTACTATATGATGCTATGAGAAGATCTTTGTCTGGTTATCTTGGTAATGCAATTCCAATGGATCAACTTGGGTTTTTAAGTAGAATTTTATCTTGTATATGATTTTTAATGGCGTCATTTTAAAATTTTGCCTTAAATTTCAAGCAAAATTAAACTTAAAGGCATTTAAAAGACTTTTTAATATCAAATATTAAACAAGAGTTTTAGGTGGGAAAATGGCTTTTCATGTTTCTAAAATACATCTATAATGAATAAAGGTCTTATGGACGAAAGAGGTGATGAAATGGAGTGGACAGATTCAATTTCCTGCTTAAAAGGAATTGGTGAGCAACGAGAAAGAAAAATGAACAAACTTGGGATTTTTACCGTTGAAGATCTTATCACACATTATCCCAGAGATTATAAGGATCGAAGCCGTCTGGCGAAAATCAATGAGTTAGAACTGGATGAGGAGAATACCTTTATCGCCCGTTGCAAGGGAAATGGAGAAACAATGAAGCATGGAAGATTCACCCTTACTAGACTTAGGGTTGTGGATGAAACGGGAGAAATTGGATTGCTATGGTATAACCAGCCTTATATGAAAACAACATTAAAAATCGGTGAATGGTATTTGTTTATGGGTAAATTACAAAAAAAATATGGCCGTAAGGAGTTTTCTGTTTCTGAATGGGAAGGTATAGGAGAGCATTTTGCAGGTGGACGTATTATTCCTGTTTATCCAAGTGTGGAGGGAATTTCTCAAAAGATGCTACGGGGGCTCATGGAAGATGCACTGGGTCTGACATGTGGGGGTCTGCCTGAATACATTCCCCATTGGATTCGCAAAGAATATCAACTGGCAGAGCGCAATTTTTCAATACAGGAAATACATTTTCCTAAGACAGAACAAAGTTTCTATGATGCCAGGCGCAGGCTGGTTTTTGAAGAACTCTTTTTACTACAAGGAGCGTTGTTTTCACTAAAAACTTTTTTAGAAAAGGGGAAAAAAGGAATTCTATTAAAAAAACAAAGGGCACTAGAGGAATTTCAACAATTTCTGCCTTTTCAATTTACCAATGCACAAAGGAGTGTACTGAAGGAAATTGAAGAGGATATGTCAATAGGCAAGCAGATGAATCGACTGATACAAGGGGATGTGGGCAGCGGGAAAACAGCAGTAGCCATGGCAGCATCCTACTGGGCGATACAAAATGGGTATCAATCTGTTTTAATGGCACCTACGGAGGTATTGGCACAGCAGCATTATCAATCTTTTTCATCTATTTTTGAAGGTTTAGGAATTACAACAGTGCTTTTGACAGGAGGACAAGCAGCAAAAGAGAAAAGGGTTGCCTTGGAAAAAATAGCGTCAGGGGCGGGGAAAATGATTATTGGTACCCACGCGGTGATTCAGAAGGGGGTGGAGTATCATAATTTAGGATTGGCCATTACTGATGAGCAGCATCGATTTGGGGTACGGCAAAGGAGTGCTTTAAATCAAAAGGGAGAAGCTCCGCACATTTTAGTTATGACTGCTACACCCATTCCAAGAACGTTAGCACTTATTTTATACGGAGATTTGGACGTTTCCATTATTGATGAATTACCACCGGGGAGACAAAAAATTGATACCATGGCAGTGCCCAGCAGCTATCATGAAAGGATATATACTTTTATTGATAAGGAAGTGCAGCTAGGCAGGCAGGCTTATGTTATTTGTCCTATGATAGAGGAAAATGAAAAGCTTGAACTGCAATCTGTATTAGACTTTACGGAGGAGTTGCAGCAAAAATTGAGGGGATGTGTTGTTTCTTGGGTTCATGGAAAAATGAAGCCCAAGGAAAAACAAGAAATTATGGAGGCTTTTGCAAAAGGTGAAATTCATGTGCTTGTGTCTACCACGGTAATTGAGGTTGGTATTAACGTACCTAATGCGGTGATTATGTTAATCGAGAATGCTGAGAGATTTGGTTTGGCGCAGTTGCATCAGTTAAGAGGACGTGTAGGCCGAGGCAGTGAAAAGTCCTATTGTATTTTAGTTAGTGATGCAAAAGCAAAAATTGCAAAGCAACGGCTAAAGACTTTGGTGGATTCCCAGGATGGTTTTGTTATTTCAGAAATGGATTTAAAGCTACGAGGTCCTGGTGAATTTTTTGGAACAAGGCAGCATGGATTGCCAGAATTAAAAATTGCAAATATGTATCAGGATATGCCAATATTAATCGAAGCGCAAAAAGCTGCGGAGAAATTGTTGGAGTTGGATCCGACATTAAGTTTGGAGATGCATCAAGGAATAAAGGACAGATTCGCTCAATTAATGGACGGCAGGCAATTAGAACTGTAAAATGCTTATTATAACTAAACAAAATGTTATGTTTTAAGGTTGAAATGAAAGATAGGATTTCAATTTGCATTTAGAAGGTTTAGTTAAGGGAAAAGCTTTCATTTTGGGAAGAAAAAAAGCCACCTAAATGGGTGGCTTAAGGAAGCTTAGTTAGCACAAACGTTGATAGCACGTGTTTTGCGTTTATCCTTAGGATCAGCTTCTGTGTCAAAAGTTACTTTTTGACCTTCGTTTAAGGATTTGAAACCGTTGGACTGGATGGAAGAGAAATGTACAAATACATCATCGCCACCATTGTCAGGTGTAATAAATCCAAAACCTTTTTCTGCGTTAAACCATTTTACTGTACCGTTATTCATAATCAGTACCTCCTAAAAAAAATTATCTCGAGCATATAAATAAAAAACTCCTAAATTGTAGTCAGATAATAATTATCGGCTAGAATTTAAGAGCGAATAATCATATATACGAAACATTTTCATTTTACAATATAAAAAATCAATTGTCAATAAAAAATATGAATTTAACCGTGTGTTTCTTGAGGTTTTTCAAGATTTTTATAAGAAAGTTTTGCTTTTCATAAAAACCTTTAATTTTTTAATAATAAACATTAAAAATAACTATAAATACGGGGGATAACTTATGTATCCATACCATAATAAAATAAAACAAAGAATCAAAAATGGTGAGTTGGAAACCTATTTTTATAGTAATAGCTACCCCAAAATTGGAGAGTGCTTGGTTTTGGTTTTTAAAACAGAACCTAATTATAGGCCCATTCGCCCCTATCGATACCACGAATATTTAGATTTATTAGAAACAGAAGCAAAATTAAACGCAGGTAAACAAAAATCATAAAGATTGTGGATCTCCAAAAAGTTAGACAATGTAGTATATTAATAAACAGCGACTATGTCATTTTTCGTAACATAGTCGCTATAAGGTCCTTTTTACCATAGTAGTAATTAAAAAAATCAGGAAATGCTATAACGAATGAACACCCAAGTTTATTTGTATTTTTTAGGTATTTCGGGAAAGGGTAATATTTCTTTACCTTGTTCTAACACTTTTACTCTGTTTTTCCCCTTGGGTTTAAGGAGTTCTTCTCTTGTTTCATATTTTACATCTGCTTTTGCCATAAAATCACCTCATTATAGTATGAAAATTTTATAGACTTTTTATTCTTAGGAAAAAGTGTAAGTACGTATTCTCTCCATACTAAACTTAAAACAATTTGGTAATTGTCTGCGATAATGATATAATACCTAAAAGATATACAACATCTTTAAAATAAAGAAACTGAATTATTTCCTTTTTGTTAACATTGTTCCAAAGAATTCTTCTATATAATGATAGAAATTAACTGGAGCAATAATTATTTTCTCATAAATAGTAAAGATATTAAAAAATAGGCTATCAATATAAAATAAGGAAAAGTGAAAAACTTATGAAAAATTTTTCTCGAGTCTACATTGAAATTACAAATATGTGCAATCTGTCATGTAGTTTTTGTATTGGCAACGTTCGTCCTCCGCAGTTTATGGAGGTTGATGAATTTGCATTTGTCATTGAGCAAGTAAAGCCATATACGAAACATATTTATCTTCACATTCTGGGTGAACCGCTGTTACATCCACAATTAGAAGGAATTTTGAATGTGGCTCATCACTATGAAATGAGCGTAAACATTACCACCAACGGTACGCTGTTGGCAAAATGTCAAAATACACTATTGAATGCACCGGCACTGCGAAAAGTGAGTATATCGTTGCATAGCATGGAACATGGAAGCCCATATTGCAATGAGAATTACTTACGGGACGTGGCATTGTTTGCTACAGCTGCAACGGAGAAGGGGATTTTTTGCGAGTTAAGAATGTGGAATTTGGGCGGGGACGATATAGATAATGTTGCTATGTTCAATCCTTTGTGCAGTCTATTGGGTTTAGATAGTACTGAACAAGAAGCGGTACGGAGCAAAATATGCGAAAGTGGAAACACTACCCTGGCGCCTCGCCTTTTCCTTGGAAAGGCCGCCCGATTTACTTGGCCCAGCATGGATGAAGCTGCCACGGAGCAACCTATTTTTTGTCACGGACTTAGAAGTCAAATGGGCGTGTTGTGCGATGGCACGGTAGTGCCCTGTTGTTTGGATAGCCGAGGGGATATTGCACTAGGCAATATTTTTCAAACACCTCTTTCTGAAATTTTATTGGGTGAACGTGCGCGGGCCCTCTATGATGGTTTTTCGGTACGGCATCCAAGTGAGGAGCTTTGTCGTCGTTGTGGATATGCAAAACGTTTTTAGCAAGTAAACTGTAAGTGCTATTGTTATTTCCATATATAAATGGGAGAATACTGTAGAAACTGTCAGAAGGTAATAGCCTTTAAATAAAATTGAGCTTAGATTACAGGTTCATATTATTTTCTGGCGTAGTCAAACTAGATGTTGATATGTTAGGAGGCTTCGTTATGGAATGTTTTGTATATGCTTTTTTTATGCTTATTCATATTTCATCAGTAGTTTTCTTTATAAGATTTCTGGTTTTTATTTCTGAGCAAATAGGATATTTAAATGTAAAAAAGATCAGAAAAAGACAAATTAGTCTTGACAGAATAGAAATGCCATGTTATTATAAACTTCCTTGCTGAACAGCTTG